>OOCI01002543.1_pt1 | contig 11064 bp, 10 predicted proteins | sample 1671761 | NCBI WGS metagenome assembly OOCI01 (sample SAMN06348190, study PRJEB24527) | human gut metagenome | biome: human gut; feature: ankylosing spondylitis patient; material: feces | host: Homo sapiens | place: China | collected 2015-10
ATATCGCAAATTTAATGTTTTAAAAATATTTATTTTAGAATTTATTTATTATAAGGTTTTCTTTCATCTGTTCTACATGTTAAATAATCTATACTTGTTTCGTAATAATCACGAGGTATGTTTATTTTTTTCTAAAGAAATAACATTTATTCCTAGCTCGTATTTATTATATTGTTGTTGTGTTATTCCAAGTAGGTTAGCAACATCTTAATATATTCATGAGTTCACCTCTAAATAAATTTTACTATACAACTTAAAATTGTATTGATACATACTACCTGAGGTAGTATAATATGGTTAGGATGGTTAGTATTTATGAATAAAAAATATAAATTGTTAATATTGGGTTCTTTGGCAATTATACTTGTTGTTATATTGTCAATTAGTACAACTATTGCTTTTATGAAACCTATAGAGCAAAATGGTAACTTAACAGAAGTAAATTTATCAAGTTGCGCAAAAATAAAATTAATTGCAGCAAGTTCCGTAAACATTTCTAATTCATATCCTATGTCTAGAAATAGAGGATTACAGACGAAACCATATTCTTTTACAGTAACAAGTTATTGTGATTCATATGTTGGTTTTAATATGTATATTGCAATACTTGAAGATAGTACCATAGATTTAAAGAATGTACATTATATAATAACAAATAAAGGAAGTAAAAATGCTTTACAAGAAGGATTATTATCAGATTTAGAAGAAGAAACAACATTTAGTAATAATGAAAAAACAGAGTTAAGAACAGGAATAAAAGGAAACTTTAGTAAAATATATAAAATGTTTTCTGGAAAAGTTCCTTTAAAAGGGAATAGAGAATATGATTTGTATTTATTTATAGATGAAAATGCGACGAATGATGCAATGGGGAAAGTACTTAAAGCTGGTGTTGCTATAAAGTCTTATGATAGAGAAATTGGTGTAGGTGTAGATGAAGTATGTGCAAATGGAGATAATTTAAATTCTTGTGTAACTATATTATCAGATTTATTCGGAGCTGATGAAACTCTAGTATATCATCATGATGGAACACTAGAAAATGGAATAGATGATGGAAGTTATAGATATGCCGGAGCAAGTGATAAAGTAAATAACTTTGTATGTTTTGGAAGTGATGAAGAAGTTTGCCCCAATAATAATTTATACCGAATTATCGGAGTGATTGATAGCAAAATTAAATTAATTAAATATGATTATGCCACTAAAGAAGAACTAGGTGAAGATGGTGCGTATGTTGGTTTGATGGACATAACAGAAAATTATAAGGGAGACCAAACTGAATTGATTGCATCATATTATTGGGATAGGGAAATATATCAAAAAGAAAACACAAGTTGGGAAACTAGTTACTTAAATACAATAAATTTAAACAAAAACTTTTTAAGTACATTTACTGAAAAATGGCAAAATTTAATTAATGTTACTAATTGGAATATTGGTGCTGGAAATAATAGCGAAGATTATTCGGCTAAGGCAAGTGTGGTATATCAAAATGAATTAAAGACTCCTAAAATAGTTAAAACCATATCGAAAAAAATAGCATTATCATATGTTACTGATTATGGACTTGCGGCATGGCCTTGGGCTTGGAAATATAAAGTTGAACTATATTCTTCAAAAGATATATATCCTAAGAATTGGATGTATTTAGGAATGAGTGAGTGGTATTTAACTTTGTATATACATACTGAAACTAGTAATCTTTTAGCTAATTTTATATCTAGTAGTGGCTACTTGTCTGGAGAATATCCTAATCAAGCGAAAACAATTAGACCTGTATTTTTCTTAGTAGAAAATTCTTTGTATAAGTCAGGAAATGGTACTAAAGATAATCCACTTAGAATCAATTAAAAACTTCAGTTTTGTTTTGCTGAAGTTTTCTTTCTTTTAAACTTATTTAATAATCTGTTACCAACTAATTCATTTAATAAATCTTTATTCATTATGTAATAAAGTATTAAAGAAGCAAGCCCAATACCCGCTAGGGCAAGTAACATTGATAATTTTCTAGTTATGTGATTAAATACTAATGGCTTTAATATTAAGCATATTATTACTAAGATAACAATAGTTACTACTAGTTTTGGTATTGATTTTAATGTTTCTTTGTAACTAAAGTTATATTTGTGATGTAAAGTGTAAAGTGGAATAGCAAGTGATAGTAAATAACCAATTGTTGTTGCAAGTATTGCACCATAGAATGGATAAATACCTAGTTTATTAAATAAGAATATTAATGGAATATCTAATAATGTTTTGGTAATTAGACCAGTTGCACAAGAGATGTAAATTAGTTTTGTTTTAGATAGTCCTTGAAGAGCACTACATATCATTATGTAAGCAGAATCTAATATGGCAAGTAGGATTGTATATTTGAATATTAATGGTCCATAGAAACTTTCCCCATAAAATATTGTCCAAACTTGTTTTGAAAATATACTTAAGAATATTGATAAAGGTAATATAACATATAATAGTACTTGTAATGTTTTATTAAAATCTTGATTAACCTTTTTCATATCTTTTTTTGTATATGATTCTACGATTGTAGGTATTAAACTTATTACAAGTCCAGTTGCAATTGCTGTTACTACGCTCACTAATTTACTTCCCCAGGTGGTAAATACTGATGAAATTGTTTCAATATCTTGGGCTGGATAACCAATCCAATTTAATCCTTTGATAACTAATATCATATCAACAGTGTTATAAATACTATTGGCAACATTTATAATTATAAAAGGAATACAATAACCAATTAATTTTTTTAAGATTGTTTTCTTTTCAGTTGCAGATACTTCTTCGTAAGTTACAAATAATTCTTTTTTTACTTTGTTTGTTTTAATAAGAAGATATAGATATGAAACTAAAGCCCCGGCACAAGCTCCGAATACAGCAATACCTACGGCCTCTGCAGTTGATAAATGAAATACTTTTAATGCTAGGTAAGATCCTACGATTATAATTAAGACTCTTACAAATTGTTCAATTACTTGACCAATTGATGGAGCCGTTATATAATGATGTCCTTGTAAGTAGCCTCGAAATATACTTAAAAGAGGAACAACTAATATGGCAAATGATACACATCTAATTACAAAAGCAACATCTGATACAGTGTTTCCACCAGTTAAATCTCCGACGATAGTATTAGCTATTAAGTTTGCGCCAAAGAAACATATACAAAATGATACAATGGAAAATATTCTAATAATTTTTTTTGAATATTTAAACATGTATGTTTTTTCTTTTAATTTTCCTAATGTGTTATATTCACTAGTAATTTTACTTATAGCGAGTGGTATACCTGCCGAAGATATAATTAAGAAAAAGTTGTATATGTTGTAGGCATATCCATAAAGAGAACCACCGTTTTCACCTATTATATTATAAAAAGGGATTACATAAAGTACTCCGAGTATTTTAGATAAAATTATAGCAATCGTAGCTATTAGTGCACCTTCGATAAATTCATTTTTTTTCAAAAATATCATCTCCGTATGTAATTATTATATTAAAATTATGGTATGTAAGCAAGGAAAGTTAAACAAATAAGTGTAAATTACATAAATTTGCCATTTATAAAATAGATAATTAATGATATAATTATGGTGGAGGATCCTATGAAGTTTATAGAATTAAAAAATGTTAATAAAACTTATAAAAATGGTATAACTGCTGTTGCTGATATGTCAGTAGAAGTTAGTAAGGGTGAGTTTGTTTTTGTTATAGGTCTTACCGCAAGTGGGAAATCAACATTTATTAAAATGCTTTATAGAGAAGAAAAGCCTACGAAGGGAACTGTTTTTGTAGGTGGTTTAAATGTGGGTAAACTTAGAAATAGAAAAGTATATAAATTAAGAAGAAAAGAAGGAATTGTTTTTCAAGATTTTAAATTGTTGCCTAGACTTACGGTTTATGAAAATGTAGCTTTTGCTTTAGAATGTATTGGCATGAAAGGCTCTGAAATTAGACCTAAAGTTATGAGTGCTTTGGAAAGAGTAGGTCTAAAAGAAAAGGTAAGATCATTTCCGGGAGAACTTTCTGGTGGAGAACAACAAAGAGTTTGTATAGCTAGAGCTATTGTTAATGAGCCTAAGCTTTTAATTTGTGATGAACCAACTGGTAATTTAGATCCTAAAACTAGTGAAGAAATTATGAATGTAATTGAAAAAATTAATAAGGAATTAGGTACGACAATTATTATGGCCACACATGATAAAGATATTGTAAATAGAATGAAAAAAAGAGTTCTAGTTATTAATCATGGAGTGCTTGTTGGCGATTATGCGAAAGGAAGTTATAAGACAAATGAGAGCGTTTAGAATATTTTTTAGAAGTATAAGAGATGCGCTTAAGAGTGTTGTTAGAAACTTTTCTTTGAGTTTTGCATCTATAATGTGTACCACAATTACGTTAATACTTGTAGCTGTGGCTGTTGTTGCTGCAGCAAATGTAAATAATGCCACAAAGTTAATTGAAGATGAATTAACAATTGTTACTTATTTAAAAAAAGATGTAACAGAAGAACAAATTGATAATATTAAAAGTGAAATATCAAGTTATAAAAATGTTGAAGAAGTAACATTTAAAAGTAAAGACGAGTGGAAATTAGAAATGAGTGAATATGACGACTCATTTAAAACAGTTTTAGATTATTTGGATGAAAATCCATTAATGGATTCATTCGTATTAAAAGTAAATGATGTAAAAAAATTAAGCGAAACAAGTGAATATATTAAAGCAATAAATGGTGTCGATACTGTTAAATATGGAGAAGGAATGGTTGAACAAGTAATATCTGTATTTGATATAGTACAAAAAATAGTAGTAGTGGTAGTAATTGCTTTAGTAGTTGTAACAAGTTTCTTAATAAGTAATACAATTAAACTAACTATATTTAGTAGAAGAAATGAAATTGAAATTATGAGATTAGTTGGAGCAAGCAATATTACAATTAAATTACCTTTCTTATTTGAAGGATTCATAATTGGCTTAATTGGTTCAATTATTCCTGTTTGTATTACTATTTATGGATATGTAATTCTTTATTCAAGAATGCATGGTAAATTGTTTTCAAATATGATTATGTTAATAAAACCATATCCATTTGTATTTTGGGTTTCTTTAATAGTTATAGCAATTGGAGCTTTAGTAGGTATGTATGGTAGTATTAAAGCTGTAAGAAAGTATTTGAAGGTGTAACTATGAGTATAAAAAAATTAATTTGTTATTTCATAAGATATGTTTTAGCAATAATTATATTTGTGTCATGTTTTATATTTAAGCCATCTAATGCGTATGCCAAGTCTGCAAATACTTTGGCAGGTCTTAGGGCTGATTTAAAGGATTTGGAAGCTCAAAAAAGAGCAAATGATAGCAAAAAGAATTTAACACAAAGTCAAATTAATACAAAGAAAAATGAGATAAATAATGCCAATCAAGAGATAACAAATAGTAAAGAAAAAATAGAAAATGCAAAAGTGTTAATCGAAGAAACAGATAAAAAGATTGCTGAATTAGAAGAAAAAAACAAAGAATTAATTGCTTATTATCAAGTAATGTTAAGTAATAATGTTTATATGGAATTTATTACTGAATCATCTAATATGACAGAATTAATAATGAGAAGTGATGCTGTTAAAGAATTAACAAATTATCAACAAGAGAGACTAAAAAAATTAGAAGACTTAATTAAAGAAAATGAACAATTACAAGTTGATATGAAAAAGTATCAAGTAACTTTAGAAAAAAATATTATTGCATATCAAGATGCAGTTTATAGTCTTCAAGATAATTTGTCTGATTTAAATGATATTGCTTTAGATATTAATTCTCAGATTAGTTCTCAAAAAGAATTAATTAAAGTTTATGAACAAATGGGTTGTAAAGAAAATCAAGACTTAGATGAATGTTCTAGAGTAATGGGAAATGCTATGTGGTTAAAGCCTTTAATTAAGGGAAGAGTAAATAGCAATTTTGGAGTTAGAAATAATCCGTTAAAACCTGGTACTTATAAGGTTCATCAAGCTGTTGATATTGGTGGTAATGGTGAAGGAACTAAAGTTTATGCAGTTGGTTCTGGTTCTGTTGCAATGGTTATTAATGCTGAAAAAACATATAATTCAAAGAAAACTAAAACTTGTGGGGGTAATCAAGTATATATTTGGATGCAAGTTGCTGGTAAATATTATACCGTTCAATATGCTCACTTGTTAAAAGTTTATGTTAAAGCCGGAGATGTTGTAACTAAGGATACTGTTATTGGCCTTCAAGGTGGAGGTGCTGGTACTAGAAAATGGGAAAGTTGTTCAACTGGAACACACTTACACTTTGGTATTGCTAAAGGCAAAATTGCTAATAATAAATATTTTATTGGTAATTGGATGGCAAATGCTATCAAACCCGAAGGTTACCCATCAGCGGGTGGATGGTTCTATTCAAGAACTCAGTGGTTTAGGTGATGTATATGGATATTAAAGTGTTAGTTGTTGGTGCTTTGCAAGAAAATTGTTATGTCTGTAGTATTGGAAATAATGCTTTTATTGTTGATCCGGGTGATGAAGCCGATAGAATAATTGATGCATGTATGGGTAAAAATGTTGTGGAGATAATTGTTACTCACCATCATTTTGACCATGTTGGAGCTTTAGATGAAATTAAGAAGTATTTTAAACTTGAAGAAAACGTTAAGAGTGGTATGTTTGATTATGAAGTGATTGATACTCCAGGACATACAAGTGATAGCAGAAGTATTTATTTTAAAAATGAAAAAGTTATGTTTACTGGAGATTTCTTGTTTTATCGTTCTATTGGAAGAACTGATTTAGATACTGGTAGTGATATAGATATGATGAAAAGTTTAGAAAAAATTAGTAAATATCCCGATGATATAGTTATTTATCCTGGTCATGGACCTAAGACAAGTTTAGGTAAAGAAAAACAAAACTTTAAATATTATTTTTGAAATTAAAAATGCGCAGAAATGCGCATTTTGTGTTTTAAATAAAATAAATTTACTGTGAAGTACATTAATAAAATAATTTAAAAGTCGAGTTATCGACATAATTTTGATATTAATGCATTAAAATATGTCGACAACTGGCAATTTCACAAAAATTATTTATTGTCAATAATTGATTTTGGATATGGTTTTCTTTCATCGGTTACATAAAGAATATAATCTATAGATGTATTATAATATTCTGCTAATTTAATTAATTGTCCATATGCCATTTCATTTTCTTCAAGTTCATATCGCGCGTATTGTTGCTGCGAAATGTTAAGAATTTTTGCAACATCTTTTTGTTTCAAGTCATTGTCTTCGCGAAGCTCTTTTATTCTGTTCATTGATAACACCCAATATAATTTTATCTTACTCACTTTATTTGTATTGATTTTTACTCGGAAAATGAGTATAATTAAATTATGTACTCATAAAGTGAGTAAAGAAGGCGGTTGCATATGAAAAAAAGATTATTGTTTTTTGGTGTTATTGGGTTAGTTAGTTTTACTGTTATTCTGTTAAAAGAAAATATAATGCTAAAAAGTAAAATTAATATTGGTACAGATAATGTAGAAAAAGTTAAGCGAAAGGATATGCTATCTATGATGTTAGAAACAGATGCTGGTAGTGGAAATTATGAACTTACAACTAGGGATAGCTGGCCTACAGAAGGTTATATTTTTAATTCTACATTATCAAAATGCGAAAATGGTGGAAAACTTAGTTGGGATGATGAAAATAAAAGAGTCCTTATGAGTGGTAATGTAACAGATAAATGTTATATTTATTTTGATATAGATAATAAAATAACTTTAGCTAATTATATAATTTCTCAATTTAATGGTGTTCAAGGAAATAATAATATATATTATCACGATAATAGTTTAGAAAATGGTGCTGGTGATAATAGTTATAGGTATGCAGGATCGGGTGAAACTACAAATAATTTTGTGTGCTTTGGCAGTGATGCAAACACGTGTACAGAAGATTACTTATATAGAATAATTGGAGTATTTGATGGAAAGGTAAAAATAATAAAAGCAACCGCGGCATCAAGTAGTTTATTAGGAACAGATGGTGCATCTGGTTATGAAAGTGGTTTTAATAATTTATATTATTGGTCAACTTTAAAAACATGTCCTAGTAATATAACTGGTTATATTACTGATAGCTCAAGTAATGTTAGTTTTGTATTAAATAGAAAAAATATTTTAGCTGCTGGAGATGCAGGTGTTGATAATTTTTGTAATTTATGGAAATACTCAACTTTAAATACAGTTAATTTGAATACGAATTTTTTAACAAACATTGGAACTAAATGGGCAGGAATGATTGAAGATGCTATATGGAAAATTGGGGGATATAATATTGATAGTATAATTGCTAGCGTAATGTATGATGTAGAAGTAAAAAGGGCTTCTGAAACTTATGGTCCTAGTGATGGAACATCAAAAATAGGATTAATATACGTATCTGATTTTGGTTTTGCGGCTAGTCCAAGTGCGTGGACAACGTCTATGAACGATTACGAAGCAGCTAATACTGTTAATTGGCTATCTCAAATTTCTAGTTGGACATTAACTAAAAACGAATCTAACTCTACTGATGTTTTTTCGGTTGATAATGGAAATCTTTACTTTACAGGTAATGTTGCTAGTACGGGGCAAAGAAAAGAAGTTTATCCTGTATTTTATCTTCTTTCTTCTGTAACTTATTCTTCTGGAGATGGAACCAAAGACTCACCAATTCGCATAAATTAAGGTAAAAATCACACAAATGTGTGATTTTTAGTATGTTTTTTCTGAGAAACTATGTGAGTAAATAATTGGTTCCATGAATTCAACATAATTTAAATAAATTATTCTAATTAAGTACCAAAGATTATTTGTGTTATCTCTGATTATAAGATGATCTCTTCCTGCTTCTTCAATAATTCCTTCATATACTTTGTTTTGCCATGCACTACTGTCTGGATATGAAACATAAGCTTTTATCTTTCTTCCTTTATTTAACCTTAGGATATTTTCAATATAGCTTTGTTCATCTGGTAAATTGCTATTATTTACTTCAGATACAGACATGTTTCCTGGTGGTGTTCCGAAATTAGAACTTGGAAATGTTGGATTTTGGTAGAAATTACCATTCATTTTATATTCACCTCTAAAACAATATATGTTTTTTAATATTAATAATTGCTAAAAAATAAATATTAGTTTATAATTATTATAGAAAAGTGGTTGAAGATATGGAGAAAATTAATTACAAAGAGATAATATTTGATGGTTGTTCGCTGGTATTTGGATTATTTTTTTATGCAATGTGTTTTAACTTATTTTTAACTCCGAATGATTTAGTTGTATCTGGCTTTAGTGGTATTGCTATTGTTATGCAAAAATTATTTGGATGGACACCATCAGTATTCTTACTTATTTCAAATATTATACTATTAGTTATTTGCTTTATATTCTTAGGATGGAGTACGACTAAAAAAAATATTATTGGTTCCTTGTTATATCCATTAATGGTTACATTATCAATGCCGGTTGCAAACTTTTTATCAAATTATTTAGTTACAGACGATTTCTATTTAACTTTATTATTTGCAATATGTTTATATGGAATAAGCAGTGGTTTTATATATAGAAGTGGTTTTACTGCGGGTGGGTCTGATATAATTATGCAAATAATAAATAAGTATTGCAAAGTTAGTGAATCTAAGGCTTTGTTATTTGCTAATGGTTTTATTATACTTTCTGGTATGTTAGTGTTTGGCTTTACTAAAGGAGTTTATTCTTTTATTATTCTTTATTGTTCTACATATTTTGTTGATAAAATTATGTTTGGTATTTCGGATAGTAAATTGTTTTATATTTATACAAGAAAGACAAGAAAGATTAAAAAAGTTATACTTGAAGAATTTCAAACTGGTTTTACAACTATTCCTGGTACTGGAGGATATTCTCACAAAAATGGTGTGATGATAATGTGTGCTGTTTCTAATAGCGATTATTATTTATTGAAAAAAAGAATTTTAGAAATTGATCCAAGTGCATTTATGATAATTGATAAATGCTATGAAGTAAATGGTGGAGTTAAAAGAAGTAATATTCCATTTTTATAAGATTTGTGATACACTATTAGTGTGATTGCTTATGAAAAAGATTGTTATATTTGGTGGAGGAAGTGGACTTTCTCAACTTTTAAAAGGAATAAAATTATTTCCAGTGGAAATTACTGCAGTAGTATCTGTTGCTGATAATGGAGGAAGCACAGGTCTTCTTCGACGTGAGTTAAAAATACCTGCGGTTGGTGATATTACTAAAGTAATGCTTAGTATGGCTGATACAAATCAAGATGTAATAGATTTAATGAATTATCGATTTACTAAATCGAAAAGTTTAGGTATTCATTCAGTTAAGAACTTGTTATTAATGGCTTTGATGGATTTAAAAGGTAATTTTGCTAGTGCTATGCCTGTGATGGAAAAATTACTTGATGTTAAAGGAAACATTTTACCATTAACTGAAGATAATGTAAATTTGGTTGGTATTACAAGTAGTGGTAAGAAAGTAATTGGTGAACATCAATTAACTAAATGTGCAAGTAAGATAGTGGAAGTAAAATATGATAAAGAAATAACTGTTAATCCTAAAGTAATAAAGGCTGTTAAAGATGCAGATTTAATTATATTTTCTTCTGGTAGTTTACTTACAAGTATTGTCCCACATTTAATTGATAAAGGTCTTGTAGATGTAATAAATAAAGCTAAAGGAGAAAAAGTATATATTTGTAATTTATTTACCCAACCTGGAGAAACTGATGGATTTACTGTGAAAGATCATATAGATTATTTAGAAAAATATTTAGGTAAAGGAAGTATAGATGTTGTTATAGCTAATGATGAAGTAATAAGCAGCGATTTAGCAAAGAAATATAGAAACGAAGAACAAAAAGATCCTGTTTTATTAGATATGCATGAATTAGATGAAAGTAATATATATGTTATAAAAGATAAATTATTTACAATTGAAGATGGGTGGTATAGACATGATGCA
>OOCI01002547.1_pt1 | contig 11041 bp, 10 predicted proteins | sample 1671761 | NCBI WGS metagenome assembly OOCI01 (sample SAMN06348190, study PRJEB24527) | human gut metagenome | biome: human gut; feature: ankylosing spondylitis patient; material: feces | host: Homo sapiens | place: China | collected 2015-10
TGATTTTAGTATATTATTTTGAGCGTGGGGTGTCAAGTTTTATTATACAACATCATTGTGTATTGTGCTTGAATTTGCACAGATTATGGCGGTTTTTATTTTGCTTTATGAGTTCTTTCTGCCGATTACGATTCTCGGCTGGGTATTTTACATAGGCGTATTGCTTTATCTGATCAATCGTGACGAGATACCGGAATTAAAGATGCCGTGGCTTATCATTATGTTTCTTGTACCAGTGATTGGCGCATTCGTCTTTATGCTTCTTTCAAGCAATGATACGAGTAAAAAAGAATATACCCGATATGAAGCAAGCAAAGAGGAAATTCAAAAATATCCGTGTCAAGATGAAGAAATTGACCAACTGAAAGAACAGAATGCAGATGCCTATACACAGGCTCGGTATTTGTATTCCACAGTGCAAATGCCCTGTTTGGGAAATACAATCGCCACATACTATTCCATTGGTGAGGGTTTTCATTCCGCCTTGCTTGCAGATTTAGAAACCGCACAGGAATTTATATTTATGGAATACTTCATTATTGAAGAAGGATCTATGTGGAATCCCATCCATGAAATATTGAAACGCAAAGCAAAAACCGGCATTTCAGTCTATGTAATGTATAATGATTTTGGATGTATGGTTACACTGCCGGAACACTATTATGAACAACTTGAAAGCGAAGGGATTCATTGCCAGCCCTCTAATAAATTCACACCAATATTGTCTCATCTTCATAATAATCGGGATCATCGGAAAATTACGGTCATTGACGGGCGAATCGGCTATACCGGCGGAATCAATTTAGCGGATGAATATATCAACGCCATTGTAAAACATGGGCATTGGAAGGATACCGCCGTCCGTTTAGAAGGCGAAGCTGTACGAAATTTGACGGCATTGTTTTTGGAAAGCTGGAACTCACAGAGTAAACGCTGGCTTGAATGCAGTATTTTTATGAAGCGTTCTGCATCATATAAGCAGGCAAACGGTGTGGTAATTCCGTTTGGAGACGGCCCAAGCCCGATTTATAAGGAGAACATTGGCAAGACGGTCTACCTGAATATGATTCATTCTGCAAAATATTATCTCTACATAACAACGCCGTACCTTATCTGCGATCACGAAATTATGAATGCGTTACGCATTGCGGCGCAAAGAGGCGTAGATGTACGGCTGATTGTTCCTCATATCCCCGATAAGAAAGCAATCTTTCTTATGACCCGGTCAAGCTATAGGCCGTTGATTGAATCCGGCGTAAGAATCTACGAATACACACCCGGTTTCATCCATGCGAAAAACTTTGTCTGCGACGACAAATTTGCAGTCTGCGGCACCATCAATCTGGACTACCGTTCTTTTGTGCATCACTTTGAATGCGGCACATGGATGTATGGGACGGATTGTATTGCAGATATGAAAGAGGATTTTCTGAACACACTGGCAGTTTCAGAGGAAGTAACCGAAGGAAAAGCCAAGCTGCATCCGTGGGAACGGCTGCCTGCTGAACTGATGAAAGTATTCACGCCGCTGTTATAAAAATTTGATTTAATATCTCTTTAACAATTCCTAATCATCTCAAAAATATTCGTACACTATCATAATCATAGGCAGCGTTCAATGGATAAGCGAAAAAACAGAAAGGAGATTTTGATATGGATGTGATTGAAACAAAGGGATTAAGCAAGGATTACGGCCATGGGCGCGGAATCTTTGATGTAACCTTTGAAGTTCACAAAGGAGAAGTCTACGGCTTTTTAGGCCCGAACGGCGCCGGGAAATCTACTACGATGCGCCATCTTATGGGTTTCTCCAGGCCAAAAAGCGGAGACGCATATATAGGAGGGAAAGACTGTTGGAAGGATCATGCCGCTATCATGAAATCGGTTGGATATCTTCCCGGTGAGGTTGCCCTTCCGGATGGTTTAAACGGCGTCCAGTTTCTGGAAATGATGAAAGGTCTAAGAGACGGTCACGGGGAACGGATGCAGGAAATAATTGACCTGTTCCAAGTGAATCTGAACGGTTCGGTGAAAAAAATGAGTATCGGCGAAAAGCGGAAGCTGGCGGTTGTGGCCGCGTTTATGAGCGATCCGGACATCCTGCTGCTGGATGAGCCGACAAGCGGTCTTGACCCGGTGATGCAGGAGGTCTTCATAGACTTTGTAAAGTCGGAAAAAGAAAAAGGAAAAACCGTTTTGCTTTCCAGCCACATATTCAGCGAGGTCGAAGCCCTGTGCGACAGAATCGCTATCATCAAAGAAGGCAGAATCGTCTCTGTTACCAATGCGGAGGAAGTCAAACATTTCAAAAGGAAAACCTTTGATATTACCTTCGCGGATCAGCAGAATCTTGAAAAATTCAAGCAAACAGAATTTGAGATCAAAGAAGAGGACAAAGATGCGCGGATGCTCTCCGTGGCAGCGGAAAATCCACAATGTGACAAGCTCATAAAAACGCTCGTTCAGTTTGATGTGGTGCATTTTGTGGAGCATAATCAGACCTTGGAGGACTACTTTATGAACTTCTATAAGAGTGACAGGACGTTTGGAGGGATTGCACATGGAAAACATCATTGAAGTGAAGAATCTCACCAAAGATTACGGGCATGGAAGGGGCATTTTTGATTTTTCGTTTGGTGTAAAACAAGGCAGCGTATTCGGGCTTGTCGGCACGAACGGAAGCGGGAAAACCACGACCATCCGTCATATGATGGGATTCATAAAAAGCGATAAAGGCAGCGTTACAATCCATGGGCTGGATGCATGGAAGGATGCGGCGAAAATCAAAAAGCTCGTTGGATACATTCCGGGGCAGATTGATTTCCCGGATGTGGGAACCGGTACGGCATTTCTGAAAATACAGGCAGATATGCTGGGCATGAAGGATTTTTCTTATATGAACGACCTGATCGACCGTTTCAAAATTGATATTACAGCGCCGCTGAAACGGATGAGCAAGGGCATGAAGCAGAAAATGGGCATTGTCGCCGCGTTTATGGCGCAGCCGGATATTTACCTGCTGGATGAACCCTCTACCGGGCTTGACCCGCTGATGAGGGATACGCTGATCGAGCTGATTCTGGAGCAAAAGGCTCAGGGGAAGACAATCTTCCTCTCCAGCCATATCTTCAAAGAGCTGGAGGATACCTGTGATTCGGTTCTCTTTATTCAGAATGGCCGCATGGTGAATATCACGGACAGAAGCCTGTATGAAGCCGATCCCCGCGAAACCTATACCTTTACACTGGCGGGTGAAGAAGAATACATGATTTGCCGTGACAAGATACAGGAGTTCTTAAAAGACCATCCCGACGCGGGTATTCAGTGTTGGAGAAGGCACAGACATCACAGCTTTACCCTGAATATTCCGGTAGCGCTTTTGAACGAGCTGTTTTCACTGTTTGCAAGGTACACGGTGACAGCGCTGGGCAGCGAGCCGTTTACGCTGGAAAAATATTATACGACAATTATTGAGAATGTGGAGGATAAGTAAAATGATTAGTTTACCGCTTATGAAACAAACCGTGAAGTCAAACGGAATTCTTTGGCTGATTTTTACTGCTGTCCTGGGCGTGCTGCTGGCACAGTTTGCATCGCTGGAAATGACGCAGTTTCTGCTGTTTTTAATCCAGTACGGTATGATGGCAATGATCCTGCCGGGCATTTACATCCTGATCAGCTCCAACAAACTGCTGGCCGGGCAGGTAGACAGAGGCTCCATGGCCTATGTGCTTTCCACGCCGAAACGCAGAAGCACCGTTGTTGCTACGCAGGTACTTTATTCTGTTGTTACCATCGCTTTGATGTTTGTCATTACCACCGTTTTGCATGGAGTGATCAATGCGGCTTCTCCCATTACGCTGGGTCAGGCAGGCATTGAGATTCCGGAGCTGATGGGGACAGAGCTGACATTTGACATGATATTGAAGGTCAATCTTTCCGCTATGCTGGTGTGCCTCGCCATGGGCGGCGTCTGCTTTATGTTTTCAGGTATTTTCAACCAGTCGAAATACTCCGTTGCATTCAGCGGGACCTTCGTCGGCGTCAGCATTCTTGCCAATATGATGGCGATGTTCGGTTCCCTTGGCGTAGATGCCCTGGAAAATTTCAAGTATGCTTCTATCTGCACGCTGTATGACTACAATTCTGTGATTGCAGATACAGACACCTGGATTATTAAAGGCGCAGTGGCACTTGGGATTGCCGTAGTTTCCTATGCAATCGGAAGTATCCGCTTCTGCAAAAAGGATCTGCCGCTGTAAAATCACTTGGGGGAATCTTTGAGAACCGTCCATCAATACGGTCTCAGAGATTCTCTTTTTTGTCCGCAAAAACACGATTTAATATTTCTTTAACATATCGTGAACATCTCAAAAATATCAGGACAGTATGATATGGGTACAAAACAGAAATAAACTTCAAAAGGAGTTGGGGCTATGAATGCAATAGAAATTCGAGGACTTACCAAGAGCTTCCGCGGGCTATATGCAGTGGATCATCTGAATATGACGGTTCCGGTCGGCGCCATCTACGGCTTTATCGGAGAAAACGGCAGCGGCAAATCCACTACAGAAAAGCTGATCTGCGGACACCTTGTTCCTGACAGTGGGAAAATCAAACTATTCGGCAAAAAATACACCAACGCGGGGGTTCGTGTCCGGGTTGGTGCGCTGATTGAAAACGCCGGATGCTTTCCGGGATCGAGCGTGTGGGACAACCTTAAAATGCAGGCCATTAACTTAGGGTTGGAAAATCCCGATGCAGAGATAGAACGGGTGCTGGAAATCGTCCGTATGGAGGATAATGCGAAGCTAAAATTCAAAAAATGCTCCCTCGGTATGAAACAGCGTATCGGCATTGCAATGGCGCTGCTTGGCGAGCCTGCGCTGCTGATTCTCGACGAGCCGATTAACGGTCTGGATACCGACGGTATGCGGATCATGCGGGAAATCCTTGTAGACATTACGCAGAACTATCACTGTACGGTTCTTATTTCTTCCCACATTCTCGGCGAGCTTGAAAAGATCGCCACCCACTACGGCATTATCCGGCAGGGTAAGATGATTATGGAAATGAGCGCAAAGGAGCTGGAAGGACGCGCAAGAAATTTTGTGTCCATCAGAACGAAGGATATGGAGAGTGCAAAACGAACGCTTGCCGCTAAGTACCGCAATGTAAGAGAAATGGATGAAACCATTCAGGTTTATGATGTGGACGATACGGAATCCATTGTGGAATATCTCTTACAGAACGGTCATGCAGTTAGCGAAATCAAAAAGAACAAGGTCGGTTTGGAAGAATACTATATTGAGTTGATGTCAAGGAAGGAGGGAGCGTAAAATGAACGGCACAAGAGAATTGACCTTTGCATCTCCAAGTTTTGTAAAAAGACTTCGTGGGATGCTCGGTGTAGATTTTTATCGCCTGTTCCACACCCCGATGTTTTACATCTTTTTGGGTATTGCCGCTATTATCCCGGCGCTTGTTTCTATGGGCGGCGGAGAGGACGGAACAATGTACACGACTATGTGGAACATCATTGCCGCGGATAGTCCCCTGTATATCATCAACAATATTGCGGAATATGCCAATATGAACATGGTATTTATTTTCGGCGGCATTATGGTTTCCATTTTCATCGGTCATGATTATAAAAGCGGCTATGTCAAGCAGCTCTTTACCACCCATGCAAAGAAGCAGGATTATATGCTGTCCAAAACGCTTATCAGCGCTTTTTCTATGGCGTGCATGTGCATTGCCTACCTCATCGGAGGTACGATTTCAGGAACGCTCACGGGGCTTTCTATGGAAGTAAATGTCGGGTCTCTCCTGATTGCCATACTCGGAAAGATGATCATGAGCCTTGGCTGGGCAAGCCTTTACACCTTTATCAATGTCATTTTCAGACGCTACTTCGGTATTTCTGTTGGGCTGTGCTTTGTGATCGGAACAGGCATCCCGGTTATCGGTGCAGCGGCAATTTTGGGAAATTCCTCGATTCTCAACATCTTTCTGTATGGCTCGTCCGTATACGCCTGCCTGTCATCAACTCCGATGACGCTGATGATATGCCTTGGCGTGTCGGCAGCATGGGCGGTTATCTATAACCTGCTCGGTACGGTTGTACTGAACAGAAGCGATGTCTATTAAAGGAGGCGGCTGATATGAATGCGATAGAAATCAAAGATTTAAGCAAGTAATATCGGGAAATGGAGTAACGAAAGAACAGCTTCGCTGCAAAGCGTGTGCAATGATTATTTGTGAGAGAAAAACGCTTGCAAATAAAGAAATCGATAGCTTTCTGCCAACATGGAATGCCCCGATTCTTTGGGTTATGGAAGAAGAAAGCCTCTCTAACAATTCGTAATCATCTCGAAAACACTCCTTTTTTATAATTTAGATAAAGAATTTGGAAAAGGAGTAATAATACGATGCAACAGATAAAAAGCACGAAACGTAGAGGAAACTCCATATGGCTGAGTTACTAAAGGCGGTTGAGTAAAATGAAAAGAATTTTCGAGTCTGAATACCGAACCGTGTAAATGCCAATAATACCCACAGGAAGTGAGGTATGAGCACATGAAAAGAACACACGGATTAGACGAACGAGAGATGGAACTGGTGAAGCTGCTGATGGCAGACTGCCAGACAACCGGAGACATTCAGGCAAAGCTGAAAAAGCTGTTTGCCGGGACGATAGAGCAGATGCTCGAAGCTGAAATGGACGAACATCTTGGCTACGAGAAGAACTCCGTAGCCGGGAACAACTCCGGAAACAGCCGGAATGGTTACGGGAAAAAGACGATAATCAGCGATTATGGCGAGTGCGAAATCGCTGTTCCGCGCGACAGAAACGGCGATTTTGAGCCTAAAGTCATTGAAAGCGACAGACAAGAACCGACGAGATAGAACAGAAAATCATGCAGATGTACGCCAAGGGAATGTCACAGCGTGACATCGAAGATACGCTAAAGCAGATCTACGGAACTGAGATTTCACAGGGACTTGTTTCGCGAATAACCGACAAAATTCTGCCGGAAGTCAACGAGTGGCATAACCGTCCGCTTGATGCAGTTTATCCGGTCGTTTTCTTCGATGGGATCGTATTCAATTCGCGCAATGATAACAAAATTGTCACGAAATGCGTGTACTCTGTGCTGGGTATAAACATGGATGGTCATAAGGAAATCCTCGGCACCTGGATATCGGAAAACGAGTCCGCGTGCTTCTATGCAAGCATCTGTTCCGACCTGAAAAGCCGCGGCGTTAAGGATATTTTCATTGCCTGCCATGACAACCTCACAGGGCTCTGTAATGCGATAAACTCGGTTTTCCCCAAGACGAAGAATCAGCTCTGTATAGTCCACCAGATCCGCAACAGCTGCAAGTTCGTACCGTACAAGGATCGCAAGGAAGTCTGCGCTGATCTGAAGAAAATCTACGGCGCTGTGAACCTCGATGACGCTGAATTTGCGAAAGAGGAATTCCGTGAGAAGTGGAACAAAAAGTACCCGAATATTCTGAAATCCTGGGATAAAAACTGGGCTGAACTAACGGTATTTTTTGAATATCCGCAGGAGATCAGGAAGATAATATACACGACGAATGCCGTCGAGGGCTACCATAGAATGGTCAGAAAATTCACTAAATCCAAGTCAATTTTTCCGACCGATGACGCTATCCGCAAGGTTGTTTATATGAGCGTTTCCGAGATTTCGAAGAAGTGGACTATGCCGGTACGCGACTGGGGCCTGGCTTACGCCCAGTTCATGATTTATTTTGAGGACAGATTCGCAGCCTAGGATCAACTCGGGGCTCTGGTCTGTCGGTCAACCCCTCTGTCACTCCGTGACACCTCCCCCACTGGGGGAGACAACCCGAACCCCGGAGTTTATCCGCTGGAAGATACCGGTGAAGTAGAAAAGCAGCGAATTAGCTCCGCTGCTCTTCACCGTATATCTTGCAGCCGCGTCGGGGCGCTCTCCAGCGTTGCCCTGTTTCGCTGCATTTTTAGCTTTGGTACGTTTTTCGGGTTTATTCGCATTTACACAGTTATTTTTTCAGACCCTGGCACAATTATGCGATTTAATATTACTGACCCTGACAACATCGTAGAGGAGTTGTACCACACTATTCCTGGGCTTCTGTGCTGCGGAGTTGATTTCTCGCACACGAAGGGAACATTATCTTCGAATCTGAAAGATGCTTTGAAGCTTATCGGTAAGCTTTGATTGTTCATAAAATGCCGCTTTGACAAATCTTAACTGCTCATAAAGTACATCCCCCGCCTTTTATGCGGCGGTTTTGCTTGTATTAAAAAAAACATCCTAATTTAGTCGAAGATAATATCTTTAAGTTTTGATAAAAGCACTTCGCTTGCTTCATCATCTTCCCATACTATTTTCTCCATATTCACACTGTCATTTTCTCGAAGTTTTATATCAATACTGTCGTTTCCATCATAAAAATCACAAATCATAAAGTTGTTCTTATCAATAATAATCTGAATTGTAGTGCCAAAACCTGTTTGATAATCTAAACGTTTCTCATCGAAAGAAGCTTCGACAAAATACACCATATAAACTTTGTCATCTGATTCATCTTTTTCTTTGAGTTCAGAATTGATTTCCATTGCTTCTATGGCTGAATGATTGATAATCTCTTGTTTATACGCTATTATTTGGTCCAAATATTCCGCAAGAGATTTATATGCTGTATAAGCGGCAGTGTCAAACGATGAACAGAGATAAATACACTCATAATAACTTTTGATAAAGCTTTCCGCCGATTCCTCAGCGTTTGTAACTATTTCAGTTTCATTGCCAATTGCCAAATCATCTTTGTCGATACTTGATGTTATTTCCGAATCGGCAAGACTGCTTTGAGAATGATTTGTTGTTGATTCCATGGAGCTGTCAGAGCTTATATTTCTTGAATTACAAGCTGAAATACCCACCATAGTCACAAGGGTCGCAAGGATTGCTTTAATATGCTTCATAACGTATACCTCTCCAAAAAAATAATCAACCCTAACAAACTGCGTGGCTCTATAATATTTTATGGAAACCACGCAGTTTTTAGAATTGGAATGTTGGTTATAAACCGTTTATGTTAATGATGTAAACGCTAGGACTCTATACTGGTCGCCACTGTAGTTTTCCATGATATTCTTGTTTTTAACATACCAAGTCGTAATTCCACTATTATAGCCAGAACGACCTGTAACATATGGATATAAGCTTGTTGAAGTTGAACCAGTTATGTCTGTGATGACTAAAGTATGGTCATAACCATCCGAATCATCATCATACTTAACTTGGATAAAATCTCCAATATTATAGTTTATCATACTTGAGGGACAATTATATCTAAGAGAAAATGTCTTAGCTTTAGGTCCAACGCCTGTGTTGGTAGTGGCAAAATCATAAAAATAATTAACACTTGACCACGACATACTTCTGTTAGCTGTGGATGTTCCATAATAAAACCATCCACCTCTATTACCACTATTATCATCTTGGAATACCGCTCCGCCTGCAAGTAAGCAGTGGGACGAGAAGTTAGTGCAATCATAATTGTTGGAAATTTGGGAGAAGTCATAATATGTAGAAACTAGATTAGAATTTCCTGAAGCTGGCGATTTCTTGCTACAATTGTCTAGTGCATAGTTAACTATTTTCGTTCTGTTAGAACTACTAACAGAACTTACAGAATAATTATCATCATCCAAAAGAGTGTCTGTGATATTTGCCTGTTCTTCAATGACGTTAATACTGTTTGTAGTACGCTCCTGGATATCATATACCAGTTGCATTGCTGATTGTTCGTTTTCCCATACTATGTAATCAGCGTTTATACTGTTGGCATCTCTAAGTCTATTATCCCAATTATCATACACATAAAAATCACATATTTCCTGCTCTAGATTTTTATCAACAACAATTTGAACGCACTCTCCAAAGCCTGAAGGAGTATCTAGTCCAACATAGTTATATTCTGCTTCCACAAAATATGCCAAATATATCGCATCAGTTGATTCATCTTTCGAAATCAATTCCATTTGAATGTCGAAATTTTCAACATCAGATGTTACGAACTGCATGTAATTAATTTTAGTCCTAATATATTCTCTGAGCTCATCAAATTCGATATTGCTATCATCAAACTCCTCGTCAAGATACATACTCTAATAGTAGTTTTTAATAAATGATTGGGCAAAAGCTTCCGAATTTGATTCCTCTACGACATTATCAGCAAAAGCAGCCGTCATTGTTGACATCATTGTTGCCGCTATAACCAAAGCAGATACCTTAAAAAACTTCATAATCATATTCCTTTCTTATTACCTTTGCATTATGCAAAACTTGACTTGTGACATGTCTACCAACACATCTTGACATAAGACCTTACTTTGCAAGAGCTTGCAATTTTTAAACAGTTTCTTCGTCACTGTAAACCGTAAAGGTTTCAGTTTTTTCGCTTGAGTTTGTCAGCGTGAACACAGATTTCACACGGTAAGTACCGTCAAATAATCCGCTTTTTTTCGATGTCAAGCAAATCGAACTTCCACTTTCAGTTGTAATCCACAAAGCATCATTATCATATAAGAAGCTATAAGTCAACCTCCCTATCCAATCGATGTAAGAAGCTACAGTATGAACCGACATGGTTGTAACCAACATTACTACTGAAGTTAATACAGCAGCAACTTTTTAAAATCAGCCATTATAGCTATCCTCCTTATGAACTTTTGAGCAACAATCAAGGCAGCTACTCTTAATCGTACTCTTGGTTTGAACAAATTGAAACTTGCTTCATCTATAAGTTTATCAGAACAACACTTTAATGTCAATACTGTAAACAGTAACTGGTCAAAAAATGGCACTTTTGGTCAAGATTTGTTCACTATTACAATTTAAGGATTATAAGACTTATTTATACTATATCAAAAAAATTTTCATTTGTCAAGAGCAAATAACAATATATTGATGTTGTATAATAAAACTTGACACCCCACGCTCAAAATAATATACTAAAATCA
>OOCI01002564.1_pt1 | contig 10965 bp, 9 predicted proteins | sample 1671761 | NCBI WGS metagenome assembly OOCI01 (sample SAMN06348190, study PRJEB24527) | human gut metagenome | biome: human gut; feature: ankylosing spondylitis patient; material: feces | host: Homo sapiens | place: China | collected 2015-10
ACAGAGGGAGTTTTATTTTTCCCCATCGGCAGAAGCCTCTTTTGAACCACTCGCCAAGCGAGTGGTTTTCGGTGTACAAAGAGGGATGCCGCAGATACGGCATCCCTCGAGAGGCAAACTATTCGGAACGGTTCAACGCCCACATCCCGCGTCCTATATGCACGAAGAACTGCGGACTGCATTGCAGGGTTTGGCGAACCTTCTCTTTCCACCACTGATTTTTCCGCGCTTTGGTATATGGCTCGACCTGCTCATAAATGTATGCAAGCGAAACAGGAGATTGGCAGGTTTCCAGCACTGCTGCAACCACATCCCGCCAGGTAGCGCCGTTCATATCGCGGATATCCTTTTGTACAGGCTCCGTTATCAGGATCGGATACACCAAGGACGCATCCTTCTTGATAATCAGTAGATACTCATGCAGTATGGGGATGAAATGCCCACTGTACTGTGTTTGATTTGAAAAGCAATTGTGCTGTGCTTTTATGATGACATTTTCCAATGTGCCCGGCTTGATCAATTCAAAGAGCATGCTGTAAAGCTGCCCCTTCTTCTTGATATCGCCGACCAGCACGGCCATCCTGCCGCCACGCTCCAAAGCGCAAAATTGTTTCATCATGGCGTAGTTCATTACGCGCACGAAGTCCTCCCATTTGGGGATACGTGATAAGTCGAACTGCCGGGGATCATATCCGTATTTTGACTGCACCTCCGAAGCCTTGTACATCACGTCTGAATATGTAATCATATCCCAATACGGCGGATGCCAGAACACAAATTCAGGGCGCTCCGGTATCTCGCAATTGATGAGATCGAATCCGCTGTGCAGATCGTAGCAATGGCTAATGATTCCCATGGTATGAGCGGCATCCTGCGTCGTGCCGCTGCCGCACATGTAGTCGCAGATCTCGGCCGGCTTGAAAAAACCGATCAGATCCTCAATTAGCTTGGGTGAACAGTTGCCGCGATAGCGATTGTTGCCGCCAGTTCCGCGCTCTGGATACGAGACGATGGAGGTGAGCCTGTTTTCAGCACTCATAGCCGCCTTCTCCTTTCATATGCATATACAGGCAGCAATCATCGCACTCTGATTTGCCCGAGCCAATGCAAAGCGGGTATGGATTTTCTGCTTCTGGTGTGAAACAGTCCGGCTGCTTTGATGCTTGCCTGACTAAACCATGAGCAGCCTCAGATACACTTTCCCAATACGCTTCCCAATAGTGGTCATTGCGCCCGAGATGGCGTTCGATGCACTCAGGAATCATCGGGTTTGTAATGAGTCTCTGATACTGTGCGTCACTCAATGCTGCAACTTCATCCCATTGTTCGATTTGCGATATAAAGTCTTCGGTCTGGCATTGTGCCTTATACACTCCTCCAACCTCCCGAATATACCTACTGGACATCATCAGCGGCTGCCGGATAATCATGATTTTGTAGTGATTTTCCATGTATTCGCCGTCAAGATATGCTTCGTAGAAGTCCATCGAAGAATTCTCTGCGAAGATGCTTGATTCTCTCCAAGACGGAACACTTCCGTCCTCCAATTCTTCTCGAATACGATTTGTCATAACACGCTTTGCATCGTCATGGTCCGAGAACGCCTCGCAATCATTTCCGTGCTCGCCATTCACAGCCCAGTCTTCCATCACAAGAAAAACATTGACGCGTTTGCGCATAGAACGAAGATCATCCAACGGACGAATCATTTCGGGCGCCATGATAACCGTGTCCAGTACGATATCAGCAATGGTCTTTGGCTGGTGATACAGATCAGAGAAGGTATCCTCCAGCGCCTTGACCTCATGCGGCATGACCGGAGGGTCAAACTCGCAATAGATGTCAGGCGTTTCGTTTTCGGTCTCCTTATCCTCGCCATCATGAATGGCGTTTATTCGGCCATAAAGCCCTGCGTATTCACTCTCAGCGGTTCCGACAATGGCTCCGCCAATCGTGTATGTGACGCCTTCATACGCAAATTCAGCGCCAGTTCTGTTCAAAATCATTTTTCGCTCCTCCTTAGATATGGCAGTCGATCCCGACAATGAAATGATCGTCAGGGATGCTGTCTATGTAGTCTGCCAACATCTGCCGCCATGCGTCCGGCTTCTTATCGTTGCTGCTGATACCCCACCAGCCCATATCTCCCTTGGAGTGCCAGTCTCCGTCCTGAAGGAAGGAATAGGCGTCGGGCACCATGCGCTGATCCGGTGCGAGTCCGTTGCGGCGGAGGTAAACCTCCTCGCTTTCATTCTTGAAATAGATTTGCGTTACGAAAGAGAAAATTCCATCCTCCGTGATCTTCCAGAAGCTGCCTTCCGGAGCCTTGCCGGAACGAAATGTCTCTGCAAGAAGCTCAAATCGCTTTTTGGCGTGCTGCAGCTCCCATTCCTTCATGAGCTCCCATGCAATATCCCTTTTTCTTGCGCCGCAGACCCATATATAGCCTTCGGGCGCTTCACATACAGCATCTTCGTTGCCCCATGAGCGCTCACCGTTAATTCGTTCCGCTGTGTCACGGACAAGGAATTGGAACGGCCAGCGGCCACCAATGGAATACCAATCCCAGAAGGCGTTTGGATTGCAGTAATACCCATACGCATTGGTCTTGCTGTCAAAGGTATAACCGCAGTAGTCCTCCGCATACTGCTTCAGACTGGGATAGAGCTTCTTCACCGGATATCCCATAAGTGCGCGCGTCTTTTTCGCTTTCTTCGTGCGCTTCTCATGGCCGAGGTGCCCGGCCTTTTTCTGGAACACCTTGCCGTCTTTGATGAGATATTTTTCGCATACCAGCCGGTTGTACTCCGGAACGACAGTTCCGTCCGGAAAACGGACACAGTTGATTTTGTCGGTCTCATAATCCCGCCGCAGGTCATCGGTTCGATCCTCAAACTCCAGATAGGCCGGGTCATCCGTTCCTTCACAGAATGGGGCCATCAGCTCATCGATCTCGCACTCAGCCGAACGTTCCAGAGTGCTGGCCTTGCTTTGAAGTCGTTTCAAAAGAAACCGCAAAGCAAAACTCTCCGGGTCCTGCGTCAGCTTTTCTTTGACTTCTGCGATCTGTTCCGCATAACGCATGTTTTCCTCGCAGTTTTCCTCCAGCTTGGGCATATAAAAATTGACCAATGTTACAAAATGACTCATTTTTTTGATTCCTTTCCTGTTGTAAGATTAACGGGCAGCAGGAAAAGAATCCGCTGCCCGTCGTTGTGAATTGTAATATCCCCGTTAGACCCGCATATGTCGCTTGACCGCTGCGGTCAGCTTTACGGGCAGTTGATTCAGATCTGTGATGTCCATAAAGGAATCACCATAGATTCGCTCGATGTTCTGTTTGTCCTCCCCGATAGCGGCCGCAATGAACAATACTCCCTTGCGCCGGTACTCCTGCTTGATGCCGCGGAGATCTTCCTCGGCGGCACTGCCATAGTAACCGGGCGCTGCCGGTTGACCATCGGATACAAGAATCAGGATTTTTACCTCCTCCGGCCGTTTAACCAGCTGCTCCGCCACAAAGCGAAGCGCGGTGCCGTCGCGATTGCTGCCACGGGCGGCAATGTCCATCAGGCGGTATTTATCATCGTTATCGATGCTTTCGAACTCTGCATAGGAATACAGCTCCACACTGCTGCCACTGGTGGAATGACCGTAAACGGTGACAGGGATATGCAGTGCCTTGCAGAAGTCATATAGAATGATGGCCGAAGACCTGGCGTAGGTACAGCGGTCGCAGGAGCACATGCTTCCTGATTCGTCCAGCAAAAGCCCTACGGACATCTGTGGAATTTCGTTGGGCAGGGCATTTTTATAAAAAACCTTCCCATCGTTTCGGCAGAGGGCGTGGGCATCCAGCCGTCGCCCCATCATGAGCCCGGTCTGCTTGCCGCCACGCTGTTTATCCTTCAGCTGCTGTAAGAGGCTTTTCTGCAGCTGCCGTGAGATATCCAGCAATGGCCCGGAAATGGCGTTATACTGCTCGACAAGCTCCTCATCGGCGGTGGATATCCGGTTCACACAGATATCAACACCAGCATGGACATCTCCATAGGAGATGCTCTGGGCCACATCGTTGAGTTCCCGTGTCCGTTCATTCTCCAGCTGCTCGCAGGCGGCCTTCTCCGCCATCTTGTCCAGCAGGCGCTCAATGTCCTCCGCTGCATGGTCATAGCGTTCACGCTCATATGCATCGTTGTGCTTGGTCGCCCCTCCGCTGCCTTCGGAAACACGATCCGTCTGCTGATAGGGGATGCGTCCGTCTTCTTCCGCTGATACTGCCTGCTTCCCACCGGAAGCGCCTTCCATATCTCCGGGAATTGCGCCTTCTTCCGCCGGATTTTCGGTCTGGGAGATCCCGGCAGAAGAACCCTCGGATTCGGAGTCAGTCTGGGGCTCGGCATCTTCAGAGCCGCTGCTTCCTTCAGACTCGCTTTTTTCTGCCTGAGCCGCCGTCTGCGCCCGTTTCCCGGCTCCGGCTGCCACACAGACCGCACCCACTTCGGGGATCGGTGTGCTGCTGCCCTCGCCGGACACAGAGCTTCCGGCCATTGCCTGCAGAAGCTGCGCGATGGTCTCGGCCAGCGACTCTGTGGAACCGGAAGCCTTGGCCTCCTCCTGGCGCTTTTTGCAGATCTCCAGGAAATCCTCGATATAGTCCCAGCAGCGAACCAGTATGAGATTGACGACCTTGAGCCGTTCTTTTCCGGAGGGATTGACAATGGCGGCGTCCAGATCGTGGATCAGTTTGAATATGACCTGAATGCGCTCATCGCTGAGGGGAGCATCTCCGTACTTGATTTCACCGAACTTCACATACGACAGCATGATCTGTAGGATACTCTCAAAGATATGGCAGTTCCCGTCATCCTCTTTCTCGATAAGCTCCGTTACCGTCGGAATGCTCTCATACTGCTGCTCCCGTAACGCTTCCAGGCAGTTGCCCAGTGTGCCGCGGAATTGAGCGAGTATCCGATTTTCGATATAGGCGTCCTCGATGACATTGGAAATATGGTGCGCGACATAGCGAAGCATCTCATTGTTCCGTGGCTCTAGCCTTACATACTCCCACAGAGCTCGTTCGCTTACAGTGTCTTTGGGCAGCTTGTAAGCAGGCGGCTCCGGATACCATTTCTCCCGGCTGAGGTAGTTGTTGTAGGTCTGGCCCGCAAGAAAATCCGTGTATAGACAATGCCCAAGTTCGTGGGCAAACAGTCCGCAAACGATCTCATAGCGGTTCTCCCGCCCTCTGTTTTGGGTCACCAGCCTATGCCCCGCATTGATCAGCACCGACAGGTTATTGGTGCATGCCACTTCTCCGGACTTCGGACTCCAGCTGATGGCCACATGGATGCGGCGGTTGTATTTATACCGCCGCGTCTGAGCCATGGCCATGTCTTCAAAATGTCCCGCAAAGATGCGGGACGTGAAGAATTGCCGGTCTGTGATTCTGCTGCGTTTTTCATTGAGCAGCTGTTTAACCCGCTTATGATTCACTCTTGCCATATAGAGTCGTCCTCCTTTCTTCCGGACTTATGCCGATGTTCGCTTCCGCTTAGGGGCAAACATAGGGTCCAGAATGGTTGTAATCAGGGCTTCCCGGTCTTCCTCGTCGGCAGTGGCTTTGCTGATGACCGTATACTTTGCCGACAGATAAGGGTCGCCGGAGATCTCTGCACTGATGACCCAATCGATCAGGCTGCGCATTCCGCAGGCACCGTCGGTGATACTGTTTTTGCGGCAGTAATCGGCCATGTCGTTGACCACCTGCACCATCTGGGATACCAGGTATTCGTCGGCACATCCGGTCACGGCCATAGCTCGCTGTACCATAACCTCGGGCTCCGGCAGTTCAATGTCCTTGACCAGACTCATTCTGTCCACCACCGACTGGTTCATCTGCCGACAACCTTCGTAACTGACATTGGTCGTCACAATGACGACCGTATCAGGATGCCTGCGAATGATCTCGCCGGTCGGAAGAGTGATAGACCCCTCCTGCTCCAGAAGAGAGTTAAGGCCCACCAGCACACCCGGCTGAATGATCGTGGATGGCTCCTGAACCTCGACTAAATACCCGTGTTTTAACGCTTTCACAAAATCCGTCTCCACATAAGTATAGTTCTGGCCGGAGCTTTGACGGGTTTCGGCACGCTTGCTAAGAGCCTGTACCTTTTCCGTGACCTTTTCCAGCACAACGCTCATGCAGTCCTGCACGGTAGCCGCCAGATTTTCCACGCCCGTCAGAGCCTGATAGACGCCGACAGGATCGTAGTCCATATCATCCAAGTCCGGAAAGCGCATAAGCTTAGCTACATTGGCATAGCTGATACCGCCCATGGACTTGAGTATCTCACGCTCACGGTCAAGCTCCGGGCTACCGGTGGACACTGCGTCCGTTTCAGGGAAGATCATGCCGGTGAAATCAAATATTTCTGTGTTGGCAGAGCAGGTATACTTCATGTATGGCAGCCCCAGTCCGGCGGCAATGGCTTTTGCGCCCATGGTCTTGCCAGTACCGGCAGGCCCGCGCAACAGGAAGTTTCGCATCTGCATGGGGCGACCGGTGGTCTTCTGCGCATGCTTGCAAATATCCACCACTTCCGGCGGAATGATATACCATTCCGGGAGTTTCGGAATCAGGCTCAGCTCCAACGCGCTCAAGGTGCGTCCCGGCGTCAGGGGATACTTGCCGACGAAATCCGTATGCTCCACCACAACGCCGGCTTTTTTGATAACGGCCGGTCCGGTCTTGGCAAAGATCGTGAATTCCCCGGCTGTGACGCTGGTGGGCACAAAGGATCCGGAATCCAGCTGACCCTGAGAGACCCGCATCAGGTTTCCGGACTTGTCCACTGTGATATTGATATGCGCCGGGCAGGTATCGTCCTTGATTCTGCGGTAGGCATTGTCGCAGAGGATTGCCATGCTTTCGGTCGCCTTTGCCATATCCGTGTATCCGGCAATGAACTGGTCGTAGTACTCCTGAAAGGTTTCATCAAACTCCGCATCTGACATCAGGAACGGCATTAGGGCAAAGAAGATTGCCGCGCCGTCCCGCTGGCTCGGATGCGCCACGTACTGCTCGATGAGCTCGGTGTTTTTGTCGTAAACGCTTGCCAAAGCGCTGCCGGAGGCTGCATCGAACACCACAAGATGATAGGCATCCGGACCGACGGAGGATTTATACTCCGCCACACTTTTGTTTGTATCGATCTGGCCGACCGCACCTTCTCCGGTGCCGTTCATGCACCGGCACATGGCGTGGACTGCCTTGATCACAGAACCACATAGCGTTGATTCCGTCTTTGCCCCGTACATGGATGCCACCTTGACCTTCTTATTTGTCATGGTATCAAAGGGGACGGGCAGCGAACGGGAGTAGTTGAACAGATTGTTGATTGATACGCTCATATCGCGTCATTCCTTTCTGCAGTGTCACTGCGTGAAATCAATGGTAATACCGGTATCTGTACAGCAGCAGTTCTCCATGCCGTTTCGTTCCAGCTCCCGGCAGATGTCCGGCCAGCTTTCTCGTGCAGGCAGTTCTGTCGCCGTTATTTCCAGCATGGATAGCCCTTGTGCGATGCTCTCGTTGCACCGCTCATTGAGTTCCATAACATGGGCGTCCACCCATTCAAAAGCCAGATACTCATAATTCTCCGGGGGATCGACCTTCTGCGGAGTGTCATCCACGGTTTCCTCTGTACCCGTCTCACCATTTTCCGTTTCCGGCATCTTGACTTCTTCCGCGTGCGGGTAGGTCAGGCTGCACACTTGAAGGCCGCGAATCACAACGATCGCTTCACGGTATCCGCCGGCATGGTTGAGCAGGATTCGCACCTCGTTGCCTGTCGCAATATTGCGCATGGCATTAGGCGTCTTCCATACCCATCTGGCATTGGGGAAGTCAGCCGTGACCAGCTCTGTAATCCGCCGCTGCATCGAGCCAAACGCCATGTCCCGGATATCCTGATCCGTAGGTTCCGGGCGGGCAGCCGGAAGCAGAGGCGGGATATTCTCCACTTTTCTGGCAGAGAGAAAGAGCAGTCGCATGGCGGCGATAAAAATACCGAGTATCACCAATAAGAGAATCGGCCAAAGCCTGCAAACAAACAGCAGCAGAGCCAATGTCCCCAGTATGGTCAAAACCTCATAGGCGATGTGGCGCTTGAATTCTTTGTTTTGCATATACTGTCCTTTCTGAACGCAAAAAACGCACATGAGTACACATAGATACTCATGTGCGTTTTAATGCGCTCGATCCATTTGTAGTTCTTCGATTGATTATTCGTCGAAGAACGAATTTACGCCGCCGAAGGGTTCAAAGCCGGTGAAATTACCGGGCATCTCTCCGTTGGAGGCAGACTTTGCGGGTGCGGCAGCCGCTCTGGGCTGTTCCCCAGCTTCCTCGGTCTTCTGCTTTCCGCCGCCGGAGGAGCAATACTCAATCTCATCCAGAATGACCACCATGGCGCTCCTCTTTTCATGCGTCGTGCTGTCCTCCCAAACATCCTCGTCCAGGCGGCCGAGAATATTGATGAACGAGCTCTCTTTAAGCTGCACCTTTCTTGCAGGTGCTGCCTGCTATAACATGATTTATTTCAACCCATTCAGGGAAGAAACCGAGAAACAAAAAAAGTGCCAACCAACACAAATGTGCTAATTGACACTTTATAACTTGAATACTCTGGTGTTCCGCGCAGGAAACCTTGATACTTATGATTGTATTATAGCAGGTTCTCATATGACAGTCAATTGCTTTCCGCTGTTTTCGCCGGGCACTTCGCTGTTTTCACCGGGGTACCTTGCTCCAGCACAGACAGAACAAACTCCAACGCAAGCCTCACTCGAAGCGGGTCGAATATACAGTTCCCATCCGGCAGGATACCCGCTTCGACTCTGTTCTCTATTTCCCTGACTAATCCGCGGATCTCATCGCCTTTTGTCATTTTGATCCTCTCCCTTTCAAAATATCGATTGCCAAATATGTGCTAAGCTGTTGGCAGCCTTCGTTTTCATATACCGGTGTGCCGGTTGCCGTATATACCGTGATGATGTCTCCCTCATCAACATTTCGAAGTTTTCCGGCGATCTGTATTTTCACTGTATGTGGGTCTGACCACAGATAGAGCGTTTTGATGCGGCGGCGCATCGGAGTTTTTTCCAGCCCGGTACAGTGACCACGAATTACCACTATTTGATCGGTGACTGCTCTATACAACAGTTGTAATGCACTGAACCCATAAAAGGCGAAAAAGAGCAGGACGGAAAGAGACAGATAAAGGTTGCCCTCCAACAACAGAGACACCACCATCAATAAAAGGCTTACCAGCGCGGCTCCACATCTCATTATAATCTGTTTTTGCAGCGGCGGTGGGATTTTTTCGAATTTTTCTCTCATTACGCACCTCACAGCAGAAGGATTCTCTTTTTCTTCAGTAGCCTGAGCAATGCGGAAACGACCTCATCCCGCACTGCGGCGTGTTCCATTTGGGCTTCCAGAATGTTATCAAAAATGGTTTCCTGCGTATAGATTGTTTCCGTCAGGTTCTGCCTGTTTCTATCCCCCAACAGGTTTATTTGTGGTGCTACATGATGTTCTGTCAGGAATACCAGTTCTGCCGTGGTGAGCCGAAGTCCGGCTTCTGTCAGCCATAGCAGCAGTTCTTTTTGGCGTGCGCTTAGAATCGCACGAACTCCTTGCGGCTTCGCAGGCGTCAGAACGCACTGCGTCAATGCACGATACTCAAAAACGGGCTCATCACCTTCTGTAATTTCAACAAGCCCCTGACGTTTAAGCTGCTGCAGTGCTTTTACCTCCAGCACATTCTCGCGGTTTTTTGCAAACCCAAATCTGCCATTAAGCCAGAGCGCAGCCTGTTCCCCGGTCAGCTGAAAATCTACGCCGCAGCGGGTCACGAACAGAAGATCCTCTGTGGAGGCTCTGATTACCATACCTTTGGATATATATTTCATTTTGCTCACTCCTTGTCTGTCCTTTTCCCATATTACACGGCAAGGCGGCGCGAATTACAGCACTCACAGCAAATACATTGCGACAACGCACAGAATAACAATCAGCAGCATGACTCCCGCCACGGCGGAAACCTTCTTCACCAATTCCATGTCAGGCCCCTCTTTCAGTTTTCCTGCGTCTGAAGGCAGAACATCGTCATAGTAGCCGTCATATCCATCGTCCTTTGGATGAAAAGCTCCTCCCACGTGTTCACCGACAGGCTTTTCATGCTTTTTCCGTGGCTTTGGAGACGGGTGCTTGCGCTTCTTTTCCATACGCTTTTGTGACTTTACGGGTTTCTCTTTTGGCTTTTTCTGACCACCTTCCGCAGTCGGCAGGCTCTTCCCGCACTCCATGCAGAAAGAAGCGGCGCCATCTGCAAAATCGGCGCCGCAATAGGGACAATATTTCATACTCAGCACTCCTTTGGGCAGTATTCGGCATTCATGCCGGGTTTCACGACCCATTGGGGGACGATACGATTATACCACAGCGTCTTTTTCGTGTCATCGGCGCAAACCCTGCCATTTAGTCTGCCATTTCGTGAGACATTTTGTATTCCTCAATAGCCGGGAGCGGAAAAATCGTATGTATTTATTTTGCGCTACGGGGCTCATCTTCCCCGCCGCTGCAGCTTTGTGCCCGCTTCCTTAAAGCAGCGTGCTTATTCCGGTGGAAATCAGATCTGCCACACGATATACTGAATTTACAAGCATACTTTTTGCGCAATGCACGCAATGAACGGCGATTTTTGTTGTCTATATAGGTGAAAGGCCTTTACGCAGAGAGAAGGGAGGGCGCAATGAGAGACCATGAGATCATAGAATTGTACTGGGCGCGTAACGAGAGCGCGATTACCGCCACCGCAGAAAAGTACGGGAGCTACTGCCACACGATTGCATATAACATACTGCGTAACAAAGAGGATGCGGAGGAATGTGCCAACG
>OOCI01002568.1_pt1 | contig 10948 bp, 9 predicted proteins | sample 1671761 | NCBI WGS metagenome assembly OOCI01 (sample SAMN06348190, study PRJEB24527) | human gut metagenome | biome: human gut; feature: ankylosing spondylitis patient; material: feces | host: Homo sapiens | place: China | collected 2015-10
AATCAGGTTGTCGGGGGTTCGAATCCCCCGTGTCTCACTGAAGAAGATAAGCGGAAAGCAAAAAAACAAAGGCTTCCCGCTTTTTTTGCGTCGTGTTAAGCGTTTTTTTTCTTATAGGATGGAATCTGATGGATACCTGTAGTGTATGGTGTAGAAGAAATATTGTGCTATAGTTTAGGTAACTATTCTTTTAAATGATGATAAGGATGTGAAACAAATGAAGCAGGAGACAGAGGAATGGCGTGCGGCAGAGAAAAAGCAGTATGAAAAAATGACGGAGACGCCGGTGTCAAAGCTCATTATTATGCTTGGCATACCGACGACAATCAGCATGCTGGTCACAAATATTTATAATATGGCGGACACCTATTTTGTCGGGGAGCTCGGGACAAGTGCTTCGGGAGCGGTCGGCGTAGTGTTTGGACTGATGGCAATTATTCAGGCTTTCGGATTTATGTTTGGGCATGGAGCGGGAAGTATTATCTCCAGAAGGCTCGGCGCGAAGGATGTAGAGAGCGCCACGCGGTTTGCGTCGACCTCGTTTGTGAGCGCGCTGGCTGCCGGAGGATTGATTACGGTATTGGGACTTTTGTTTCTCGAACCGCTGATGCGCTTGTTGGGAAGTACGGACACGATTCTGCCGTATGCAAAGACGTATGCCATCTTCATTCTGATTGCGGCGCCGTTTATGGCGAGCAGCTGCGTGATGAATAATATTCTGCGTTACGAAGGACGGGCAGCGCTTGCGATGGTAGGGCTGATCTCGGGAAGTGTCATCAATATCTTCGGGGACTGGTTTCTGATGACGCGGTGTCATCTTGGGGTGGAGGGAGCAGGAATCTCCACGGCGGTGTCCCAGCTCATCAGTTTTGGAATCCTGTTCTATATGTTTTCAAGCAATAAGACGCAGAGCCGGCTCGCGCTGCGGTATGTTACCAGAGAGCCAAAAGAAGTGCTCATGATCTGTAAGACAGGTCTGCCCAGCCTGATGCGGCAGGGATTGTCGAGTGTGTCCACGATGATGTTAAACGGGCAGGCGGGTGTGTACGGAGATGCGGCGGTGGCGGCCATGTCGATCGTGAACCGGATTTGCATGTTTGTCTTCTCGGTCGGACTTGGAATCGGTCAGGGGTTCCAGCCGGTGTCGGCGTTCAATTATGGAGCAAAAAAGTACGGCAGGGTGAGGAAGGGCTTCTATTTCACGATCACAGCGGGGGAAGTCCTGCTCGGCGCGATTGCGGTGCTCGGCATGTTTTTCCCGGCGCAGCTTGTGGCGGTATTTCAGAATGATCCCGAGGTGGTGGCGATCGGAGAGGTTGCGCTCCGCGTCCAGCTTGTGGCGCTGTTCTTCCAGCCGATGACGGTCTGCGCGAACATGATGTTTCAGAGTATCGGGAAAAACGGCAGGGCAACGCTGCTTGCCATGCTTCGGAGCGGACTGTGTTTTATTCCGGTACTGCTTCTGCTGTCAAATACCATGGGACTGACCGGCGTCGAGGTCTCGCAGACGGTCGCCGATATTTTATCCTTCTTCATTTCGCTGCCGTTTGCGCTTCATTTTCTGCGTGAATTGGACCAGAGAGAAAAAGAGCGTCCAAAAATCTGAAAAAATACAACACTTTCCCGCTGTCAAACGTTATCTATAGGAAGGCAGTCAGAGAGGAGGGGAAGCGGTGATTGAAGATCTCTATGAAAAATATCATGCGGAACTCATCCGGTGGTGCAGGCGTATGACACAGAACGAATCTGCCGCGGAGGATCTGGTGCAGGAAGCATTTTACCGCGCACTGCATCATACGCAGGAGCTGGACGGCATGGATCTTGCGCAGGGGAGAGCATGGCTTTACCGGACGGTCAAAAATCTGTTTGTGGACCGGTTCCGGCGTGAGCGCCGGGAGGCGGTGATGGCAGAACTGCCGGAGGAAGCACGGTACACGGATTATGGAGAATTGGAAAATGCACAGCTCCTTTCCGGGCTGCCGGAAGAAGAGCGCATCCTGTTTACCATGCGTTATCTGGAAGGCTACAATTCCAGGGAACTGGGGGAGCTTTTCGGAATACCGCCGGCGACGGTGCGTATGCGGCTTGCTTCGGCGAGAAAGCATTTGCAGAGAGAGTGGGAGGATTAAAGGATGGAGAAAAAGAAACGTTATCTGTTGAATTGTGAGGTATGTGACGCGAGAAAGATGCACGAGAATCTGTTTGACCCGTACGATGAGGTTGTGATCAATGCGGACGTGCTGCTGGTGAACGAGGATGCCAGAAGGAATCTGAGCCGGTATCCGATCCAGCTGAATGGCGATAATATCGTGGAGGCAGAGGGCGATGTGGACGTGCAGGTGCAGAACGGCTGGATGGAACTGAAATGTGGCCAGATGCCGGCGAGAAAAACAGTGCTGGTGGTCAACGGAGGACTTGCCATTTCACCGGGCACGGAGGAACTTTTAAAAAATTACCTTGCGATTATCGTCAACGGTTCGGTGCGTTACCCGGAAAGTCTTTCGGCGGGGCTTACCAGAATGAAGGTCAACGGAAAAACAAGTGTGTATCCGGATGATTGTATTATATTGAAGGGAAGCGCTAAGATTGATGCCTATTTTCCGCTGCGGGCAGAAGCGGGGGCACGGTATTATGCGGAGCGCCGCGTGGTTCTCCTGGATGAAAAGCTCGATGTAGCGGCACTCGCCGAAAAGCAGGTACGGTTTGAAACGCAGGAGCTTCTGGTGACGGAGAGCAACGTGGAAGCTGCGGTTCCGCTGGTGGGGGCTGCGACAACGCTTACCGTGGTGCCGGATGGATGTGCCTATGTGGATGAGGTAGACGGCGTGAGTCTGGATGAGCGGCTTCTGCGCAAATATGGAAAGAAGCTTTACATTAACGGCGATCTGAGTCTGGATGCAAACAGCACACCGTATCTCGCACAGATCGAGTACCTGTACGTCAACGGGACGGTACTGCTTCTGCCGGAGCAGAAGGACGCATTTCTGGCGCTGAACGTGGATTACAAGATGATGATCGTCCGGAGCGGACTGCAGATTGCGAACCGCCTGAAAGCGTTCGTGGGACCGGATCTGCTGGATGAGACGCCTCTTGGCATCACGATACAGGATTGTGTGCAGGTCATTCTGGAGGATGATCTGACGGCAGGGCAGATTCAGGAAAAATTGAAGTTTAAAGATTGTATGGAAATCATCTGTAACGAGGCGCAGAAGCAGGCGGTACAGATGGTCAGCGAAAATGTTGCCAGAATCAATACGGATCCGGGAAAAGGCTCCAAAGAGGAAGAAGACGCATTTGACGGAGTACGGATCAACGCGGAATCTTATGTTTTATAGTGAAAAGAGGTTGACAGTCCCGGTATAAAGCTGTATCATACTTAGGTGGATTCGCACTGCAACGCGTTGCAGTGCGAAAATATCGGAAGATAACATATGCGACAGCGCGTATGACAGAAAGGATCAATAGATATGGAAATGGAGATGGAATTTTTACGGAAGCTGCCGACACCGCAGGAGTTAAAGGAGCAGCATCCGGTCAGTGCACAGATTGTAGCCACCAAGGCGAAGAGAGATGACGAGATCCGGGATATTTTTGAAGGAAAATCGGACAAACTGATCCTTGTGATCGGTCCGTGTTCGGCGGATAATGAGGATGCTGTGATCGACTATATTTCAAGACTCCGCATGGTGCAGGAGAAGGTGGCGGACAAGATTTTTATGATTCCGCGCATCTATACCAACAAGCCGCGCACAACCGGAATCGGCTACAAGGGCATGCTGCATCAGCCGGATCCGGAGCGGGAATCGGACATGTTAAAGGGGATCATCGCGATCCGTCACATGCATATGCGGGCGGTGGAAGAGACCGGCTTTACCTGTGCGGACGAGATGCTCTACCCGGAGAATCACCGCTATCTTTCGGATCTTCTGTCGTATGTGGCGATCGGGGCGCGCTCGGTAGAAAATCAGCAGCACAGGCTGACGGCGAGCGGTGTGGGAATTCCGGCAGGAATGAAGAATCCGACCGGCGGGGATATTTCCGTTATGATGAACTCGATCATTGCTGCCCAGCACGGACATACATTCCTGTACCGTGGCTGGGAGGTTAAGACGACCGGCAATCCGTATGCACATGCCATTTTGCGCGGATATGTGGACAAGTTCGGCAGAAATATTCCGAATTATCATTATGAGGATCTGCAGAATCTGCTGGAGCATTATGAAGAGGCGAAGGAAGCCGGACACGAGCTGGCACACCCGGCGGTCATTATAGACACGAACCACTCCAATTCCAGCAAGCAGTTTATGGAGCAGATCCGCATCAGCAAGGATGTCCTGCACAGCTGTAAGGTGTCGGGAGAGATAAGAAAGCTGGTGAAGGGACTGATGATCGAGAGTTATATAGAAGACGGAGCACAGAAGGTCGGTGACGGCTGTTACGGAAAGTCGATCACGGATCCGTGCCTGGGCTGGGAGAAGACCGAGAAACTGATCTATGAACTGGCAGAACTGTGGTAAAGGAGCAGGAATGTATCGGATATTGATTGTGGAGGATGATGAGATCATCGCGCGAAGCTTAAAAAAGCATCTGGAAAGCTGGGATTATGATGTGGTCTGCGTGGAGGATTTTTCCGACGTCATGAAGGAGTTCGCGGGGACGGCGCCCCAGCTGGTGCTGATGGACATCAAGCTTCCCTTTTACAACGGGTACCACTGGTGCAGCAGGATCAGGGAGGTGTCGAAGGTTCCGGTGATCTTCGTGTCGTCGGCATCGGACAATATGAATATCGTCATGGCAGTCAATATGGGCGGTGATGATTTCATTGCCAAGCCGTTCGATCTGGATGTGCTGACCGCGAAGATCCAGGCGCTTTTGCGCCGGACCTATGATTTTGCGGGGCAGAATACGGTGCTGGAGCATAGAGGCGCACTCTTAAATCTGGGCGATGCGACACTCACCTGCGGGGAGACGCGGGTGGACTTAACGAAAAACGAACTTAAGATACTGCAGGTGTTAATGGAGAACAAGGAGAAGATCGTGTCCCGCGATACGTTGATGACGAAGCTGTGGGAAAGCGACAGTTTTGTGGATGAGAATACCCTTTCCGTCAACGTGGGAAGGCTGCGGAAAAAGCTGGATGCAGCAGGACTTCCGGATTTTATTTTGACGAAGAAAGGAATCGGGTACCATATCGGGTAGGGGATTTTGATGAAGCAGAAAATAGGAAGATCCTACATAAAATGCCGTCTGAAATGGATTGCCGCAGTGACTGGCTGCGGGATCGTGATGACGGCAGTCTTATTTTTAAATGAAGTGCCTGCCGGGGAGATTGCCTACGGCATGCTGTTGTGTCTGGGAATCCTGCTGCTTGCAGTGACGATGGATGGAATAAGTTACGGCAGACGGCACAGGGAACTGCTGGCATTGCGGCAGTCAATAACGGTATCGCTGGAGAATCTTCCGGAACCCGGCGAAATCCTGGAGGAGGATTATCAACAGCTGCTTGGACTTTTGGCGGAGGAGAAAATGCGTATCTGGAATACGGCGGTCAGCGAAAAACGCGATCTGATGGAATACTATACCATGTGGGTGCATCAGATCAAGACGCCGATTGCGGCGCTAAAGCTTTTAATCGAGGAGGAGGATATTCCCGGGGAAGAGGCGCCGTTTGGAGCGGACAGGGAAAGGCTGCAGCAGCAGAGGGAGAAGCGCAGGGATGAAGAACTGCAACAGCTGTTTGCGATCGAGCAGTATGTGAACATGGCGCTTTCGTATATGCGTCTCGGATCGGAGACTACGGACTTTGTGCTGCGGCAGACAGATCTCGACGAAGTGATCCGGATGGCGGTGCGCCGCTATGCGAGACATTTCATCAGCAAGAAGATCGTACTGCACTACGAGGAGACGGGGGCACGGGTGCTCACCGATGAAAAATGGCTCGGCTTTGTCATCGAACAGCTGTTGTCGAATGCGCTCAAGTACACGCATGAGGGGAGCATTACGATCGGGATGGAGGAGGGACGCCTTACCATTACCGATACGGGGATCGGAATACGCGCGGAGGATCTGCCGAGAGTCTGCGAAAAAGGCTATACCGGCTATAACGGTCATGCCAACCAGAAATCGACCGGAATCGGGCTGTATCTTTGCAGCACAATTTTAAAAAAGCTGGGGCACAGCTTTACGATCACATCGCAGGAAGGAACGGGAACCCGGGTGATGATCGGCTTCCCGGAAGAGTCATAGAAGAATCTTACAAAAACGTAAGAAACAGCAGAGAAATGTAATCCAAAGAAATGGCTTGCATTTCTCTGTTTTGTTATACTGGGTACAGTCAAGGAAAGGAGAGAGACACATGGCTATTCTGGAAGTTCGTAATCTGAAAAAAATATATACAACAAGGTTTGGGGGAAATCAGGTGCAGGCGCTTGCAGATCTGAATTTTTCCGTGGAAAAAGGGGAGTATGTCGCAATTATGGGAGAGTCCGGTTCAGGAAAGACGACACTGCTTAATATTCTGGCGGCGTTAGACAAACCGACCGCGGGGGAAGTGCTGTTGAATAATAAGAACATTGTGACACTCGGCGAGAGGGAGATTTCCAAATTCAGAAGGGAGAATCTGGGCTTTGTTTTTCAAGATTTTAATTTGCTGGATCATTTTTCATTAAAAGATAACATTCTTCTGCCGCTTGTCCTGGCAGATGCGCCGGTGCAGGAGATGGAGGAGCGGCTTTGGCCGATTGCCGAAAAGCTTGGGATCGATGCGCTGCTTGAGAAATATCCTTATGAGGTTTCCGGCGGACAGAAGCAGAGGGCGGCGGTTGCCCGCGCGCTGATCACCCGTCCGCAGCTGATTCTGGCAGATGAACCGACGGGGGCGCTGGATTCCAGGGCGACCGACGGACTGTTGAAGCTGTTTGGCACGATTAACAGGGAAGGACAGACGATTCTTATGGTGACACATTCCACGAAAGCGGCGAGCCATGCCAACCGGATTCTTTTTATCAAGGACGGCGAAGTATTTCATCAGCTGTACCGCGGGAATATGACGAATGAGGAACTGTATGTGCGGATTTCGGATACGCTGACGGTTCTTACCACCGGCAAAGAGGGAGGCTATCATGCGTAAGTTATATGTCAAACTGGCAGCAGTCAATATCCGCAATAACAGACAGCTTTACCTGCCGTACCTTCTGGCGGGGGTGTTCTCGGCAGCGATGTTCTATCTGGTAATGTCCATTCAGGATAACCCGGGGCTGGAGCAGATGAGAGGCGGCGCCTATGTGGCGGTAACGCTGCTGCTCGGTGTGATTATTGTCGGACTGTTCGCAGCGATTTTCCTGTTCTATACCAACAGCTTTATCATGAAGCGGCGCAAGCGGGAATTGAGCGTATACAATATACTAGGAATGGAGAAGAAGCATATCGCCAAGGTGCTTTTTCTGGAAATGCTGTTTACGGCGGCGGTTACGATCGGCGGAGGACTGTTGTTCGGCATTGCATTCGGCAAGCTGATGACGATGCTTTTGTACCGTATGACCGGATTCAACCAGAGCGTTCCGTTTACCATTTCGCTGACGGGATGCCACCACACGCTGGTGCTTTTCGGCTGTATATACGCGGTCACACTTTTCTATAACTTTATGCAGATAAAGCTTTCCAATCCGATGGAGCTGTTGCATAGCGCCAATGCGGGAGAGCGGGAGCCGAAGACGAAAGTGCTGCTTGCATTGATCGGAGCGGCGGCACTCGGCGGCGGCTATTATCTGGCACTTACGGTGGCGGACGCAGTCTCTGCCATTACCATGTTTTTTGTGGCGGTGCTGCTTGTGATTCTGGGAACGTATTGTCTGTTTACTGCGGGCAGTATTGCCGTACTCAAACTGCTTCGGAAAAGTAAAAACTATTACTACAAATCAAGACATTTTACGACGGTTTCCGGTATGATCTACCGGATGAAACAGAATGCGGTGGGGCTTGCCAATATCTGTATTTTATCGACGATGGTTCTGGTGACGGTTTCTACCACCCTGTGTATGTATCTGGGAGTGGAAGACGCCCTAAAGCGGCGGTTTGTACATGAGGTGTCTGTGGTGTCCTACTATAATGCAATGCCGGAACATCCGGAGGAAGTGGATGCCCTGGCGGAAGCATCTCTGAAGGATTCCGGACGGGTACTGACGGGGCACAGCGCCATGTTGAACATGTCGCTGACCGCGGTGCGCACGGACGATGGATTTTCCGTGACCGGCATCGGGGCAGGCACAGATTACAGTATTAGTGATGTGGTGCTGCTCACGATTCTGCCAAAATCCGATTGGGAGAATTACACCGGTGAAATGGTCGGGGAACTTGGCAGCGGAGAGATTGCACTGGCGGCATCCTCTGCCTGTGAAAAAGGGACGTTGGCGCTCGACAACGAGACATATCAGGTAAAACAGATCTGCACATATCCTGAGACGGATCACGATTATCTGGATGACATGGCAGACGACAGTGTATTTATGATTGTGCAGGATAGGGAGGCGCTGGGGCAGATTTTTACGGAGTTGAAACAGGACTGGGACGAGGAGCGTGTAAGTCTGCAGATCAAGTACAATATGGCGTTTGACATAGACGGAACGGCAGAAGAAAAAGTGGCAGCGGAAAATACGCTTCATGCGGCGATTACCGCATACAATGACGGGCATCCGTCGGATGATACAAAGGACTCTTATTCCAGAACGTATGTCGAATGCCGGGCGCAGAACCGGGATGAATACTACAGCTTAAACGGTGGTCTGCTTTTTATCGGTCTGTTTCTGGGCGCGATGTTCCTCATGGTTACGGTGCTGATCATTTTTTACAAGCAGATCTCGGAAGGCTACGAGGACAAGGAACGGTATGCCATCATGGAGAAGGTAGGCATGAGCAATGCCGAGGTAAAGCGGAGTATCCGCACACAGATCCTCACGGTATTTTTCCTGCCGATCGGGGCAGCAGTGCTTCATGTTGTCATGGCGTTCCCGATGATCAAATGGATTCTGGCGGCGTTCAGCCTCAACAATACCACGCTGTTTGCCCTGTGCGTGGCGGTTACGGCAGTGGTGTTTCTTCTGATTTATCTGCTGGTGTTTGCGCTGACTTCCCGCAGCTATTATAAGATTGTGGGGAATCAGGTTTAGGGAATAGGTTTTGATAATCATAGAAAAAGCGCCGGCACCGATGTGTGAAGTTCATCGGTGCCGGCGCTTTTGGGATGTGTTACATCCTGTGTTTTATGATGCGGATGTCAGAATCTGCATCGTTTATCCTGTGGGTAATTAACATCCGAGGTTAAAGTATTTGCAAAGAGCAGTAAATAACTCGGAACAGCTATTGAAGTTAAAGCACATAGTTTCGTCCTCCTTATTTTTATTTGTGTTAGCTAAGCACAAAAGAATTGTAACAATTATGTAACAATTCTGCAATAGGAGGATATTGGAAATAGGATTACGCTTCAAGCTCTATTATGATATGTGAAAAGTGCGGCGGGGGGGGGGCTGACCACCAAAGACAAAATAAAAGCCCGGTAAAATCCATAACGGATTCTACCGGGCTTTTAAGGTAAGCAGACAACGGGAATCGAACCCGTTGAATTATGGTAAAGAATATAGGAAAAACAGTGTATTCATAAATTCGTGGAGTATTTCGTGGAATACATTTAAAGATTTATATTATTTTTTTCGCAGAATTGTAGAAAATTATTTTGGTTTTCGGTAGTGTCTTTTAAATCAAACAGTTCTAGCCAGCAGTGGTACTTATGGTCATAGCGGCGTTCGGCGGCATTTTTGAAGAGTTTGTCTTGCATGTAGGAATCAATTTGTGCATCTACCATTGCGCGTTCGGCGGAAAATGCTTGCATATATCGACTTTTCATTATGTGATCGCTTTTCCAGCCGCCACGTTCCTGGGCGTATTTGTCGGGTATGTTTAGTAAGGTCATGATGGAAGCATTTACGTGGCGTAGGTCGTGAAATGTCATGTGTGGGATACCAGCTTTTTTTATTAGACGATCAAAACGTTTTGAGAGTGCGGTGCCAGATAGAGTTACGAGCTGATCGGTTTCGACTTGATCAATCAGGCGCTTAATATAATCCGGAATCTGTAGGGTTCGATCTCTGGTCGGCTGTTTCCCTTTATTTTTTATAACGGATTGGTTATGTTCGTTTTTAACCAGCACTTCTTTTATGGGTATGTGTGATCCGTCTGGAGAGATGGATTTGGATTTTGTAAGTCCGAGAATTTCGGATTCGGTAAAGGATAACCACATGGCAAGCATTACGGGTAGTTCGATGTCAGTTTCTTTTACAATCTGATAAATGACATCAGGAGTAGATATATCGTGTTGATTGTGCTCAATCTGTGGCAGTTTTACAGAGCAGTCTAATGTAGGAACATAGGTATTTAATACGGCAGAGATAAGACCGTATTCGTTGATGACTGTCTTGGATGACAGGGGTTTTGGATTTTTTTTACCGGTTGTTCGTTTGCATTCCAGGTTTACGGCATCACGTAATTGTTCGTTTGTCAAGGTAGAGAGCTTGCATGGCATAATGGACTTGAAAGCGTTGTGCTGGATAGTGCGATAGCCGCGGATTGTGGACGGCGATAATAGGGCATCTGAGGAACTGATGTATTTGTCGATTGCATCATAGAGGGTCATTGAAATGGGCTTTTGCAAGGTTTTTTTATTCGCTTGTATCTGGGCTTTGATGCGGTTTGCCTCTGCAGTTGATGCAGCGGTGACAGAGATGTAGATTTTCTTTTTTCGCTGTTTTCCTGCATTTCAGCCGTTTTACAATTCTTTTTGCTGATATAAATATAAAGCATATAACTTTTTACTTATACACAAATCAACAACCGGCTATTTATCATCGGCTTACATCCGTTCCGGGCGTAGGCATGCACCGACCGGGGCATCGCGGCC
>OOCI01002569.1_pt1 | contig 10948 bp, 7 predicted proteins | sample 1671761 | NCBI WGS metagenome assembly OOCI01 (sample SAMN06348190, study PRJEB24527) | human gut metagenome | biome: human gut; feature: ankylosing spondylitis patient; material: feces | host: Homo sapiens | place: China | collected 2015-10
ACCTACAAATTTGGCAAGGATGCCGCGCATGCAACGCTCAATGATGACTCCGGTGTCATGGTTACTTATTTTGAAAACGGCAATTATTACAAGATCGACGGCGGGTTTAACAGTGCTGTCACCATCAGTGGCACTGACAACGAAACTCCCAACGTCAAAATGGAAAACGACAACGGCCAAATCACCTCGGGCACGCTGACCGTTACCGGCGTGAACGATTTCACTGCAAAATCCAACGTGGAGATTGCCGGTGAAGAACTGAACATTACCGCGGATGGCGATGTCAACCTGAGTGGTATGTCGTTTATCAAGACCGCTGTTAAATCCAAAAGCCTGACCATGGATACGGTCAGGAGCTTGGGCGATGTTATCTACATCACCCCGAACGGCAATACCTATACCCTCACCGAGGAAGAAGCTAACAGTACCACGCTGAAGCTTGACGCAAGTACCATCGATGGTGGCAGTAATCCCGGCAATGACGACACCGCCGTGACCACCGACTCCGGCTCTGGCGCAGGCGGCGCAGTTGCAGCTGTTATTGTTGGCGGCGCAGCAGTCTGGGGCGGCTACGAGATCGCTACCCGGGTGATCCTGCACAACATCCTGCCCGAGGGCGCAGAGATCCCCGCAAACCGCGGCCAGCTGGCACTGCTGGTGTGGAACACCGCAGGCAGACCTGAACCTGTGAACACCCCGGCTTTTGCGGATGTGGCAGATGCCGACACCGCCAAGGCAGCCCAGTGGTGTGTGGAGCAGGGCCTGCTGGATGCCAAGAGCGAGAGCAGCTTCAAGCCGGAAGGCTGGATGCCCAAGTTCAAGACCATTGAAGTGTGGGAAAAGGCATTCCCCAAACAGTAAACCCATGCGAAACCAAAGGGAGCAGCTTCGGCTGCTCTCTTTTTGTATGCAGAGGGAACCTTTGTTAACAAACTGCTAAGTTTTTGGAAAGTTGTGCTCGAATTGCTGTTGCGCCCGGTTTTACTGTGCTATACTACTTGCATCAGGAACCAAAGGAGGAATTGCCACATGAAAGAAGTCAAACCTTCCAAAAAGCCGCTGGCGATCTACTACGCCATCGTGCTGGCGGTCCTGCTGCTGCTCAACCTTGTGCTGCTGCCGTGGATGAGCGAGCGTCAGGTGGAGGAAGTGGACTACGGTACCTTTATGACCATGACCGAGGAAAAGAACATCGGCCGTGTGGATATCGAATCCAACCAGATCATTTTTACCGATAAAGAGGAAAAGCAGGTCTACAAGACCGGCCTGATGAACGACCCGGAGCTTACCCAGCGCCTGTATGATGCCGGAGCACAGTTTTCCAGCGAGATCGTGGAGCAGGGGTCGCCGATGCTCAATTTCCTGATCTGGTTTGTGCTGCCCATCCTGCTGTTCAGCTTCATCGGCAACCAGATGAACAAAAAGCTGATGGAAAAGGCCGGCGGCGGCCCGGGGTCCATGATGTTCGGCGGCGTGGGCAAGTCCAACGCCAAGGTCTATGTGCAGTCCACCCACGGCATCCGCTTTGCGGATGTGGCCGGTGAGGATGAAGCCAAGGAAAACCTGCAGGAGATCGTGGATTACCTGCACGACCCCGGCAAGTACGAGAGCATTGGCGCATCCATGCCCAAGGGCATCCTGCTGGTGGGCCCTCCGGGCACCGGCAAGACCATGCTGGCCAAGGCCGTGGCAGGCGAATCCAACGTGCCGTTCTTCTCCATTTCCGGTTCCGAATTTGTGGAGATGTTCGTGGGTATGGGCGCATCCAAGGTGCGCGACCTGTTCCGGCAGGCCAAGGAAAAGGCCCCCTGCATCGTGTTCATCGATGAGATCGATGCCATCGGTCAGAAGCGCAACAGCGGCAATCTCGGCGGCAACGACGAGCGTGAGCAGACTTTGAACCAGCTGCTCACCGAGATGGACGGCTTTGAGGGCAACACCGGCGTCATCATTCTGGCGGCTACCAACCGCCCGGATTCGCTGGACCCGGCGCTGACCCGTCCCGGACGTTTTGACCGCCGTGTGCCGGTGGAGCTGCCCGACCTCAAGGGCCGCGAAGAGATTTTGAAAGTGCACGCCAAAAAGGTGGCGCTGGCCCCGGGCATCGACTTCAACACGGTGGCCCGCATGGCTTCCGGTGCATCCGGTGCGGAACTTGCCAACATCGTCAACGAAGCAGCCCTGCGCGCTGTGCGTGCAGGCCGCAAGAGCGTGACGCAGGCCGATCTGGAGGAGAGCATCGAGGTGGTCATTGCAGGCTACCAGAAGAAGAACTCCATCCTGACCGATCACGAAAAGTGCATCGTAGCCTACCATGAGATCGGCCACGCTCTGGTCGCCGCCAAGCAGACCCACTCCGCCCCCGTGCAGAAGATCACCATCATCCCCCGCACCTCGGGTGCTCTGGGCTACACCATGCAGGTGGACGAGGGCAACCACTACCTGATGAACAAGGAGGAGCTGGAAAACAAGATCGCCACCCTCACCGGCGGCCGCGCCGCCGAGGAAGTGGTGTTCCGCTCCATCACCACCGGCGCATCCAACGATATCGAGCAGGCCACCAAGCTGGCCCGCGCCATGCTGACCCGCTACGGCATGAGCGATGAATTTGACATGGTGGCGCTGGAGACCGTGAACAACCAGTATCTGGGCGGCGATACCTCGCTGGCCTGCAGTGCCCAGACCCAGCGCGAGATCGATCAGAAGGTGGTAGATCTGGTCAAGACCCAGCACGAAAAGGCCATCCGCATCCTGACCGAGAACCGCGCCAAACTGGACGAACTGGCCCAGTACCTGTACCAGAAAGAGACCATCACCGGCGAGGAGTTCATGGATATCCTCAACCGCGACGACACCGAAAATAAACCAGAAAATCCCTGAAAATAAAAATTTTTGAATCTTTTGCAATAATCCGGCCGCCGTATCCGTTTACAAAGCAGATACGGCGGTTTTCCATTGTGAATGCGCCGCAGCTGAACCATGGTTCCAAAAAAGATTATGATGCAAAAAAACAAGGCAGTCCCTGCGGCTGCCGTTTTCAGGAGGTATTTCCTATGAAGATGCTGAACAAAAAGTTTGTCCGTACCCTGAGCTGTGCCGCTGTGGCGGTGTGTGCCGCTGCCATGCTGAGCGTGGGTGCATTTGCCGCCGAGGTGGATTCCACCTGCGTGGAGGGCTATCTGCCCCCGCAGGAGCAGATGGTGCAGGGCGACATCGCACTGCACAGCGGTGACGTTGCCGTGGGCGAAAAAGACCCCAGCTACGGCGGTTACGGTGCCCCGGAGGGCAACCCCATTCAGGGCAACATTATGCTGATCTCCGGCGATGAGCTGGCCGACACCGCCAAGACCGAGGCTCGCTACACTGTCAAGGGTCTGCTGGGCAAGCAGCTGCTGTACACCGCCCGCCAGAAGGACGGCGTGCTGACGCTGGACGTCCCCGCCGAGGTGGCTACCTTCCGCACCACCATCGAGGATATGCAGACTTTGCAGGCCAACGGCGTGAAAACGCTGGTGCTGGTGACCGAGAAGAACACCACCACCCTGAACCTCTCGCTGCTGTGCGAGGGACAGAAGTCCGGCACCCGCGTCACCCTGCGGCATCTGGGCAGCAATGCTACCCTCTCTGTGGGTCTGCGCTGCCGCCGCGACCTGCTGATCGGCCGCTAATCGGAAAAAAGGCAGTATAATTTGTGGTTCAGAAACGCCCACAGGCGTTTCTGAACCACTTTTTTAATGATGACAAGACCCCCGGCGGGCAGCCGGGGGTCTTGTCGCACACTTATGGAGACTTGGACAGGAATAAAAGGAAGATCACATTCCCTGTGCGGGAAAGAGAATCGCTGCTTACTTGCCGCGGACGGCTGCAAAGCCGGCTTCCAGATCGGCAAGGATATCATCAATGTGCTCGGTGCCGATGGACAGGCGGATGGTGTTCTGGTAGATCTGCTGCTCGGCCAGTTCGGCATCGGTCAGCTGGCTGTGGGTGGTGGAGGCCGGGTGGATGACAAGGCTCTTCACGTCCGCTACGTTGGCCAGCAGAGAGAAGATCTTCAGGTTATCAATGAAGGTAAAGGCCTCCTCGCGGCCGCCCTTGATGTTAAAGGTAAAGATAGATGCGCCGCCGTTGGGGAAGTACTTCTGGTACAAAGCGTGATCCGGGTGATCCGGCAGCGAGGGATGGTTCACCTTTTCCACCTGCGGGTGGTTTGCAAGGAACTCCACCACCTTTTTGGTGTTCTCCACATGACGCTCAATGCGCAGGCTCAGCGTCTCGGTGCCCTGCAGCAGCAGGAAGGCGTTGAAGGGGGAGATGGTAGCGCCGGTATCACGCAGCAGGATAGCGCGGATGTAGGTGACAAAAGCGGCAGGGCCTGCGGCATCCGCAAAGGAGACGCCATGGTAGCTGGGGTTCGGGGCGGCAATGTTGGGGTAACGGCCGCTGGCCTTCCAGTCGAAGTTGCCGCTGTCCACGATGATGCCGCCCAGCGTGGTGCCGTGGCCGCCGATGAACTTGGTAGCAGAGTGCACCACGATGTCTGCGCCGTGCTCGATGGGACGGATGAGGTACGGGGTGCCGAAGGTGTTATCAATGACCAGCGGCAGGCCGTGCTTGTGGGCGATGGCGGCAATGGCGTCGATATTCGGGATATCACTGTTGGGGTTGCCCAGCGTTTCCAGATACACAGCCTTGGTGTTGGGCTGGATAGCGGCCTCCACCTGTGCAAGGTCGTGGGCATCCACAAAGGTGGTGTTGACGCCGAACTGGGTCAGGGTGTGAGCCAGCAGGTTGTAGCTGCCGCCGTAGATGGTGTTTTGTGCCACGATGTGGTCACCGGCCTGTGCCAGTGCCTGAATGGTGTAGGTGATGGCGGCTGCACCGGAAGCGGTAGCCAGTGCTGCCACGCCGCCCTCCAGCGCTGCGATGCGCTTTTCGAACACATCCTGCGTGGAGTTGGTCAGGCGGCCGTAGATGTTGCCTGCATCGGCCAGACCGAAACGGTCGGCGGCGTGCTGGCTGTTGCGGAACACATAGGACGTGGTCTGGTAGATGGGCACCGCACGGGCATCGGTGGCGGGGTCGGCCTGCTCCTGACCGACATGAAGCTGCAGGGTCTCAAATTTATATTCAGACATTGTTATTTGCCTCTCTCAATATACTAAAAGTATTATTGTTGTGTACAAAAAATCCCGATGCGTTTTCAAAGGCGCACCGGGCAGTGTGGTCTACCGGAGCTGCTGCTGTCACATTCGGGTGCACATTCGCGCAGCCGAGGGCAACATACAGTACACATCCGATGCCGGTGCCCGGTTGGTATGCATTCGCCCACAGCGATAATTCGCGTGCAGCAGTTCTTTCCAGATCAGCTTCATCTTTGTGCCCTCCTTCCGGTAAAACTTTTCCATCCCTCTATGTACCACCCGCCGGAGAACCTCTGTTTCATTTCCCTACAAGACTGGTGGATTGGATGTTTGCATTATATCCCGTTCTACCTAGTTTGTCAATAGGTTAATTCCACTTTTTTCAAGGATGTATTTTTTGCATGATAATTTTGCCCGTACTGCCACCGCCCGACAGCATTTTGTACAGCGACCCCTCTGAACAAAAAACGAAGCCCGGAACGTCTGCGGACGCTCCGGGCTTCGTTTTCTCATAAAATGGTCAGGCCTGCTTTGTCTCTTCCGTCCGGGTGGAAATGCCGAACAGCACAAAGCCGATGACAAACAGGATGGCAATGGAGCCCACACCCACGTTGGCGCTGCCGGTCAGCTGGCTGCCCACACTGACAATCATGGTGCCAAGGAAGGATGCACCCTTGCCGCAGATGTCGAACAGGCCAAAGTATTCGCCAGATTTTTCCTGCGGGATGATTTTGGCAAAGTGGCTGCGGCTCAGTGCCTGCACACCGCCCTGGAACATACCCACCACCACGGCCAGCACCCAGAACTGCCACTGACTCTTCAGGAAGAAGGCAAAGACGGCAATGCCGGTATAGGCCGCGATGCACACCGGGATCAGGGTCTTGGACGCGTATTTCTGGCTCAGGCGGCCAAAGATCAGCGCCGAGGGGAAAGCCACGATCTGGGTGACCAGCAGCGCCAGCAGCAGACCGGTGGTGTCCAGCCCCAGTGCCGTGCCGTAGGCGGTGGCCATATCAATGATGGTATACACGCCGTCGATGTAGCAGAAGAACGCCAGCAAAAACCAGAACACCTGCTTGTCCTGCGGCAGATGCTTCAAGGTCTGCCCGATGCGCACAAAACTCTGGCGGATGGCGTGCTGCTTCACCTCCACATAGTTGATCTGGCGGTATTTTTTCAGCAGCGGCAGGGTGACCACCAGCCACCATACGGCGGTAATGATCAGCGCGATGGACAGCGCGGTCATCTGACTAAGCCCCACCGCACTGCTGCCCAGCACCAGCGCCAGACAGACCACAAAGGGCACGCAGCTGCCGATATAGCCCCACGCGTACCCGCGGGAGGACACCATGTCCATCCGCTCCGGGGTGGTCACATCGCCCAGCATGGAATCATAGAACACCAGACTGCCGGAGTAGCCGATCTTGGCAATGATAAAAATGACCAGAAAGGCCAGCCATGTGCCCGCCAGACCCATGGCACAGCAGCCGATGACGCCCACAAAAAGGCAGAGCATGAAGATGGGCTTTTTAAAGCCCTTGGTGTCCGCCAGCGTGCCCAGAATGGGACCCAGAATGGCGGTGACCACCGTGACGATGGAGCTTGCGTAACCCCAGTAGGCCAGATAGTCCACCTTGCTCACGCCGCCGGCCTCGGCCAGTGCATTGAAGAAGATGGGCACCAGCGTGGCGATCATCAGCACAAAGGCCGAGTTGCCCACATCGTATAAGATCCATGCCCGCTCCAGCGGTGTCACCTTGAATTTTTCAGTTTTCATCGTATTTCCCTTTTCCCCTTGCACCGCCGGGCGGTGCAGTTTTTAAAATTCCCCAAAGGTATGGTCGTAGGCAGCGTCCAGCGGCTCGTCCGTGTCCAGCTTTGCCACATACTCTAAGATCAGCCGCTTTGCCAGCGGCAGAGCCTTGGCGTACAGCGTATCCAGCTTGCGGTTGCTCTCGGTGCACTGCGGGTTCGGCTGCGGGTTTGCCACAAGGCCGTGCATCCCATCATACTTGCCCAGCACCTTCATGCCGGTCAGCACCACCCAGCGCTTGACCGGGTTCGAAGCCTGCAGCACCTTATGCACCAAGATCATCCCCTTCAGGGCTTCCAGCGCGGTCTGCTCCGAAATATCCTTGTAGAATGGCGCAATAACCCGGGCGTTCTCTGCGCTGGGGTGGATATGGCTGGCGGTAAAGAAGGTCAGCGGGTCATAGCCGTCCCGGCGCAGCAGCATATTGTCGAACTCGGTCTCGATCTCGCAGTGGGTCACACCGCTTTCCCGGGTAAACTGTTCCACAAAGGGGTGGCAGGTGCTGTCCAGTGCAAAATGGCACACAAAGCCCAGCGCGTAGGCCAGCGCAGCCTCGCGGTCGGCTTCCTCGTGCACCACCCGCCGTGCCCGGTCAAAGAACGTTCTGCCCTGCTCGTCGTGCATGGCGTTGCCCAGCGCGGCGACCGGGGTGGATTTTTCCGCATGGTAATAGAACAGCACATCCGGCCCGTGCAGACCGATATCGTACAGCTCCCGGTGCGCCTCCAGCTTTTCCCGCAGCGGCGCGGGCAGATGGTCCAGCACATTTGCGCCAAAGCGGCGGTGTGCGTAGGTAGAGGGCATTTCTCATTCCTCCTTCTTGCAGTGCCAGCGCCCGCCGCCCTGTTCCGGCTGCACTGACCAAAAATTCTATCGTTTCCAGTATAGCAGAAAGTTTGCCGACCTTCTACCCTTTTGTGTCTGTTTTCTGTAAAAAGTTTTAATAATTTTGCTGTACCTCCCGCCAAATAAAAGAGGCTTCCGGAATGCCCGTAGACATTCCGGAAGCCTCTTTTCGATTATTTCAGGTTCACACGCTCTCATAGCCCTGCGGCATCTCGCTCTTGCGGTCGCGGGACATCAGATTGCGCAGCGCGTCGCTGGCGCTCATGCCCTCCTTGACGATGGCGTTCACCGTCTGGGCAATGGGCATTTCCACATGGTACTTCTCGGCCAGCTCCATGGCGGCAGGCAGAGCGTTGATGCCCTCCACCACCATGCCGACCTCTTTCACGGCCTGCTCCGGGCTTTCGCCCTTGCCGATCAGGATACCGGCGCGGTTGTTGCGGCTGTGCATACTGGTGGCGGTGACGATCAGGTCGCCGATGCCGGCCAGACCCGCAAAGGTCTGGACATTGCAGCCCATGGCCACGCCCAGCCGGGCGATCTCGGCAATGCCGCGGGTGATCAGAGCGGCGCGGGCGTTATCGCCGTAGCCAAGGCCGGTGGAGATGCCGACACCCAGCGCGATAACGTTCTTCATAGCACCGCTCAGTTCCACGCCCTTGATATCAGTGTTGGTGTACACGCGCATACAGGTGTTGCTGAACACCTCCTGCACCACCTCGGCAGCCTCCAGATCCGGGCTTGCCGAAACGATGGTGGTGGGCAGATCCAGCGCCACCTCCTCGGCGTGGGTGGGGCCGCTGAGCGCCACCAGACGCACCGCCCGGGGGCCGTTCTCGTGGCTCAGCTCGTCGGCAAGGATCTCGGTCATGGTATATAAGGTATCGGGCTCAATGCCCTTTGCCACATCCACGATGATCTGGCCGGAGCGGATATAGGGCCGCGCCTTGGCCGCCGTGGAGCGCACGAACACCGACGGCACTGCAAACAGCAGCACGTCCTTGCCGGTACACACTTCCTCTATGCTTTTGGTAAAACGCAGCTCCTGCGGGATGACCATCCCCGGCAGATTGGGGTGCACCCGGGTGGTGGAAAGGTTGTCCACCTCGGCCTCAATGGCCGACCACACCTGCACATTGTTGCCGCTGACGGTCAGCATCCGTGCCAGAGCCATGCCCCAGGTGCCTGCACCCAGAACACCAATACTAAACTTTTTCACGTTCGTATCCTCCGTGTCTGCACCGGGCAAGGGGCAAGCCCCCTGCCGGTGGATTTGCGCCGCGCCGGGCCGTTGCCCCGCATCCGCGCACTACTATGTCCATTGTACACGAAAGCGCCCACAGCGTCAAGCATCTGCCGCATTGCACAAATATTTAACAAGTTTATGCCATTTTTCGGTCACATCACACGTTTTGTACAAACCGTTTGCGCTGCGGGGCATTTCATGCTATTATAGTATTCTGGTAGGTTTTGTAGGGATTGGTGATTCAGTCTCTTGACTTTGACCCTACTTTAAGGTATATACTGCTTTAGTCGGCAAGGGCTTTGCCGGCTTGTGCATTTTTTAGCTTTGAGGAAAAAACGATGTTTGAAGCACTTTTAACCAACCGCACGGTCAGTGTGCTGGTGGAGGCGCTGCCCCGCATCCTGACGGCAGGCCTGACCATGACCATTCCGCTGACCCTTCTCTCCTTCTTTTTTGCCATGATCATCGCAGTGGCGGTGGCGCTGGTGCAGTACGCCAATGTGCCGGTGCTGCGGCAGATTGCCCGGTTCTACATCTGGGTCATCCGGGGCACGCCGCTGCTGGTGCAGCTGTTCATCATCTTTTACGGTCTGCCCAGCGTGGGCATCATGCTGAACGCCTTTCCGGCGGCGGTCATTGCCTTTGCCTTCAACGAGGGTGCCTACTGCGCCGAGACCATGCGCGGCGCGCTGGAAAGCGTGCCCCAGGGCCAGCTGGAGGCCGGTTCCTGCGTGGGCATGACTTGGTGGCAGATCATGCGCCGCATCGTTCTGCCGCAGGCCCTGCGCACCGCCGTGCCCTCCCTGTCCAACTCCCTCATCAGCATGATCAAGGACACCTCTCTGGCCTCCAACATCACGGTGGCAGAGTTGTTCATGGCAGGCCAGCGTGTGGCAGCCCGCACCTACATTTTCCTGCCCATCTACTGCGAGGTGGCTGTGGTCTACCTGCTGTTCTGCACCATCATCACCAAGCTGCAGGCGCTGGTGGAGCGGCAGCTGAACGCACACGGCTTCCAGTGAGAAAGGGGTGGACGGTATGGCCATGTTAGAGATCAAAGACATCCACAAAACATTTTACACCTACGATGACAAGCCCCGCTTCCACATCGGGCCTTTTCCGCGCGGCAATGCCCGCCGGGTGCGCAGCGCACTGCACGTCCTGAACGGCGTGGACCTGAGTGTGGAAAAGGGAGATGTTGTTGCCATTCTGGGCCCTTCCGGCTCCGGCAAGACCACCCTGCTGCGCTGCCTGAACTTTCTGGAGACCGCTGACAGCGGCACTCTGGTGTTCGACGGCGAATCCTTCGATCTTGGCAGGATCTCCCGGGCCGACATTGCCCGCCTGCGCAAAAAAACGGCCTTTGTGTTCCAGAACTACAACCTGTTCCGGAACAAGACCGCCCTGCAGAATGTGACCGAGGGCCTGATCGTTGCCCGCAGGATGCCCAAAGAGCAGGCGGATGAGATCGGCAGACGGATGCTGGAAAAGGTCGGTCTGGCCGACCGGGCTGACTACTATCCCCGCCAGCTTTCCGGCGGACAGCAGCAGCGTGTTGCCATTGCGCGTGCGCTTGTGAACGAACCGGAGGTGCTTCTGCTGGATGAGCCCCTCGGCGCACTCGATCTCAAACTCCGCAAGGAGATGCAGATAGAGCTTAAGCGTATGCAGAAAAAGCTTGGCATAACGTTTATCTTTGTTACTCACGACCAGGAGGAAGCCCTCACCATGAGTGACACCATTGCCGTTATGAATCACGGCATCATTCAGCAGATTGGCTGCCCGACAGATGTTTATAACGAGCCCAAAAACCGCTTTGTCGCAAGGTTCATCGGTGAGAGCAATATTTTTGAAGCAACCATGCGGCGTGATTACCTTGTGAATATTCACGGAATTGATTAC
>OOCI01002570.1_pt1 | contig 10939 bp, 10 predicted proteins | sample 1671761 | NCBI WGS metagenome assembly OOCI01 (sample SAMN06348190, study PRJEB24527) | human gut metagenome | biome: human gut; feature: ankylosing spondylitis patient; material: feces | host: Homo sapiens | place: China | collected 2015-10
GCCGCACAGACAATATCCTTGCCGGCTTCATCATAACCCGAGTGACCGGATTCGCGAAAGCCGTAGTAATTTCCGTTTGATTTGTAAAATACGACTTTGATCATCAGCCTACGATAGATTCGATCTGAACCTTTGTATAGGGCTGTCTGTGACCGATTTTCTTCTTTTCGTTCTTCTTGGACTTATATTTGAGAATATAAATCTTTTTGCCCTTGCCGTTTTTAAGAACCTTTGCAGTAACTTTAGCACCTGCAACTGTGGGTGTGCCTGCTACGAAGTTTTCGCCGGAAACCGCAAGAACTTCACCGAACTCAACGGTAGCTCCTTCTTCTGCATCGAGCTTTTCAACGAAGATGATGTCACCCTCCTGAACCTTGTACTGCTTTCCGCCCGTTTTGATAATTGCGAACACGAAAAGCACCTCACTTTCAATATAGACTCGCTGATCGGGGCAAGCGAAAACCTCCGCTTTTTAAGGCTCCCGAAATCATGCGGCATTTTATTCTATCACAACGAAAAAGGCTTGTCAAGTAAAATTTTCATTTTTGCCCGTTTTACTTCAATATTTATCTGCTTTCCGCCGATTTTTCTTTCCTGCTGTGCAAATATCCTGCCATGAAAAGGATTATTGTTGTCAGAAGTATGAGGTGATACACAGTGTTGAAATCCATTTTCCATATAAAAGTAAAGTAGAGATTGCGCTTTGCCTGAACGATTCCCCCCGGCACTTCCACAAGTATGCCGAGAAGATAAAGCATATAGCTTTTTCGTTTTGTCTTTACAAAAGAATATCCGAACATCGCGGCGGAGAAAAGCACGCAGACCACGGCGTAAAAAGTATATATCACAAGAAATTTTTTCCCCGCAAAAAACAGTGCGATAAGCCCCGCATAGGAAAGTCCGCACAGCGAGGAGAAAAATATTAGCGTCGGTTTGGTTTTTCGCGGAAAAACATCCGCTACGGAAACCACCGAAAACATAGAGCAGGCTATGCACATCGGCAGGGGAAGAATTACCCATATAACATCCTCGACCGCTTTGTCCCATTCGAGCAGATGCACCGTAAAGCCTATAATACCGCCTATGGCAAGCGAAAGCATTACGACCTTCCACAACCTTGCGACGGTGCTTTTGTCGCGCCTCAGCACGATTAAAAAGGCTACGGCGGCAATTGCGTCAATAAGATCGGTTATTGACGTGAATATTTCCGGCGGAACGGTAAAATGCATATAAGTATCCTCCTGCTGTAAAGTTGCTCATTAAGTATATCACATTCCGCAAAGGTTTTGACGTTAAATATGAAAATAAATTTATGTATATGTGACCTTCTTCTTTTTATGTTGACAATCGGACGGGGCAAATGTATAATAGAGCAGTAAAGACAAGCCGCATCTGCGGCAAAAGGAGAAAATCTATGGAAGACAAACCCAATGAAAAAATAAAAGTTCAGCCGCTGACGCCTGCACCGTTGCTTATTGTGCTTGCAAGCTTCGATCCGAGCGGCGAGGGAGTAAATCATTACGACCCTGAGCATCCCGAACTTCTCACGGACAAAACAAGCAAATATTACGGCGAGCAGTGGGCAATATCAAAGCCGCAGGACTGTTATGACAGATTTTTCGGCGAAAACTGCCGTTCTATGATGGATTTCTACAAGGAAATGACGGGAAACAAGTTCTGGTTCTATCCTGTAAAGATAGATCACCCCGATGACGGAATGCCGGAAGAGGGCGTGGTTTCCGTATCGGTACCGCTTCCGCATCCTGCAGCGCTCCGTAATCTTGAAGGCTACGATAACGGAAGCGCGGCGGCAAAGGCTATCCACGATATAGTCTGCGCCTGCGACAAATATATAGACTTCAAAAAATATGATCACGACGGAGACGGAATCATTACTCCGAATGATCTTGCCGTGATAATACTCAACGCCGGCTACGATCATTCAAGCTGCGAAAAGGACAAGGAATGCGGTTTTGTTGATTACGAAAACGGACCGGATCCGTCGCACCGTTTTCAGGTTCACGGCACGAGCCAGCCGACGGATGCCGAGCTTTCCGGCGGTGTCAAGATCGTTCGCGTGTCCAACATAGGCGAATACAGAAGCGTGAAAGTAGGCCTTACCACTATGGGTACGCCCGCGCACGAGCTTGCGCACAATCTCGGCGCGCAGGATATGTACAGCCGCTATACATGGGGCGACGATGTTGAGCCGAGATGGCCGACTCCGCGCACGTTCTCTCTTATGTGTAACGGCAACCACATAAAGGACGGCAATATGCCGACGTATATCGATCCGTATCAGCGCATTTATTTTGGCTGGACGGATGTCATAACGGCAGACGAGGATGGAATTTATACGCTTAAGAGCGTTATGACGGGCGATCGTGTACTTAAAGTTCCCACCCCGAACCCCGACGAATATTTCCTTTTTGAAATAAGACTGAAAAAAGGCTTCGAGGAGTTCATCACAAATGACGAAAGCGCGGGAGGCGTTGTCGTTTATCACATAGACGAAGGTGTAAACCGCGAATGGTTCCTTCGTGCACAGTGCGTTTCATCAAACCGTCCGGAGGGCAAACGTCACGATCTCGGAAATGCATTGAAACCCCGTCGCGGAATGGAAGAAATAAAGGACGAGAACGGAAAGCTTATCCGTTTCGGTCCGCTTTATTCCGCAGAAAAGACAGAAGGCGATCCGTTCTTCTATAAGAGCGACGATCCCAAGACTTCCGTTTTTGATTCCGCAATGTATTGCGGCGCGGCAAGCGAATCATATTCGCTCAATTCTTTTCCCGAAGGCGTTTCAAAGGATTGGCACCTTGTAGCCGAAGTGCTTGATCCCGCAGGCGACGAAATGAGAGTCAGAATAACAAGAGGATAATAAAAAATCCACCCGCAAGGGTGGATTTTTTGCTTATATTTTTTTCAGCGTTTCCATAACATATGCGCCGAACTCCTCGCAAGTCGCGCCGGTATCCCTTCCCGTGATGACAAGTTTCTTTTCTTCAAAGCAGCATATATCGAGCGCTTTTTCGAGCCTGTCGGCTCTGTCCTGCAAGCCTATATGCGAAAGAAGCATAACGCATGCACGGAGCATCGAACAGGGATCTGCATATTTTCCCCTGCCTTCGGCTATCATACGGGGAGCGGAGCCGTGAATCGCTTCAAACATTGCGTATTTCTTGCCGATGTTCGCACAGCCTGCCGTGCCTACGCCGCCCTGAAATTCAGCCGCTTCGTCGGAGATGATATCTCCGTAAAGGTTTGGCAGGAGAAGAACCTGAAAATCGCGGCGGCGCTTTTTATCAACGAGCTTTGCCGTCATAATGTCGGCATACCATTCGTCGGTCGTGATCTCGGGATAAAGCTTTGCAACCTTGTGGCAGTCCTCAAGGAAGTTACCGTCGGTTGTCTTTATAACGTTTGCTTTTGTTACAAGCGATACGCGCGTAAAGCCGTTCTTTCTTGCGTAGTCATATGCAAGACGTGCGATCCTGTCCGAACCCTGCTTTGTGGTTATTGTGAAGTCAACGGCAAGATCGTCAGTTACGTTGTAGCCGAGCGAGCCTACGGCGTAGCCGCCTTCGGTGTTTTCTCTGAAAATCGTCCAGTTGATGCCCTCTTCGGGAACCTTTACGGGGCGGATGTTTGCGAAAAGGTCGAGCGCTTTTCTCATTGCCACATTGGCGGATTCGATATTCGGCATACCGCTGCCTTTCTGTGGCGTGGTTGTCGGACCTTTAAGTATAATATCGCATTTTTTAAGCTCTTCCATAACGTCGTCCGGAATACCTTTTCCGGCTTTGATACGATTCTCAAGTGTAAGTCCTTCAATGTTTATGAATTTTACTTTTCCGCTTGCTTCAAGGTCGGAAAGAATAAATTTAAGCACTTCGCTTGCCTCTGCGGAGATTATCGGACCTATGCCGTCGCCGCCGCAAATACCTATTTTTATAGTGTCGAGCTTTGAATAATCGGTGAAGTCACCCTGAGATTTCATATCTTCTATTCTTGCAAGCTGACCTTCGAGTATTTTTTTGAATTTTTCCGCCGCTGCGTCAAGTGCGGCTGCATACGCTTTGTTTTCCATATTGCTTTATATCCTTTCCCGATAAATTATCCGTTTTGTTTTGTATAATTCAGAAGTCCGCCGGCTGAAAGTATCTTTCTCTGACGTGCAGAGAGCGAGAGCCTGAGCGGAATTTCCGCGCCGTTTGTTTTGTCCCTGAGGGTTACGGTATCGGATGACGATATCGCGCTTGCGAAGTTCTCTATTTCAAGCTCATCACCTTCGGAGAGTTTTTCGTAGTCATCCGGATTTGCAAAGGTCAGCGGCACTATGCCGAAGTTTATAAGGTTTGCAACGTGAATTCTTGCAAAGCTTTTTACTATAACAGCTTTTATTCCGAGATAAAGCGGTACGAGAGCCGCGTGTTCGCGTGACGATCCCTGACCGTAGTTTGCTCCGCCGACTATAATTCCGCCTCCCTCGCGTTTTGCACGCTCGGGAAAGTCCTTGTCGCACACGGTAAAGCAGAATTCCGAGAGCTTCGGCACATTTGAACGGTACGGAAGTATCTTTGTTCCTGCGGGCATTATGTGGTCGGTTGTGATATTGTCTCCGACACGGAGCAGCAGCTTTGCCGAAAGGTTTTCATCCGGCGCTTTGCCGACGGGTATCGGCTTTATGTTCGGACCTCTTTCAACGGTTATCGAAGAAGCTTCTTCTTCGGCTGCCGGCATTTCGATAAGGTTATCGTTTATAAGAAAATGCGAGGGTATTTTTATTTCGGGAGCTTTGCCGAGCGAGCGGGGATCGGTGAATTTTCCCGCTATTGCAGAAGCAGCCGCCGTTTCGGGGGAAACGAGGTAGACCTTTGCGTCTGCCGTTCCGCTGCGGGCTTCAAAATTTCGGTTGAAAGTGCGGAGAGATACACCCGCCGATTTCGGCGAGAAGCCCATACCTATGCACGGTCCGCAGGCACATTCGAGAATTCTTGCTCCCGAAGCTATAAGATCGGCAAGTGCGCCGCACTGCGCGAGCATGGTGTATACCTGTTTTGAACCGGGCGAAATCGAAAGGCTTACGTCGGGATGGACGGTTTTGCCTTTGAGTATTGCCGCGACGGTGAGCATATCGAGCATTGACGAGTTCGTGCAGGAGCCGATGCATACCTGATCTATCTTCATTCCTTCAAGCTCGGAAACGGGTTTTACGTTGCCGGGACTGTGAGGACAAGCCGCAAGCGGAACGAGCGAAGAAAGGTCGATGGTATATTCGGCGTCGTATTTTGCGTCATTGTCGGGGAAGAGCGGAACGAAATCTTTTTCTCTGTCCTGTGCTGAAAGAAATTCGCGCGTCACTTCGTCGGAAGGGAAAAGAGAGCTTGTTGCACCGAGCTCGGCGCCCATGTTCGTTATGGTCGCTCGCTGAGGAACTGAAAGTGTTTTTGCGGCTTCACCGCCGTATTCTATTATCGCGCCGACTCCGCCCTTTACGTCAAGCCTGCGGAGAACTTCCAGAATAACGTCCTTTGCGCCGACAAAATCGGGAAGCTTTCCGGTAAGAACAATATGAATGATTTTCGGCATTGTTATATAGTATGTTCCGCCACCCATCGCTACCGCAACGTCCAGACCGCCTGCCCCCATTCCGAGCATTCCTATGCCGCCTGCCGTCGGGGTGTGACTGTCCGAGCCGATCAGCGTCTTTCCCGGAACGCCGAAACGTTCGAGATGAACCTGGTGGCAGATTCCGTTTCCGGGACTGGAAAAACGTATGCCGTGCTTTTTGGTCACTGTCTGAATATACCTGTGATCATCGGCGTTTTCAAAGCCTGCCTGAAGCGTGTTGTGGTCGATATAAGCTACGGAAAGCTCTGTCTTTACTCTTTCCGTCCCCATCGCTTCAAACTGCAGATAAGCCATTGTTCCCGTTGCGTCCTGCGTAAGCGTCTGATCTATTTTAAGCCCTATCTCCTCGCCGACCTTCATTTCGCCCGAAACGAGATGATTTTTTATTATCTTTTGTGCTATCGTATATCCCATTTTCAGTTTTCCTCCGTATCGCCTGTTTTTGTTGCTATAAGAAGATTTGCAAGCGCTCTTTCCACATGAAGCGAAGTCAGCCTGTCGGCTTCCTCCGCGTCCGAGCGGAGAATTGCATCTGTTATTTCTCTGTGTTCTTCGACAGACTTTTCAAGTCTGCCCGGAACGGTAAGCGATAATTTTCTGTATGCTTTTATGTTTCTGTGAAGTTCCGAAAGTATTTTGCAAAGGATTCTGCTTCCGCTTGCTCTGTATATTGCGCCGTGAAACGAGGTGTCAAGCTCTTTCAGCTTTTCGGTGTCGTTTTTCTGTATATAAAATTCCGCAAGCTCAACTGATTCCGCAAGCGTTTTCTTTTCTTCGTCCGTCATTTTCGTTGCAGCCATGGCGGCAGCCAAGCCTTCAAGCCGGATTCTTATTTTGTAAATGTCGATAAGATCCTGCTCCGTAACGCCTATTACGACCGCGCCTCTGTTCGGGGTGATTGCGATAAGTCCTTCCTCTGCAAGACGGTGAATCGCGCTTCTGACGGGGGTGCGGCTTACGCCCAGCTTTTCAGAAAGAGAAAGTTCGGTAAGCGCTTCACCGCTTTTAAACTCACCCGAAAGGATAGCTTCCTCAAGCTCGCCGTAAACGCGTTCTTCAAGGGATGAGGTATCTTTGCTTATTATCATTTTGTACGCCTCCTCTTAATTGAAGCGACCGGGTGCGAGTCTGTCTATAATGCAGAGCAATTCATCCTCGCTCATAACCGTTGTTCTTCCGTCGACATATTGCTTGTCGATTTCTTCTTTCAGTCCGGAGACGAGCGCATCGTGCTTTGTGACCATATTGTCCGGCTTAAGCTGAAAATGAGTGTTTATCCAATAAGCGATACCGGCAAGCCCGGATGTGTTTGAAATCGCGACTTCGGCGGGACGGTTCAGAATCTTTTCCGTATCGAAAATGTTGTAGATTTCCGTATCCTTCATAAGACCGTCGGCGTGGATTCCAGCCTTTGTAACATTGAAATTTTCGCCCGCAAACGGCGTCATTGGTGGAATATTGTAGTGAAGCTCATTTTTATAGTAGTTTACGATTTCGGTTATGACGGTGGGGTCCATACCATCAAAAGTACCGCGCAGTGAAGCGTATTCTATGACCATAGCCTCAAGCGGAATGTTGCCTGTTCTTTCACCTATGCCGAGAAGGGAACAGTTGACAGCCGACGCACCGTAAAGCCAAGCCGAAGTTGCGTTGACAACGGCTTTGTAAAAATCATTGTGACCGTGCCATTCAAGCATTTCGGAGGTAACATCCGAATAGTGGTGCAGACCGTACACTATTCCGGGTACGCTTCGCGGAAGAGCCACTCCGGGATAAGGCACTCCGTAGCCCATTGTATCGCACATTCTTATTTTTATCGGTATTCCCGCCTGATGAGAAAGCTCGGTAAGCTCGTTTACAAACGGAACGACAAACCCGTAAAAATCGGCTCTTGTTATATCTTCAAGATGGCAACGCGGGCGGATACCTGCGTCAAAGGCTTCCTTGACTACGCCCAGATAATGATCGAGCGCCTGAGAACGCGTCATTCCGAGCTTTTTGAAGATGTGGTAGTCCGAGCAGCTGACGAGTATTCCCGTTTCTTTTATTCCTATATCGTGAACAAGTTCAAAATCCTCTTTTTTCGCACGTATCCACGTTGTGATTTCCGGAAATTTCATACCGAGAGCCATACATCTTTCAACGGCTTCTCTGTCTTTTTTTGTATATACGAAAAACTCGCTTTGACGGATCAGCCCGTTTTCTCCGCCGAGTCTTGAAAGCATTTTGTAAAGCGTAACGATCTGATCCGGAGTGTACGGCGCGCGGGATTGCTGACCGTCACGGAAGGTCGTGTCGGTTATCCATATATTTTCGGGCATATTTAGCGGAACGCGACGATGGTTGAAGGCGATCTTCGGTATCTCGTCGTAGGGATAGATATCTCTGTAAAGATTAGGGTCTTCGACGTCTTGAAGCGAGTACTTGTACTGCGACTGTTCGAGCAGGTTGCTTTGCGGATTTTTTGCTATCATATGAAAAATGCCCTCCTTTGGAGCGAGTTTGTATTCTTGTATACAATTTATAGAGGCATTATACATTAAAACAAAACGTTTGTCAATAAAAAAACAAAAACCCGCAGAAATTTTTCTGCGGGTTTCGGTTTTTGAAAAAACAGGCCGACCGGTCCTGTAAGCCGGGTTCTGTCGGGAGCGATCATCTATCTTTGCTTTGCATTACTGCAAAGCTCGCCTGACAAAATCAGACTGCCGCCTCGCGCCGGACGTCTTTCGACATCGGGCAGAGCATACCTCATCGGCACGGGGCGTTGCTTCGGATAGGGTTTACATGGCACCCCTTGTTACCAAGAGGTCGGTGAGCTCTTACCTCGCCTTTCCATCCTTACCGCGACGGGCGCGGCGGTTTATTTCTGTTGCACTTTCCCGGAAGTCACCTTCGGCGGACGTTATCCGTTATCCTTGCTCTGTGAAGCCCGGACTTTCCTCACGGTAATACCTTTCGGCACCATACCGCGCGATCGCTCGGACCGGTCGGGAGCTTAATCTTACTTGACGTTTATATATTTTATACCATCGGATATGGTTCCGTCAAGTTCTTTTTTGTAATTGTAAGGGGATATTTTCTTTGACGCTTTATAAACCGTGAGCGCGGTTCCCATCTGACCGTTTTCGCTGAGCGCTTCATTTTCGTAGTACATTTCAAGCGAAAGCTTTTCTATTGCGCTTTCCGATGATTTGCCTGCGCTCTCGCCCTTGTAAATGTAAAGCGGATTATCAACCTTTTGCATTGGATATAATAAATAGGAAGAAACAGCCTTGCTTTGGAGAAGTCCCGATACTTTGAATGACACCTTCACATACTGATACACATTTTTTGAATACTCAATGCAGGCGTAGCTTGAATAAATATTTCCGTCCTCGTCGCGCAGGACAAACACAAACGGTCGCTCGCCTATTTTATCAAGCGCCGATTGCTTTTCTTCATCCGATTCGTATTTGCGCGCCGATATTTTCTCTTTCAGACTTTTTACCGTGCTGTTGTTGTATCGCACGGTAAACTGCAATTCTTCCGTTTCCGCAATTATTTTTACGTCAAATACGGCAAATTCTCCGCCGCGGGTTATATATTCGTCAAGCTCTTGTGAAAAAACCGTTACGCCGCCCTTTTCCTGCGCGGCTTTCAGCTCCGGAGTGCAGATAAGCGATGTTAAGCTTTTGCCGGGCTTGCTTGTTGACATTCTGAACGCAATAACCCCGAACAATGCAATTATCAAAAGATAAAAAAACCACTTCAACACGTTTTTAAGCGTGCGGAAGCTGAAAACTTTACCCCAAAATGATTTGTTTCTGTATATCTCTTCTTCTGCATAATTGCCGTAATCGTTCCAATTTTCAGCCATAAAAAAACGACCTCCCAATCGCGTCGCTTTTGTTTTTTTATATTATACTACGGTTTTTTGCCCCTTACAATACATTTTTACCGAATTTTTTGTAAATAAAAAAAGCACCCTGTAAGAACATCCCAAAGTGTCCTACCGTGCCACGTTCGTTTCTGATTCAATTTTGTTATTTTTCTCTTTTTCGGCTTCTGCGGCAAGCTCTTCCGGCGTTTTCAGCTTCTTAGGCTCGTTTGTAAGACCTAAAACATAATCCGCCGAAACGTTGTAAAACTTGCATATCGAACGAAGATCCGCAAGACTCGGTTCGCTCTTTCCCGTTTCTATATAAGATAATTTACGTTGTGTCATGCCAAGCTTTTCGGCAATTTCCGTCTGATTCGATTTGCGTAACAGATCGTCGCGCAGACCGCGTATAATTTCGTAAAATTCCAAGCTACTGTGCCCCCTTTCGCTCAAATTTACGAAAATATTTTGCCATAGACACAAAATATCTATTGACAAATAGACAGAAATCGTCTATAATCACAGTATAGACAAAAAGTGTCTAAGCCCAACGCCAAAATGTAAAATTTTTTTGACGTTACGAAAAGTCCCGTTTCGGGGCTAAAAACAAATTATAGGAGGATCTCACACAATGAAAAACAAAAAAGGCTTTACCCTTGTTGAGCTGGTTATTGTTATCGCCGTTATCGCGATTCTCGCCGGCGTTATGATAGGCACGTTCGCAAGCGTGGTAAAGAAAGCAAATTAAAGCCGTAAGGCTCAGGAGATGGCTGCCGCTAAAACAGAACAGACAGCAAACGACGTTATTGAAAAGCTCAGCAACAGCAATTGGCTCGGCTGGGAAGACTTCGAAGAGAAGCTTGCTACAAGACTTACAAAGGCTTATCAGGATGCTAAATCCGATGTTCCGGTTGACGCAATTCAGGACGCTGTAAAAGGCGCAGTTGCTAAATACTTTGCAGAACATGCAAACGAAAACACAGGTCTTACAGAAGAACAGGTTAAGTACATAGTTGAAACAGCAGTTGCTAAAAACGCTTATGTAGGCGTTACAGAAGCTCAGGTTAAGGCTATTGTAAACGCAGCAGTTTCCGGCACATCCACACTTACAAAGTCTCAGGTACAGGCAATTGTTGACGCTGCACAGGCAAAGAACCTTACAGCTGCACAGGTTTCAAAGGCTATTGCAGACGCGACGGCAAAATTGGCTACAACAGATGATGTAAGCGAAAAAGCAGATGAGATACTTAAAAAAGTCAACGAAGCTTCTGCAAAGGCTCTTACGGAAAAACAGGTTCAGGACATAGTAAACGCAGCAGTTTGGAACGCAGGCGGCGTTACAAAGACATGGTTTGATTCCACAAACTATGAAGCAACAAAAGAATACACAGTTTCCAACGCTCAGGAGGTTGCAGGACTTGCAACGCTTGTAAACGGCGGTTA
>OOCI01002572.1_pt1 | contig 10938 bp, 10 predicted proteins | sample 1671761 | NCBI WGS metagenome assembly OOCI01 (sample SAMN06348190, study PRJEB24527) | human gut metagenome | biome: human gut; feature: ankylosing spondylitis patient; material: feces | host: Homo sapiens | place: China | collected 2015-10
TTTCTGCCGTATTTCTTTCCCGATACGTTTTTTGAGGGGAACGAAAAAAACGCGGTGGAAGAATTGAACCGCAACTGGCGGACGGCAAGGCGTGCAATCATGCGGAAACCGATAGACCGCATGGGATTCGGCGGGTATCTTTCGCTGGCGGCGAAATTTCCGGCGTTTGTAGACCGTGTGGCGGAAGTGGCGGACGAATTCCGGACGATATACGCGGCGGTGGATAACAAAAAACCGTGGTGCAGATTAAAAGTAGGTCTGCTTAACGCTTGGGGAAAAAAGAGAAGCTGGATGAGCCATATGGTGGCGCACGAACTCTGGTATCAGCAGATATATTCGTATCAGGGGATACTGGAAGCGATTAGCGGATTGCCCGTAGATATCGAATTTTTGTCGTTTGACGAAGTGAAAGACGGAGTGCCGCAGGATATAGACGTCATCATAAACGCGGGAGACGCGTATACGTCGTATTCGGGCGGAAAAGAATGGCTGGACGAAAGATTGCAGACGGCGATACGTAGGTTTGTGTATAACGGAGGCGGATTCATCGGCGTAGGCGAACCGACGGCGTGCGAAGGGAACGGAAGATACTTCCAACTGGCGGACGTGCTTGGTGTGGACGAAGAAATCGGTTACACGCTTTCAGTGGATAAATATAACATAACAAAGGTGCCGCACGAACTGACAGCGGGGCTTGAAAGTGTGGATTACGGAGAGGACAAGAAGAATATCTACGCGCTGGAAAAGACGAAAGTGCTGGATATTGCGTTCAGCGACAGATTTAAGAGAAACGTGAACGTAGGCGAAGTGAAGATGGCGGTGAACGAATACGGCAGAGGCAGGAGCTTTTATATCACGGGGCTTCCGTACAGTTTTGAAAATTCGCGGCTGCTGTACAAGGCGATGTGTTACGTGGCGAAGAAAGATTTAAACGTGTGCTATGCGACGAACGCCGCCGCGGAATGCAATTATTATCCCGCGGCGAAGAAGTATGCGGTAGTAAACAATTCGGATCAGCCGCAGACAACCGATTTTTACGATATCAACGGTAAGAAAACGATTCTTTCGTTTGCACCTATGGAAATCAGATGGATAAAGGAGTGAAACCATGCTGAAAAACGTACCAAAAATCATCTCGCCGGAACTTTTAAAAACATTATGCGAAATGGGGCACGGCGACGAAATCGTGATTGCCGACGGAAATTTCCCCGCGGAAACGTTCGGCAAGCGCGTAATCCGCGCGGACGGAATCGGCGGGGCGGCAATGCTCGACGCGGTACTTTCTTTAATTCCGCTCGATACGTATTCCGACCCAAATATGATTTTAATGCAGCTTATGGATTGCGACGAAGGCAAAATCAATCCCGTGATCTGGCAAGAGTATAAAGCGATTGCGGAAAAGCACGATAAAAACGTAAAAATCGGAAATATCGACCGTTTTGCGTTCTACGAGCGAGCGAAAACCGCGTTTGCCGTAATCGCCACGGGCGAAGAAGCGGTATACGCGAATATCATTCTGAAAAAAGGCGTTATCAAGTAACGCAAAGGAGAAATAAAAATGGCAAGAAGTAGACTAATCGGGGAATATCCCGTGATCGGAATCCGCCCCACAATCGACGGCAGACGGGGCAAAATAAAGGTACGCGAGTCGCTGGAAGATCAGACGATGAATATGGCGAAATCCGCGGCGAAACTTATCGAAGAAAACGTGTTTTATTCAAACGGAGAACACGTTAAAGTTATCATCGCGGACACCACAATCGGCAGAGTCGCGGAAGCGGCGGCTTGCGAAGATAAATTCAAGAAAGCGGGCGTAGACATCACGCTCACGGTAACGCCGTGCTGGTGCTACGGCGCGGAAACAATGGATATGAACCCGCTCACGATCAAAGCGGTGTGGGGCTTCAACGGCACGGAACGCCCGGGCGCGGTGTATCTCGCCTCGGTACTTGCCACGCACGCGCAAAAAGGCTTGCCCGCGTTCGGTATTTACGGACACGAAGTGCAGGAAGCGGACGATACCACGATTCCGCAAGACGTGCAGGAAAAGATTTTGCGTTTTGCGCGCGCGGCGGTAGCGGTGGCAACGATGCGCGGCAAATCGTATTTGCAGATCGGTTCGGTAACAATGGGCATCGGCGGCTCGATAATCTCGCCCGAATTCTTTGAAGAATATCTCGGTATGCGTGTAGAGAGCGTAGACGAAGTGGAAATTATCCGCCGAATGGAAAAGGGCATTTACGACGAGAAAGAGTATCAAAAAGCCTTGAAATGGGTGAAAGAGAAATGCAAGCCCGATTTCGATAAGAACCCGAAAGAAATGCAGAAGAGTGCCGCGGAAAAAGAGAAAGACTGGGAATTCACGGCGAAAATGGCGTGCATTATCAAGGACTTGTACAACGGCAATAAGAACCTGCCGCAAGGCTGCGAAGAAGAAGCGGTGGGGCATAACGCGATCGTCGGCGGCTTTCAGGGGCAACGGCAATGGACGGACTTCTACCCGAACTGCGATTTTCCCGAAAGCATACTGAATTCGTCGTTCGACTGGAACGGCGCGAGAGAACCGTATATTTTAGGCACGGAAAACGATACCTTAAACGCAACGAGTATGTTGTTTATGAAACTTTTAACGGGCAGAGCGCAGATGTTCGCGGACGTGATGAATATGCCCGTCGAGACCGTTTCCGCGGAGGAGACCGGCGCGCTCGGCTGCTGCGTGGCGGTCGCGGCGGCGCTCGGCGATTATAAAGACGCCGCGGATGCCGCGGCGCACATGTGCCGGAGCGTGAGCCGTGTTTTGCCCCGGCCGGACGCCGCGAAGGTCTACGAGGAAAAATACGCGCTGTATCTCAAAACCATCGAGTGCCTGAACGCCCTCTGGCCGGATATGCAGCGGTTTATGGAGGAACATCATGCTTGAAAAGCTGAAGGAAAGAGTCTGCGAACAGAATCTCCAGCTGGTAAAATACGGCCTCGTCGTGCTCACATGGGGCAACGTCTCCGCCCTCTCGGAGGACGGAAAATACGTTGTCATCAAGCCGAGCGGCGTATCGTATGACAATATGAAGGCCGGCGATATGGTCGTCACGGACCGCGCGGGCAACATTGTGGAAGGCGATCTCCGCCCGTCCACCGACCTTGCGACGCATCTCGCGCTTTACGATGCCTTCCCCGGCATCGGCGGCGCGGTGCACACCCATTCGCGCTACGCCGTCGCCGCGGCACAGGCGGGGCTGGATATCCCCTGCTACGGCACGACCCACGCCGACTACTTCTACGGTGCCGTCCCCTGTGCCCGGGAGCTTACGGCGGAGGAGATCGAGGAAGCCTACGAGCGCAACACCGGCCTCGTCATCGCCGAGACGTTCCGCGCTCGGGGCATTGATCCGCTGGCAGTTCCGGCGGTGCTCGTGAAGAGCCACGGCCCGTTCACCTGGGGCAAGACGCCGGAAAAGGCCGTGGAAAACGCGCTCGTGCTCGACGAGTGCGCTCATATGGCGCTGCTCACGCGGCTCTTTGACCCCTCCGCCGCCCCCGCGGCGCAGTGCATTCAGGACAAGCACTATTTCCGTAAGCACGGCGCGAACGCCTACTACGGACAGAAATAAACTACAAAAGGGAGTGTCGCTATGATCCGCAAGCCCCGCATACTTGTTGTCGGCATCTTCGTCATGGACCTGATCGCCTCCACGAAGCGGGCCCCAAACCGAGGCGAGACCGTGATCGGTCTCAACTTCCGGACGGCTCCGGGCGGAAAGGGTGCGAACCAGGCCGTGCAGTGCGCGCGCCTCGGCGCGGACGTCACGATGGTCGGCCGTGTCGGTAACGATGCCTATGGCCGCGAGACCGTCGCGGCGGCGGCCGCCTCCGGTGTGGATGTGTCCCGCGTCGTTGTGGACGCCGAAAATCCGACCGGCGTTTCCGCCATCACGCTCGAGATCACCGAAACCGGCGCGCACAACCGCATCGTCGTCTGCCCCGGCGCGAACGGCGCGATGACCGTGGAGGAGATTTCCTGGATCAGGGACGAGGTAAAGAATTACGATCTCGTCATGCTGCAGTTCGAGCTGCCGATGTTCATCAACGAGGCCGTGGCGCGCTGGGCGCACGAGGCCGGCGTGCCGGTCATGGTGAACCCCGCTCCCGCCGCGCCTGTTTCGCCGGAGCTCTTCCGCTGCGCCACGTTCTTCTCCCCGAACGAACACGAGGCCGCCGCGATGGCGGGGCATCCCATCCGCGTGGACGATGCCGGCGCGAACGAGGACGATCTGCGCGCCGTGGCGGATATTTTCCGCGAAAAGGGCGTGGAGAATCTCATTGTGACGCTCGGCGGGAACGGCTCCGTTGCGGTGAACAAAGACGGCGTCGCGCGCGTGCAGAGCGTAAAAATGCCCGTTGTGGCGGACACCACGGCGGCGGGCGATTCGTTCGTCGCGTCGTTCAGCACGCTCTGGTGTGCGGGGCTTCCGGCGCGGCAGGCGCTGGCGTTTGCGAGCCACGCCGCGGCCATCACCGTTTCGCGTCCCGGCGCGATCCCGAGCCTCCCGACGCTCGCGGAGGTAACGGCGCTGCTGCGTGAGCGCGGCTATGAGGATATGGATTACGATCTTTTGGCACAGTTGGAGGAGAAAAGCAAATGAAAAACGAAGGAAAAACCGCGCTCGCGCATCTGACCGCGTCCGCGGAAAAGGAATTCTGCGCGTTTCTCGCGCAGCAGACGCCGGAGGCATACGAAGACGCGGTCGCGCTCATTGAGGAATGCCGCGCCGCGGGACACCGCGTCCATGTGACCGGCATCGGAAAGCCCGGCCATGTGGCGGGGTACGGAGCCTCGCTCCTCTCTTCCACCGGCACACCGTCCTACTTCCTCCACGGCACGGAGGCGGTGCACGGCTCCTGCGGCCAGCTGGAGGAAGGCGATGTTGTCATTGCCATCTCCAACTCCGGCGAGACGGTGGAGCTCAAGGCCACGGTGCTCGCCGTGAAGAACAACGGCTGCCGCGTCATCGGCATCACCGGCAATGCGGAAAGCTGGCTCGCAAAGGAGAGCGACGCGCTGCTGCTCGCGCATGTAGACGAAGAGGGAGGCCCGCTCAACCGCGCGCCGCGCAACTCCGTGCTCGCGGAGATGTTCGTGCTGCAGGCGCTCTCCGCCATATTGCAGGCGGACGTCGCGCAGACGCCCGCGCAGTATGTCCGCCGCCACCCCGGCGGCGCGCTCGGCAAGATCCGCGATAACGAGCGCTGAACACGCCGGAATACCGCACGGTACGGGAGAAAGAGGAAGAGACATGAAAAACGTGACATCGGATAAACGCAATCTCTGGATGTTCCCCCTCGGCACGGTCGGACGGGATATGATCTATAACCTGTTCACCAACTTCATTTTCACATATATCCTGTTTACACGCCATCTCACCGCCGCGCAGCTCGGCGCAGTGACGGCGATCATGGTCGGCGCGCGTGTGTTCGACGCGCTCAACGACCCCATAACCGGCCTCATAATCGACAACATCCACAGCCCCTGGGGCAAGTACAAGCCGCCCATGCTCATCGGCGCTGTGACGAGCAGCGTGTTCTTCCTCATACTGTTCGCGGACTTCGGGCTGACGAACTACTGGTTCGTCGTCGTGTTCGGCCTCGCGTACATACTCTGGGACATCACCTACGGCGTGAACGACATCGCCTACTGGTCGATGCTGCCCTCGCTGACCATGGACCAGAAAAAGCGCGAGAACATGGGCGCCTTCGCCCGCATCTGCGCCAACGTCGGCATGTTCGCCATCATGGTCGCCTGGGAGCCCGTGACCTCGGCCATGGGCAATACGCCGCACGGCTGGTTCATCGTGGCCGTGGCCGTGACGGTCGCCATGCTGGGCTTCCAGTGCTTCACGCTCCTCGGCGTGAAGGAGGACCGCAGCCGCTTCAAGACCGAGGAGGGCACCAGCCTCAGGCAGATGTTCTCCGTCCTCTTCAAGAACGACCAGCTCATGTGGACCACGCTCTCCATGGCGCTCTTCATGGTGGGCTACTGCACGACCACGGGCTTTGCGATGTACTATATGCAGTACGTGTTCGGCAACAAGGACATGTACGCCATCCTCGCCGCGGTCGTGGGCGTTTCGCAGCTCGCGGCGCTGGCGGTGTTCGGCATGGATCTCGTGCCGGGGGAAAGCCTTGTGCGGCATACGCTCAAGGGCAAGTACATAAGCGGCACGGCGTATAACGGCGCCTCCTTCTACGTGCTGGACACCAGGGCGCTGAAGAGCCTTATGAAGGATATATTCGGCGTTGACATAAAGGTGGACTACCGCTACGACTATCGTTACATACAGGATAAAAAATCCTGATAATTTCTTCGGAAAAGTGGCGTTCAGCCACTTTTTTTGACACTCTGAAGCTGCCTGAGGTTTACACGTTAAAATAAGCGTTTTGCTTTGACTTTACAGCCATACTGCGTTATTATAATCATATTGGTGATATTATATTATCAACCTCTATGTTCAAAAATCTAAAAGGAGCGATGTTCAGCCTATGTACCGTATAGTAAGAAAAGAACGTCTGCACGACACGGTGTCTTTGATAGAAGTCGAAGCGCCCTACGTCGCAAGGAAGGCCCTGCCCGGGCAGTTCATTGTGCTTCGCATTGACGAAAAGGGCGAGCGCATACCCCTCACCATCGCGGATTACGACCGCGAAAAGGGTACGGCAACAGTAATATTCCAGAAGGTAGGCGCCACCACGAAGCGCCTGGACACCCTGGAGGAGGGCGATTACCTCATGGACTTTGCAGGCCCTCTCGGCAAGGCCAGCGAGTTTGACCACCTGAAGGGCAAAAAGGCCGCCGTAGTAGCGGGCGGCCTGGGCGTTGCCATAGCTTACCCTCAGGCTAAGGCCCTTAACGCCATAGGCGCTGACGTGGACGCATTCATAGGCTTCCGCAGCACCAGCCTGTATATCCTCACCGAGGAATTCAAGAGCGCCTGCAAGAACCTCTACATAATGACCGACGACGGCTCCAACGGCCACAAGGGCTTCGTTACCGAGGCCCTTGCGGAGCAGCTCAAGGCCGGCACGCGCTATGACGAGGTATTCGTCCTTGGGCCTATGCCCATGATGCGCGCCGTATGCAACCTCACCAGGGAATACGGCATCAAGACAACCGTCTCCATGAATACCATAATGATAGACGGCACCGGCATGTGCGGCGGCTGCCGCCTTACCGTAAACGGCGAGACCAAGTTCGCCTGCGTGGACGGCCCGGACTTTGACGGCCATCTTGTGGACTTTGACGAGGCCATCATGCGCAGCCGCATGTACAAGGCCGAGGAAAAGCTTTCCGACGAAAAGCACTTCTGCCATCTTATAGGAGGGGAGAGATAATATGCCTAATATGACTTTGCAGAAGACCCCTGCCCGGGAGCAGGAGCCCAATATCCGCAACAAGAACTTTAAGGAAGTTTCTCAGGGCTACGACGAAGAGCTGGCCCTCAACGAGGCTTCCCGCTGCCTCAACTGCAAGAACATGCCCTGCGTTTCCGGCTGCCCCGTAAACGTGCGCATTCCGGAATTCATAGCAAAGATCGCCGCTCATGATTACGAGGGCGCTTACGCCATCATAAAGACCACCAACAGCCTTCCCGCCATCTGCGGCCGCGTATGCCCCCAGGAAAACCAGTGTGAGAGCAAGTGCGTCCGTGGTATTAAGGGGGAGCCGGTAGGCATCGGCCGTCTGGAACGCTTCGCCGCCGACTACGCCATGGCAAAGGGCTCCGCCCCCGCCGAGATACCCGCCCCCAACGGCAAGAAGGTAGCCGTGATAGGCTCCGGCCCCGCAGGCCTTACCTGCGCAGGCGACCTTGCGAAGCTGGGCTATGAGGTACACATTTTCGAAGCTCTGCATACCCCCGGCGGCGTGCTGGTATACGGCATTCCCGAGTTCCGTCTCCCCAAAGCGCTGGTCCGCGAGGAGATAAAGAATGTGGAGGCTTTGGGCGTAAAGATAGAGACCAACGTAGTAGTCGGCCGCTCCATAAGCCTGGATGAGCTGATGGAGGAAGAGGGCTTTGACGCCGTATTCGTAGGCAGCGGCGCAGGGCTGCCCAACTTCCAGAAGATACCCGGCGAGAACCTCTGCGGCGTATACTCCGCAAACGAGTTCCTCACCCGCATAAACCTCATGAAGGCATACGAGTTCCCCGAGACGGATACCCCCATCCGCGTGGGCAAGAACGCTGCCGTAATAGGCGGCGGCAACGTGGCAATGGACGCCGCCCGCTGCGCAAAGCGTCTGGGCGCCGAGAACGTGTACATCGTATACCGCAGAAGCGAGGCCGAAATGCCCGCCCGCCGCGAGGAAGTACACCATGCCAAGGAAGAGGGCATCATATTCAAGGTGCTCAATAACCCCGTTCGCATAAACGGCGACGAGAACGGCTATGTCACCTCTATGGAATGCATAGAAATGGAGCTGGGCGAGCCCGATGCTTCCGGCCGCCGCAGGCCCATTGCCAAGGAAGGCAGCGAGTTCACTCTGGACGTTGACACCGTCATCGTGGCCATAGGCAACAGCCCCAACCCCCTCATCAAGAACACCACCCCCGGCCTCACCGTTGGCCGCAAGGGCGAGATAACCGCAGACCCCGAGACCGGCGCTACCTCCAAGCCCGGCGTATTCGCGGGCGGCGACGCCGTTACCGGCGCAGCTACCGTAATACTCGCCATGGGCGCGGGCAAGAAGGCCGCCGCGGCTATAGACGAGTATCTCAAGAATAAGTAGTGTTTTTTCTCTTACTTTCCTTTTAAAAAAGGAAAGTAAGCAAAGGAAAACCAACGAAAACAAAACATAAAACAGCGCTCAGCCCTGCCGTACACAAGACGGCAGGGCTGTTCTTATATTCTTATACGCATAATCCTATGTCTTATTTATTATATATATTTCCCATTTGCTTTTCTTTTCTCTTTGCTTCTTTCTGCTTTTCTTTTCGCCCGAAAAGAAATGAGAAAGAAGGGGCGGCGTTATATTTCTCCGCCCTATTTTTCCTTATAGTAAAGCATGCAGTGGCAGTACCCCTCAAAGTCGGGGTCGGCTATCTGCTCCCGGAACTGCTTGCACATGCACTTGGTATCCTCGCTTATCTCCCGCACGCAGGGGCAATGGCCGTTGCGCTCGCTGAGGCCCTGCTTTATCAGCTTCACTATCTGCTCGTCCTCATTAAGCCTTATCTTCATATGGCGTTTTCCACCAGCCTTATTATGCTGCCCTTCCCCGCGAGGCCCTCCGCCCGGGCTGCAACGCGGCCGTTTTTGAGCACCACCAGCGTGGGTATGACGTTCACGCCGAACTGCACCGCCAGCGGCACCTCCTCGTCCACATTGCACTTGCAGACCAGTATGTCCTCCCGCTCGTTGGCTATTTCTTCTATCACGGGGGCGATCATGCGGCAGGGGCCGCACCATGTTGCCCAGAAGTCTATGAGCACCGGCTTGCCGGTATTCGTCACGCTTTCAAAGTTTTCCACAGTGAGCTTTATTTCCATGTTCTTCTCCTCAGTTCTTCAATTTTAACGGCATATTTACGCCACAGGTTATATTATACCCTATTTCGGGGGGAAAAGGGTGAACGTGGGGTGAAATTTGTAATATAGACAAATTTATACATAAGCATTATAATATTTACAGGTATAATACCAAGGGCAAGCGGCGGTCAGCACACCATCCGAAAGGAGGTGTGAAGTATGCTGGAATTGATTATTGCGCTCATTCTTGCGCTCAAGCATGAAATCGAGTCGATAACGATCATAAAGTTCCGACATAAATAACCGCCCTGCTGCAATCAGGACGGTTATTCCCTGAATAAGGGAAGAAACTGAAACCAACTTGTGGCTGACCGTTTCGGTCTTACCCTATAAGTATTATACCCGTATCGCCTGCGTATGTCAATGCGTGGGCGATATTTTTATGTTTACCCCTCCGGCTGTATCGCCGGTATATACTCCAGCGTGGCCGCGATGACCTTTTCCGCCTTTTCCTCATGGAGCAGGTGGCCTGCGTTGCGCATGGTGGCAAAGCCGGCGTAGGGCATCGCCGTGTGGTACAGCTCGGAGTCGTCCCCCTGGCGCCACTTGTCCTCGCTGCCCTGAAGCATCAGCACGGGGGCCTCAAGGGAGCGGAGCCTGGATACCACGCTCTCATCGTCAAAATTGTGGAAGGAGGCCCGCAGCGCCCAGCGGGACTCACGGTCGGATATGGTCTTGTAGTATTCGCCCACTACCTCGGGGCTCATCATCTGGGCAAGGTCGAAATAGCACTCGGAAAGCACCTTTTCCACCGTGCGCATGCCGTAGAGCATGGAGGCCACGCCGCCCAGTATGCTGCTGTCCATGAGCTTTATGGCCAGCGGCATATCCGGCGAAAGGCCGCCGGGAGCTATGAGCATCATCTTGCCTACCCGCTCCGGGTTGTCCAGCGCAAAGCGCAGCGCGTAGGCGGAACCCATGGAAAATGCCATTATGTGGGCGGACTGCACGCCTATTGCGTCCATGAACAGGCCCAGCGTCATGGCCTGCTCCTCAACGGTATAGTTGAAGTTTTCAGGCCTTGAGGAATAGCCGTGACCCAGCAGGTCTATGGCTATCACCCGGTAATTAAGGCTGAGGCGGGAAAACATGTTGCGCCAGGTATAGAAGGACTGGCCTACGCTGTGTACGAGTATCAGCGGCTCCCCGTTGCCCTCTTCGATGTAGTGTATCCGAGCGCGCTCTGTCCGGGGGCCTTCAGGCTCCGGCTCCTGATATTCTTCTTCCTCTGCCTCTACGGGCTGGGAAGCACGGGATGCCTTGGGAGCATCGTCAAACATGGCGGCTACGCGGCGGGCTTCCTGAGCGGCTGCCTTACGGCGGGCCAGGGTCTTGGCGGCCTCGTCCTCTTCCTCGTCAA
>OOCI01002574.1_pt1 | contig 10915 bp, 6 predicted proteins | sample 1671761 | NCBI WGS metagenome assembly OOCI01 (sample SAMN06348190, study PRJEB24527) | human gut metagenome | biome: human gut; feature: ankylosing spondylitis patient; material: feces | host: Homo sapiens | place: China | collected 2015-10
GTTGCCGTGTCCGCGCGTATCGACGGCGTACACGGTAAAGTGCGGGGCAAGCAGCGGGATCGCCTCGTCAAAGATCTCGTGCGATTCCCCGTTGCCGTGCAGCAGGATGAGCGGCGCGCCGCTGCCCGTCTTTTCATAATGCAGTTTTATGCCGTTAACGAAGATGTCCATCGGATTTCCCTCGATTCATTATAGCACATGGTTTGCATGTTTTCAAGGGTGACGGGGTTGCAATCGGCACAAAAGTATGATAAGATATCAATGAATCAATGAAGTCTGCCCGCGCCGGAAAGCAGACCGTGAACGCGTAATTTTGCAAAGCCTGCGCATTTCGTTTGATTAACGGGCGGCAATGTGGTATAATCTGCACGGAACAAGTCAAGGAGAGAAACTATGTTACAGGTCAACGGCGTGAGCCTGCAATACAGCAGCAAGAAGCTGTTCGAAGACGTCAACTTAAAATTTACTGCGGGCAACTGTTACGGTATCATCGGTGCCAACGGTGCCGGAAAATCTACTTTCCTGAAAACGATTTCCGGGGAGCTGGACCCTACGACGGGTTCCATCATGCTGGCTCCGGGAGAGCGTCTTTCCGTTTTGAGCCAGGACCACTTTAAGTGGGATGCTTTTACGGTAATGGACACGGTGATGATGGGACACACGGTGTTGTGGGACATCATGAAGCAGCGTGAAGTGCTGTATGCCAAAGAGGATTTCACAGACGAGGATGGACTGAAGGTTTCCGAATTGGAAGAGAAATTTGCCGAGCTGGACGGCTGGAATGCCGAAAGCGATGCTGCCGCCTTGTTGAGTGGTTTGGGTATCAAGGAGGACAAGCATTATCTGTTGATGGGTGAGTTGAACAACAAGGAAAAGGTGCGTGTCATGCTGGCGCAAGCTCTCTATGGAAATCCTGATAACTTGCTGCTGGACGAGCCTACCAATGACTTGGATATGGAGACCGTGACTTGGCTGGAAGAGTACCTCTCCAACTTTGAGCATACGGTGCTGGTGGTAAGCCACGACCGTCACTTCCTCGACTCCGTTTGTACGCATACGGTGGACATCGACTACGGAAAGATTAACCTCTTTGCCGGTAACTATAGCTTCTGGTACGAGTCCAGCCAGCTGGCGCTCCGTCAGCAGCAGAACCAGAAGGCAAAGGCCGAGGAGAAGAAGAAAGAGCTGGAAGAGTTTATCCGCCGATTCAGTGCCAATGTGGCAAAGAGCAAGCAGACTACCAGCCGCAAGAAGATGTTGGAGAAACTGAATGTAGAAGAAATCAAGCCGTCATCACGTAAGTATCCGGGCATCATCTTTACGCCCGAACGCGAACCGGGTAATCAGATTCTGGAAGTTTCCGGTTTGACGAAAACGCTGGAAGATGGTACGGTGCTGTTCCGCGACGTCAACTTCAATGTAGAGAAGGGAGACAAGATTGTATTCCTTTCGCACGACCCGCGTGCCATGACCGCCCTGTTCGAGATTATCAACGAGAATATGAAACCGGATGCGGGTACCTTCAACTGGGGTGTGACTATCACTACCGCTTACCTGCCGCTGGACAATACTGCATTCTTTAATACAGACCTGAATCTGGTGGACTGGTTGAGCCAGTTCGGCGAAGGCAATGAAGTCTACATGAAGAGTTTTCTGGGACGTATGCTGTTCTCCGGTGAGGAGGTGCTGAAGAAAGCAAGCGTATTGTCGGGAGGTGAGAAGATGCGTTGCATGATTGCACGTATGCAGCTGCGCAATGCCAATTGCTTGATTCTGGATACACCTACCAATCACCTCGACTTGGAGTCTATCCAGGCATTCAACAATAATCTAAAGACCTATAAGGGCAATATCCTTTTCTCATCCCACGACCACGAGTTCATTCAGACGGTTGCCAACCGTATCATCGAATTGACTCCGAACGGTATTATCGACAAGATGATGGAGTATGACGAATACATCACTTCAGACCACATCAAGGAGTTGCGTGCACGTATGTACGCAACAAAGTGATAACGGAAGCTAAGGACTAAATAAGTATATTTTAAATCGTTCCATCATGAGGAAAAAATCGTTCCACCATGGTGGAACGATTTTTTTACCACGGTGGAACAATATTTCTGCCATGATGGAACGATTCTTCTTTCATATCTTTTTGGTTTAATAAAGGCTTGTGCGATATTGAAAAAAAGAAGAAGGTGTGTCAGAATGATAGCTAAAAATCATTCTGACACACCTTCTTTTGCTATTAAAAGAGTCTCTTTGTTCTTATTAAGGCGGGGAATAGTCTGAGTTATTGTTTCTCCTTATATATAATTTTGCCTTGGCTTTCGCCGAAAAGGTTGTCGCCTAGCGTGGTAATCTTATTCCCCGTGGCAAGCACATAGCGCAGGTTGTCGCATCCCATAAATGCTCCGTACTCAATGGCGGTTACACTGGCAGGAAGCACCAGCGTGCCGCACAAACGGCCGCAGCCACTGAATGCACGCTGTCCAATGCTTCTAAGCTCTTGCGGGAGCCGTACGTTCAGCAGATACTTCTTTTGGGTGAAAGTATAGTCGGGAATTGCAGTGGCATTACTGTTGGTCATGTCGATGGAAACCAGATTGGGCATATAGTCGCGTATCAATGTGAAGTCGGCTTCGTCCATTTTTCCTTCAACGGTCAGAAAGTTAACGTCTTTGGGCTGAAATCCGGCTCTTAACAGTTCGCTGGCAAGGCTGCCCATTTTACCAATCTGCACATTTACTGTCAGTGGTTCTCCTTCAATGAATGCAAAGGTTTCCCATTTCTTTTTGGTACGATAGGAGTCACTGCATCCCAATGGAACAAATATGGCTGTAACGCTATCGGCCAATGCTTCGGACAACAGATTGGGAGCCGTTTTCTTCCGTATCTGGCATATCTTGAGATTTTTGCATCCCTTAAAGGCAGCATCTTCGATGTTCTTGGTCTTGTCGGAAAGGATAATCCTGGTCAGCGTCTCCTTACCTACAAATGTACTGTCGTCCATTTGCTTGCAGAAGGCATATGCCGGAATGCAATTGGCAGGATATACATAAAAACGGTTTGGATAAGTCCCGTTCTTGCCTGCATACATGCTGATGGAGGCATTGGAAATGTCCAGCAGTTGCAGGTTTTTGAATTCATCCCGTAGATGCCTGAAATCTACGGCATTCAGCTTGCCCTGCAGGGTCAGTTGGGTGATTTCATTGGCTTCCGCTTCTGTCATCAGTTCCACCAGGGTACCAGGTTTGGCCACGTAGTATCTTTTGGATTTTTGTGCCGAGGCATTCAGCATTAACGCCAGTCCGGCAACGGCTAAAAGTATTTTTCTTAGTTTCATGTTTGTCGATTCCAGATTGATTTTTCAAATATAAGAAGAAACCGGCAGGAATACATGAAGTTTTTTCTTTTTATTATTATTTTTGTCGGATATTAATCAAAATGAGATACAAATGGAGACGGAAGAAACGGTGAAGGAAGAGTGTGTTGCTATGAGTAAAACAAAACGTATTTGGCTGGCATTCGTTGATATAGTACTGTTTACTGTACTTTTTATGATTTTTCTGTTTTTGTTTGCCATACCTTTTGCGATTGCTTTCCCTGAGTTGAAGACACAAGCTGGTGGGATGAGCGTCTATTTAATGATGTTGAATGAAGTCTTGATGTTGGCCAGTGGGCTTATTGCCGCTTGTATGGTGCTGGGTTTCAGGAAGCTTCCTTTTTCGGGCTTGGGCTTGTCTTTGAAGGGATGGGGCAGAAGCCTGCTGAACGGAGCTTTGTTTGTCGTGTTCTTGTATGTAGTTGGTTTTGGCTTGTCTTTATTGTTGGGGGCTGTGGAAGTGGCAGGGGTCTTGTTTTCTCCCATTTCGTTGTTGTCGAGTCTTTTGCTTTATTTTTTAGTGGCAGTTACGGAAGAAGTTATTGGACGCGGTTTCATTTTAGGGCGTATGCTGGATGGAGGCGTCAATAAGTTTGTGGCATTGCTTATCTCTGCGGTGTTATTTTCGTTGATGCATCTTTTCAATCCCAGCTTTGCCTTCGTCCCGTTTTTGAATATCATGCTGGCGGGTTGTTTCTTGGGAGCTTCCTATATATACACGCGTAACCTCTGTTTCCCCATTGCCTTGCATTGGTTCTGGAACTGGATTCAAGGTTCTGTTTTGGGATATAAAGTCAGTGGAAATGAATTTAGCAATAAGAATCTGCTGATTCTTCACTTTCCGGAAGAAAATCTGATAAATGGAGGAACTTTCGGGTTCGAAGGCTCTATTCTGTGTTCACTACTTTTAGTGCTTGGTACAGTAATTATCTTAAGACACTATTATAAGGGATTAGTGATTAGGGATTAATGATTAATACGGAAACCATTAACCACTAACCATTAATCACTAATCCCTAATCACTAATTCTGTTCCACTCCTTTCATTGTCAGCTGTATGCGTTTCCGGTCCATATCTATGCTGAGTACCTTTACGCGTATATGTTGATGAATGGACACTACTTCATTAGGGTCTGATATGAATCTGTCGGCGAGTTGGGAGAGGTGTACCAGTCCGTTTTCCTTGATGCCTATATCGACAAATGCGCCGAAGTTGGTGATGTTTCCTACGATGCCGGGCAATTCCATGCCTTCGCGCAGGTCGCTGATGGTGCGCACGTTCTTATCAAATTCAAATATTTTTATCGGTCCGCGTGGGTCACGTCCGGGCTTGTCCAGCTCTTGCAGGATGTCTTTCAGTGTCGGCATGCCCACGGTGGGGGAGAGGTAGCGTTCCGGATTAATCTTCAGACGCAGCTCCCGGTTGGCTATCAGCTCGGCTACGCTGCAACCCAAGTCCTTTGCCATTTGTTCTACGATGCAATAGCTTTCCGGGTGTACGGCAGTATTGTCCAGCGGATTCTTTGCCTGCGGAATGCGTAGGAAGCCGGCACATTGCTCAAACGCCTTGGCACCCATACGAGGTACTTTCATCAGTTCCTTGCGCGAGGTGAAGGCACCGTTTTCGGCGCGATAGTTCACAATGTTCTGTGCCAGTTGCGGACCCAATCCCGAGATGTAGGTCAGTAGATGGCTGCTTGCGGTGTTCAGGTTGACACCTACCAAGTTTACACAGTTTTCTACGGTCTGGTCCAGTGATTTTTTCAGCTTGGTTTGGTCCACATCATGCTGGTATTGCCCCACACCAATAGATTTCGGGTCAATCTTTACCAACTCTGCCAGCGGGTCCATCAGTCGTCTGCCTATGGACACAGCACCGCGTACGGTGACGTCGTAGTCGGGAAACTCGTCCCGTGCAATTTTAGAGGCCGAATAGATGGAAGCTCCCTGCTCGCTGACGATGAATATCTGTATGTCGCGGTTGAAGCGCTGATGTTTCAAGAACTCCTCCGTCTCGCGGCTGGCAGTTCCGTTACCTATGGCTACGGCATCTATCTTATAAGACTCTATCATCATTTGCAGCTTGGCAAATGCCTCTTTCTGCTTGCTGACCGGAGGGTGGGGGTAGATGTTCTCATTGTGGAGCAGATTTCCTTGTGCATCGAGGCACACAACTTTACAACCCGTACGAAATCCGGGGTCTATACCCATCACACGCTTTTGCCCCAGTGGTGAAGCCAGCAACAACTGACGGAGGTTTTCGGCAAATACCTTGATGGCTTCCTCATCAGCACGTTCCTTACTTTGCGTGGCGAATTCCGTCTCTATGGATGGCTTCAATAGGCGTTTGTAGGAATCCTGCACGGCTTCCGCCACTTGCTGTCCGCAGGGGTTGTTGCTCCGCACGAATTGGCGTTCCAGCCGTTCCACGCACTCCTCATCGTCTGGGCTGATGCTGACTTTCAGCAGGCCTTCCGCTTCGGCACGCCGGATGGCGAGCAGGCGGTGGGAGCTGCATCGCTTCAACGATTCGGAGCAATCGAAGTAGTCGCGGTATTTGGTCGCTTCCTCTTCTTTGCCTTTCACCACCTTGGCGGTCAGTGTGCCTTGGCGGGCAAATGCGTTGCGCACGCTGTTTCGGGCACGTTCGTCTTCGCTAACATGCTCGGCTATGATGTCACGGGCACCTTTCAGTGCATCTTCCACGTTCTTCACGTCTCCTTTCACGTAATTGGCGGCGCGTTCCTCCGGATGAGGCTCACGTTGCAGCATCAGCAGGGTGGCGAGGGGTTCCAGTCCTTTTTGACGGGCTGCTTCGGCACGTGTTTTCCGTTTGGGCTTGTAGGGGAGGTAGATGTCCTCCAGTAGGGTATTGTCCCAAGTCTCCTCGATACGTTTCTGAAGTTCGGTGGTCAGTTTACCTTGTTCCTGTATGGTGTTCAGGATGGTTTCTTTACGTTTGGCGATTTCGTTCAGCTTTTCATAGTGGGTCTTTATGGATTCAATCTGCACTTCGTCCAGTCCTCCCGTCACTTCCTTTCGGTAGCGGCTGATGAAGGGGATGGTGGCACCATCGTTCAGCAATCCGAGGGTCTGTACTATTTGTTTCTCTGATATGCCGAGGGCGGCAGATATCATGCGGTGGAAATGTTGTATCATCGGTTCTCTCTTTTTATAATGGATGCCAAAAGTACGAAAAACAATCGTCGTACGAAAATAAACCCCATATTCTTGGAAAAATCATTTATTATTGCGAAGTTTGTCAACTATAACGAACTAATAAACAATAAATATGGAAGAAGCTAAAGGTCAATCGATTTTAGATAAAATGCTCACTACATTTATCAATACGTTAGTGAAAGCAGCCGAAAATGAGGCTCAAACACATTTCGGCAAAAACCTTGAGGAGGTATTGAAGCATTTCATGGCAAAAGTGAATAGCGATTTTGAAAAACAATGCCTGCTTTGGTATTTTACAAAAAAAGGTCAAACTATGACCGTGTCGTCAGAAGTCTTTGAGCGGATTGCGAAAGCGGCTGTTGCCTCGCGTGCGGCAAGCGAGAAGCTGTTTCATGGCCCACAGAAGGTAATCATTAAAGGAAAGGTCTATTATTCCCAAACCATCTCTTTCTATGAGAATGATGAATTTGATTATGCCTTGGGCTGTGCGACAATCTTCTTTGATGAGGAGGGCGTTCCCGTAGGCCTGAAGGATATTTATGACTTTAACGAAGCAAAACATCGTGATACCAATGCCGAGAGTGACACCACATTTATGGCTAAATTTGAAAAAGCAAATTTAGCAAAGTCCTACGCCATACTTTATGGCATTAATGACTATGACCTTCATGACTGATGTGTTTCGTACCATATCGTCATGTATCATAGCATTATTCTGCTGTCTGTTACCGGTGTTCTCTATCACAGGAGAACATCCGATACTGATTATCAGCTCCTATAATCCGGATGCCGGCCGTACTTCCGGCAACATCTCAGACTTTATGGAGGAGTTCCAACGCCTGGGCGGGACAAACACCATCGCATTGGAGAACATGAACTGCAAGAGTTTTTCCGAATCCCCTCTTTGGGAGAGGAGAATGGCTGAGCTGTTGGCTAAATATCAAGGTGATAAAAGTCCGGCGCTGATTGTACTTATAGGGCAGGAAGCCTGGGCTGCCTATCTTTCTCTGGAAGACTCCATATGCGGCAATACTCCGGTAGTGAGTGCACTGTCCAGCCGGAACGCCATATTGCTGCCGGGTGATACCGTTGACCTGAAGACCTGGATGCCCGAATCCGTCGACTTCTTCACGGATTTCCCCAGTTCGCCTATCAAGGCTGGCTTCGTTTATGAGTATGATGTGGAGGCCAACATCAATATGATAAAGCAGATGTATCCCGGCACCAAGAATATCGCTTTTGTCTCAGACAACAGTTATGGTGGTGTTGCCATGCAGGCCTATGTAGTGAAGGAGATGCAGAAGTTTCCGGAACTAAACTTGATTTTGCTGGACGGACGCGTCAATACCATATATACCATTTGTGACAGATTGCATGAGTTACCGGAAAATACAGCTATATTGATGGGGACATGGCGTGTGGACATGAACGATGGTTACTTCATGCGGAATGCAACCTACGCCATGATGGAAGCAGCTCCCACTTTGCCCACTTTCTCGCTCAGTTCCGTAGGCTTGGGATATTGGGCTGTGGCAGGTGTCGTTCCTGCCTACCGTGCTTTGGGCAAGGAGATGGCAAGACAGTCCTACCGCCTGCTGACCACCCCTCAGGATAGTGAGACCCATATGGAAATCATTCCGAATGAGACCATACTGGACGGTAAACTTGTGAAGGAAAAGAAACTGAATATCACCGGCCTTCCGCAGCCGGTAAAGATGCTGAACGTAACCCCTTCTTTCTACGAACAGTACAAGTATCATATCTGGTCGGTCGGTGCTGTTCTGTTGGTGCTGTTGGGCGGTTTGTTCGTTTCCCTTTATTTTTATTATCATACAAAGAAGTTGAAGGATGAACTGGAGGTATCCGAAGGTGCCTTGCGCGAAGCAAAGGACCGTGCCGAAGAATCCAGCCGCCTGAAGAGTGCTTTCCTTGCCAATATGAGCCACGAAATCCGTACTCCATTGAATGCGATTGTGGGCTTCTCGGACGTGCTGTCTGCCGGAGGAGCCTCGGAAGAAGAACAGCGTGGCTATTTCGAGATTATCAGGACCAACTCTGATTTGCTGCTTCGGCTAATCAATGACATATTGGATGTGTCCCGTTTGGAGGCCGACCGCGTCATCCTTTCTTTGGAGAGCTGCAATGTAGTGCAGATATGCCAGCAGGTAGTAGCTTCCGTGGCCCAGGCACGCAGGTCGACCAATCAATTCTTATTTGAGTGTGAACGTGAGGTAGTGGAGATGCGGACGGATGTGCAGCGTTTACAGCAGGTTGTGATAAATCTGCTTTCCAATGCGGACAAGTTTACAAAAGAAGGCACGATAACCTTGAAGCTGGAACTGGATACAGCAGGGAATGCAGCAGTGTTTTCGGTGACCGACACCGGTTGCGGTATTCCTTTGGACAAACAGAAACGGGTGTTCGAGCGTTTCGAAAAACTGAACGAATATGTGCAGGGAACCGGTTTGGGCTTGTCCATCTGTAAGCTGACCGTCGAGAAGTGGGGTGGTGAGATTTGGATAGATCCTGCCTATACGGATGGAGCGCGGTTTATATTTACCCATCCCATGAACTTATAAGGACCGACAAGAAATAAGGATATATAATGAAAAGATTTAGTTGTTTTTTTATCTGGATTTTTGTCCTGACAAGCATACTGCCTGCGCAGGAAAGCGAGGTGAAACTGAAAGTCGTACAGACCAGTGATATACACGGCAACTACTATCCCTACGACTTTATACGCCGCCGGGAGGCAACCGGCAGTCTGGCACGTGTGCATGCTTTGGTGCAAAAGGAACGTGAGGTTTATGGCGAAAACCTGATTCTTTTGGACAATGGCGACATTCTGCAGGGACAGCCCACAGCCTATTATTATAATTACATAGATACCGTTGCCCCTCATCTGGCAGCGGAGATGATGAATTTCATGGGGTATAATGCCGGTAATATGGGTAACCATGACGTAGAGACCGGCCGTACCGTTTTCGACCGTTGGGCAGGTGACTGCCGTTTTCCGATATTGGGTGCCAATATTGTGGATACTGCTACCGGAGAAACCCATTTCAAACCCTATGAGGTGCTGGAACGTGACGGAGTGAAAATTGTGGTTCTCGGTATGATAACTCCTGCCATCCCCGTATGGCTTTCAGAGAATCTGTGGAAAGGGCTGCGTTTCGACGATATGGAGGAGACTGCCCGCAAATGGATGAAGATTATCCGTGAGCAGGAAAAGCCTGATTTGGTTATCGGTATGTTCCATGCCGGCCAGGATGCCCAGCTGATGGGAGGCAAGTATCGCGAAAACGCTTCGGTGGAAGTGGCGTGCAACGTGCCGGGATTCGATATTGTCCTGATGGGGCACGACCATGCGCGCGAATGCAAGAGGGTGTGCAACATAGCCGGTGACTCGGTACTGGTGATGGACCCTGCCAGCAACGGTGTCGTTGTGAGTAATGTGGATATAACCTTGAAACTGCGTGATGGTAAAGTTATAGACAAGAAGATAGACGGCATACTGTCCGATACGCAAGACTACGGCGTCAGCGAAGAGTTCATGCAACGCTTTGCCCCCGAAAATGAAGCTGTGCAGAATTTTGTTTCCAAGAAGATAGGTTCCTTTACCGAGACCATCTCCACACGTCCTGCCTATTTCGGCTCTTCCGCTTTTATAGACCTTATTCATGAGTTGCAGTTGGCAATCAGCGGAGCGGATATTTCTTTTGCGGCTCCTTTGTCCTATGATACGGAAATCCGTAAAGGAGACATTTTTGTGAACGATATGTTCAATCTGTATAAGTACGAAAATATGCTTTACACCATGCGTCTGACGGGAAAGGAGATACGCGATGCCTTGGAGATGTCGTATGATTTGTGGACCAATCGGATGAAGTCTCCGGACGACCATATCCTTCTCTTCCGTGAGAAGCGCCGCGAAGGTGCTACGGATAGGGCCTCATTCAAGAATTTCAGCTTCAACTTCGATTCTGCGGCGGGTATTATCTACACGGTGGATGTGACCAAGCCGGATGGCGAGAAGGTAACCATTCTCAGCATGGCAGACGGTACCCCGTTCAATATGGATAAAATGTATAAGGTAGCGGTGAATTCTTATCGTGGAAACGGTGGTGGCGAATTGCTGACAAAGGGTTCCGGCATCTCGCAGGATGAATTGAAGGAGCGCATCATCCACTCTACGGATAAGGACTTACGCTATTATCTGATGCAGTACATCGAGCGAAAGAAGGTGATTGAACCGCGTGCGCTGAATCAGTGGAAGTTCATTCCCGAAGAATGGGCGGCTCCGGCTTCCAAGCGTGATTATGAGTTCTTGTTTGGCAAAGTTAAAGAATA
>OOCI01002576.1_pt1 | contig 10908 bp, 10 predicted proteins | sample 1671761 | NCBI WGS metagenome assembly OOCI01 (sample SAMN06348190, study PRJEB24527) | human gut metagenome | biome: human gut; feature: ankylosing spondylitis patient; material: feces | host: Homo sapiens | place: China | collected 2015-10
GCTGGAAGGGGATGCGCGCCGCCGAGCGTCTGGTGGAGCAGTACATGGTGCGCATCGAGAGCGTGTCCAGCTACTCTGCCACCGCTGCCGCCAACTAAGGAGGTGCCTATGGCTGAAAAGAATGTGCGCATCCGGCTGTTCAAGGACAACAGCCGCTACAAGGGCGACCTGTTCGTCAGCGTCAACGGCGTGAACTATAAGATCCGCCGTGGCGTGGAAGTGGAGGTACCGCCCGCCGTGGCCGAGGTGCTGGAGCACAGCCAGCGTCAGGACGAGCTGACCGCTGCCCGCATTGCCGCTGCGGAGAACGCGGCGCAGTAAAATAAGCGCTGCCCGGCTGGGAGAAATGCCCCCGGCCGGGCTTTTTATAAAAAGGATGTGATGAGATGACCATAGGAGAGGCTTTGGAGCGTGCCGAGCAGCTGCGCCCAAACTGCCGCATTGAAACCGAGACCCGGCTGCAATGGCTGCGGGAGGCGGACGCATTGCTGCGCACAAAGCTGTTTGACCGCGCCGCCGCCGGGGCGTTTGACGCCGTGGGCGCAGACCGTCCGTGGGAGCAGCCGGTGCAGGACGACCAGACGCTGCTGGCACCGCCGCCCTTTGATGCCCTGTACCCGCACCTGCTGTGTGCGCAGATGGATGCCGCCTTGGGCGAGACCGACCGCTACGCCGGGGAGCAGGCGCAGTACAATGCCCTGTACGCAGAGCTGGCGGTCTGGCTGCGGCAGAACTACCCGCCCCGCAGCCGGGCGCAGTGGCGCTGGTAAGGAGGTGAGGTGATGGTACTGGCAGACAGAATACGGCTTGCCAACACCCGGCAGCTGCTGCGGGCCTTTGGCGGCCTGAACGAGACCTACGGCTGTTCGGAAGCAGAGTACAGCGCCGGAGTGAACTTTTCCACCCGGGATTTCCCCGCACTGAGCACCCGCACCCCCCGCCGCAGACTGCGGGCACTGACCGGGCTGAACGGGATGTATCACCTGAACGGTCTGCTGACCGTCTGCGGACGGGATGTCGTTTATACCCCGGACGATGCCGCCGCCCCGGCGGTGACGAAGCCGGACGCTGTGACCGACGGCCGCAAGGCGCTGGTGGGCATCGGTACAAAGATTCTGATCTTTCCGGACAAGCTGGCCTTTGATACGGCAGACGGCAGCGTTGCCGCACTGGGAGCACTGTGGACGGCGGCGGGCAAAAGCGTGACCTTTGCCCCCTGTGATGCCGCAGGCAAGATCTATCAGGTGGAGGCCTTTGGCCGGGACGAGCCCGCCGAACCGGCAGACGGACAGCTTTTCTTAAAAGTAGAAGATGCCGACCATCCGTGGCGGTACGACAGCACGCTGGAGATATACAGCAAAAACTCCGGCAGCTGGGCAGCCGTCCCGCTGGAATACTGCCGCATCACGGCGGCAGGGCTGGGCAAGCTGTTCCGGCAGTGGGACACCGTGACCGTGCAGGGCGCAGCCGCCGAGGCAGCGGGGCAGAGCCCGGAGCTGAACGGAGACCAGATCGTATATGACGTGGGCGAGGACTGGCTGCGGGTGCGCTGCACCCCACAGGGCGAGTATTTCTACGGCACACTGGTGCAGAACGCCGCCGCCGCCCAGTGGCAGAGCATGGACGGCAAACAGCACCGCAGCGTGGAAGCCGCCCAGACGGTATCCATGGAGCGCCGGGTGCCGGAACTGGATTTTGTGACCGAGTGCGACAACCGGGTGTGGGGCTGCAACAGCAAGGAGAATGTTATCTACGGCTGCAAGCTGGGCGACCCCACCAACTGGTTCAGCTACCGGGGCATCGCCGCAGACAGCTACGCCGTCACCGTGGGCAGCGACGGTGCCTTTACCGGGGCGGCTTCCTGCATGGGCTATGCGCTGTTCTTTAAAGAGAACACCCTGCACAAGCTGTACGGCTCCAAGCCTTCGGATTTTCAGCTTTCCAGTCTGCGCTGCCGTGGCGTAGCCAAAAACGCCGCCCACAGCCTGTGCGTGCTGAACGAGACGTTGTATTATCTCTCGCCGGACGGTGTCATGGCGTGGGACGGCAGTCTGCCCACCAAGGTGTCCGGTGCGCTGGACGCCGCAAAGCTTTCCAACGTGCAAAGCGCCGTGGGCGGCGCGCTGGATGGCCGGTACTACCTGCACATCTCCCGGGAGAGTGCACGTCTGCTGGTCTACGATACCGAGAAGGGGCTGTGGAGCGAGGAGGATGTCTGCTCCTGCGATATGACCAGCACCGGCGGGCAGCTTTATCTGTGGGACGGACAGGCACTGTGGGCGGCAGACCCCACCCGCGAGCCGGACTGGCAAACCACCGACGGCGTGGAAACGGACATCCCCTTTGAGCTGGTCACCGGCGATGTGGGGCTGGACGGCACCGAGCAGCGGTATCTCTCCCGGCTGACTTTGCGGCTGGACGCTGAGTGCACCAGCACAGTAGAAGTGGCGGTGAGCTATGACGGCGGCGCGTGGGAGACAGTGGCCTCCCTTGCCGCCCAAGGCAGCCGCCGCAGCTATGACCTGCCCTTTGTACCCCGGCGGTGCGGGTCGCTGCGGCTGCGGCTGCGCGGCAAAGGGCAGATCACCCTGCGCGGACTTGTGCGCACCATCGCCCCGGCAAAGGGAAAATTATGGGAGGAGGATGCCTCATGGCAAGCATGAACGGCCTGAGCAAACTGGGCCTGCCCAAGTTCAGCGATAACATGGACCCGGAGGATGCCCGGGCACTGCGCAGCTATCTGTACCAGATGCAGGAGCAGCTGCAGTATGTACTGACCAATCTGGATACGGAAAATATGTCCGATACCCTGCGCAGCAAGCTGCAGGGACTATAAGAACGAAAGGAGAATTATATGGCATCCAAAAAGAAGGAGGAACTGCTGCAGCCGGAGGTGCAAACGCAGGCACAGCCCGCTGCGCAATCCACTTACAGCGCCGAGGGGCTGAACAGCCGCGCCGATGTGGAAAAGGCCATGGCAAACGTCAGCTACCGCCCCGGTCAGCAGATGACCGATGCGGCCGACGCCCTGAAGCAGTGGCAGCAAAACCGCCCCGCAGACTACCAGAGCAGCTATCAGGATAAGATCAACAGCCTGCTGGGGCAGCTGCTGGAGCGGGAGAATTTTCAGTACAGCTACACCCGCGACCCGCTTTACCGCCAGTACGAGCAGCTGTATACCCAGAACGCCCACAACGCCAGCGCGGACGCGGCGGCGCAGGCCGCTGCTCTGACCGGCGGCTATGGTTCCAGCTATGCCACCAGTGCGGCGCAGCAGGCCTATCAGCAGCAGATCGGCGGGCTGGCCAGCGCCATCCCCACCCTGTACAATCTGGCGCTGGATACCTACCAGAGCGGCGGCGAGGAACTGGTGAACCGGCTGGACCAGCTGAACGGACAGGAGCAGAACGCCCAGACCCTGTATGACCGTCAGCTGCAGGACTATTACACCCAGCTGCAGCAGAAAGGCGAAGCGTACAACGACGCCTATGCCAAGGACTACGGCCAGTATCAGGAGCACCTGAACCGGCTGGACACCCTGCACGGCTACTACACCGCGCAGGAGCAGGCGGAAATCAGCCAGCGCCAGCAGACTTTCAATAACATCATGACGGTGCTGGGCGTCATCGGGGACGTGGTGCAGCTGGCCATTACCGGCACCACCGGTCTGGGTACGTTGGCGGGCAGCCTGATGAACACCGGGTACAACATCTACGCCGGTAACCGCGCCTACGAGGCCGAGCGCGCCGACACCCAGTGGAGCCAGCAGATGCAGGAAAAGCAGCGGCAGGACGCACTGACCCAGCAGCAGTACGACAACACCGCCAGCGAGCGCGCCTATCAGGATGCGCTGAAGCAGCAGGCCTTCAACAACAACGTGACCACCCAGAAGCTGAACATTGCCAAGGGCGAGTGGGCACTGAAGCAGGCTAACGCCCGGCAGAAGGCCGCACAGGCCGCCAGCAAGGCAGCGGCTGCGGGCACAAAGTCCGGCAGCGGAAAAACCACCGGCAGCAGCGGCTCTGCTTCCGGTAGCAGCCGCAGCGCCGTCAGCGCCGGAGTGCCCTACACGGCAGCGCTGCTGCGCAGTCAGGGCAAGAACGATGTAGCCATTACCTCCGCCCTCCGGCAGGAGGGCTACACCCCCGCCCAGATCGCAAAGATCCTGCAGGAGATGAATAAATAAGAGAAAAGGCACCCCGGCAAAGCAGCTGCTTTGCCGGGGTGCCGTACTTTTGTAGTATTCCACCAAAAGAAAAAGTCCGCTGTTTTGAACAGCGGACTTTTTGGTGGGGTGCCCAGTGGGACTCGAACCCACGGTCTCCAGATCCACAATCTGGCGCGTTAACCGACTACGCTATGGGCACCACATAGATGCGCCCGAAGGGACTCGAACCCCCGGCCCACTGCTTAGAAGGCAGTTGCTCTATCCACCTGAGCTACGGGCGCACGTTGTTATCCCAATGGGTTCCATTATGGCGGCAGTTCTGTGTCGGCACAGGCTGCGAGAGAAATAATACCATACCCATCGCATTCTGTCAAGGAAAATCTGAAAAAAGTTTCAACTTTTTTGCGCTGCGGGCAAAAATGACCGTTCCAGCGTGTAGGAATGGCCTTACAGCAGCCACATTCCGGCAAAGCCCAGCGCAAAGCCCAGTGCAAAGCCGCACACCACGTCCCGCACATGATGCACCCCCGTGAGCACCCGCAGGCAGCAGATGAGCAGGGCAATGCCCACCATCACGCAGCCCGCAGCGGGGTAGAAATACAGCCACACCGCCGCCAGCACGGCGGCGCTCAGCGCGTGACGGGAGGGCATGGAATGCCCACGGCTCTCCTTTGCCACCAGCGGGGTAAAGCCGGGCTGCTCGTAGGGACGGGGAAAGGGCAGCCGACTGCGCAGCAGCGTGCCGCCCCAGAACACCAGCCCCGGCACAAAGACGGAGCGGGCGATGAGCACCATAAAGTCCAGCGCGGCCTGTTTCTGGGTGAGGAACAGCCGCGAGAGCCGGATGTTCAGCAGGCACAGCAGCACCGGATAGCACACAAAGGGCACCAGCGGCAGCCACCGGTCCAGAAAAACGACCAGACGCTTTACGGCCGGATGGGCGCTGAACCAGTGATAGATGGGCTTATACTGTTCTGCGGTCAAAGCAGCTCTCCTCCTGTCGGGACGGACATCAGAAACAGGTGTCCAGATAGTTTTCCACATCAAAGGGTTCCGGGGTGGAATCCTTGCGCAGATACAGCGGGTGGTGCGGGTGCCCCTTTTTGCTGCGCTTGCCAAAGGTGACCCACGGGATCTTCCGCTCCCGCGTCAGAGCTACCATCTCCCGCATCAGACCGGGCAGGTAGTCCCGCTTTTCAATCAGGGTGCCCCATGCCGCCCACATGGTGGGCTCGGTCTGGGCCAGAACGGCCTGCAGCCAGCGCAGGTTTTCATCGCACAGGGCGCGGTCGGGTACTTTGTCCATATCGTTGGGGTCGGTGGCGCGCTGGGGGTAGACGTTGAACATGATCCAGCTGTCAAAGCCGTTGGCGGCGGCCAGCCGCTCCACACTTTTTAAGGTGGGGTCCAGCGCACCGGGCTGGGCGGTACTGGGGTTGATGCCGATGCACACCAGCGGGTGCTTGCCCACCCGCCCCAGAACGTAACGGTAGCTTTGGTAGGTGTGGGGCTCGTAATACCAGATGCCGCCGGCGTATTCGCCCGCCTCGAGCACGGGCAGAGAAATGGTCTGCATGATCGTAAACTCCTGTCGGTTTTGAATATCATTCTTATCGTACCTGAAACCACCGGGAAAATCAACCGTTTTAGCCCCAAAATACTGCCTTATTTCTGTTTTTGTGGTATACTGGAGGTGTTCCGGTGCGGCAGGGGGACTGCGGCACCGCGCTTCGCTTACAGAAAAAGGAGTTCTTATGCTGGAAGATTATAAAAGTGCACTGCGCGCAGGGCAGCGCGCCTATCGTGCCCGCATATCCCGCGGCCAGTCGCCCTATCTGGCTGTTCTGGACGATGTGCTCAAGGGCGTGGATATCGTGGCGCAGGAGCCGCTGGGGCTGGTGGAGATCCCGTCGGACAGTCTTGTGGGCACCAAGACCAGCGGACGGCACACTGCCTTTTCGTATGACTTTATGCCCTTGCTGGAGCCGGACACCGAGTTTGCCGTCAAGTGGTCGAACCTGTGCGACGCGCATCTGGAAGAGGGCATCCATACCCCCATCATCGCCTTTGAGTACATGAACCGGTTCTATGTGCAGGAGGGCAACAAGCGGGTCTCGGTGCTCAAGTATTACGGCGCCGTCAAGATCCCGGGCACGGTCACCCGGCTCATCCCCGCCCGCACCGAGGATCTGGAAAATAAGATCTACTACGAGTTCCTGGATTTCTATAAGCTGTCCAAGGTGAACTATGTGCATTTCTCCAAGCTGGGCGGCTACAGCAAGCTGCAGACGCTGGTGTGCAAGGCCAGCGGCGAGGCATGGTCGGAGGATGACCGGCTGAACTTTGCCGCCTTCTACACCATGTTCCACCAGCAGTTCGAAGCCTTGGGCGGCAGATCCCTGGGGCTGACCACCGGTGATGCGCTGCTGGTGTACCTGTCGGTGTACCGCTACTCCGACACCTACGACGCCACCCCGGCGCAGGTACGGCAGAACCTGGAAAAGCTGTGGAACGAGGTGAAGGTGCTCACCGAGCCCCATGGCGTGGAGCTTTCGCTGGAACCGCCCAAGAGCCCCGCAGAGCCGCTGCTGTCCAAGCTGAATATCTTCAGCCCCAGCAAGCAGCCCAGCGAGCTGCGGGTGGTGTTCCTCCACGAGTACAACGCCAAGATCAGCGCATGGGTGCGTGCGCATGACGAGGGGCGCGATGCGCTGGCCAAGGTCTTCCCGGACAAGGTGTATATCAGCTGCTACGAGGATGTGAACCCGGAGGTGGACGCGGAGCAGATATTGGAGGAGGTAGCCCACAACAATGCGGACGTGGTGTTCGCCACCAGCGTGCGGATGTACAACGCCTGCCTGAAGGTGGCGGCGCAGCACCCCAAGACCCGCATCCTGAACTGCTCGCTGAACGCGCCGCACCCGCTGGTGCGCACCTACTACCCCCGCACCTATGAGGTGACCTATCTGCTGGGCATGCTGGCCGGTATCATGACCAAGACCGGGCACATCGGCTATGTGGCGGCAAACCCCGTGTACGGCGTGCCCGCTGCGATCAACGCTTTTGCACAGGGGCTGAAGAGCGTGCGCCCGGCAGGCCGTATCTGGCTGCGCTGGGCCTGCCAGCCCGATGCCGCCCATCCGCTGGATTTTGCCGACTGCCCGGAGATCGACATGGTCTACGCCCGGGACAGTCGGGAGCCTGCCGACACCAACCGGGACTACGGCCTGTGCCGTAAGCTGCCGGACGGCAGCTTACAGCCGCTGGGTCTGCCGATCTGGCGGTGGGATACCTTTTATGTGCAGATCGTGCGCTCCATTTTTGACGGCAGCTGGGACAATGCAGCCACCACCCGCGCAGTGAACTACTGGTGGGGTCTGCGCAGCGGCGCAGAGGATCTGGAGTATCAGGAAGCGCTGCCCAGCGGTACACGGCAGCTGCTGGATCTGCTGGAAACGCTACAGGGCTCGGACAATGTGCACATCTTCCCGGAAAAGCTGTATGATAACGAGGACAACCTGCACTCCCCGGAGAATAGAGTTTACAGCCCCAAAGAGCTGATGGAGATGGATTGGCTGGATGCCTGTGTACACGGCAAGCTGCCCCATTACGATGAATTGGACGTCAAGACTCGTACCGTGCTGGCGATCAACGGACTGGACAACGTAAAGGGTCTGGAGAAATGAGCCGGCCTGACCGGAAACAGAATGGAGCATACGAACGTGAAGATTCTTGCCATTTCAGATGTCCCGTCCAAGGCGCTGTGGGACTATGACACCCGCGCCCGGCTGGAAGGCATCGACCTGATCCTCTCCTGCGGGGATCTGCCCAAAAAGTATCTGGAATATCTCACAAATTTTACCGCTGCACCCATCCTGTATGTGCACGGCAACCACGATGGCAGCTACCAGACTCAGGGGGAACCCGGCGGCTGCATCTGCGTGGACGATCAGGTGTACACATGGAAGGGGCTGCGCATCATGGGGCTGGGGGGCTGTCAGCGCTATAATAAAGAGGATACCTACCAGTACACCGAGAAAGCCATGCGCCGCCGTGTGCACAAGCTGAAGCATCAGGCGCACAAAAGGGGCGGCATCGACCTGCTGCTGACCCACGCCCCGGCCAAGGGACTGAACGACGGGGACGACTGTGCCCACAGGGGCTTTGAGTGCTTCAACGAGATTTTGGACGAGTACCAGCCTAAATGGTTCATCCACGGGCACGTACACCTGAATTACGATGCAAAGCTGCCCCGGGTATGCACCCGCGGCAACACCACCGTCATCAATGCCACCGAGCGCTATGTGTTCGAGATCCCGGACCCGACACCGACCGAGGAGCGTAAGACCCTTTGGCGGATGCTGGGGTTCTGAGCCGCTGCCTATGCAAAAAAGACACCGCACAGCTGTGCGGTGTCTTTTTTTGTTGATGGAGCCTTATTGTGGGAATAGCGGGCGCGGCAGCAGTGCGGTGCTGTCTGCGGCCCTGTAAAAGTTACAGTTCCAGCTTGCCGGAGAACTTATTGATGACGTAGTAGGCTGCGCCTTCCTCGGGCTTGACGTACACCTTGCAGGACTGTACGCCGACCTTGTGGGTGGTGCGGTAGTCTGCCTTGGCGCGGTCAATGATGTCGGTGATGTTGTACTGTTCACCGCCCATCTCTACATACAGCTCGGGTGCCAGCGGCGGGCGGCCGCGGCGGGCGGGAGCCTTGGTGGATTTGCGGGTCTTACCCTCGGCAGCCGGAGCATCGGCTGCAGGAGCAGAAACTTTCTTTTCAGGCATGATGCATAACCTTCCTTCTGTATTTGATCTGGTGCAGCGGGGCTGCACCGGCGGGCTCCAATGATCTATCGTAAGGCAGAAGCAGTGCAAAAAGCACAGACCCGGCTGCCCCATACGAACTGGTACGAAACTATTTGCGTAAAGAAGTTGAACCTATAATTATATAATATGTTTTTGAAATTCATTTGTAAAGCCTTTTTTGCAAAAAACATTGTAAAATCGGTAAGAAACGGCGGAATAAATGACCAATGCAGCCTTCCGGTGCTTTTTCCCGGGTAGAGTACGACTTTTCGGCAAAACGAACGGCCATTCATGGGAAAGCCGGGCCACAAATGCGGCGGGCAAAAACGCCCTTTCGCAGAGGAGGAATAAGGCGGAACGGAACTGTCGGCACGCGCAGGGGACACAGCAAATAAAAAGCAGAAGCTGCCGCACCGTATTTTTGTGCGGCAGCTTCTGCTTTTCGGTTTTGATATGTACCCCCAATACTGGGTGTCCAGTATTGGGGGTACATATCATTTTTGCTTATTGTTCAGTCTGTACTCAGAACAGCATTTCCGGTGCTTTCAAGTTGTTTAGCAATCATGCTTTCCAGTTCCTGCGTGATCGTTGCACAGTTTGCAACACGGTAATTCCAGAAATAAGAAACACCCTCGCACTCTTCCACGGACAAATCGCTGTTGACCAAAAGCAAGCTTTCTGGTGTCACGTTCAGCTTTTCGCACAGAGAAGCATATTTTCCATAATCAATGCTTCGGCTGGAGGATTTGGCTTCTACCCAGAAAAATTTTCCATTGATGGAGAACACGACATCCAGCTCATGCGTGCTCCCTACGGATGCCGTTTCTGAAAGGACCACATTGGAGCAAACCGAAACTTCTGCGCCCTGCTCCTCCCGATAGTGGTTCAGAATCTGCTGAACCTGATGCTCTACAAAAAGCTCCAGCCACTTTCCGCTCAAAAAATGCCGGACGGTTTCATTTTGCGCAAGTTCATAGACGATATTCTGCGGGTAAATCACAATGGCTGCAAAAAGTCCCATTTTGTCCCACGTCTGAGCAATCTCTGAAAGTGTGGCAAACGATTTTTTGGACGCACCCTTTGGGATACGGAACGAAAAAGAACCGTCGCTCTGCATATGTGTTCGGATAAACTGCAAGAAATCCACCACCACCGGGTCGCAAAGAGCCTCGCCTGTTTTCCATGCCATCCGCTGAACAGCAATCGGTGGGAGTTTTTCCGGCACGACCTGCTGAACGATTTTATACCCACAGTGTTCCAGATGCTCCAATGCGGTCAAAGGCTTCTGGATTTTTGCTTTGACTTCGGGCTTTTCTGCTCCGGGTGTATTCTCAGCCAGATAGTTGAACTTCCATCCGTATTCCCAAGCAGGCGAACGGGTCAGTACTCCGACCGCATGAAATCCGCTGTCATGCTCCTCCATCGGAAAAGTGATCTTGTTCTTATGGACATTGATTTGGAGCGTTTTGTTTTTCAGTGCTTTCTGATAAGCGTCAAGAAAAAATTCCTTTCCCTTATATGCCAGCTCACTGGAATTATTTGCGGAAAGACCAGCATTTTTTGCCAAAGAGAGGAGCAGACAGGTCGCTTTGGGCAGCTCAAGGACCTGTTCCATCTGCGCACCGTCCGGAATGTTTGCATTATCGGACGGCGACGATTCGTCTGCAGGAATCTCCTTTGCCGGTGCAGAAACCTCGGGTGTCTTTTTTGAAGCAACCTCAGACTTTCCAGACTTGGGCAAAGGCTTTGGCTCCGTGTAAACTTCCGCAATGAATGATTCATAGGAATCGATGCACGGAAGTTTTCCAGCCGCTGCAAGTCCTGCATAGATTGCAGCCGCCCGCGAGGAATCGCCATAATACTTTTTAGAATCCGCTGCGGCAGCAATATCAGAAAAGGCATTATATCTGCTCAGCTGCGCAGCCTTTTCCGGG
>OOCI01002578.1_pt1 | contig 10902 bp, 10 predicted proteins | sample 1671761 | NCBI WGS metagenome assembly OOCI01 (sample SAMN06348190, study PRJEB24527) | human gut metagenome | biome: human gut; feature: ankylosing spondylitis patient; material: feces | host: Homo sapiens | place: China | collected 2015-10
CGGCGAGCCGATCCTGGTGTTTGCCTGCGCCGACATGGGGGAGTCTATCGATCCCGACACCGAGGTGATCGTGACCAACAGCGGGGAGGAGCCGCTGAAGTGGTATCCCTATTACGGTATAGTGGCGCTGCCCTACTCCTCTGAGGACGGCCGTGAGCTGGGTTACGACTTTACCGTTTACACCGGAAACGACAGCATGGATGGCGGCGATGTGGGCGACGATGGCATGTGGACGGCCCCTACGGCGGAGCAGCTGGCCGCGCACGTCTGGACGTGGCAGGGCGATCTTGCAGAGCAACCCGCCATGGCCACCATGTCCCTGACACAGGGCAGCGGCGCGGAGCCGGGGCAGATCACCTTCACATGGTGGTATACCAAGGACTACGGCGATCCGCAGGAGATCTATGAGGGCAGCTGGTCCCTGACGGACGGCGGAGAGTATATAGATCTGACCATGACCCGCAGCGGCGGCCGGCAGTATACGAAGGGCGAGGCGCCCACCACGGTGTCGGGTATGTTCCCGGTGCAGGTACCCGCGGCCTTCGATGTCTTCCCGGTGCTGAATGTGACCGGCGGAGGCGGCGCCTACGGGTTCCCCATCCAGCAGTTCCCCTACGAGCTTCTCATGTTTAACCCCGCACAGGGATAAGTGACAACAAAACGCAGGAAGGAGGCGACCCATGCGTAACAATGGGAAGAAACTGGTCAGGCTTCTTGCAGCGGCGCTGCTGGCCTTGGCCATGACGCTGTCGCTGACAGCCTGTCAGGTGGAGATACCCGGTGTGGGGACGATCAACATCAACGACGGGAATGCGCCGACCGGCGGGAATACGCCTGACGGAGGCGGTACGGACGGTGACGGTATGGACGGCGGCGAGCCGGCCCGGAGGAGCTGAACAGCCCTGTGTTCAAAGCGGAGCTGCAGGAGGTCGTGGACACGCTGCGGGAGAGTGTGCTGAAAAACCGCTTCGCTATGGAGCGTTTCTGCTATGAACACGGCGGGAAAATCAGCGGCGGCTGGACACAGAACTACGGCTACATCGTGGAAACCGAGCATTACCGCTACTGCCTCACTGTGCGTCCTGTTGCGCTTTGCCCTGCGCTGTGGTATACTGCACATAGCTATCCCCACATTGCCTTCATAAAGGAGGACTGCCTGTGTCTACAATGTTGGAGCGCCGCTACCGGCGGCAGCACCTGAACTGTGTGCGGCACATCACCCTGGACCCCAAGGGCCGGGGCGTGGTGCGTATCCACATGATCCCACCCCGTGAGGACGCGGAAAACGCGCCCTTTCTGCTGCTGCTCAACGGCAGCAAGCTGGTGCCCCTGAACCTGAGCTGGGCCATCCTGCTCTCCGGCTTCATGGATCGGCTGGAGCCCTTCGCCGGGCTGGAGATCACCGAGAGCGACTGGAACGCCATGGCCGCCGGTGCGGTGGCCCAGACCCATAAGGTCTACCCCTTCACGCCCAAGGAGCGTCTGGCGGAGGACCTGCAAATCATGATAGAGTCCCTGGTGGCCATCGCCCGGGGGCAGGCGCCGGAGGCGGAGGTCGCGCCGCTGACGCTGGGGGAATACGCCCCCGAGATGACCGCGCCCCACCGTATGGACCTGATGGTCAGCGCCATGACCCGTGACGGCGCGTGGCACTGCAACCAGAAATGTCTGCACTGCTATGCGGCGGGACAGCCCCTGTCCGACACACCGGAGCTGACCACCGCCCAGTGGAAGGAGGTCTTGGATCGGCTGCGCGCGGCCAATATCCCCCAGGTGACGTTCACCGGCGGCGAGCCCACCCTGCGCGCCGATCTGGTGGAGCTGGTGGATGCCGCCCAGTGGTTCGTCACCCGGCTGAACACCAACGGGCGCCTGCTGACGCCGGCGCTGTGCCAAAAGCTGTATGACGCCAGCCTGGACAGTGTGCAGGTGACGCTGTACAGCCGTGATCCCGCCACACACAACGCCCTGGTGGGGGCGGAGGGCTTTGACGACACCGTGGCGGGCATCCGTGCCGCTGTGGCGGCGGGGCTGTCTGTGTCCGTGAACACGCCCCTGTGTAGCCTGAATACCGCCTATGACGAGACGCTGCGCTTCGTCCACGGTCTGGGCGTCCGCTACGTGACCTGCTCCGGGCTGATCCCCTCCGGCGGCGCGGTGGGCGATGAGAGCCGCGCCACGGCGCTGACCGAGCAGCAGCTCACCGACGTGCTGACAAAGGCTGTGGCGGTGACGGAGAAACTGGAGATAGAGCTGGATTTCACCAGCCCCGGCTGGCTGAAGGAGGAGACGCTGCGCGCCCTGGGCCTGACCCTGGTGCCCAGCTGCGGCGCCTGCCTCAGCAACATGGCCATCGCCCCGGACGGCGGCGTGATCCCCTGCCAGAGCTGGCTCAGCAGCCAGCCCCTGGGCAATATCCTCGCCGACGACTGGGACAAGATCTGGCAGAGTGAGCGCTGCGCGGCCATCCGGGCCAGGAGCGCCAAAATGGAGCAGCTGTGCCAGCTGCGCGAGGGCAACGGAGAGGGGGCGGCTGTATGCTGAAGGGACTGCGTGTGCTGTGGATAGGGGTGCTGGCGGCGGCGTGTCTCACCGTGACGGCTTGGGCGGACTACGACTACATTGAGAAGTACGGCGTTATGGTGACGCCCAACACGGAGGACGGGAGCTTGCTCATCACCGTGAAGCTGGAGTGGACGCCGCTGGAGGCGCTGCCCTACGGGCAGGAGCTGAAAATAGGCGTGCCCAACGGCTCCATCCGGGACGTGGCGGCACTGACGGACAACATCGAGCGGCTGGACTTCGACAACAGCTATATGTATGTCTATCTTGACCGCGCCTACGAGGCGAACGAGACGTTTTCCTTCGCCTACTCGTGGGTGCAGGAGTATATGTATCAGCTCAGCACCAACGGCGTTATCGAGGACTATGACAATGTTCACTACGACTATGTGAACTATGACTACACCGCCGGGTGGTTCGACGAGGCAAGGATCGGGCAGATGGTGCTGGTTTGGAACGACCCTGCCGGGCTGACCGGCGATTTCACCGAGGGTACGGTCAGCGGTGCTGACAGCGTGACGGTGCAGGACGGCATGACCATCACCGCCTCCGATTTGGGCTACGGCTACAAGATGAACGTGCAGGTGCGCTACACCGACTGGCCCACCCAGCTGGCGGAGGAATACAGCGCCGACAATCTCCCCTCCGACTACGACTCCTATGTGGATGTGCCGTGCGAGCATTTTGAGGACGACACCGGTGCGGAGATCGTGGGCATGGTCATCATGGTATTCGTGGTGATATTCCTGATCGCGCTGATCTCCGCCGCCCGCCGGGGCGACGGCTACGCCGGCGGCTTCGGCACCCGGTATGTGTTCGTCAACCACCTGTGGTATCCCGCCGGGCCGGACGGCAGGCCCCGTCCCGGCAGCGTGGGCACCAAAACAAAGCCCAGACCGCCCAGAAGCGGTGGCGGCGGCTTCGGCGGCGGAAGCCGTGGCGGCGGCTTTGGCGGAGGCGGTTTCGGCGGAGGCAGCCACTGTGCCTGCGCCAGCAGCTGCGCATGTGCGTGCGCCTGTGCCTGTGCCGGCGGCGGGCGCGCCGGCTGCTCGGCCAAGAACCTCTACGGCGTGGGCCTGGACGAAACACTGTCCGAAAAGCTCTGATACAAAAAACATCCCCCGACCGGGGGATGTTTTTTTGCTTACGAGTATTGGAAACCTCTGCCCGGCTCCTTGAACTCCGCCACACGCTTGTTGAAGCTGGCGAAGGCCGCGTCCTCGAAGGCCAGGGTGTCCTCGGCGCCCATCTGCCGCAGCAGCCACTTGCACAGCGGAGGATTTAGGATCAGCAGCGGACCGATCAGCGCCGTGGCGTACAGCCCGCCCCGGCGGAAGCCCTCCGGCTTCGACTCCGGCGTGCGGCCCACGCCCCGCACGGTGTCAAACCAGCCCTCCGCCTCCGCTGCATCGTAGTGGAAGCCGAACAGGCTCTTGAAGCCGACGACCTCCATACCGTCAAAGGTGCCCAGGAAGAAGCTGTTGTGCCGCTTCATCATGGTGTACTTCACCCGCCCGGGCAGAATGCCCAGCCCCTCTATGGTGTCGGCGCTGTCGCTTTCTATGGCGGCGGAAAACACGTCCGGCGCGTTGCCGGTCAGCAGGATCAGCTGTCCCGCGTCCGCCCTTGCGGCGATGTCCGCGGCATAGGGCCGCAGGGCGTCCGCCGCCAGACGCAGCCCTTGTTCTGTGGTGCTGCCCATATAGACCAGCGCCACATCCTCCGTGAGGAACCGGGGTTTGCTGTGCAGGTCCGTCTCTATGATCTCCAGCGCCGGGCAGCAGCGCTTCAGATAGTAGATGTTCTGCAGATCGCCGTACAGGTTGCAGACCTCCGGAAACAGAATTTCCGCCTTCATTGCGCGCCCTCCTTTGCCAGCAGCTTTTCCTTCAGCTTTTCCCTGACCCGGAAGGCCAGGGGCGTGCCGTCCACGCCGTAGAGCAGATACACGTCGTCACCGGGGGTCAGCGGCAGCAGCTCCAGAGCGGCGAACTCGTCCTCGGCCAGCCGTATCTTCTGCCGGGGGATGCCCGCCAGCAGCAGCCGCAGCTGGTAGTCATAGGCCCGCGGCCCGGCGCAGACCAGGCACGTCACATCATCGCTGTTCAGGAATTCAAAATCCGTGTCGTACATCCAGCTGGGGTTCTCCGACCAGTTTTTGGCCACGCCCAGGCAGTTCATCATCAGCAGCAGTTCCTTCTTCCCCGGCTTGGACCGGATATAGTCGAAGTTGCGGGAGCAGGCCAGAGCGTTCTTGTCCTTGGACATCTGCATAATGACCTTCACGCCGCCGATATCCTCCTCGGACAGCCGGCTGGCGGGGATCTTCACCTCCGCCATGCGGCGGGCGAGGGTGCCGTGGTCATAGCCCAGCTGCCGCAGGGCGGCGATCACCGTCACCATGTTGTAGATGTTGTGCAGGCTGTCGGTGATGAGGGTGTACGGGTATTCCTGCCCCGCCTCCCGTATGCACATGGTGTGGGCGGCGGTGTCCACCTTTGTGGCCAGATAGTCGCAGTCGGGGGAGTGGAAGCCGCAGCTCTCGCACACGGCCCGGCCGATGTGGTGGTAGCGGCGGTATTCATACCGCAGCTTCCCGGCGCATCGGGGGCAGATACGCATATCGTTCAGCAGGTTCTCGCATTCCGTCACGTCGGTGGGCAGCCGGTCGATGCCGAAATATACCCGCTGGTTCTCCGGCGCCACCGTGCAGGAGATCAGGTCGTCGGCGTTGAGGATCAGCCTGCTCTCCTTAGGCAGGGACCGGGTCAGGATGTCCGCGATGTAGCCCGGATGGGCGTTCCGCATGATGGAGTCCCGGAACAGGTTGGTGATGACGATGTGCTCCGGCTTCACATAGGGATAGATCCTGGGCGCGGAGCGCTCGTCGATCTCCAGGATCGCCAGGTCGTACTCCGGCCTGATCCGGCCCAGCAGGCCGCAGCCCTTCAGCAGCGCCGTGCTGACGCCGGAGATGATGTTGCTGCCCGCCCGGTTGCTGAGTACGGTCTTGCCCTCGGCGGTGAGCACGTCGTTCAGCATATTGGCCACGGTGGTCTTGCCGTTGGTGCCGGTGACGGCTATGATGTGCTCCGGCTTGCCGATATACTTCAAAAAGTCCGGACACAGCTTCACCGCCAGACTGCCGGGAAAGTCCGTGCCGTTGTGGCGGGTGATCTTCAGCGCCGGGATGGACAGCTTTGCCATCCACAGCGCAAACAGGAACCGCAGTTTGCCCATTTTCATTCCTCCAGAGCGATGGCGCGGCAGGAGCAGCCATCGGCATTCTCAAATTTCAGGGGCAGCGTAACGAACGTGAAGCGCCTGCCCAGCAGCTTGTCCAGCCCCTTGAGGTTCTCGGTGTTCACAAAGTCCGCGCCCAGCAGTGTCATGTGGTTGGGGAAATCCACGCTGTCGCAGGGGTCCAGCGAGATGGTGTCCTCGCCCACGCCCTTCAGCGGCAGGCCGGCCAGATATGCCGCCGCCTCCGCCGTCAGGCAGGGAAAGCCCTCATAGTAGTCCGGTGTGCCCCACTTCTTGTCCCAGCCGGTGCAGAACAGCACGAAGTCCGCGCCGTTCAGGTCATAGCTCCGCAGCAGGGACAGAGTAATGGCGCGCTGACCCCGGCAGTCCACCACCACGGCGGGACCGGCGAACTTCGCCGCGTCATAGCAGTCCAGCGCCGTGCCGTCACGGAGCATATGGGCCGGGGCGTCCATGTGGGTGCCGGTATGGGAGAACATATGCAGCAGCGTCTCCCGGTAGCCGCACTGGTCGATCGTGCAGGCGGTGGTCAGCCGGGGCTGCTCCGTGCCGGGATACACCGGCATATCGTCCCGTATGGTGTGGGTCAGCTCATGTGTCGTCATGCGTCCGCCTCCTTGTCGTGTGTCTGCAGCCAGATCAGCAGCGCCGCCACATCCGCCGGCGACACGCCGGACACCCGCCCGGCCTGCCCCACGTTCAGGGGCCGCAGAGCGCTGAGCTTCTCCCGCGCCTCCAGCCGCAGACCCTGAATGTGGTCGTAGTCCATATCCGGCGGCAGCTTCCGGCGCTCCAGCTTCTCAAACTCCGCCACCTGCCGCTGCTGCCGCTGGATATAGCCCTCGTACTTCACGGTGATCTCCACCTGCTCCCGCACCTCCGCGGGCAGGTCGGGTCGATTTGCGTCGAATTCTGTCAGGTCCGCGTAGGTCAGCTGGGGCCGCCGCAGCAGATCGATCAGGCGGCAGCCGCTGTCCACGGCGGCGGTGCCCCGTTCTGTTAGCAGGGCGTTCAGCTCTGGCGTACCGGGTATGCCCGTGTGCTCCAGCCGCCGTATCTCCTTTGCCACGGCTTCGTACTTGGCCTCCACCGCCGCCAGCCGTTCATCGCTGACCAGCCCCAGCTCGTGCCCGATAGGGCACAGCCGCGCATCGGCGTTGTCCTGCCGCAGCAGCAGCCGGTATTCCGACCGGCTGGTCATCATGCGGTACGGCTCCTCGGTGCCCTTGGTCACCAGGTCGTCGATCAGCGTGCCGATATAGCTCTCGCTCCGCTTGAGCACCAGCGGCTCCCGGCCCTGCAGCTTCAGCGCCGCGTTCACGCCGGCCACAAAGCCCTGCACCGCCGCCTCCTCATAGCCGGAGGAGCCGTTGAACTGCCCCGCGCCGTACAGGCCGGGCACCGCCTTTACCTCCAGCGTGGGCAGCAGCGCCAGCGGGTCGATGCAGTCATACTCAATGGCGTAGGCCGGCCGCATCATCACTGCGTGCTCCAGTCCCGGCACCGTGTGCAGCATCTCCAGCTGCACCTCCTCCGGCATGGAGGACGAAAAGCCCTGCACATACAGCTCCTCGGTGTCCAGCCCCATAGGCTCGATAAACAGCTGGTGCCGGGGCTTGTCCGCAAAGCGCACCACCTTTGTCTCGATGGACGGGCAGTACCGGGGGCCAATGCCTTCGATGACTCCGGAATAGATGGGACTGCGGTCCAGATTTTCCCGTATGATCCGGTGCGTCTCCTCGTTGGTGTAGGTCAGATAGCACACCGCCCGGTTTTCCGGCACGTCCTTTGTCTCAAAGCTGAAGGGCAGCGGATCCGGGTCGCCCTCCTGTATCTCCATTTTGCTGAAGTCCACACTGCCCCGGTGTATCCGCGGCGGCGTGCCGGTCTTGAACCGCCGCAGGGGCAGCCCCAGTGCCCGCAGGCTGTCCGTCAGGGCGTTGGCCGGGTGCAGGCCGTCCGGCCCGGAGGCCTCGATGCACTCGCCCACGATGGTCTGTCCGGTCAGATACGTGCCCGTGCACAGAATGACCGCCCGGGTGCCCAGCACCGCGCCGGTGCGGAGCACCACAGCGGCGGCATGGCCGTTCCCGTCGCAGCGTATCTCCGTTACCTCCGCTTGCCGCAGCGTCAGTCCCGGCTGCAATTCCAGCGTGTGCTTCATCACCTGCTGGTATTTCCGCCGGTCCGCCTGAGCCCGCAGGGACCACACGGCGGGACCCTTGCCCCGGTTCAGCATCCGATACTGGATGCAGGCCCTGTCCGCCGCCCGGGCCATCTCGCCCCCCAGTGCGTCCAGCTCCCGGACCAGGTGACCCTTGCCGGTGCCGCCGATGGCCGGGTTGCAGGGCATATTCCCCACCGCGTCAAGGCTCACCGTCAGGCAGACGGTCTTCATGCCCATCCGGGCCGCCGCCAGGGCGGCCTCGATGCCCGCGTGCCCCGCGCCGATGACGGCCACATCATAGTCGCCGCCGTGAAACTCTCTCATCAGGTGCTCACCTCACCACATAAGACTGCTTGAACACTTTATTATACTATACAGCACACAACAGCGCAAGAGTGTTACACAGAAATAACCCATAGGTATTGTGCAATGTGCAATAAAAGTTTACAAAAGCTTTATACAGAATATCCAATTTCGCCCTTGTTATCCGGGCTGCCGCGGCATATAATAACACTGTAAAACGGAAGAAAGGAGCGTGATATCACCATGACGACAACTTGGATCTGGGGTGACCTGGATGACATGATCTTTGCCGACAGCGACTGGGAAGTGAGCCAGCGGTAAGGCATACCGATGAGGAAACCACGCGAAAGCGTGGTGATTTGCTTTTTTATGGGTGTTTTTCGACAGAAAACGCCTCCTGCACATAGATCGCAAAGCCTGATCCCCGCGCAGCAAAGATGAAAAGAGACGGCCAACGCCGTCTCTTATTTGTTATTTTCGGTTGCTCTTAATGAGATATTCGTGATACCTTAACGATATCTTAGCGTTACCTTAGCGACAATGTATGTTATAATAGCGTCATCAAAAGGAGGGGAGGGCGGCTATGACCGGTAAACAAGCCCGCCGGAGACAGCTGCTGCGGACCATTGGTCTGCACTTTTCCGGCATGGATGTGCTGAAGGCAGTGGGACTCTACCTGGCAGCCGTTATGTGCTGTCTGCTGCTGCGCAGCTTCGATATGCACAACGACACCAGCTACGTAGCCATGATCTTTCTGCTGGATGTGTTCCTTACCGCCTACTGGACGGACGGCTATCTGCTGGGCATCATCATGGCAGTGGTGGGGGTGTTCAGCGTGGACATCATCTTTACCTACCCCTTCTGGCATATCAGCTTTACGCTGACGGGCTTTCCGCTGACGTTCCTGGTGATGATGACCATCTCCATCCTGACCGCTACCGTTACCAGCCGGGCCAAGCAGACCGAGCAGGTGCGCCGGGAGGCCGACCGCGAAAAGATGTATGCCGACCTGCTGCGCGCCGTGTCCCACGACATCCGCACGCCGCTGACCGGCATCGTGGGCGCCACCAACGTTCTGCTGGAGCAGGACGGCGGACTGACGCAGGAGCAGCGCCAGCAGCTGCTGCGATCCACCAACGAGGACGCCCAGTGGCTCATCCGCATTGTAGAGAATTTGCTGTCCATCACACGCATAAGCTCTGAGGAGGCTAAGGTCAAGAAAGAGCCGGAGCCGGCGGAGGAGGTCATCGAGTCCGCCGTGGCCAAGACCCACAAGCACTACCCGGAGGTGGATATCCGTGTCCATCTGCCGGATGAACTGATGATGGTGCCCATGGATCCCCTGCTGATGGAGCAGGTACTGGTGAACCTGATGGAGAACGCCGTCATCCACGGCGAGACTCACCATATCGACGTGACCCTGTCCAGCGAGGGCAACTGCGCGGTGTTCACTGTGGCGGACGACGGCCGCGGCATTCCCCAGCACCTGCTGCCTCGGCTGTTCGACGGCTCCGCCCGCAGCGACCGCAGCAGTGACGGCAAGCGCAGCATGGGAATTGGTCTGTCCGTGTGCCGCACCATTGTGCTGGCCCACGGCGGCGTGATACGGGGAGACAACAGACAGGAGGGCGGCGCGGTATTTACCGTGACCCTGCCCATGAAAGGAGAAAACGATGAAGATTAAAGACAAAGTCCTGATCGTGGAGGATGAGCAGTCCATCAGCAACTTTATCTCCATGATCCTCACCGCCAACGGCTTCGACACCATCATTGTCCGCACCGGCGAGGAGGCCCTGACCATGATCGCCTCCCATTGCCCGGACATGATCGTCCTGGACCTGGGCCTGCCCGACATGGACGGCATGGAGGTGCTGAAATCTGTCCGCAAGTGGTCCAATCTGCCGGTGGTGGTGGTTTCTGCCCGCAACCACGAGCACGACAAGGTGGAGGCCCTGGATTACGGCGCCGACGACTATCTGGTCAAGCCCTTCGGTACCTCCGAGCTGCTGGCCCGCATCCGCACCGCCATCCGCCACACCCGCACCACCCTTTCCAACACCCAGATCGCCCAGTCCGGCAAGTTCGTCACCGGCGATCTGACCATCGACTATGATAAGCACCAGGTGCTGATGAACGGCGAGAACGCCGGATTGACCGTCAATGAGTACAAGATCGTGGCCCTGCTGGGCAAGTACGCCGGCAAGGTCCTGACCTACGACTTCATTATCCGGGAGCTGTGGGGGCCCAAGGCCAAGACCGACAATCAGATCCTCCGGGTAAATATGGCCAACATCCGCCGCAAGATCGAGCCTACCCCCGGCAACCCCCAGTATATTTTCACCGAGGTGGGCGTCGGCTACCGTATGCGCGAGGGAGACTGATACATACCGAGAAGAAAAGACCACCTGCGGGCGGTCTTTTTCATGTGCGGAGTGTTTCCTTTAAAGAAAATATCTGCCGACACGAACCGACACTTCACGGAAATTTTATAATGTACGGATAAAGAAAAACCGCATTTCCGCTGTCACCGTGTTAAGAAACGCCAGCCCGTATTTACAGGACGGTTTTTTCACAGTAAGATACAAACACGCCCGCCGCGGCGCGGC
>OOCI01002589.1_pt1 | contig 10886 bp, 9 predicted proteins | sample 1671761 | NCBI WGS metagenome assembly OOCI01 (sample SAMN06348190, study PRJEB24527) | human gut metagenome | biome: human gut; feature: ankylosing spondylitis patient; material: feces | host: Homo sapiens | place: China | collected 2015-10
CTTCTTCGATGGAACCGACCATGTAGAACGCCTGCTCCGGCAGGTGATCGTATTCGCCTTCCATGATGCCTTTAAAGCCACGGATGGTGTCTTTCAGGGAGACGTATTTACCCGGAGAACCGGTGAATACTTCTGCCACGAAGAACGGCTGGGACAGGAAGCGCTGGATCTTACGAGCACGCGCTACCACCAGTTTGTCTTCTTCAGACAGTTCATCCATACCCAGGATGGCGATGATGTCTTTCAGTTCCTGATAACGTTGCAGGATGGACTGAACGCCACGCGCGGTGTCGTAGTGTTCCTGACCAACCACCAGCGGGTCCAGCTGACGGCTGGTGGAGTCCAGCGGGTCAACGGCCGGGTAGATACCCAGAGACGCGATCTGACGGCTCAGTACCACGGTTGCGTCAAGGTGCGCAAAGGTGGTTGCCGGAGACGGGTCAGTCAAGTCATCCGCAGGTACGTATACCGCCTGTACGGAGGTGATAGAACCAGTTTTGGTGGAGGTGATACGTTCCTGGAGTGCGCCCATCTCCTCGGACAGGGTGGGCTGGTAGCCTACCGCGGAGGGCATTCTGCCCAGCAGAGTGGATACCTCGGAGCCTGCCTGTACGAAACGGAATATGTTGTCGATGAACAGAAGCACGTCCTTATGCTGGACATCACGGAAATACTCCGCCATGGTCAGTCCGGACAGCGCCACGCGCATACGCACGCCGGGGGATTCGTTCATCTGACCGAATACCAGCGCAGTCTTGTCGGAAACTCCGCTCTCGCGCATTTCGTTCCACAGGTCGTTACCCTCACGGCTTCTCTCGCCGACGCCGGTGAACACGGAGTATCCGCCGTGCTCCATGGCTACGTTGTGGATAAGCTCCTGAATGAGCACCGTCTTGCCGACGCCCGCGCCGCCGAACAGTCCTATCTTACCGCCCTTGGGGTATGGCTCCAGCAGGTCAATGACCTTGATACCGGTTTCCAGTACCTGCGCCACCGGCTGCTGCTCCTCGAATCCCGGTGCCTTGCGGTGTATCTCCCAGCGCTCGCCGTCGGCAAGTTCGCCTTCGCCGTCGATGGGGTCGCCCAGTACGTTGAACATACGTCCCAGAGTGCGGTCGCCCACCGGCACGCTAATCGCCTTTCCGGTGGAGGTTACTTCCATTCCTCTTGCGAGGTTCTCGCTTGCGCCCAGCAGTATGCAGCGGACTCTGTCCTTGCCGGTGTGCTGTGCGACTTCCATCACGCGCTGCTTTCCTCTTACGTTTACTGTCAGCGCTTCCTTTATCTTAGGCAGTTCGCCCGGGGCGAACATGCAATCTATTACCGGTCCTGAGATCTGTGTTATCTTACCTGTACTCAATGTCCGCACGCCTCCTCATTTTTCTTCTTTGCGAGCTTCCTCTTCTGCGCCTTTGCGCCGGAGGAGATCTCGGTTATCTCCTGGGTGATCGCAGCCTGCCGCGAGCGGTTGTACTGCACTGAAAGCTCACCCAGCAGCTTTTCCGCGTTCTGGTTCGCGGAGTTCATCGCCGTCATGCGCGCGTTCTGCTCCGCGCAGAAACTGTCAACCAGCGCGCTGTAGATGTATCCCGAAACGTAGCTCGGGACAAGCGTTGCCAGCACCGCCTCAATGGACGGCGTGAATTCAAACGGTCTTGTTATCGCCTTTTCGGTGGTGTTGTCAGCGAATATCTTACGGTGGAAGGGCAGGAGCCTGTCGGTCTTTGCCTCCTCGAACATACCGTTGCGGATATCCGTGTAGACCACGAATATCTTGCAGACTTCATCGCGCTCGAACAGCTCCAGCAGTGTGGAGCTTATCTCCCGGGCGCGCTGCATGGTGGGATTCTGCGCCGTGTAGAGGAAGCTCCTCTCCACCGGTATCCCATGGTGCGCGAAGTACTGCCTGCCGTATTCGCCGACCACGAACAGCCTTGTGTCCGGGTGCTCCTTCAGCATTTTCTCAGCCTCGCGGATAACGTTCTGGTTGTACATGCCGGCAAGTCCTTTGTCGGCGGTTATCACCAGGCAGGCGTAGGGGCCTGTCAGCGTGTGGGCGCCGTCCTCGGGATAAAACCAGCGGCTCTCCGCCTCCTTTTTGGAGGTACGGAAGATTCGCTTTATCTCGCCCTTTATCGCTTCGAAGTAGGGGCGTGTGTGGTCCAGTTCGGACTTCGCCTTGCGCATTTTCGTGGAGGCTATCAGGTACATAGCGTTGGTTATCTTCTGAGTATCCCGGACGCTCTTTATGCGGTCCTTTATCTCTTTCGTGTTAGCCATAGCGCACCGCCTTAATTGCCGTTACGCTCCAGGAAGCGCTGTGCGAATTCCAGCAGGGACTTTCTCTCCTCTTCGGAGGTTTCGCCGGTGCGGTCTATCTTCTCGCAGAGGTCGGGTATTTCCGCCGCCGCTGCGTCGAGCATATCCCGGCTGAACTGCGGTATCCTGTCCACCGGAACGTCCTGGAACACATGTCCCATAGCGGCGGTCAGCAGAATGACCTGCTCGTGCTGCTTGTAGGGATTGTACTGCTTCTGGCGCAGTAATCTCATCAGACCCTGACCGTAGCGCAGCTGCTTCTTGGTGGCTTCGTCCAGGTCGCTGGAGAACTGCATGAATACCTCCATTTCGCGGTACTGCGCGAGGTCCAGACGGATAGCGCCGGTCGCCTTCTTCATAGCTTTGGTCTGGGCTGCGCCGCCGACACGGGATACGGAAAGTCCGACGTTTACCGCCGGGCGCTGACCGGAGTGGAACAGGTCGCTCTCCAGGAATATCTGACCGTCGGTGATGGAGATTATGTTTGTAGGAATATACGCGGAAACGTCGCCTGCCTGGGTTTCAACTATAGGAAGCGCAGTCATGCTGCCGCCGCCCAGCGCGTCGGAGAGGTGCGCGGAACGCTCCAGCAGACGGGAATGCAGGTAGAATACGTCGCCGGGGTAGGCTTCACGTCCCGGGGAGCGCTCCAGCAGAAGGCTCAGGGTACGGTAGGCTACTGCGTGCTTGGACAGGTCGTCGTAAACTATCAGCACGTCCCTGCCGTGGTTCATGAAGAATTCGCCCATCGCACAGCCGGAATACGGCGCGATGTACTGTAACGTCGCGGAGTCGCTGGCGGTGGCGTTGACGATTATCGTGTAATCCATCGCGCCGTGTCTGCGGAGGTTCTCGGCAAGCTGTGCGACTGACGAAGCCTTCTGACCGATGGCAACGTAGATGCAGACAACTCCCTTGCCCTTTTGATTGAGGATAGTATCCAGGGCAATGGCGGTCTTACCGGTCTGGCGGTCGCCGATTATCAGCTCACGCTGACCTCTGCCTATCGGGAACATGGAGTCTATGGACAGCAGTCCGGTTTCCATAGGGCGGTTGACCGGCTGGCGGTCGATAATGCCCGGCGCCGGATTCTCAATGGGGTAGTAGTCCTCCTGGGCTATCGGACCCTTGCCGTCAACCGGCTCGCCGAGAGCGTTTATTACACGGCCCAGGAACGCTTCGCCTACCGGGATTCCGGCTACCTTCTTGGTGCGGCGCACCATGCTGCCCTCGGTGATCTCGCTCTCGTCGCCGAAGATTACGCAGCCTATCTCGTCCTCCTTGAGGTCGAGTATCATGCCCTTGATCCCACACTCGAACAGCAGTATCTCGCCGTATTCCGCGTCCTCAAGTCCGCTGATGGTCGCGATTCCGTCGCCGACGGTGAGTACAGTTCCGACTTCCTCGTCCCGTGGCACCGGCTCGAAGTCCTCTATCGCCTGGCGTATCATCGGCAGGACGTCCTGCTTGCCGCGGATAGCCTCGCTTATGCTCTCCTTGAGCTGCTTTGCGCGGCCCTCGGCGCTCCAGTCGAATATGCGGTCGAGGTTCCACTTGTAGGTGGAGGTGCCGATCTCAATACGGAAGCCGTCGCGCACGCTGTCGTCCTTCTTCGGGATAACGGCAACGGCGGCGCTGTATTTCTTCTCCAGGAACTCCTGGACCTTTTTAAGCTGTTCGTCCGTGGGAGTTTCACGGCTGTAAATGAACGCTTCGACCTCGACTTTTCTGATCTCGTGTTCTGTCATCAGTCATTACTCCTTTCCGGATTCATCAAAGCTGTCATACGCACTGCCGGAGGGTACAAGCAGCTTGTCCACAGCGGCGGATACCATATCCTCGATCTGCACGTTTGCTTCCTGGAGGATCTTGTTCTTCTCCGCCAGGGCTACCTTCCTTGCGTCACCGATGATGCGCTGTTTCTCCTGCTGGGCGTCGGCGATGTGAGCCTTTGCGGCGGCGTCAGCGTCAGCCATGGCCTTCTTCTTCAGCTCTGCTGCCTCGTCCTGAGCCTTCTCGACCAGCCCGGAGTATTTCTGCTGCTCGGCTTCTGCGGCGGCGAGCTTGTCGGTCGCAGCCTTGTCCATGTCCTTGTAGTAAGCCTCGCGCTTTGCCATGAAGTTCTTGACCGGCTTGTAGAGCAGCAGCCACAGACCGCCGGCGAGAATGATGAAATTGAACAGGTGCAGCAGTATCTGCTGCCAGTCTACATTCAGAGGGATTCCCATAAAATTACCCCCTTACAGTACGAAGATGATAAGTATTGCAACAACCAGGGCGTAGATGATCGCGGTCTCGATGAATACCAGACCAAGCATCATGTTGGTACGGATCTTGTCGGCAGCCTCGGGCTGACGGGAAATGCCCTCGGAGGACTTTGCAGTGGTAAGACCCATGCCTATACCGGCGCCGCATGCTGCGATACCTACGCAGATACCTGCTGCGATAGCCTTGCTGCCGGTGGAATCAGCGGCATTGTCAGTCTGGGCTTCCTCAGAAACGCTGGTGCCGTCGGTGGGAGCGGGCTCGGGCTTATCGGCTGCGGCGAAAGCCACCAGGCTGCACAGTGCGCATACCATCAGCGCAACGATACCACATACTACTAATTTCTTTACAGATCTCTTCATGGTTATTTCCTCCATAACTATTGTTCGTTAAAATTATTCTTTACCTGTTGATTTGGAAACGAGCTTTTTTGCTGACTTGAGCGGCGGCTCGGATACCTCGCCGTAGAACATCGCCGTCAGCATGGTGAGTACATACGCCTGGATAAGCGCATGCAGCAGCGTGAACATGATACCCACGAATACCGGGAGAACAAAGCTCAGGCTGATGTTGTAGTAGACAAGCTCCGTTACCAGCAGACCGCTGAGCAGCGCGCCGAAAAGACGGAAGCTCATCGAGATGGGCAGCGAGAATTCCTTGAGGGTGCGTCCCACGCCCTTGATCTTCGCGCCGGCGATACCTCCGCTGAGGATCACCAGATAGGACAGACAGCCCAGCATGATCGCCGCGTTGATATCCGACAGGGGGGCAGGAAGCGAGATCGTTCCTCCCACGGTGGTAGGCGCCTGTATTCCGAAAAGCTCGAACAGCGTTCCGACGAAGATGTAGACTCCGGCGGAGAATACATACGCTCCCAGGAATGTGTTCCGGTGGGGGCTGCTTGTCTTTGCGAGGTTGTCGAAGAATCCGACGAGCTGCTCGAGGATCATCTGGAATTTACCGGGTACCATCTTGAATCTGGGGATCACGAAAATGCGTATTATCGCTGCCGCGATCAGCAGCACGCCGCATACGGCCAGAGATGAGATGTACGCCGGATTCACGTCCTTTATACCAAACAGGCTCACCTTGTTTGTTCCGTGCAGCACCGCGTCGCGCATGACCACCTTGATGGATTCCGACTCGCCGCTGCCGCCCACAACAAGCGCCGCAACGAGCACTACGACCATCAGTGCCACCCATACGACGATGAACACCGCACGTTTCTTTTTGCTCATATACTTTCTCCTTTCTGTTTCTCTATATATGAACCGCAGTCAGCGGTTATTGTCATGTTCCTGCTGCTCGTGAATGAACATCATTCCGAAGCTTACCGAAAGCAGTCCGCAGCAGACCCAGATGATTCCGTGCCCGATCATTGTCGAGAGCACGCTGCCCAGACCTGCGCCCACCGCGAATACGCCGATGACACCGAAGTAGGTCAGCGCCCTTACCAGGGTTTCGCGGTCGTGGCTGCGGAACCAGGCGCACAGGGATTCCATGCCGCTGCGCATGTTGCCTATGCACATCGTGCTGGCGTAGGGCTGCCCGTGTATCTTGTGGAACGTCTGCACCTGCAGCGCGCAAACGAAGGATACCAGCGCGTTCGCCAGGGGGTCGAGATATTCCGGGATAAATCCCACGATGAACAGCAGGATTATCTCCTCGATAAGCACTATCTGCCGCCAGTGTATCTTCTCCTGCCGGCGGTAGTGGACGTGTACCAGCTCCGCCACCGCAATTCCCAGCAGGAACGAGAGCACCGGCACGAGGTATTTCACGACAGCGCCCCAGTCCCCCCGGAACAGCGCCGAGGACATCAGCACTATGTTACCGGTCTGGGCGTTGGCGAAAACTCCGCCGCGGCAGCAGTATGTATATGCGTCCTGGAATCCGCCGGAGAGTATTATAAACACCGCCGAGCGGAATTTATCGGACATCTGTCCGTGGAATCCATTGTGTTTCATTCGGTCCACCTCAGAGCGTGCGCTCTTTTACTGTATGCCCCGGAGGAGCTTTTCGGCACTGACTATTCTGGTGCAGAGCGCCAGTACCGTGACCGCGGTTTCCGCGTCGGAAAGCTCCGCGAAGCTGGGTGCGATACGGATATTCCGGTCGTCTGGGTCGTATCCTCCCGGGAATGTCGCGCCGGCAGGAGTGAATTTCACGCCGTATTCAGCGCACATCGCAACGACTGCCCGGGCGCAGCCGGGAAGCGTGTTGAACGAGATGAAGTAGCCGCCGGTGGGCTTAGTCCAGTCGGCGACGCCGAGTCCGTCAAGCTGGCTGCCGAGGACCTCCAGAACCTTCTCGAACTTCGGGCGGAGGATATCCGCATGCTTTTTCATGTGGGCGCGAATCCCGGCGCTGCTGCGGAAGAACCGCGCGTGGCGCAGCTGATTCAGCTTGTCCGGACCGATGGTCGCAAACTTCAGGAAGGACTTTATATCTATCAGATTGGCAGAACTTGCCGCAACTGCGGAGATTCCAGAGCCGGGGAAGGATATCTTGCTGGTGGAGCAGAACTCATACACCAGGTCGGCGCTGCCTGCCTTCTCGCATTCCTCGATGATGTCCGGGATAGTGGCGCATTCCCCGGAGAAGCAGTGCACGCAGTAGGCGTTGTCCCAGAATATGCGGAAATCCGCTGCGGCAGGCTTGAGCGCCGCGAATCTGCGGACAGTTTCGTCGCTGTAGACCACGCCGGTGGGGTTCTGGTATTTGGGCACGCACCAAATTCCCTTGATGGAAGCGTCGGAGCTTACCAGCCTCTCTATCATGTCCATGTCCGGACCGTCATCGTGCATGGGTACGGGGATCATCTCGAACCCGAAGTGCTCGGTTATCGCGAAGTGGCGGTCGTATCCCGGGACGGGGCAGAGGAACTTGCGGTCCTTTACCTCCTGCCAGGGTGTTCCGCCGCAGATTCCGTCGGTCATTCCGTGGCTTACCAGCTGATACATCAGCGTGAGGCTGCTGTTACCTCCGACGATGGTGTGGACGGAGTGCGTCCCCATCATGTGCGCCAGTATCCGCTTCGCCTCGGGTATTCCGTCAAGTCCGCCGTAGTTGCGGCAGTCCTGACCGTTCTCGCTGTCGAGTACGCTGTGGTGGTCGAGCACGTCCAGCATTTTAAGGGACAATGCCAGCTGCTCCTTCGAGGGATTCCCCCGGGAAAGGTCAAGCGATATGCCCCGGAGCTTTTCCAGCTCCTGCCTGCATTTTTCTGCTTCGCCGGAAAGCTCCCCGGCGTTCATTGCGCTGTATAACATCAGTCTGCCTCTTTCCTTTGTCGTGTCGCCGGGTATCCCCGGTCCTTTTACCGGACTTTATTATAATACTTTGGCAGAAAAAAATATAATCTTTTTTTGAAATATCCGCAATATCATCATGATATACCAGCATATATCCGTGCCAGAAATTTCATATACATAACCTTATGCATATAAACTATTGCCGTCCTGCCCGGATCTGCACAGAAAAGTCATGTTCCTCTTGACAATGGCACGAAATCCGAGTATAATTTATTTGTTGACCCAATAACGGGAGATATTATAATGTAGGGCAGGGGCTTCGGCGGACTGCCAGTGAACAAAGGAGAAACAAGATGAAAAAGTTTCTGTCAGTTATTCTTGCGGCGTCCATGCTGCTGTCCCTGACCGCGTGCGCCGGAAATGAAAGCAGCACCTCCGACAGCTCCACCTCCACTGAGAGCGCGGACAGTTCCAACAGCTCCGCTGCGGAGAGCCAGACCGCTGCGGAGGGGGCTTCCACCGCGGAGAGCACGGCTTCCGAGCCGGCGCAGACGGAGGAATCCGACGCTGAGGACACACGCACAGATTATGAGAAGATGGTGGACCGCTCCCTGCTTTCCACCGGCAGCATGACCAGAATGGCGAACGTATTCAAACGCGCCCAGAACGGCGAGCCGATAACTGCGGCGTACATAGGCGGCTCCATCACCGAGGGCTATAACGCAGGCACCACGGAATTCTACGCCAAGACCTGCACCGACCTGCTCCAGAGTTACTTCCCGGATTCCACCGTCACCGGAGTGAACGCCGGAATAAGCGGCACGCCCTCCCTGCTCGGTAATCTCCGCCTGGAGCGCGACGTGCTCTCCGCCGATCCGGATATCGTGTTCGTGGAGTTCGCCGTTAACGACGGACAGGAGAGCGACTACAAGAACGCGTACGAGAGCCTGGTTCGCACCCTGCTCACCCAGGACAAGGATATCGCGGTCGTACTGCTGTTCACCGTGCTTGACAGCGGCTACACCTGCCAGGAGCACATGTCGCAGATCGGCGCGAACTACGACCTGCCGATGATCAGCGTTCACGACAGCGTTTACGAGGAGATCGAGGCGGGCAGAATGACCTGGCAGGATTACTCCAACGACCAGTCTCACCCGAATGCATACGGTCACAAGTGCATTACCGATTTCGTGGACAACTACTACCAGAAGGTGCTGGCGGCGGTGGACGAGAACACCGGCGTTGTTGACAAGAACCTCCCCGACCCCGTGTTCAGTGCGAAGTACATGAACATGCACTACATGGACAGTGCGAACATGACCGGCGTGGAGCTTGACGGCTTCAGGGAATACGACACCCACGGAAGCTTCCACAACGGCTGGATGTACAAGGGCAGCAGCGGCGGCTCCATGAAGTTCACGCTGACATGCAGCGTGCTGGAGATGGTGTTCAAGGCGCAGAACAGCGACAAGTACGGCGCTGCGGATATCTACGTTGACGGCGAGAAGGTGAAGTCCGTGGATTCCAACATGTCCGACGGCTGGGATAATCCTGTCACCGCTTATCTCATCGACGACGCGGAATCCGCTGAGCATACCGTGGAGATCCGCATGGAGCCGGGCGACGCGCAGGCTTACTTTGTGATGGCGTTCGGCTACTGCGACTGATCCCGGCGGACGGGGGGTGCCTGTTCTGGTTTGTGGTATTCCCGGAAAATGAGTGTACCATTCCTGCCGCGTCCGTGTATATACAGATGTGGTAGGAATGATACCAGAATAAATACCGCGCAAAACGCAGAACAACGGAGGTAACGTATGAAAATTTTCAGGAAGCTCGCGGCGCTTGCCGCAGCGGTAGTCACGGCAGTGGCTGCATTGCAGGTGACCGCAGGCGCGGCGAAGGCGCCGGCATGGACCTATGAGGCACAGGAGCTGGACTCCGGGAAGGAGACGACCTGCTATCTCAGCAAGGACGGTTCCTGGGTGGATTTCCAGATAACCGCGGAGTGGGACGGCGTTGCGGTCCTCGACGCGAAGGTATACGCAAGCAAGAGCAAGGTGCTGGTCACGAACTCCGGCGGAAGCTCCATCTCCACTAATTCCAAGACGCTGACGGGAACCTACAGCAGCGGCACCTACCAGTGGAACAGCGTTTCCGAGTATTCCGAGTACACACGCAGCTTCCCCGTCAAGGAGGGCAAGGTGTATTTCGTCAGACTGGCGGCCGGCGGAAAGAACGTCAACGGCTCCCTCAAGGCTTATCTGACCGTGACCGTACCCGAGGGCAATCCGTTTAAGAACAGCCCCACAGTAAAGTCCGACAGGACAGAGAAGCTGACCCTCGACACCAAGTCCGAGGAGGCCTACTACACCATAGATATCCCGTCCAAGGGCGTTCTGTCCCTGGGTCTGGACTATGAAATAAGCAGTATCCGCACGATCCTCTATGACGAGGACGGCAACAAGGTCGTGCCCTACGACAAGAGCGCGGAGCTCGGCAGTGCGCAGATAAACACCGGCTCCAAGTACGGCTACGGCAGCTGGAAGAGCAGCGAAAAGAGCGGCAAGTGCAGCTTCGACTACAACGTTGACGCAGGCACCTACTACATCTGGGTAAGCAACACCGGCAACAGCAACGGCACCGGCGATATCAGGCTTACTCCCACCTTCACAAAGGAATCTGACGCAGCGCTCACGCTCCTCTCCGTAAGAGTCAGCAAGGGCGGCAGCGTTCAGCTCCTCGCAACGGTTTCCGGCAAGGGCAGCATTCAGTGGAGCAGCTCCGACAGCAGCATTGCGACAGTCAGCAACACCGGCAAGGTTTCCGGCAAGAGAAAGGGCAATGCGGTTATCACCGCGACCTGCGGCGGCACCGCCCTTTCCGTCAATGTAACTGTAGTATAAACTGCAATATAACAAATAACCAAAAAGCCGCACGTCATTTACTGGCGTGCGGTTTCAGTCTGTCGAAAAAGTAAATTTTGCCCGCGAGGCGGGCTTTTTAAATCAGTTTTTTGCCACGGGTTTCCCGGGGCAAAAAACACTTCTA
>OOCI01002590.1_pt1 | contig 10885 bp, 6 predicted proteins | sample 1671761 | NCBI WGS metagenome assembly OOCI01 (sample SAMN06348190, study PRJEB24527) | human gut metagenome | biome: human gut; feature: ankylosing spondylitis patient; material: feces | host: Homo sapiens | place: China | collected 2015-10
TTATTTTGAAAAGGCCAACTGTAATGGTTATTTGCTTCTTCTCAACCCAATACCTCCCCACCCCCGGCGGGGTCGAGCGGTACACATGGAATCTGGCGCGGCGGTGCGTTGCCGCCGGTCACAGGGCGCTTGTTGTTACGGCGGCGCTGCCGGGCCTGCCCGCGCGGCAGACCGATGCCAACGGCATCGAGATCTTCCGTCTGCCATCGTGGCCGGTCATGGGCGGGCGCTTCCCGGTGCTGAAGCCCTTTGCCCCCGCCGATGCGCTGTGGGCGCAGGACATTGACTTTGCGGTCATTCAGACCCGCATGTACCCCCAGAGCATCTGGGCTGCGCACCAGTGCAGGCGGCGCGGCATCCCGGCGCTGGTCATCGACCACTCCACCGGCTATATGATGCACGGCGGGCTGACCGGGACGCTGGGCCGGATGTATGAGCATCTTGCCTGCGGCAGCATCCGCCGCTGCGGGTTCCCGTTCTACGGCGTGTCCGGGGATGTCTGCCGTTGGCTGCAGACCTTCGGCATCCGGGCGGCTGGCCGCCTGCCGAACGCTGTGGACCCCGTTGAGCTGGACAGGCTGGCCCATGCGGAGGGTGCCATAAACTGGCGCGAAAAGCTGCACCTGCCTGCGGATGGAAAGCTCGTTGCGTTTATCGGGCGGCTCATCCCCGAAAAAGGTGCGCTGCGCCTTGCCGAGGCTGTGCAGGCCCTGCCGGGCTGCACACTGGCTGTGGCGGGTACCGGCCCGGAGGAGGCTGCGTTGGCCGAACTGGGCGGCCGGGTCCATGCGCTGGGCGCGCTGCCGCACGATGCGATCATTCAGCTGCTGGCACAGGCGGATGCCTACTGCCTGCCCACCGAGTATGCCGAGGGCTTTCCTACCACGCTGCTGGAGGCGGCGGCCTGCCGCTGCCCCATCGTGACGACCCGCACGGCAGGTACCGGAGAGCTGCTGCCCGGGGAGGACTACGCGATCTTCCTGCCCGATGCCGGCACTGATGCGATCCGCGCCGGGCTTGCCGCCCTGCTGGCAGACCCGGCCGCCGCGCGGGCCCGTGCCGAGAACACCTACCAAAACCTTTGCAGCCACTTTACATGGCAGGCTGTCTTTGCTACAATGATGGAAGTCGTAAAGTCTGCCAAAAGGAGCTAAGATGTCAAAATTACTCATTGTGATCCCCGCCCATAACGAGGAAGCCAATATCGTGCAGGTCGTTGAGGAACTGACGACCGACTATCCCCAGTACGACTATGTGGTCGTCAATGACGGCAGCCGCGATCAGACGATGGACAAGCTCCGCCACATCTATGAGATAGCCGATGAAAATGTGAAAGTTGTCGGATTTTCGCGCAACTTCGGCAAAGAGTCGGCTATATATGCCGGACTCAAAGAGAGCAGGGGAGAAATGGTCTGCCTTATCGATGCCGATATGCAGCAGCGCCCTGAGCTGGTACTTGATATGATGGCGATACTCGACAAGGATCCCAACTATGATGCCGTGGCATGTTATCAGGAGGACAGACGCGAATCAAAAGTTCTCTCGGCTTTCAAAGATTGTTTTTATAAGATAATCAATAAAACTTCGGAGATCGAGTTCAAAAGCGGCGCAAGCGATTTCAGACTTCTCAGACGCTGTGTGGTCGATGCCGTGCTCAGCATGAGCGAATATCATCGTTTTTCCAAGGGCATTTTCTCATGGGTCGGATTCAACACATATTATATGCCCTATATCGTTGAAGACCGCGCAAACGGCACTTCAAAGTGGAATTTTGCGAAGCTCTTCAAATATGCAATGGACGGCATTATCGCTTTTACTACTACGCCGCTTAAAATTGCAACTTATATCGGCTTGACATCTTCTGCCGCGTCCATAATCTACATGATAGTTGTCATAATCCAGAAGCTGGCGTTTGATATCAAGGTTCCAGGTTACGCCACAACCGTTGTGCTCATTCTTCTGCTCGGCGGTCTCCAGCTTTTCTGTACCGGCATGGTCGGCGAGTATCTTGCCAGAACATATATTGAGACAAAGCACAGACCGATATATATTGCAAGAGAAGTTCTTGACTACGAGGACAAATAAATCAAAAAACATGACTGCGGCAGATATTTACCGCAGTCATGTTTTTTGCAATGCGTATTGCACGAGTTTTTTTGAAAAAACTATTGACAAATCCGCTTCTTTTGATATAATAGATAGCGTTCCGAACGAACTTAATATTTGGGGGTATAGCTCAGCTGGGAGAGCGCTTGAATGGCATTCAAGAGGTCAGCGGTTCGATCCCGCTTATCTCCACCAAGCGAAAAGCCTTGAAACTCAACAGTTTCGGGGCTTTTGACTTTTTTGTGTACGATTATAAAACACATCTTTTCTAACACTTGAGTAAAACGACAAAAGCAAAAGCGCAGATAACCGCTGCGGTGTGAATTATATTTCTGCCGGCTTTTTCTCACCAATGTGACAAAACAAAACCTTGTCTTTGAATTTTCTGAGATGTATAATAATGTTGAAAATGTATTATAACAGGGGGTATATTATATGAAGATAATCAGAAATGCAATAAGATGCAAAAAATGCGGCGAGGTTATCGAGAGCAAATCCGTACACGATTTCAAATTCTGCTCATGCGGCGCATGTGCCGTTGACGGAGGACACGAATATCTCCGCAGATGCGGTGAGCTCGAGGACTGGGAAGAGCTGGCGGAGACCGAAGAAACTGATGACGACTGATTTCGCCTGACAAAATACAGCCTGTGCTGTACATGTAAATTTGTGTTAAAAGTTAATTGGCAACCCTGAGGCTTAATCGCTTCGGAGCTGTTACTTTTTTGTGTTATATTTGTCTGCGCCGTTGGCGAGTAAGTCTAAAAAGTGTTGCGTAAACGCAACATTTCTGTTATCATTTACTTATATTTTCGGAAAACTCGCAGGCTTTTGCCTGACGGCGAAAGGATATGGCGTAACAATGAAAAAAGCGGGTGTTTGCGGCCACTTCGGATTTGGGCGTAGCTTGCTCAACGGTCAAACAGTGAAAACAAAAAATGTGACCGACGAGCTCCAAAAATATTTTGGCGATGCTCAGGTGGCTGTTGCTGACAGCTGCGGCGGGATAAAAGCCATGCCGCGAATGGCAATCGATGTTTTAAGGCTGTTCAAAAACTGTGAAAATATAATAATGATGCCCGCAAACAGGGGGCTGCGCGTTTTTGCGCCGCTGTTTTTGTTCTATAACAAGCTTTATCACCGCAGGATACATTATGTGGTCATCGGCGGATGGCTCGATTCTTTTTTGGATGAGCATAAACGGCTTGTCAGACTGCTTAAAAAATTTGATGCTATATATGTGGAATCGGATATGATGAAATCCGCTCTGCAGAGACGGGGCTTTGAAAATGCGATTGTTATGTACAATTTCAAAAAACTTGAGCCGCTGGCGGAGGACTGTATCGAATATCCTGAACATGAACCATATAAGCTCTGCACATTTTCGCGTGTGATGAAAGAAAAAGGGATAGAAGACGCAATAGATGCGGTCAGGAGTGTCAATGCCCATTTTGGACGAACTGTATACACGCTTGATATTTTCGGTCAGGTTGATGTCGAGTATAAAGAAAGATTTTCACAGCTTGAAAAGTCATTCCCGGATTATATCAGCTACGGCGGAGCTATTGAAGCGAATAAGAGCGTTGAAACGCTGAAATCATATTTTACGCTGTTGTTCCCGACCTATTATAAAGGCGAGGGCTTTGCCGGAACGCTTATCGATGCCATGTCAGCCGGAGTGCCGGTGATATCGAGCGACTGGAAATATAATCCCGAGTTTGTCGTTCCCGGAAAGACAGGAGTTATAATAAAAAACTGCAATGCCGAAAGGCTTGCCGAGGAGCTTATAAATATTGCGGCTGCTCCTGAAAAATGGAACTCAATGCGCCTTTCTGCGCTCAAAGAGTCGGAAAAATACAAGCCCGATATTGCAGCCCGTCCGCTTATAGACAGAATAAACGGCTAAGACCGTACTTATAAAAAGAAGTAATTTCTTTGAGGAGGAAAATATATGTCAAATGAACCTAAAGTTCATCTCATAGGCAACGCACACCTCGATCCTATCTGGCTCTGGCGTTGGCAGGAGGGGTGCGGGGAAGTGCTTCAGACTTTCCGCAGTGCGCTCGACAGGCTCAATGAATATCCCGATTTTGTGTTCACTTGCTCGTCTGCGGCGTACTATAAGTGGGTCGAAGAAATCGATCCCGATATGTTTGAGGAGATAAGAGAGAGGGTCATAGAGGGGCGCTGGGTGCCCGTCAACGGCTGGTGGGTTCAGCCGGACTGCAATATGCCTTCGGCGGAGAGCTTTGCCCGTCAGGCACTCTATTCTCAGCTCTATTACAACGAAAAATTCGGCAGGATATGCAAAACCGCATACAATGTGGATTCTTTCGGCCACAGCGGAATGCTTCCTCAGATTATAAAAAACGGCGGTATGACCGCATATGTCATGATGCGCCCCGGTGCTCATGAAAACGCCGAGATACCCAATATGTTTATGTGGGAGAGTCTTGACGGCACTCAGATACCGACTTTCCATATCCCGGATGCGAGCGGATACGGTTCGGGCAATGCAGAAGCTATAAACAGATCGCGCGACCTCGCGGAAAAGCTGATAAACGAAGAGGGGCACGGCATGATGATCTTCTACGGCGTTGGCAATCACGGCGGCGGTCCGACGAGGGGATTGATCGAATATGTTCAGACCCAGCTTAAAAGAGACGGATATCACGATATGGTGTTTTCTTCGCCCGATGCTTTCTTTGAGGCGCATTGCCTTGAAAAAGTCGAGCTGCCGGTTTGGAAAGACGACCTTCAGCATCATGCGAGCGGCTGTTATTCCGCAACGAGCCTTGTAAAACAGCTCAACAGAAAACTCGAAAATTCACTCTATTTTTCAGAGGCCTTCGCGACCGTCGCATCGAAGACTGCCGGCATGCGCGACAGAACCGAAGATTTCAAAGAGGCGTGGCTTGACGTCTGCTTCAATCAGTTCCATGATATACTCTGCGGCTGCTCGATAATGGAGGCATATGACGATGTTAACGCTTCTATGGGTCACGCGCTGACGATATCAGACAGAATACAGAATGAGGCGTTCCTGCGTATTGCGCGCAGAATAGATACTTGGATCGACGGCGTTTCCGACCCAGTCTGCGAGGTCAGAGGCCACTCCTGCGGCAAGTTCCCGCGTCCTGTGGTCGTGTTCAACCCGCTCTCTTTCCCGGTCAAAGCACCGGTCAGAACATATCACCCGTCAAAGCAGGTGACCGATGATGCGGGCAACGATGTGATTTTCAGCAATGTCCGCTCCTCGCGCTCAAACGACTCCCATCTCGACACGGTGTTCATTGCCGATGTCCCCGCAATGGGCTATGCCGTCTATTGGCTCAAATCCTGCTGGGACGAAAACCGCGACCTGCCGGAAATACATATCGATACAGATGTTTCCGCTTCCGGCTTCTCGATGGAGAACGAGTATCTCAAAGTCAAGTTTGACGAGCACACCGGATTCATAACTTCGCTTGTCGATAAATTGAGCGGATATGACTACGCGTCCGCAGATAAGCCAATCGCGGTGCCGACTGTTATAGATGACCACGAGACCGACACATGGGCGCATATGGTGTTCAGATTCCATGATATCAAAGGTATCATGAATCTCGAAAAAATTGAGCTTATTGAGAATGGTAACGCAAGAGCTGTTATAAGAACGCGTCACAGCTTCGGCGGATCGTATCTTGTTCAGGACTTCATTCTTGCGAGCGGACAGAAAGTTCTCCGCTCAAAATGCAAGGCACTCTGGACGGAAGATTTCACGCTGCTCAAGATGAGCTTCCCGGTCGGCGGAGAGAACAGAATAAATACTTATGAGATTCCCGGCGCATATATCAAGCGCCAGACAAACGGCGAGGAAGAGCCTGCGGGACGCTGGGGCGCGATAAGCTTTGACGACGGCGGCAGAAGAACGCTCGCAGTGGTAAACGACTCGAAGTATTCATACGACTGCCCGGACAACGACCTGCGTCTTACGGTTATCAGAAATGTTATCTTTGCCGATCACTATTCGGATCGCCCTGCGGCAAACTTCAATTTCACCGATGAGGGAATGCAGAGATTTGAATACGGCATTTTCGTCTGTGACGGTGAGGCCGAGAAGAGCGGCATTATGAACGAGGCGGCAAAGTTCAATATCCGTCTCATGGCCGTTCCGGAAAGCTTCCACAAGGGCACGCTGCCGCAGAGAAAGAGCTATCTGTCGGTTGACAAGGATAATATAATAATGACCGCTTTCAAGTTCTGCGAGGACGGCAGCGGCGACTGCATCATGCGTTTCTATGAGACTCGCGGTGAGGACACAAAAGCGCATATTGTCTGCGAATCGTTCAATGCCGATTTTGAGGCCGAGTTCGGTCACAATGAGATAAAGACATTCCGCATTTCAAAAGACGGCAATGTAAAAGGGACGAACTTCCTTGAGGGTATAGTATAATAAGCGAAAGCCGGAGTGAATAAACTCCGGCTTTTTCGTCCTTTTTGCTCCAAACGACTTGTATCAATAATATTTTATGTTATAATTGGGTTGCAACTCAGGAAAGCGTTAGGAGCGCAAATCTTTGGCAAAGAGAAGCAGTGTTATCGAAGCGAAAAACAGAATACTGTCCGCCTGCGTGAAAATGTTCATAGAAAAGGGCTACAAAGAGACCACCATGCTTGATATAATCAGAGAAGCAGGAGTCTCGGCGGGGACATTTCAGAATATTTTCCGTACCAAGGACGGAGTACTCACAGAACTCGTCAATGTCATGTTTGACAATCAGTTCAGTACCGCTGAAAGCATTGTTGGCGGAAGCAGCGATCCCGTGCTTCTGTATTCGGTTGAACTGGCGGTTCAGATGACTCTTGCGGAGCTGAATGAAAATCTCAGGCAGATATATGTCGAAGCTTATACGCAGCCGAAAATAAACGAATACATATGCCAAAAGACATCTTCCGAGCTTTATAAATTATTCGGCGGTATAATGCCGCAATATTCGGAGAGTGATTTCTATGAGTCGGATATCGGCAACGCCGGTATAATGCGCGCCTATATGGCTCGCCCGTGCGACAAGTATTTTACGCTCGAAAGAAAGCTCGAAAAACTTCTCAGGATGACTCTCAATTCATTTGATATCCCGAAAGATAAGCAGAATCAGGTTGTTGACTATGTCGATTCGCTTGATATCCGCAGTATCGCAGACGGCGTGATGCAAAAGCTCTTCGAGACTCTTGCGATGAAATTCGATTTCAGCCTCGCCTGAACGATACCACTAATTTTGAATACCTCTGTTCTCATATCTCTTAGCAGTTGGACTGTCACCGTGAAAGCGGCGGCAGTCCTCTGCTTTTTGCGTATATAAATAAAAAGCAGGCGAGATAAATTCCCGCCTGCTTTTGGTTTTATCAACCTGTTACATATCTGTTGAGCGTGTCTTCAATGCCGCCAGTGACGGAATTCTGGTCGTCTATAAGTCCGTCGCATCCTACTCGGAAAACCATAACTCCGCCCGCTCCGCTGAGCAGGGCATAGGCTGTCTTGTCGCCTGCGAGAGCAGGGGAGCAGAATGTGCCGTCATCTGACCGGCGTCAGGGACATTGTAATACTTGCTGTCCCAGTAGTTCGCGTTTTCGAGCGTGCGCCACGATGCCCAGTAAGGTGCACCGCTTATCGGTCTGCCGTAAATGGCAATTCCGATATTTATCTTGCTGATGTCCGCGCCGTTTTTCTCGAAGTCGCGCAGTCCCTCTTCGGTTTGCTGGAGGGAACTCTGATATCCGTCCTCGTCGTTTCCGTCATACGCCATGAACTGAACCTGGTCGAGGCAATCAAAAGTCTCCTTTGAAAGCCCGAGCGCACCGGAAGAAAGCGCGCTTGATATTATCGAGTCCTCTTTATATGCTTTCAGGTCGCGGTGGAGCTTCTGTATGAAGCTGTCATATACTTTCCAGTCGTCTGCGCTCGCGGGATATTCCCAGTCGATATCCACGCCGTCAAAGTCATATTTTTTCACGAGTGCTGTTATCTGATCGGCGACCTTTTTCCAGTGGGATGCCATATAAACATTGACTCCGTTGTGACCGTCTCCCCATGCGCCGTCGGCAAGTGCGGTTACTATGAGTTTCACGCGGTGGCTTTGATTCTGACGCTTGGCGATTATTTCTTTGAGCGCGGTCAGTTCCTGCGCAAACTTCTCTTCGCCCATCTCGCCGAAGTTCATATTGCCGTTTTCGTCTCAGTGAACGGCGGCAAAGACGATAACCGTGCTGTACACATCATAGAACTTCGCATGGTTTCTGACATATTCGTCGCCCTTGGCGAGTATCTCCGTCGGAACATCTCCGTCGAGCCGCTGATGAGCCGATACTTCAAATCCCTCTGCATTGCGCTTGGTTCATTGTAAAGCTTGAGCGATTTTATGTTTGCCGGCACGGCGTCGTCGCGGAACTTGTCTATCGAGAGCCTTATGCGGTCCGTGGTCACTGCGTCAAAGCCGCGCATGCGCATATTACGCCGAGAAGAGTTGGAACGAATTTGTCCCCGAGCGGATAGAGATCTGCTATCCAGCCGTATGTCCATGTCGCACTGCTCAAAAATACTACGGCGCAGACGCTGAGCACAAAGCTCGTGTAGGCGAAAGCGCGGGATTTTATCGCGCTTCCGACTTTTTTGAAAAATTTTATATCAGGATCCCTTTCGGTTCTTTTTATATCAATTGCAGTGTAACATACAGATATATTTTGGTCAAGCGGCATTTAGATATAAAAAACTGCCCGACCGCACAGTTGTTGCACTATGCAGCCGGGCATTATAATTTTGTTATTTGCAGACGAGCTCGCCGTTTTCAACATCAACGGTTATGGTCGAATCCGCGTCAAGGTCGCCGGAGAGAATTTTTCTCGCGACGAGGGTCTCAAGGCTGCTCTGCAGATATCTGCGAAGCGGTCTTGCGCCGTAAACGGGATCGAATCCGCGGTCGATGATGAGCTCCTTGGCGGCGTCGGTAACCTCGAGTCCGAGGCTCTTGTCCGCAAGACGCTTTTTAAGGGAATCGAGCATGATGTCGATGATACCTTTGAGGTTATCTTTCGTCAGCGGACGGAAGAATATCGTCTCGTCAAGACGGTTGAGGAACTCGGGACGGAAGCTGCGGCGCAGCTCGTTCATAACGCCCTCGCGCGCCTCCTCGGAGATGTTGCCGTTCTCGTCGATGCCGTCGAGCAGATACTGGCTGCCGAGGTTCGATGTAAGAATGATTATCGTGTTCTTGAAGTCCACGGTACGTCCCTGACTGTCGGTTATACGGCCGTCATCGAGCACCTGAAGCAGAATGTTGAATACATCCGGATGCGCCTTTTCAATCTCGTCGAACAGCACGACAGAATAGGGCTTGCGGCGTACCGCTTCAGTCAGCTGACCGCCTTCTTCATAGCCCACGTATCCGGGAGGCGCGCCAATGAGACGGGACACGGAGTATTTCTCCATGTATTCGGACATGTCGATACGCACCATGTTGTTCTCGTCGTCAAACAGCGCCTGCGCCAGCGCCTTGGCAAGCTCGGTCTTGCCCACGCCCGTGGGGCCGAGGAACAGGAACGAGCCGATGGGGCGGTTCGGGTCGGCGATACCTGCGCGGGAGCGGAGGATGGCCTCCGTCACCTTCTGCACGGCCTCGTCCTGACCGATCACGGATTTATGCAGCACCTTATCGAGGTTCAGCAGCTTCTCGCGCTCGCCCTCGAGCAGCTTCGAAACGGGGATGCCCGTCCACTTGGCCACGATGCCTGCTATCTCCTCTTCGGTGACGGTGTCGTGCACCATGCTGCTGGCCTTGCGCTCCTCGCTGAGCTTTTCTGCCTCCTCGAGCTTCTTTTCAAGCGCAGGCAGGTCGGAGTATTTGAGCTTTGCAGCCGTTTCGTACTCGTACCTGAGCTGAGCGTTCTCGATATCGGCGTTCATCTGCTCGATCCGGCTCTTGAGCTTCTTTACCTCGTCAACGCTGCCCTTTTCGGCCTCCCAACGGGACTTCTGCTCGTTGAACTCGTCCTTGAGGTTTGCAAGCTCCTCGGTGAGCTTTGCAAGACGATCCTGCGAAAGCTTATCGGTCTCCTTTTTAAGCGCCGTTTCCTCGATCTCAAGCTGCATGATCTTGCGGCGCATGTCGTCAAGCTCGGCAGGCATGGAGTCGATCTCCGTGCGGATCAGCGCACAGGCCTCATCGACAAGGTCGATGGCCTTATCGGGCAGGAAACGGTCGGAGATATAGCGGTTTGAAAGCGTCGCGGCGGCGACAATGGCGTTATCGTGGATGCGCACGCCGTGATAGACCTCATAGCGCTCTTTAAGTCCGCGGAGGATGGAGATGGTGTCCTCAACGGTCGGCTCATCGACCTGAACGGGCTGGAATCTGCGTTCGAGCGCCGCGTCCTTTTCGATGTACTTGCGGTACTCGTCAAGTGTCGTTGCGCCGATGCAGTGCAGCTCGCCGCGCGCGAGCATGGGCTTTAAGAGGTTGCCTGCATCCATGCTGCCCTCTGTCTTGCCTGCGCCGACAATTGTATGCAGCTCATCAATGAACAGGATAATCTGACCGTCGGACTGCTTGATCTCCTCGAGCACCGCCTTCAAACGCTCCTCGAACTCGCCGCGGTACTTTGCGCCGGCTATAAGCGCGCCCATGTCGAGCGAGAATATCGTTTTGTTTTTAAGTCCCTCCGGCACGTCGCCGCGGACGATACGCTGAGCAAGTCCCTCTGCAATAGCGGTTTTGCCGACACCGGGTTCGCCGATGAGCACAGG
>OOCI01002591.1_pt1 | contig 10879 bp, 7 predicted proteins | sample 1671761 | NCBI WGS metagenome assembly OOCI01 (sample SAMN06348190, study PRJEB24527) | human gut metagenome | biome: human gut; feature: ankylosing spondylitis patient; material: feces | host: Homo sapiens | place: China | collected 2015-10
GTTTTGAGAGCGCGGTTTCGCCTACAATCCGTATTCCTCGCGCGCAAAGCGCTCCAGCACCGGAATCGACCGCTTCACCTTGTCGGTGTCGATGCAGTAGGCCATGCGGAAGTACCCGGACACGCCGAAGCTGTCGGACGGCACCAGGATCAGGTCGTATTCCTTGGCCTTCATGCAGAAGGCGTTCGCGTCGGCTTCCAGCGCCTTCGGGAAGATGTAGAACGTTCCACCCGGGCGCACCACGTCGAAGCCGATCGAGGTCAGCGCATCGTACAGCAGGTTCATGTTCGTCTCGTACACGCTCAGGTCGCTGGTCTCGTCGATGATCTTCGCCACGGCGAGCTGCATGCTGGAGCTCGGGCAGTTGTGGCCGGTGCCGCGCGAGATCTGCCCGCACATCGGCACGATGAGTTCGGCGTCGGTCGCCCGCGGGTTGACTGCCACGTAGCCGATGCGCTCGCCCGGCAGGCTCAGCGACTTCGACCAGGAGTAGCAGGTCAGCGTGTTGTCGTAGAACTTGGCCGGGTACGGCTGCGTGCCGCCGTCGAACACGATCTCGCGGTAGGGCTCGTCGCTGATCAGGAAGATGTCGTGACCGTATTCGGCCTGCTTCGCCCGCAGGATACCCGCGAGCCGGTCGAGCGTTTCGGCCGAATACACCGCGCCGGAGGGATTGTTCGGCGTGTTGATGAGCACGACCGCCACCTCGGGGTTCAGCGCCGCCTCGAACGCCGCGAAGTTGATCTGGAAGCTCTCGATGTCGGCGGGCACGACGGTCAGCCGCGCGCCCGCGCCTTCGACATACGGATGGTATTCGGGGAAGTATGGCGCGAACGTGAGCACTTCGTCGCCGGGCTTGGTGACGGCCCGCAGCGCGTGGGCGAGCGCACCGGCGGCACCCGTCGTCGGGAAGATGTGGCCGGCCGTGTAATCCATGCCGAAACGCCGGTTGAGGCTTTCGGCGATGGTGCGGCACGCCTCCGGGTTACCCAGCGACGGGCTGTATCCGTGGAGCGCGACCGGATCGGCGGTCTCGTACATGTCGATCATCGCCTTGGTGAAGCTGGACGGGCACGGCACGCTCGGGTTGCCCAGCGAATAGTCGAACACGTTGTCGTATCCGATTTCGGTGCCCCTTGCGGCCGCGTATTCACTCAGGGTTCGAATGACCGATTTGCCGCCGAGCATGGTTTTGTATGTTTCGTTGATCATGGCACAACCTCCCCGTTGGACTCTGGTTTCGTTTTTACCACCGACCACGCACAACAGGGCATGTCGCCGGTTGTTGTTGGGTTCGCGCGGGTTGGGAACCGGGTATATTGACGGGTAACCGGTCACCCGCCCGGCCCTTAGCGGCTCCGGACGACAAGCATAGCCCCGCCGTGGCGGAAAGGAGGCGCACGACGCCCAACATCATCGATTATGCACGTTCCGAGACCCGCCCGTTCGGCGTCGACGCACCGTTCAACGCCGTCGACGCGCTGGTGCTGGCGTCGCTTGTCTATCAGGACATGCCGGCATGCGTGCGGACTCTGGCCGATGTCGAGGCACGATCCGGCACATTCCGCAGACGTCTGAGCAGCATCGACGTGCGCCATCCGGTGCACTCGATTCGCCATTTGGCCGCCCCGGAGTTCGGCGACGCAACGCTGGCTTCGGTGTCGGAGGCGCTGACCCCCGATGATTTTCATGTGGAGAGCGGCCATAACGGCCTCGCCGACCCGCGCCTGACGCAGGAGCTGTACGCCGCCATCGGAGTTAATCCGCGCTTTGCCTGCGTTCGCGTGGACGCATCCGATGAGCATTTCAGCGAGGAACAGCAGATGCAGTTCGCCGCCGTGACCATGCTGCTGCCGGGCGGCACGCTGGCGGTGGCGTTCCGTGGCACGGACGACTCGCTCGTGGGTTGGAAAGAGGATTTCAACATGGCGTTTCGCTACCCGGTGCCCGCACAGCATGCGGCGTGTGAGTATGTGTGCGCCGTGGCGCGCCTGTGGCGCGGCCCGATGGTGCTGCTGGGGCATTCCAAGGGCGGCAATCTGGCCGTGTATGCGGCGATGAACGCGCCCGAGCCGGTGCAGCGGCGTGTCACGGCGGTGTATTCGCTGGACGGGCCGGGGTTCCCGTCGCAGATCGTCGGCAGCGATCCGTATCGGAGCGTCATGCCCCTCATCGTGAAGATCGTACCGGACTCCTCGATTGTCGGCATGATTCTGGAGACGCCCGAGCCGATGCGGGTTGTACGCTCCGACCAGAAGGGCGTGATGCAGCATCTGACATTCTCCTGGCAGGTCTCGGGCAATGATTTCGAATATCTGCCGCAGGTGTCGCCGAGTTCCCAGCTGTTCAACCGGTCGTTGAACGGCTGGCTGGAATCGTTGAGCACCGAGGACCGTGAGCGCGCGGTGGACGCCCTGTTCTCCGTGCTGCGGTCGAGCCATGCCGACAGCATTTCCGATCTCATGGCGGCCGGTCTGAAGGCCGTTCCCACGATGATCAACACGTTCGTGGGTCTGTCGGAGGTGGATCGCCGTCATCTGATCGAGGCGATGGGGCTGCTCATGGCCGCGGTCCGGTCCCGTTCCTCGCGGTAGCCGTCTCGTGCCCGAACTCTGTTTCGCCAACCGAGAAAAATGGACAGTTCGCCTATTTTCCGATCATCCGCCTCACAATCCGCCCTACAATAATCCATATCACACATATAGACATAGTGCCCAATAAACGATAGCCGCACGTCACGCAGGAAGGGAACCATCATGCCGCGCCCACGCAAGGATTCCGAGATACTCTCCGCGACCGAACGCCTCGAAAACGCGTTCTGGGAGCTGCTCGCAGACCACGAATACCGCAAGATCACCGTCACCGAAGTCGTACGCGAGGCGCATGTCAACCGCAACTCGTTCTACTACCATTACGCCAGCCTGCCGGAGCTGGCCGATTCGGCGATCATGCACGCCGTGGAGCACTCGACCGTGCAGGCGCCACGCGCCGACCTCAATCCCGACATCGAATGGAGGCGCCAATGCTCCCTGGTGATGAACGACCCAGTTCAGCGGCAGCGGCTCGACCGTCTGGCACTGCTCGCCGGCAGCCATAGCTCGCCCGAGCTCATCGAATCGCTGAAGGACTTCGGCCGTCTGATGATCATCAACGACCTCCAGCTCGACGCCGACAACCTGGATCTGAAAACCGACCTGATGCTCGACTTCACCGTCGGCGGTATCCTCGCGGTGCTGCGGCGGTGGCCGGAGCTGAGCAAGAGACTCTCGGTCGACGACCTGCTCAACGAGGATGTCGCCGTGCTCGCCATGGGAGTGTACCTGTCGATGTCGAAGGAGAACATGCTGGCCTACTGGAGCCGCATTTTCAAAGGCGACATTCCAGGAGATTTCAAAACCGCCCACTAAAGTGGCTTGCAGAGCAGTCGCCGCCGCGGGGTGCGCGACGCGGACGCGACTCTGGAGGCGACATGGATCAGATACTGCAATGGTTCGAGGCGAACGCCGGGAAAATCATCTTCCTGCTGGTGGCGATCGTCGCCGCGCTGTTGATCACCAAGGGACTGGCACGGGTGATGCGCAAGGTGCTGGATCGGACGGACATGCCGAGCGCGTCGATATTCATCAACATCATGCGCGTGCTGGTGTGGATACTGGCCGCGTCCATCGTGCTGCAGCCGGTGTTCGGCATCAGCCCGACAACACTGATGACCGCGCTCGGCGTCGGCGGCATCGCCGTGTCGCTGGGTCTGAAAGACACCGTGGCGAACGTGATCTCGGGCTTCGGGCTGATGCTCGGCAAGGTGATACAGCCGGGCGATCTGGTGTCGGTTGCGGGGGCGACCGGCGTGGTCAAGGACATCACGTGGCGGCAGACGGTGGTGCGCGAGCGCAACGGCAACGAGATGGTCATACCCAATTCCGTGCTCAACACCGCGTCGCTGGAGAAGCTCACGCCGTCCAATGAAGGATGCGTGACGATGACGTTCACCGCGAAAGCCGGCAGCGACCCGGCGCACGTGACGGAGGCGGTGAAGCGCGCGGTGGCCACGGCCACCGTCGAATTCGCGCAACCCGGCAGTGAACCACTCGTCAAGCTCACCGGTTTTTCGCCGTACGGCATCGAGGTGCAGGCGCTGGCGTTCACGCGCGACGGCGTGTTCCTGTCCACCATGCGCGACGCCATGGCCCGCGCGATAGCTGGATGCGAGTTCGTGGAGCAGCGCGCCGCGGTCGGCGAATAGGGGTCGCGACGCGTTCGGACTTACGCGCGAATCCGGGCACCACAGCGCCTACACACGCACTATGCAGCGTCACGCTGTGCGGGTCACGTCACGCAGAGCGAGCGCACAGAGTGACGCATACTCCAAAAACGTTGAAAAATAAGGCTTCTCACGAACCGTCACGCTGTGCGAGCGCGCGCCGCGTGATGAGACCCGCACAGCGTGACGCACTTATGACGCATTGAGGGGAGACCGGGTATTGAGCCCGGCCTCCCCTCATCGCGACTCGGCCATTATGCGGCCATCACCCGGCCATCACTTGTCTTCGGTGACGTCTTCGACCGTGACGTCGGCATCGGAACCGGCATCCGGATCCTCGGGCATGGTACCGAGTTCCAGATGCTCGCCACCGGTCTGGTCGACGAGCACGGTGTCGCCGTCGTGTACCTTGCCGGCGAGCAGCATGCGCGCCAGCTGGTCGCCGACCTCGGTCTGCACCAGACGACGCAGCGGACGAGCGCCGTACGCCGGGTCATAGCCGGTGTTGGCGAGCCATTCGCGAGCCGCATCGGTGACGTCGAGCTTGATGCGGCGATCCGTCAGACGCGAGGCCACCTGGGCGACCTGGATGTTGACGATGCCGCCCAGCTCCTCACGGGTCAGCGGATGGAACATCACGATCTCGTCCAGACGGTTCAGGAACTCCGGCTTGAAGTTCATGTGCACCGCGTCCATCACGGCCTTCTTCTTGGCGTCCGCGTCCATGTCCTGGTTCACCAGGAACTGCGAGCCGAGGTTCGAGGTCATGATCAGGATCGTGTTCTTGAAGTCCACAGTCCGGCCTTGGCCGTCGGTCAGACGCCCGTCGTCCAGCACCTGCAGCAGCACGTCGAAGACTTCGGGGTTAGCCTTCTCGACTTCGTCGAACAGCACCACCGAGTACGGACGACGACGCACGGCCTCGGTCAGCTGGCCGCCTTCCTCATAGCCGATGTAGCCGGGCGCGGCGCCGATCAGACGGCTCACAGACGCCTTCTCCATGTACTCCGACATATCGATGCGGACCATGGCCTTCTCGTCGTCGAACAGGAAGTCGGCGAGCGCCTTGGCGAGCTCGGTCTTGCCCACGCCGGTGGGACCGAGGAACAGGAACGAGCCTGTCGGACGGTTCGGGTCGCTGATGCCGGCGCGCGAACGACGCACCGCGTCGCTCACCGCCGCGATCGCTTCCTTCTGGCCGATCACGCGCTTGCCGAGGTAGTCCTCCATGCTCAGCAGCTTCTCGTTCTCGCCCTGCATCAGGCGACCGACGGGGATGCCGGTCCACTCGGAGACGATGCCGGCCACCGAATCGGCGTCCACATGGTCGGGCACCATCGGCTCGGGCTTGGTCTCGCCCGTCGCGCCGTCTTCCGCATCGGCCTTCTCGGCCGCGTCCAGCTGCTTCTGAATCGCCGGAATCTCGCCGTACAGGATCTTCGACGCCTCGGCCAGGTTGCCCTCACGGGTGAACTTGTCAGCCTCGACGCGCTTGGCGTCCAGCTGGGCGCGCAGGTCGCCGACCTTGTTGTGGCCGGCCTTCTCCGCATCCCAGCGGGCCTTGAGGCCGCTCAGCTTCTCGCGAGTGTTCGCGAGCTCGTTCTGCAGCTTCTCCAAGCGCTCCTTGCTGGCCGGATCCTCGGCCTTCTTGAGCTGCATCTCCTCCATCTCGTAGCGCGTGACCTTGCGCTGCAGCTCGTCGATCTCCTCCGGGGAGGAGTCGAGCTCCATGCGCAGGTGCGCGGCCGCCTCATCGACCAGATCGATGGCCTTGTCGGGCAGCTGACGGCCGGAAATATAGCGGTTCGAGAGCGTCGCGGCGGCGACCAGCGCGTCGTCGCCGATCGTCACCTTGTGGTGCGCCTCGTAACGCTGCTTCAGGCCACGCAGAATCGCGATCGTGTCCTCCACGCTCGGCTCGCCCACGAACACCTGCTGGAAACGACGCTCAAGCGCCGGGTCCTTCTCGATGTTCTCGCGGTACTCGTCCAGCGTGGTCGCGCCGATCAGGCGAAGCTCGCCGCGCGCCAGCATGGGCTTGAGCATGTTGCCGGCATCCATCGAGCCTTCGGCCGCGCCAGCGCCGACGATCGTATGAATCTCGTCGATGAACGTGATGATCTGGCCGTCGGCGTTCTTGATTTCGTTGAGCACGCTCTTGAGGCGCTCCTCGAACTCGCCACGGTACTTCGAGCCGGCAACCATCGACCCCAAATCGAGGCTGATGAGCTTCTTGTTCTGCAGCGTGGTCGGCACATCGCCGGCCACGATACGCTGGGCGAGGCCCTCCACGACGGCGGTCTTGCCGACGCCGGGCTCGCCGATCAGCACCGGGTTGTTCTTGGTGCGGCGGCTCAGGATCTGGATCACACGGCGGATCTCCTGATCACGCCCGATCACCGGGTCGAGCTTACCCTCCTTGGCGCGGGCGGTCAGATCGGTGGAGTACTTCTCCAACGCCTTGTAGCTGCCCTCAGCGTCCGGGCTGGCGACCTTGGCGCCGCCGCGCACGCCGGGGACGGCCTTGCGCAGCGCCGCGGCCGTCACGCCGTTCGCCTTGAGGATGTCCGCGCTCTGGTTCGGCGCGGATGCGGCGATGCCGATGAGCAGGTGCTCGGTGGAGACGTACTCGTCGCCCATCTGCTGCATCTCCTTCTCGGCCTGCGCCAGCGCCGCCGTCAGCTGGCGGCTCGCCTGCGGCTGCGATGTGGTGGACCCGCTCGCCGCCGGCATCTTGACCAGAGCATTGCGCACCGCGGCGCCAATCGCCTGCGGGTTGCCGCCCGCCGCCTGAATCAGTCCCTGAATCACGCCGTTTTCCTGACGCAGCAGCGCATCCATCACGTGCAGTGTCTCGACCTGCGCGTTGCCCGCGGCAGACGCGCTCTGAATCGCATCACCGATGACTTCCTGGGCCATGGTGGTGAACTTCTGTTCCATATCAACCTCCGTATGTCTCATGCGCCTTGGCGGCCGCGGCCCACGACATCCGAACCGCCCCGCACAGCGCTTTCCGTCTGTGTCTGATATGCACAACCGATTCGACACCCATTCTATTCCCGAAAGTTGAGCGCAAGCGACTCAAGTTTTGCACTGTTTTTGAAGCGCCAAAACGCAATGTGGATAACTCAAATCCGTGCGACACGCTCTCAAAACTCGCAGATACGAAACCCGAAACCGCCATTTTCCGCCAAAACAGTTCTCGTATCTGCGAGTTTTGAGAGCGGTCATGTTTGAGATCAACGAAGAACCGCCCCGCAGCGACTGTCACGTTCAAAACCACGCGGCGGACGCGCGCGAAAGACATCATTCCCCGCGTATGGCCAATACGGACGCCTCGGGCGCAACCATCGAGTTGCATGGGCTCCTATGCACCTCCCCCGAGGCGCTGTTCGCCCAAATGGCCAAAGAGCTGTCCCTCGAAGACCTCATAGAATTCGGCGACTCGCTGGTATGCCGCGACCCCGCACGCAGACGGACCACTCTGGCCGAACTCAGAAAATTCATCCACTCATGCGACTCGTTCCAGGGGCAAAAACAATGCATCAGGGCACTCACCCAGATTCGCGAGAACACCGACTCCCCGGCCGAGACCCACTTGCGTCTGCTGCTCAAACGGTATGGATTCCCCGAGCCAATCATCAACGTCCCGGTCGAGGCGACGGGCAATGCCGCGCACGGTCCCGCAATTTCGGACGGCCTGCGGCCGACCCAATCTGGCTTCGCTGTCGCTCGGCTCGTGCGCTGCGACAGCACACTGTGCTGTCGCCTAGCCGCGCACGACCACGTTGCGGAGGGAACCGATGCCGGCTACGTGGACGATGGGCTCGTCGCCGGGATCGAGGTGACCGGAGGCGTTCGGGGTGCCGGTCATGATGACGTCACCGGGCAGCAGGGTCGAGAACGAGGAAATCGCGGCGATCTGCTCGGGGATGCCGTGAATCAGGTTCGCAGTGGTGCCGCTTGCCATCGGCACGTCCTCGCCGTTGAGCGTGAAGGAGATCTTCGCGTCCTTCCAGTCCAGCTCGGTCTGAATCCACGGGCCGAGAGGGCAGGACGTGTCGAAGCCCTTCGCCCGCGTCCACATCGGATCCAGCCCCTGCAGGTCACGCAGCGTCACGTCGTTGACGCACGTGAAGCCCAGCACGTAGTCCATGGCCTTCTCGACCGGCACGTTCTTGGCGATACGCCCCATAATCACCGCCACTTCGGGCTCGAAGTTCATATCGTTCGAATACGACGGGATGACGATCGGATCGTCCGGCCCGATCACCGACGTGGAAGGCTTCGAGAAGATCACCATGTCTTCCGGCGCGTGAGCAATCTCGGAGTGCCCGCTCTCGTGCATGAACTGCGCGTGCGCCTCGTAGTTCTTGGCGAGACCGTACACCTTGGAGGGAATCACCGGCGCGAGCAGCCTCAGCCCATCGGCGTCGAGCGCGTACCGCTCCCCTGTGGGCTTGACGGGCGCGGCTCCGAACGGATATCCGTCCAGTTCGATCAGGTAGTCCTTGCCGTCGGCCGGGTCCTGCTGGACGAAGGCATAGCGCGGCTTGTCGTTGAGTGAAAAACGTGCGATTCTCATACCCACCAGTGTAAACCAGTGCGAGTGCAATCCTTACGAAGAACGCGCATACGAAAAGCGGGGCGGCCAATCATGACCGTCCCGCCTTGTCGGATTCTCGCGAGCTGGACCCGCTTACTCCGTGTAGCTCTTGTCGAACAGTGTCTTGCCGCTTTCGGTATGCAGGTACACGCGCACCTTGGCGTTGCCGCCGGTGTCGCAGGTTGCGTTGAGCGTCTGCGCCACCGACTTGAACGTGCTGTCCATCCCGTCAAGGCTCGACGTCATCATGTCGCCCATGCTGCTGTACGTGTCAGACAGCGTGTAGTCGTACACGAGCGTGTTGCCTTCCGCGTACGCCTTGATGCTGATGCCCATGCCCTGGTACGACGAGGTCATGCTGTCGAGCTGCGACTGGATTTCGCTGGAGTTGACGAACTCTTCCAGTGACGGCTTGCCGGAGCTGGAGGATCCGTTGGATCTGTCGTTGTTGAGATCGTTGTTGGTGTCGTCGGCCCCGTTCTGCAACGCGTCGTCAAGGTTGTTCAGATCGTTGCTGCTGGATCCGTCGGAGTTGGCGTTGCTGGAGCTGTCGCCATTGGAGTTGTCGCTCTTGGATTTGCTGTCGCCCTGCGTCTGGCTGGTGGACGTGTTGGGTTTCGCGTCGGCGCTGCTGTCCTTCTTGCCGCCGATGACACCGGTGGCGAACAGCACGACTACGACGATGATGGCGATGACGGCAACGACACCGGCGGTGATGCCGGCGATGAGCGGGCCGCGGCTCTTCTTCGGCGGTTCCTGCTGGTACGGATTGCCGTAGCCTTGCGGCGCGATTGCGGGCGGCTGGTTCCCGTATTGCGGGTCACCGTACTGGTTGGCGCCGTATGGCTGTCCGTACGCGGCGGTCGGCTGCTCGCCGCCGTACGGTGCGGCCGGCTGACCGTACCCTCCCGGGGCACCGCCGGCAAGCGGCTCACCGTATGCAGCGGTAGGCGCGCCGGCACCATACTCCGGCTCGGGCTGCTGACCATAGGGCGCGGCAGGCGCATTGCCGTTGCCGCCCTGCGGCCCTGCAAGCGGCTCACCATACGCGGCGGTAGGCGCCTCGCCACCATACGGAGTTCCGCCATCGGGCTGGCTGAAGGGGTTCGGACCGGGTTCAGGCTGCTGACCATAAGGAGCCCCACCCTGGTTGTATGCGGAGCCAGCGCCCGACTGTCCGTACGCTCCCGGCTCCTGCCCATACGGCGCCGCCTGGTATCCATACGGCTCGGCGCCGCCCTGCGGCCCGGCGAGCGACTCGCCGTACGGGGCGGCTGGGGCTCCCGTCGGCGCGCCCGCTCCCTGCCCGGGCAGAGGAACGACCGGCATCGGCGGGAAAGCCTGCGTTGGCTGCGGTTCGGGCGCGCCTTCCGCGCCCGCAGCATTGTTCGGATCACCATACGGAGTCTGCGGCGCTCCATCTGGATACGTGTTGCTCATATGTCCCCCTTTTGCAGAGAGCCCCGTTGACCGGGTCAAATCATTGTTACCGCAACCGTCCACATGCAACGCTGTATGCACCTGATCGGCTAATCCTCAGCGTACACTCACTTTCCGTGATATGCACGGTATTGACCGGAAGTTCATGTTCATCTCACGGCAAGTTCGATTCGCACGGCGAGATCCCTCGAAAACCTTGCTAGTCCGCCTTCGAGGACCTCACCGGCGACGCCGCCCCCCCGTTGCCCCCGTGAACCCGGCACACCTCACCCACACATGCGCCGCGGCCACGACGACGCGTGCCGCATCGGCTTGAACGGCAGCCGGCGAATCCGCCCGATCACACCACCACCATCGTCACGATGGTGCGCGTGTCATGCAGGTCGGACGGGTCCGGCGCCGGCATCGGGATCGGCTCGCGATGCCCGGATACCAGCAGGCGCTGCGTGTTGACGCCGTACGGCGTGCACGTCATCAGCGTCACTCGGTCCTCGCCGGGCACGATCTTGAGTTGCGACGTGTCGTCCGGGTTGATGACGGTGATGCGGTCGACCTCGTAGCCGAGCGTCTCC
>OOCI01002616.1_pt1 | contig 10805 bp, 9 predicted proteins | sample 1671761 | NCBI WGS metagenome assembly OOCI01 (sample SAMN06348190, study PRJEB24527) | human gut metagenome | biome: human gut; feature: ankylosing spondylitis patient; material: feces | host: Homo sapiens | place: China | collected 2015-10
CCCGTTTTTGTACAGAGGCCGCGTGCGAACACAAGCAAAAAAATACCCGCTGTTTTTTACAAAACAGCGGGCAGACACGGTATCAAACAGGGCGCAGGGCGGCAAACGCTCTGCGCAGGGTCTTCTGCAGCCAGAGCAGAGCCTCCGCCGCCGCAAACGCAGCGGCCAGATAGATCACATACAAAAGCGCCGTGTCCCGGCGGGACAGCGCCGCCAGATCAAAATGGGCGGCCATATCCTGAATCAGGACATGATGCACAAGAAACACCGCGTAGGAGATTTTTGCCAGCCGCGCGCCCAGCACACGCGGCCACGGGCGGTCCAGCAGCGGGGCCGCCAGCGCCAGCAGGATAAAAACAGCGGCACCGGCGAGTGCGCAGGTGATCTTGCCGTCAAGGCTGCGGGCGGCGGCAGCACCTGCCAGCAGCGCCGCAGGCAGCATGTACTGCGCACGCTTCGGCATGGTCAGAAAGGTCATGCCGAAAAGAAATTCCGGGATATGCACCGCGACCAGACGCGCATCCCAGCCCAGCAGATGGATCGGAATACACACCGCAAGGGTGACGCCCCAGGTCAGCCAGATATTTCTGCGCAGCGCCCGCTGCAGCAGCGGGAACAGCAGATACAAAAACAGGATGCTGCCGAGGAACCACTCTCCCACGCAGGCAAAATCCATGCCGACCCAGCCCGCTGCCACGGCAAAGTTATCCAGTCCAAGGAAGGTCAGCACCAGCGTAATCGTCTTTGCACCGGCAAAGCTGCCCGGCCTTGTCACAAACCTCCAGCTGAACACAACGAACCATGCCAGCCAAAAGAGCGGGTAGACCGCCTTTGCACGCTTTTTGTAGAACTGCGCGGGGCTTTGATTTTCCGGGACCGTCAGCGCCAGCGAAGCGCCCGACACGATAAAGAACAGCGTGGAGCCGAAATCCCCCAGATAGATGCCCAGCGGCAGCGTGCTGGTAAACAGCTTATGCGGCAGGGTGAAATACCCCGTGACCGTGGCGTTGAAATGCACGGTCAGGATGCAGCCCAGCGCCACGGCACGGACCAGATCCAGATAAAAAAGGCGTTGCTTTTTGATGGGTGTTCTCCCCTTTTACTTTGTTTGCAGCCGATGCTTGATCAGACGCCCAAGCTGCTTTGCCACAGCGGCCGGCTGTGCAGCCGCTGTTTCATACGCATTGAGAATGTCAGCGCGCGCCACAGCCTGAGCCGCTGTTTCAAAGCTGGCGGCGTATGCGCCGTTTGCTTGTGCAATCAGGGCCAGCCGCCAGGCGTCATGCTGGTTTTTGCAGTCCGGAATGCCCTGCGGGAAAGCAGACTCCCGCACCAGCATCCAGCCGCAGTTGGGTGCCGGCAGAGGCTCCTCACCGACAGGGACCTTCGCCTGACTTTGCAGGCTTTCTTTCTCCGCCAGCCATTGGCGGCGCTGCGCCGCAGCACAGCCCGCGTACAACGGCACGGAGGGGCTCAGTATGCCGAGCAGCGGCTGCTTTTCAAACCAGATGGCAGCCTGCTCCATCAGCGCATCCGCCTGTGCGGCTGCCTGCCGGGTATACCAGTCGGTTACCGGGTCTGTCTTTGGCAGCGCATAGCGGATCAGCCGCAGCCCCAGCACAGCCGGGTCAGCCTGCGTTTGGGTGGGCATCCCAACAACATAGCGCCAGTGCAGGTTTTTGGACAGCGCCGCCAACGGCTGGGTCTTAAGCAGCGACACGAGCAGAAGATCCAGCGGGAAACTGGTTTTCTCATGGAGATAGCCGCACAGCTCCCGCGCTGCCATGCCGTCTGTGCGGCGCAGCTCATCCCCGTAGGGCGTGAAGAGGCTGCGCCGCTTGAAGAACGGACAGCCGCGCTTTTCCAGCAGCTCCCGTGGGCAGGCCATGATCGGGTTGACAAAGACGCCCCTCATATCCTCCGTCTGCACATAGGTATCCCATGTATACCCCTTGGCGGCAAAATAAGGCGTGAACCGCGTTTCATGGCGGATGATGGACTCCTCGTAGCTCTTTGGCAGGGGCATTTCCTGCCAGTAGCGCCAGAAATCATCACTAGTGAAAAGCCGGGGCCGCAGCGCGAGGAAATGGGACTGGATATGCTCCGGCACATTCCCGCCGAACCGCGGGCTTTTCATTGCATAGTGGCGGGTCAGGCCCCAGAAGCGCCGGGCGTGCCTGCATTGCCTCGAACATCGGCTGCAGCTCACAGACCGGGCCTGCCAGCGTGTAGTTCATGAGGATGATCTCCTCATATTCCGCCAGTGCCTCCCGGCCGATGGTGAGCAGTGCCTCCCGGTAAGCCCCCACATCAAAGCCGTTGTTTTCCCGCTCTATGCAGCCCGCGCCGGACTGGCGCACCCACACCCGATCCGCCGGGGCCAGCGCACCGTTTGTGACAAAGATGACCTTGCCGTATTTCTGCACTGCCTGCACGGCAATGCGGCAGGCAGTGTCAATACAGCCCGCCGGGTCATAATGGAAGTAGATGACCAGTCGTTTCATGGCAGATCAGTCCTCATAGGGGCCCTCATGCGGGCCGAAAATCGCGCGCTTTGTATTGATGATGATCCGGTAGGAGCCGCCGGGCAGATTGTCCCGCAGCCAGTTCCGGGCATGGCGGCGCTTGCTGTCAGAATACGGGCCGTAGTGGCTGAACAGATGGTGGCGCTTGTAGGCAAACCCTACTGCCGAGCTGGACGCCCCATAGAAGGTCGTGCAGTCAAAGACGCGGGCCAGCGGGCGGATCATGGCGGATGCGTAGGCCTGCATCGTATCGTTGTGGGTGACGGCATAGCTTTTGCTCATGACAACGGCCGGGTAGTAGCCTGCGCTCTGGGCCACAAACGGGTAGATGCGTTCGATGGCATGGCTGATCGTACCGTCCTGCGGCAGCGGCTCCGGCGGGAAGTCCGTATGCTTCCAGCCGTGGTCAAACAGCGGCGCGAGCGCACGCGGGCGGAACCAGAACACACTGCCGTAGGGCGCAATGGGCGATTTTTCACCGGAAACAGGCGCATCGATGCCAAGGTCTTTCATCAGCTTTTTCGTGTTCTCAAAGTTCGGGCCCCAGCCGCCGGAGCACATATTCATAAAATACAGTCCGTGGGTCGGGTACGGCGGGCAAAGGATACCGAGGTAAGGGTCCTTCTCAAACTCGCACAGAACATTCAGCACATGCGCCGAATTTTTGCAGACATTCTCATTGCAGACATAGCCGAAGCCTGCACCCACGCTGCCGGGCTTTGTCTGGACGGCTTTTTTATCATGCATAAAGCAGGCGTAATCATATTCCCGCAGCTGCGGGGCCAGATCGCAGAGGAAGGCCGCCACATCGCGGCCCTGATTCTCCACCACAGTCACGGTAACGCTGTGTACCGGCAGACCGGCAAAGGCCGCCTCGATCTGCGGCTTTTTATCGGCACTGCTCGTTGTGATAAAGACATCGGTCTGTGGCGGGAATTTGGCGGCAAAGGCCCTGCTCTGGCCGAGCATATCCATAAAATACAGATGCATGGCCAGCGCGATGCGGCGGTTTTGGCAAAGGCTCTGTGCCGCAGCGGCATCCTGCACGGTCGGTTCAATGATGCGGGTCAGCGCCAGATTCCGTGTGAAATCGTGGGGGTGCATCGTCCGGATCATATTCTTCCAGATCAGCTCCAGCGGGTAGTCCGTCTCATCGCGCAGATAGTCATACAGCTCCTGCACCGGCTCGCCCGCGGTATCGTTGAGGTAGGCCTCCAGCTCATGCATAAAGCTGCGGCGCTTGAAAAGCGGGCATTTTTTTTCGCGCAGCAGCAGCGTCGGGCAGACCAGCAGCGGGTAGTCGGTAAACTCCTTCAGGTCATCGGTCTTGACATAGACATCCCACTTAAAGCCCTTGTCCCCGAACTGCTTGGTGAACACAGCCTCATACCGCTGCACCGAGTCGGTGTAGCTTTCGATCATCGGCATCGTATCCCAATAGGCCTGCAGCTCCGGATTCTGCACAAAGCGCTTGCGGTAGACGATAAAATGGGACTGGATATGCACCGGCAGATAGTTGTAAAGATGCTTGCCCTTGAAGGGGTTCGACTTTGCGCCGTGGTGTACGGAAAGGCCCCAGAAATCCAGATCCTGATTTTCCCACATGGCCTCGAACATCTCCCGCAGCGGGCGCACGGGGCCCATAAGGGTCGAGTTCGTCATGACGATCTCGTCATATTCCGACAGCTTCTCCCAGCCGTAGAAGTCGAGCGCCGTCTTGTAGGCCCATACATCAAGCCCCTTGTTTTCCCGCACGATGATCGTATCGGTGAACTGCTCAAAAGCGGCGCGTCCCTGCGCGCTGAGCTTGCCGTTGCAGACAACGACCAGCTCGGTCAGGTTCTTATGCAGATCTGCGAGATAGTAGGTGATGAAATCATCCACATCGCCGTTTTTTTCGTAGAAGAAAAAGATGCCTAATCGTTTCATTGCTGTTCCTTTTTATCCATGGCCAGAATCTGGTTGATCTTTGCCGGGTCACCCCAAGTGCCCGGGCTGTCGTAGGGGCGGTCCGGGAATGCGCCGTAGTCGAGCCTGATCTTATAGTTTTTGTCCCGCAGGAATTTTTCCACACGGTCTGCCAGGCTCATGGGCTTGCCGGTGCATACATTGATGATGCCGTTGATCCGGTCCTGCACGCTGGCTGCCACGATCATGTTGGCAAGCTCATCCACATCAATAAAATCGTAAAGATTGCTGCCGCTCGTGAACGGGAAGGTCGCCTTGCCGTCCTGCTCTGCCTGCGTGATTTTGGCAAAGATCGAGCTGCCGTGCGCCTCATCCCCCGTGATATAGTACGCGCGCAGCCAGTGCAGCCTGCAGGGGGAATCCGCAAGGCTGAGCATCAGGCTCTGGCGCAGGGCGTTTTTCGCAATGCCGTACTGGCTCTGCGGCTTGCAGGGAGTGCTTTCGTTGATGGCGCCCTCCCAGTAGCCGACCTCATGCATCGTGCCCATAACGCTCAACCCCTGCAGACCGCCCTCCACCAGCGTGTTGAGAAAGGTCACATGGCTGGACAGATCCTTCATGTGGGCAGCAGAATTGTGGCGGAAGCCGTCGCGCCACGCCAGATGGATGCAGATGTCCGGGCTGCCCAGCTTCTTGTACAGATCAGGATCCCCACTGAACAGCGGTTCATCACAGAATTCTGCACGCTCATCCACGCCCTTGAAGTTGAAATCCGCCGCAATGACACGATAGCCACGGTCAAGGGCATTCTTTACAACATGACGGCCGATATACCCCGCCGCGCCGGTAACAAGAATCGTTTTCATAGCTGTTCCTCTCTGACCGGCAGCAGATCATACAGTCTCTGCAGCCGCATCTGGTATAAAAGCAGTGCCACGGTCTGTTTTTTATTGTGCCCTGCATCGTGTAAAATGTCAACCATCCCGCCGGGATACGGGCCCAGCACCTGCCGCAGCGTCTGCCAGGCGCGGCGGCGAATGGCGCCGGGGGCGTGGGCGTCCCGCAGCTGGTGCATCAAAAATGTGACTGCCTGAGCGCGGCGATCCTTCCAGACGACCTGCAGTTCATCGGCGTCACACCAGCGCTGGGCGGCGTGAAATTCCGCCTCCATCCATGGCTCCAGCGCCCGGATGCGCCCCAGCAGCGCCTGAGCCGACCGCGCGCAGGAGGTGCTTTGCGTGCCCTCAAAATGGCGGTAAACCACCTGCGGGATATAGACTGCTTTGCTGATGCGCCGGTAGGCGGCGGCATTGAAAACGAAATCCTCCAGCCCGAAGCTGCATCGCTCATTGAAGCGCAGCCCCAGCAGCGCGGTGCGGCGGTAGAGGGCGTTCCAGACAAACTGCGGGCCGCTGTTTGTCAAAAAGGCTCCGTAGCCGCCGCTGCCAAGCTCGATTGTGCAGGCCTGCCCGGCGGGATGCGGCTGCTGAACCATTGTACCGTCAGGGCGCTGGCGCAGCAGCTCATAGCCGCCGCGCACGATGTCCGCATGGGTATCCTCCGCCGTCTGCAGCAGCAGCTTGAGCGCCCCCTGCCAGAGCAGGTCATCATCATCGCAGAAGGTCAGAAATTCTCCGCTCGCTGCCTCCAGCCCGCGGTTGCGGGCCGCACAGATCCCGGCGTTTTTTTGGGTTATGACATGGATGCACTGGTTTTCGCTGGCCAGCGCATGGCATATTTTGTCCGTTGCATCCGTAGAGCCATCGTTGACGATGATGATCTCCAGCCCCGGCACCTGCTGCGAAAGGATCGACTCGACTGCGGTGCGCAGCGTTGTCTCGGCGTTGTACGCCGGGACGATCACACTGAGTTTTGCCATGACGCTGCCCTCCCTTCGCAGTTACTTTTTGAGCTTCTGATAGATTTTCCCGTAGGGCAGCGGCAACGGAGCCAGCCGCTTTAAAAAGCCGATCTTCCACCGCGCTGTGCCAAGGTCGCGCCCGGCGGCTGCAGGGTGGGTCAGGTAATACCCCACGCTGCGGGGTGCTGCCAGCGGGTAGATACCGCCGTCCTCAACAGTCAAGTCCCCGAGCAGCTTCGCCTGTAAAGCAGTAGGGCTTTCCACCAATCGCAAAAACGGGGCGATTGCGCGCTGCGGCTCTATTGCCTGTCCGTTCAGCACGCTTTTCTGCCATTCTTGCGCAAAATACAGCACACCGCGCTGCAGCTCTGCTAATAACGGCTCAGCCGGCTGGGCGGCGGTATTCACGCGAAAGCCCGCAGGCGTTTTCGTGTAGCTGAGGGTCGCCCCGACATCCTGCGAAAGCAGGCGTTCCAAAAGGGGCTGCCCTGCCCAGTAGATGCGCGGTGCCGGGGCACCGTCAAAGAGAAACACCTCGGTGCGCGCCGCGCTGAACCGGCTGCGCAGCCGGTCATCCGCCGAAAGCTGCATCCCATGCAGCTCCGTCCCAAGCAGCTTTTCCAGCAGCAGCTGGGTCGTGCCGCCGCTGCCGATGTCCACAAGGATATCCCCCGTCCGCAGCGGCCTGCTCTGCAGGTAACCCGTGACTGCATCGGCCGTTTCGGGGCGCGGCAGCTTTGCCAAAAACGCATACAGTGCTTTTGTGTCCGGCGTCTTGAGGTCGAAAACGCTTTCTGCCTCACTTTCCGGGCAGACGGTGCCGCAGTACGCGGCAAGCTGCGCGCCGGTCAGCCGTTGGCGCGGCAGCGCCGCCAGCACGCACGCATACTCACCCGTCGCCAGAAACGCCGGGGCCAGACTGCGGCGAGAAACCTGCAGATACTCTGTCTTTTCCTCGGGGTAAAGCTGGCCGTAGACCTCCCGCATCAGATACATATCCCGCGCGAGGAAATAAAGCCCTGCGGCCGGGCGTGCGGCCCGCCGGTCATGCAGCCATTGACAAAACGCCACGGCAAGCGGCCCCAGCACTGAAAAGCCCAGTGCCTGCCCGCCCGGCTGCAGCGCGGGCAGGCGGTTTTCCACAAAGGCTGCTACGGCATCCGCAGGCTGCGGCGGCGTCGGCAGATGCCAGGCGGTGATGCCCGCCAGCGCGGCCCCGGCCACATCGGCGCGCCAGCTGTCACCGATGAAAAGCAGCTGCTTTTCCGTGAGGCCGGTTTCCTGCAAAAAGCGCTTGAACAGTCTGCCGCTGCGCTTCTGCACGCCGTAAGTACAGGAGACAAAGCCGCCGTCAAAGCAGGGATAGCCGCAGCGGCGCAGCATCGCATCGATCTGCGTCTGCGGCAGGTACATGTCTGAAATATAGTAGAGCTTTTTGCCCTGCCGGCGCAGTTGCTGCACTGCATCCAGCACCGGTCGGTACGGCACGCAGGCGGCCAGCTCGGCAGCACACTCCTGTGCCGGGTCATAGCCCGCAAGGCAGGGCCGGGCGTATATCTCCGCCAGCGTCACCTCCCCGCCCTTAGCTGCGCGCGCTTCGCGCTCGGCCTCGATGCGGGCTGTATAGAAAGCCTCTCCCCGCATACGGAACAGCTCCGTAGGGGTTGCTGTGTCCCGCTTGATGAGAGTATCAAACACATCAAACGCCACCGCATCGGCGCGGGCAGCCCTGCGGCAGATCGATTCAGTCAGATTCATGGCAGATAGGGTGTCTGCGGGCGGAATTTCACCCCCGCAGCAAAGCCTTTCCAGATAATGCCGATGCGCTCGGCACGGCGGCCCCGGCCATCGCGCAGCACCTGCACGGTATGCCATGCGTCCTTTGCCAGCAGCCACAGCCACCCTGCAGCCCCCTCGCGGCGGTACAGCACGACATCGTTGCGGTAAAAATAGCGGTAGCGCGCCCAGCGCTCCGGTACATCCCGGGCAATGTTCACAATGCCCGGGTTCTGCATGGCATGCACGACCCGGCTGGCCGGAATAACACGGCAGGGTTTGCAGCGCGAGATACGGCGGGTATATTCCCAGTCATCCGACCAGATAAAAAACTCCGCGATGGGCAGACCGAACTGCCGCACGGTATCCATGCGCAAAAACAACGACACAAAGCTGGCCATCACAGCCGGGATCTCTTTTCCGTCAAAACCGTCTATGTCGCGGTACATCGTTTTGCGCTGCAGGTTCATCGGCTGGTCGCTGCCATCCGGGGCCAAAGCCCGGCTTGACAACCAGCCGTATGCCCCGTCCATGGCTGCATCAGCTGCCAGCAGTGCTTCCAGCGCCTGAGGCTCGGGGAGGGTGTCATCGTCCATAAGCCAGACTGCCTTGCAGCCCAGCTCCGCCGCAGCCTGCATGCCGTAGGCAAAGCCACCTGCACCGCCGAGATTTTCTGCGAGGATACGGCAGACAAGACCCGGCATGGCGAGCGTTTTCAGATACTCCGCCGTGCCATCGGCGGAGGCATTGTCCACCACCAGCACCCGCAGCCCCTGCGCAGTTTGGGCCTGCAAAGCGGCCAGACACCGGCGCAGCAGCGGCAGGCGGTTGTAGGTCACGACCACCGCCGTGACATCTCTTGCATCAATCATCTTTTTTCGGGAAAAATTTGCGCTTGAGGAAGGCCGTACCCTTGTGCAGCCAGTTCTGATGCTCCATATAGACGATATCCAGTTCCTCAAAGCTGATGTTGTTGGTAATGAGCCAGGCATCCAGCAGGCGTTCGCTCACAAAGCCGAACACACGGCGGTCATTCACCGTGTAGCCGGTCATGTCCAGCTCCCGCTCAAGATCAAACAGGATGTCGAACAGCCATGTGCAGTAATGCTGCAGCAGCTCCTTTTTCATGACGAACATGTTGAAGTGGTGGCCGTGGGTCTTGGACATATACATATCATAGGCGGGCAGATACTCCGGGCATTTGCGCGCAATAATGGCGCGGGTCGCCGTGAGATCCCGCTTGTGGTGGGCGTGGATATACTGGGTATAGTTTGTTTCAATGAAGTAATGGCGCTCTCGCGGCAGCACTACATTGGTAGTGGCCAGAATGGAGCAAAGCTCCTCATGGCTGATGACGCGGTCCTTCTTGGGCGCAAAGCGGCTCTTTTTCCGGCTGGCAAAATAACGGCGGTAGTGCACGATACCGATATAGTCGGAATCAATGTTGTGCGCTGCCCAGTACAGGCCCGTCAGCTCACAGAAATTTGCGTTGCGCTCCGAGATATTTTCGCCGGTATCATCGCCGATATAGCCGATGGCCGGGTGGATGGCATGGCCCATCTGTACCGGAAGATACATCGGATCCTCCGGCACCCAGTACGGTTTATGCGTTGCTACGATAATGGTGGTCTGCAATGTGTTCAACCCGCCTTATATACTTTTCCTACACTCTTCCGACTATTCTTGCTAAACCTATAGTATAACGCTTTTTCGTCGGAATACAAGTTACAGAACGGTAAAAGCCTATTCCCCCTCGTTTTCGAAGCGCTCCTGCTCCTCTGCCAGCTTTTCCCATTCCTCATACAGCTCCTGCTGATGGAACCTTGTATCGTCTAACTCATCGCATTTATCCCGCAGCAGCAGATGATCGCGCAGCACCTCAGGGTCGTTGATCTCGTTTTCCAGCTCTACAATGTGCGCTCCCAGCTCCTCGATCTCGGTCTCGACCTTTTTCAGGCGGGCGCGCACCTCGGCGCGGCGCTTGCGCTGCTCCTTGCCGTAGCCCTGCTTTTTGGCACTGTCCTCCACCTTCTGCTGCGTTTCCTGTACCTTGGCCCCTCTGCCGGCCTCGCGGTTCTGCAGTGCGGCAAAGTTCTGATAAAATGTCGCGCTGCCGTTTTCAAGGTACATGATCGGGCAGTCCAGCGTCTGCATAAGGTAGCGGTCATGGGTGACCAGCAGCAGCGTGCCCGTGTAGGCCGCCAGCGCCTGGGTCAGGCTCTCCCGCATATAGATGTCCAGATGGTTCGTAGGCTCATCGAGGAACATCAGGTTCGGCCGCTCAAGCGCCAGCTCGGCAAAGCGCAGGCGGGCCAGCTCGCCGCCGGAGAGAGAGGCACAGTCCTTGAATACCTCCTCGCCGCGGTAGCCGAACCGCGCCAGATGGCTGCGCACCTCCAGTTCCGTAAAGCGAGGGTACTGGTTCCAGATGGCATCAATGACGCGGCCTGCGCGGCGCGCCTGCTGCTGGGTGAAGATGCCCGGCTTGGCGCCGCTGCCCAGCCGCACCATGCCGCCGGAGGGGCGGCGCTTGCCGTCCAGCACCTGCAAAAGCGTTGACTTGCCAGCGCCGTTGGGGCCGGCAATGACAAGCTTATCCCCGCGGTGGACCACATAGTCCAGCGCATCAATGAGGGTGCGCTCCCCGATGCGAACGCTCAGGTTTTTCATGATGACCAGCTCATCATACGGCTCAATGTCATACTCAAAGCGGAAGTTCAGCTCCCACGCCTCTG
>OOCI01002624.1_pt1 | contig 10773 bp, 9 predicted proteins | sample 1671761 | NCBI WGS metagenome assembly OOCI01 (sample SAMN06348190, study PRJEB24527) | human gut metagenome | biome: human gut; feature: ankylosing spondylitis patient; material: feces | host: Homo sapiens | place: China | collected 2015-10
GGTGTCAGAGCTCGCCCCGTAGGGGGAGCTGGCGCCGGAGGCGACTGAGGAGGTTGATTACCAGGGCCGTAGGCCGGTCTTGACCTTGCCCTAAAAGGGAAGGTGGCGGCGGAGCCGACGGATGAGTTGCATTTCCTCAGCCGCAGGCTGGTTTTATGGTTTTTATGAGTAGATTCATTTTCCACAGATAAAGTTTGGCTGTACGGTTTCCTTCTTTCCATTGATTTGCAGCGGTCTAATCGCTCCATTTCCTTCCTCCCTGCTGACGAGAAACACTCCACATGTTAAAATAAAGGGTAAATGCATGATTGAAAGATACAGGAGACAAAGGAAGATGGAAGAAACTTTAACGGAACGTTTGAGACGAATGGCGGACAGGTTGATCTCGGAAAGACCCTCTGACCGCGTCCTGAATTTTACACTGGACGACCAGAAGTACTGGATCAAAAGAAAGCTGGGGAATGGAAGAAACCAGCTTGTGAAGTACTCTGTCGAAAAGGAATTTTATTATGAAATCGCCCGCATGACGATTGCCGGGAGAAATAATCCTGACCTCGTTCCGGAGATCGAAGTCCTCACGCCGGATTACATGGTGACAAAGGACGGCGGTCCTACCGTGAAAAACTGGCTCGACTCGGACAAGTCCGAAGCAGAGAAGGAACTCATCCTCGAAGAGGCCGGCGCAGCACTGGCTGCTCTCCACAAGAACGGCATCGTCCATGGCCGTCCGGCTCTCCGCGATATCACATGGAACGACGGAGTGATTCATTTCCTTGACTGGGAAAACCGCATGTACTCCCAGGACCCGGCTACGCAGAAAGCGCTCGATTTCATCCTTCTTCTTCAGGGAATCTACCGCGAAAACTATCCTGAAGCCCGCGAAAGAGCAGACGCCCTTGAACGGGGCTACGTCAAAAACGGCGGCGAAGAAACGAGAGAGGAAGCGCGCCGTTTCCTGATGAAGCATTCCATCGTCGGATCCCTGACACGCCAGCTCGCGCCCTTCAAGATGAAGGACATCGAATCCGTCAGAAAAATTTACGACCATCTTCTGACCTGACAGGCCTCCTGCTATTGCCCGCAGGGCCCGCGCCTTATATACTTAAAGATAGAAACAGATAGAAATCGATAACAATAACCGTCCCTTCCGGCACTTTTCCGGGAGGACAGGGGAGTGAACATAATGAACTTCTGGGAGCAGGAGCAGGAAAAACTCAAGCTTTGGTGGGAAGGTGTCTCGAAACGCGAAATCGGGACGTACTTTTTTGGTGCCATTTTTCTCCTGTTCCTCGTTTTCATTTACTATTTTGCCCTCGGAATCACCGGCCTTTTCGAATGGTACCGCTTCCAGAGGAGCATGGGGGAATGCTTCATTCTCCTTTTCCTGACACAATTTATGACAAGGAAGAGCCTTCTCCATCCGTTCTGGCGGATCGGCTACATTCCTTTCTTCTCATGGATAGTCATATTTCCTTACGTACTCCTGCACGCGGTGAACGGACTGAAGGACGCCTCCTTCAACCACCTGAGCCCGTACTTCCTGACAGCGATCGCGATCCTGCTCCTGATCTTCTTCATCATGAACGTCATCTGCCGCGTCGTCATGGGACGGAAACTGGCGGTCCTCATCTGCCTCATAGCCGTGTGTTTCTTTTCCTTCAGCGCCTTCATCTTCCTCACGCATTACGCATACATGGGAATCATGATGACGCCAAGGGAAATGTTCTTCGCGCTGTACAGCCCGGGCAAGTGGTTCTCCCACGTCGTCCTGACGCATATCGGAGGATTGAACCTTATCCTGATGAACCTCGGGATCCTGGCTTTCGTCATCCTCTATGCCCGCTGGATTTACCAGAGCGCGTACAAGCTGGACAAGAAATGGATCAGGAGGGACACCGCATCCTATTCCGCCATTCACAGGACACTCCAGTTTCTCGTATTCTTCGGCTGCGCATGGCTCCTCATCCGCTGGGTGAGCGAATGCTTCCCGCTCCACGACTACGAACAGGCAAGGCAGTACCAGGAGTATTTCGATATCATCAGGAATACGCCGCTCTAAGGCAGCGCATCCCGTTAGGGGTTATCAGAGGTGATGCCTTTTGTATAAGAAATCAGATAAAGCAGAGCTGACCGTCAGGGACAAGATGCAGCTCATCCTCGACATCGGACAGCTCATGATGGAAAACGGCGCCAGCAGCAAGCGTGTCGTCAGAGACATGCTCCGTGCCGCCGCTTACCTTGGCATTTACTGGGAAAACGTCCAGATCCACATCACATACAGCACCATCATGATCAATGTGGACGGCGGCGTCACGTCGGAAACCATGTTCCGCAAATGCTACAAGCACGGTGTCAACATGATGACGACGCTTCTTGCCAACCAGCTCAGCTGGGACGCACTGAAGAGCAATGAATCCTACCTCATCTACCGGAATCAGATGATGACCATCCAGCAGATGGCAAGGAAAAGACTCTATCCCCAGTGGCTGACACTCTTCTGCATCGGCATGGCATCCAGCGCCTTCTGCCTCCTCTTTGGCGGGCACTGGTACGAAGCCCTCTACACATTCATCGCCGCTGTCGTGGGTGCCTACGTCAAGACACTCTGCGAACGCTTCGGTGTCAATATTTACATCGGCATCGCCGCCAGCGCCTTCTTTGCGACCGCGACAGCCTACCTCACACTCTACATACCGGGGCCGCCCTGCTCGTGGCTGCCCGTCGTCGCCTGTGCGCTGACACTTATACCAGGCGTCCCGCTGATCAACTGCGTCGATGACTTCCTGTCGAACTATCTGAACTCAGGCATGACACGATTTACGCAGACCATCCTTGTCATGACCGCCATGACATTCGGCCTCTCCGCCGTCGCCGTCATGACAAGCGTCCCGAACTTCACCGGCGTCCGCATCGCCCCTGAAAGCCTCTACATCGCGCAGGCCCTCGCCGCCGCCATGGCAGCCGCCGGCTTCTGCGTCATGTTCAACATCCCGAAACGATATATACCGCTCGCATGCTTAGGCGCCATCATCACCGTCGACATGAGAAACATCCTCATGGTCGACTTCGGAACAGGCATGGCCACCGCTTCTTTCATAGGCGCTGCCACACTGTCACTCTTCCTCTTGATCGTCGCACGCAACCTGCATGCCCCGGTATTCGTCCTGACCACACCGGCCATCATCCCACTCATCCCCGGCGTCCTCCTCTACCGCTTCCTCTTCGCCGTCATCCGTATCCATACACTGACCACCGATGAATTCATGTTCGCCATGCAAAACGGCGTCGAAGCCGCCCTCGTCATCCTGGGCATAGCCCTCGGAGCCACACTCCCCGACGTCATAGCCCACCAGTTCATCGACCGCTCCAAGAGAGAACGCTTGAGAAAAATCCTCGAAGAAAGAGATGGCCAGGAAGCTGTCATCGAAGACGCCGCCAACCTCGACCATGCAAGCGAGAGAAGATAAAAGAATAAAGGTAATAAAAAACTGTGAAATCAGAAATCCTGGTTTCACAGTTTTTATTATGATTCTATTTTTCGTTCACCATGCAGCGTGCGGACATTGTCCTTCGTCCTGTCATAGGCTGGATTTCCAAGCGTGAGATTCGGCTCATTAATCGGAAGACTTTGGATACCCATGATTTCCGTCATGAAATTATAAACAAGATCATTGGTCCAGTAATCATTTTCCTGACCCTTCAGCGTTTCAAATAAGGCAGGATTGGCAGACCGGTAAGAATCAGAGAAATGAACAACAAATGGGATGCGGCTCATCTGATTCGTGAACTTTGCACTTTCATGGCCTTTTCCAAGATCAGGTTCCTCACCATGGTCAGAAAAATACACAAGCCCTTGGAAATGAGGATTGTCCTTGACCAGATCATAAATCCTGCTCAGAACAAAGTCCGTATAAAGGACCGCATTGTCATACTCATCTCGCTTCGTACCGGCCTCGTCAAATTTCTGATATACAGCAGGATAACGGTCTGCATAGGTCGTATGCTCTCCCATTAAATGAAAGACAACTAACGCATTGTCCACATTTTTAAGATCAGGTGTCTTTATTGGCAATTCCTCATCAAGATAAGCTGTCTTTATGTTCGTGCCGACTTCACCATTCAGCCATACCTGATGCTTGGCCGTGGAAGCAATTTCTGCAACCGGCGTATCCCATGCACCATAACGTTCCTGGTTGCTGATCCAGTAAGTATCGAATCCGGCTGCATTGGCGATTTCAATCAGCGAATACGCTTTAGCCAGCGGCACCTGATTGTACTGATTCTTTTCACTCAAAGCATATGTCAGTACAGGAACCGTATGAGTATGGTTCGAATACGGATTTTTGAAAAGGAGAGTTCCCGGCTCCTTGGCAAACTGAGTCAGTCAGGGCGTCGTTTCACGCTGGTAACCGTAAGCAGACATATGGTTCCTCGTTTCGGATTCCCCGATGACAAGGACATAAATGCCTTTATGACCGGGCAGGACAGGGAGAGTACCTAACGCATTGAGCCGCTGAATACGCTTTTCCTTATTTTGCGCAAACATCGTATAACTCTTAACCGAATCACGGACAGAAAGGACGATATGAGCCGGTTCATATTCTTTGGCTGCATAGGTTGTTTTTAAACCAAGCGCAAGCAGGACAATCATCGGAAGAATACCAAGCCATCCGTGCGGCGTCGAGGCAAAAGAAGGACGGTCCGTCACGCATACTGTGTATGCTGCTTTGAAAATCAGGACAGAAATAAGAAGGAAAGCGGCAACGGCTAATCCTATGTAGAAAGGATTCTGGCTCATCAGATAAGCAATGGCCTCATCCTTATTTGTCTGGTAAATCGTCATGACGATATCCGGACGCAGGTAGTGCTGACTTAATGCAAAATAACCCCAGAGAACCAAGTTCGGCACTGCAAGAATTGCCAGGCTGATAAAAAGCCACGCACTGGATATGATACGGCCAGCCTTTATCTTTCCCGTAAGGGCAGCGGCATTCTCTATGCAAAGCCATACAAGGAGAATCGATCCCCAGATCGTACTCGCCAGAGAAATGTTCCCAAGGAATTCTCCTCCGCTTACCGCAACATGATCGATCAGCTTGATGATAAGTCCGGCAGACAGGAACAGCATCATGCCTGCGTAAATGGCAAGGAATCTTTTCCTGTAATTCCAAAAATGCCCGGCAAGAGCGAAAATGACACCTCCGGATAAAATCCCTTTTAGTCCATGGAGATAAAGCCCTTCCTTTAAAAAAGAAACAAGACAGATGTTGATACACGCGTAAAGCGCCACAAATAAAGCGGCCTTCCCAAAATCCGCTTTTCTGCGACTAATAAATTGAACCATTATGCATACTCCCTGTGCATATAATTTTATGCAGTATATGTATACCTTCCCAATTGCATACATACACTGTATATAAATAGTACAATTATACAATATTTGTACAGTACTGGATATCGTAGGACTACGTTTGGTTATTGTCAATTTGCCAATAACGCAAAAGATACGGGGCAATATAAGTAGATGTATTCATATTGAAATAAATGTAGCATTTCTATTATATGAAAGTACTGTGACAATCCAGTGTCCGGCTCAATTTGAAGTGGAGTTTTTTGTATAGATTTATATGCAAAAATTGATATTAAAGAAAAAACGCCAGCGAAAGCTGGCGGGGAGAATTTTGCTGCGTTTATTTCTTTGCTCTTTCTTTTTTAGCTTCTTTACGGAGTGCATGATGCTGAGATTTCTGGCGGAACCTTTCAAATGTATTTTTCCAACGATCCAGTTTCTGATGGAAACGTAAAGAGCGGAGAGCAGCGGAAGAGCCCGGAGCAAAAACGGCTTCATCCCAAATGTCTGGATGCTCTGTAAGAAAAGCACAGATGGTAATCGGTTTCTTTAGTCGATTCAGCTCTTCTTGGATTTGCCCGATGCTTGATGGACTTCCGTTCATTTCCCAGGATACATCATCATCCGAGCCCTAAGTCCATGCAGAAATCTTGGGCTTTTCACCAGGCCAAACGGTCCAGTCATAAGCAAAGTTTCCATCGGCAAGAATATGGATCATTGAAGCAGTATCTTCTTCTTCATAGAGTTCAAGTTCTGTGAGACCAGGAGTGGATCCTTCTGCTTCATTGATGGTAAATTCCACCCAGTCTACAGATTTCTGCACTTCGATGGAAAAGTCATTAGGGAGGCCGTTCTTTCGGAATGGTCCTGTGCGGAATTCATATCCTGTACTGAACCGAAGCGTACCGTCAAGGATGCGGCTTTCCGTATCAATGTTCCCATAGAGAACCGCTTCGCGGATGGTCACCGGATGGGTAAATGTAAGGCGGCAGGTTTTTACTTTGTCATCTTCGGGAGGTGCCCAGAGGCAGTCATCCATCGGCATGGCGGGCTTTGCCATGTCTGAACTGCCCAGAAGGAGAAAGTCATTGAGATAATTGATATTTCCAGAGGACGCGGAAACAGCAGCCTGCATGGAAAGATTATCCGTGCGGCGTTTCCAGAAGACCTGATCGCCATTGGCGACCTTGGCTGCATAACGGTAACCTTTTTGTGATACGTGACAGCAAAAAGCTTTATGAATGAGATTGTCAGAAAGTAGAGGTCTTCTGCATTCCTCGGGAACAGGAAGCCTGATTCTCTCATCCCATGCATAGGCAGGATTTGACGTTTCCCAGGAAGGTTCGGGAAGATTATCCCGTGCGAAAACGGTGGACAGCATGTGAGGCGCATAGAAATCCGGTACGGATTCAAAAGCGGTCTTATAAGCAAATCCTTTGAAAATGACAGGGAAATATTTATTTCCCGGGCGCTGAAGGATTCTTCCTATAGCCGTTTCGAAGGCAGCCGAACAGGCACGGTGATCCGGATGGACGTCATAATCAATGCAGAGAATGGCATCCGGCTTATGAGCAAGGACGACATCTTCCATATCCTGAATCATGCCTTCCCGCGTGAAAGGACGGTGGAATCCATGTGCTGCCATACAGAAATCAGGAGCAGCTTTTGTCCCGTACGTTTCATGGCGGCCGCGAACCGTAAAGTTATCGCTGTCTCCATAAATATAGACGGCATTTTCACCATGAACTCCTCCATCCGGGTAGCCAAGGAATATGATGTCATGTTCTTTAACACCGAGTGTACTGAGTGATTTTACGGCTTCTCTTCTGCGGATATCCGGGGTATACGAGTTATCTCCCCAAGTTGAAAAAACACAAATAACATGGATTCCTTCAAGAATTGAACCATGTATTGTAGAACCGGCTATATTGAATTCATCGTCTTCATGAGGAATGATGACCATCAATGTTTTTCCTTTGAAGAGAGATGAATATGAAAATGAACTGTCAGCCATACTAACCTCCTGAAATATGGAGTGGACATTATATTTTCCCACAATATTTTTATTATAGCAAAGAATGGCTAATTAAAAGGAACGAACATAGTTATGCGCGTTCCTTTTTGCGAGTATCATAATATTTGTTTATCTGTTCCTTTAACTAATGACATTAAAAGGGATTCCCATTGATCATAGATTCTTACTGGCGAATATTGTTTCATGGATTCTTTCGCATAGGCTCCCATGGACTTACGTAAAGCGTCATTGCTCATAAGTTTTGCCAGAGCTTCTGCTACACTCTCGGCAGAAGTATCTGTTAGAAATCCATTTTTTCCATTCTGAATCAAGTCACTGATACCGTGGCAATTTGAAAGTCCGACAGCAGGAATACCTGCCGCCATGGCTTCAGCAGCAGAAAGACCGAAACCCTCTGCCAGGCTTGTCGTGGCAAAAATATCACTTCTGCTGTAAGAGTCTTCGAGGACATGCTCAGTTCGTCCCTTTAGGAGAATGCGGTCTTCCAATTTTGCAGCCACTATGTCTTTTTTTACGTCTTGGGCATAGCCTTTGTTAACAAATCCCCAGAGCTCCAGTGTCCAGTCAGGGAAATGATCAGCCAGCAATCGGAATGCAGCAACAAGGAGACGTTGATTTTTTCCAGTACTGAATGTTCCTACAGAGGTAATGATCGGATGTCTTGGATCACGATGAGGAGTGTATTCAGGGATTTCTACAGAGTTTCCAATTACTTTTATTGGCAGATTTGGGAAATACTGTTTTGCTGTTGGAATACCACTAGGAAGGAGGATCTGCATGGTAGAAGAGAGGGCAGCCGCTTTCAATTCACTTTTTGATAGTGGAGGAAATTGTACTTCAGGATGAGAGTGGATCATGGTCACAAGAGGACCGGTATATCCTGCATTCATTAAAATGTATTCAGTTGATGGAATCGAGGTTGATACGATGATATCCGGATGAATATACGCAAGACGTCTTTTAATTGCCTCACCATATTGCTTTCCCTTGTATTCTGCATTGATTCCCTGAGCATAATTTTGTCCGAAGATGCGGGCAATTTCTCTTGCCATTCGATAAAGTGGAGGGAGTTTGTCTGAGATAACCTTTTTACCGTTTTCAAATAGGATATTATCAACCGGAATAGATTCATCCAAAGGGAAATAAGGTGGGCCCTCACGTCCATCTCTGTAAAGGATGGTAACTTTATGACCTCTTTCACGTAAGGCATTTGCTAATTGGCAGGTAGACTTTTCTACGCCACCAGGGTTATCGACCCAGTGCGTATTGAAGTGGGCAATGACGATGTTCATCGGATATGTGGTTTGGGCTATTTTTGTGATGCTTTCCATTTTTTTAATTTTCTCCTTGCATAGAGACGGCAGAGTGAAAGATGATTGTTTTTAATTGCCCATGCGAGGAGTTTATCCCTATATCTTCCATGGATTGGATAAGAGCTTAAATTAGCAAGTGCGTTTCTTATATAAATCCGGCCTTCATCTGTGAGGTTGTGTGTGACCGTATCCAAAGCAAATGATTTTACGAATCCGCTCATTGCTCTGGCAGAGCATATATTTACGTTTTCCTTATAGTACTTTTTAGATAGTTTAAGACGGTAATACCAAAGGAATGAGTTTCCCAAATAGCGGATGGCCGTAAATGTATGACGAATGGAAGATGGGCTGTCATCACGATATGAATATAAAATATCCGGAATGGCTGTGATTGTTTTTGCCTTATCAAAGATACGGATGGTCATGTAACCGTCAGCGACGGACCTTGCTACCTGAAATGGAGCGACCTCACCATCCCAGAAGGACCGTTTTGTCCCATAGGTCCAAAGCGTAGAAATCAATGCGTTAAGGGTATCTTTTTTCCAATCAGCTGTAGTTCTGTTCAGAGCTCTGATTCTTTTTTCTTCGATACTCCCATCCGGCCTAAATGAATTGACACCGTATACGACAACATCATTTCCCGCTTCCAATGGGGGAAGTGCTTTTTCAAGAAGCTTTTCATCGGCATAATCATCGGCATCAATCCAGAAGATATAAGTGCCAAGAGCAGCAGCGGCAGCATTCTCTCTTGTTCTGGTAATACCCTGGTTTTTCTGGTGGATGGTACGGATGTTTTTATGTAATTTAGCGTAGTCATCCAAAATATGAGAAGTGCTGTCAGTGGATCCATCATCCATGAGCAGTATTTCATACGGCTCTTTTGTCGTTTGGTTGACAGCGCTGTCAACAGCACGATGGATGGTAGTCTCAGCATTATAGGCAGGAATAATGATCGTTGCCTTATATTTCTCTTTAATTGGATTCATTTCTTCTTTTGCGTTAGAGTTCATGCTTCGCTCCGAGTTTGTTTAATTGTATTTGTTAAAAGTGTTTCCCATGTATCCCAAACCTTCTCAGGAGAATAGACTTTCATGGCTTCGTGCGCAGCTTTGCCCATGGAAATGCGAAGCTCTCTGTTGTCCATCAGTTTAGCCATGCCTTCTGCCAGTGGGTCAATCCCATCATCAACAAGAAGACCGTCCTTCCCGTTTTCAACGATTTCATTGACAGCACTGCAGGAGCGATAAGCTACAACAGGAAGGCCGCAGCTCATGCCTTCAGCCATGGAGAGGGCAAATCCTTCATGATGGCTTGGAAAAGCAATGAGATCAGAGTCTAAATATTCCTTTGTGACATCATGTGTTATTCCGCAAAGGTGGATTCTGTCTTCTAGTCCGAAGTCCTTAACCTTTTTATTCAATAAGTCTTTGTAGTCTTCTCGGCCATCTCCCCAGAAAAACAGCTGCCAGTTTGGAAAATCTTTTGCGATTTTAGCGAAGGCGTCTATAAGAAGATGCTGCCGCTTGACGTCTTTATTCAGCCGGGCTACATAAAGGATTTTGTAAATTTCTTTTTCAACAGCAAGATTGGCTGTTCTGTCAGACTGAGGAACGCTGTTTGGAATACAAACGATGTTTCCATCCGGTATTCTTTTTCGTATCATAGGTACGAAGTTTGGGGTCAAGCATTGAATTACATTACTTTCAGAAATCCCCTGAAATTCTCTAGTGCTCATTTTAGGGAACAGGAAATCAGGAATATTATGGAACATCGTAATGACAGGAATATTTCCGTGGGTTTCTTTTACAAATCCACTGGTTGTGTAGAAATAGACAATGATGACATCAGGATGGATCTCATCAAAGAACTTTCTTGCATCAGGAAGGATATAAGGATCTCGATAAGCTTCATACCATGCCGCCAGGGAAGGCTCTCCTTTGGAACGAGCCCATTCACGGCTGATCTTCTTAAAAAAGGGAACTTTAATGGGTTCTTTCCCCTTGCGCCGAAGGTTGTGTACTGGGGGTGCGGATATTTTTTTGGACCATTCTGGTAGTACTTACATTATCCCTAAG
>OOCI01002627.1_pt1 | contig 10766 bp, 9 predicted proteins | sample 1671761 | NCBI WGS metagenome assembly OOCI01 (sample SAMN06348190, study PRJEB24527) | human gut metagenome | biome: human gut; feature: ankylosing spondylitis patient; material: feces | host: Homo sapiens | place: China | collected 2015-10
CTCGAACGTTCCGATAATCATGCTCTCCGCCAAGGGTGAGACCATTGACAAGGTGATCGGTCTCGAACTCGGCGCAGATGACTATATCGTCAAGCCTTTCGATGCTAAGGAAGTTATTGCAAGAATCAACGCCGTTACAAGAAGAGTAAGCGCAAATACCGCTGAACCCGAAGCCAAAGAGGTCCATTACGACAAGCTTTCTGTCAATATGGACAGCTATGAGCTGAAAGTAAATGGCAAGAACGTCGATACTCCGCCCAAGGAGCTTGAACTGCTTTACTATCTTGCTTCAAATCCGAACAGAGTTTACACACGCGACCAGCTCCTCGATGAGGTATGGGGCTTTGAATACTACGGCGACAGCCGCACCATCGACGTCCATGTCAAGCGCCTGCGCGAGAAACTGGCCGGCGCCTCCGACAAGTGGGAGCTCAAGACCGTCTGGGGCGTGGGCTATAAGTTCGAGGTGCGTCAGTAATGCGCAAAAGTATTTCGGTCACCTTCTTTTCGATGGTGGCCACCCTGCTGGTGCTGGGCACGGCGGTGCTGGGCTGCTCCGAGTGGCTGCTGTTCAGCCGCTATTTTGCCCAGGAGCGGTACGACACGCTGGACAGCGTGGCGGATGTGACCCAGCGCGCGGCGGATTATATCGTGCAGCAGGCGGCTCTGCCCAAGGGGGCCGAGCTGGATGCCCTGAACACCAAGCTGGAGATCATCGGCGAGAGCGCCGAGGCTTACCTCTTTTTCACCGATGAAGAGGGCAGGGTCCTCATTGCCTCCAACCCCGAAATGGTGGGAACAGATGTTGTGGGGCCGGAGCTTATGAAAAAAGTTGCCGGGGATCAGCCCTACCACACCCTGAGCACGCTGGACGGTGTGCTGACCGAGAAGAGCTATGTCTCGGTGCGGCACATGCAGGATGCCCAGGGCAACAACAGCGGCTATCTCTTCCTCTGCTCCTCCGGTGCGCGGTTGACCGATTTCAAGGAGGAGTTCTGGTCGAACTTCTTCTTCTCGGCCTGCATCATGCTGCTCTGCGCCAGCGTGCTGACCTCCTTCCTGATGCGGAAGCTGACCGACCCGCTCCAGAAGATCACCGATGCCGCCCAGCGGTTTGGCGGCGGGGACTTCTCTGTCCGTGTTGAGGGCGTGGAAGGTGAGGGCGAAGTGGTGGATCTGGCCCGCACCTTCAACCAGATGGCGGAGAACATTCAGTCCAACGACAATTCCCGCGGCCAGTTCATGGGCAACATCGCCCACGAGCTGCGCACCCCCATGACCACCATCAAGGGCTTTGTGGACGGCATTCTGGACGGCACCATCCCGCCCGAGATGCAAAACCACTACCTGCAGCTGGTCAGCGAGGAGACCGGCCGTCTGGCACGGCTCATCCAGAATATGCTGGATCTCTCCAAGCTGGAAAGCGGCGAGTATCAGGTGAACGCCCGGATGTTCAACATCTGGGAGACGCTCACCGGTGTGGCCCTTTCGGCGGAGCAGCGCATCAATGACGGCATGATTGATCTGGAAGGCCTGACCATGGATGAAAAGGTGCTGGTCTACGCGGACCCCGACCTCATCCATCAGGTGGCTTATAACATTCTGGACAATGCCATCAAGTTTACCCCGGCGGGCGGCACCATCAAGTTCCATGTGGAGAAGCTGGGCCCCGAGGTGGAAGTCTCGATCTGGAATTCCGGTCAGGGCATCAGCCCCGAGGCGCTGCCCTATGTGTTCCAGCGCTTCTACAAAGAGGACAGGTCCCGCGGACTGCATGCCCGGGGTGCCGGTCTTGGTCTGAATATCTGCAAGGTGCTGGTCAACCTCTCCGGAGGTCAGATCCGTGTGGAGAGCCAGCAGGGCGAGTGGTGTCAGTTCGTGTTCACCCTGCCCGCCACGCCCCCCAACCCCAGCGGCATGAAGCGCCTGCCGGACGAATCCGGTCAGCCCGTGCCGGTGGAGGACCCCGCCAGCATGAAGCCTGTCAACTGAATCTGCGGCCAGACTGTCCCCCTGAAACGGGCGGGGCGGTCTGGTCGTTTTTGGTTTTGGAATGGATTTTGGATGGATCCAGGGGCAGGTTTGAGACTTTTCCGTGAAAAACACGGCTCCGGGTTTGATTTTTTGCGTGTTTTCATGTAAACTAAGAGTAACCATGCCCGCCCTGCATTCCGGCCCCAAAACAGGTGCTCTGACAGAACGGATGGTGTAATCTTTCTGAAAAATAACGGAGAGTATAAAACACAATGACGATCATTAGTCCTTCGATCCTTTCGGCTGATTTCAATCAGCTTGGCGCAGACTGCCGCATGGTGCTGGATGCCGGTGCGCAGATGCTGCATTATGACGTGATGGACGGCCACTTTGTGCCCAACATCAGCTTTGGCGTGCCGGTACTGAAAAGCCTGCACAAGGGGATGCCCGCAGCATTCTACGATGTCCACCTGATGATCAGCCACCCGCTGCAGTACGCAGAGCCTTTCATCAAGGCGGGTGCCAGCCTGTACAACTTCCACCTCGAGTGCGAGGACGACATCCAGCAGACCATCGATGCGGTCAGAGCACTGGGCTGCAAGGTGGGCCTGACCATCAAACCCGGTACTGATCCGGAGGCGCTGGCCCCGTATCTCGACCAGCTGGATCTGGTGCTGGTGATGAGCGTGGAACCCGGCTTCGGCGGGCAGAAGTTCATGCCCTCGGCGCTGGAAAAGCTGCGCTGGCTCAAGGAAGAGCGGGCAAAGCGGAGCGCCCGCTGCCTGCTGGAAGTGGATGGCGGCGTGGATGACACCACCGCCCCCCTGTGTGTGGAGGCGGGTGCCGATATTCTGGTGGCGGGCAGTGCCGTGTTCGGCGCAGCCGACCCGGCTGCGGCGGTGCGCCGTCTGGCCGCCCTGTGAGAGGTGCCTTACCATGGATGAACGTTTGATCCAGCAGCAGGAGCAGGAGCTTGCAAAGACGGGGCGGTACTATCTGCACGTCTGCTTTATGACCATCCCGCTGCTCTGCATGGCCTGCTTCCTGTACGGTCTGCGGCCCCTGCTGCTCTGCGGCGCGGCGCTGCTCACCGGCAATCTGTGTGACCGCCTGGTCTCCCTGCTGCGCCGCCGCGTGTATCGGGCCGGGGATTTCTCCAACGAGAGCTTTGCCCTCATCATCGCCCTGCTCATGCCCGCCACGGTGGACTGGTATGTGGTCATTATGGCGGTGCTGGCCGGTGTCCTTATCGGCAAGGAGGTGTTTGGCGGCTACGGCAGCTATCCCTTCAACCCCGCTGCTGTGGGTTACGCCGTGGCGGCGGTGTCCTGGCCGGAGCAGGTGTTCCGCTACCCCCAGCCCTATACCAACATCCCCCTGTGGGATGCCACCGGCGTGCCGGTGTCCAGCACCATCTCGGATACCCTGCGCAGCGGCGGCAGCCTGAACATCAGTGCCATTTCGCTGGGCCTGGGCGAGTACGCCGCCCCCATGGGCACGGGTGCCGCCCTCATCCTTCTGGCCTGCGGGCTTTTCCTCTGGCTGCAAAAGGATGTCCGTCTGGGCGCTTCTGTCAGCTTTGTGGTCACCTGTGCCCTCATCGCCTTCCTCTTCCCCCGTCAGGTGGGTGTGAACGGCGTGGACATCGCCCTGCGCCTGCAGTGTGTGCGGGATGAGCTGCTGACCGGTGCCATGCTGTTCAGCGCGGTGTTCCTGCTCAACGAGCCCTACACCTGCGCCCATCACCATCTGGGCCGCATCCTGTACGGTGTGCTGGTGGGTGCGATCACCATGGGCTTCCGGTATTACGGCGTGTACGAGACGGGTGTCTGCTTTGCTCTGCTCACGGTCAACAGCATTTCCGGCTGGATGGACCGCACCGAGAGCCGCCTGTACCAGCTGATGCACCGCCCTGCGGCCGGAAAGGAGGGCGCTGAATGAAACGCTCCATTGCAGAACTGATCACCCGCGATCCGGAGAAGTTTGCCCACCATGACCGGGTGTTCAAAAACAACCCCGTTGTCATGCAGGGCATGGGTCTGGCTCCGCTGGTGGTGCTTGCCACCACGGGCAAAAATGCTTTGATGCTGGCCGTGGCTGTGGCCCTGCTGCTCACGCCTTCCCGGATGCTGGCCTGTCTGGTCAGCCGCCTGTTCCCCCTGCAGGATGAGCAGCCCGCCCCGGAAGAGCTGGAGAAAAAGCTGCTGCCCCGGGCGCTGGTGTACAGCGGCAGTGCGGCGGTGGTCTACCTTGCCGCTTATCCCATCCTGAACGCTGTGTTCGGCACCGACCTGCTGATGCTGGGCATCTACCTGCCCATGCTGGTGGTGGAACCCCTGCTGACCTACCGCTTTGGCCGCGTGCAGGAATCTATGCACAAGGCTGTCTCCAAGGGCCTGCGCATCACGGTGGGCTACGCGCTCATCCTGTTCATCGTGGGCTGCCTGCGGGAGTGGCTGGCGCTGGGCAGTGTGTTTGGAGTCCAGCTCAGCCGCTCTGTCCTGCCCATGGCATCCATGCCGGCAGGCGGTTTCATCGTGCTGGGCGTGGTGTGTGCCGTCTGGCGCGCGCTGGCCCGCAAACACAAGGAATACCTGAAAACTGAGGCGCGCGGCACGCTGGCTGCGCACCCCCGGAAGGAGGTGCAGGATCAGTGAGTGCTGTGATGAATGCCATCGGTGTGGCCTTTGCCTACGCCGTGCTGGCCCTGTTTGCCCAGAACGCCATCTTTACCCGCGGTCTGGGTGTGTCGCGCCTGATCCAGCTGGTGGGCGACGAGCGCACCAGCAGCTGGTGGTTTGCCCTGCTGCTCTGTGTGACCCAGACGCTGGTGGCCCCGCTGGCGTATTTTGCGGGCAGCCAGATCGTGGATCTGCCCTACCGTGCCCCGCTCCGCCCGCTGCTCTACCTGGCCTGTGTGGCGGTGGTCTGCATCTTTGAGCACGCCATCCTGCGGGCGGTCAAAGGCCCCCGCAGCGGTCTGCTCATCCGCATCCTGCCCATTGCCGCCGTGAACAGCGGCGTGCTGGGCACCGCGCTGGTGGAACGTACCCAGAGCTTTACGCTGGCGCAGTCCATCGGCTTTGGCCTGGGCAGCGGCCTGGGCTATCTGCTGGCTGTGATGCTGGTGACCGAGGCGGGCAACCGCCTGCGCAGCAAGGCCATCCCCGAAGCATTCCGCGGCCTGCCCATCACCCTGATCTATATCGGTGTGCTGGCGCTGGCCATCTACGGCTTTACCGGCCATTCCGTGATCCTGTAAGTTGACCCCAAGGAGGGTGGTTGATTATGGCAAGATATCCCAAACGCCAGAAGGTCAAGCGCTACCGGCGCAGCTTTTACACCCGCGAGATGCGGCTGAAAAAGGGCATCGGCATTGCGGTGCTGGTGGTGGCCGTGCTGGCAGCGGCCTGGGTGGCTGCGCCCCATGTGCTGGACTGGGCCACCCACACCTGGTATACCGTGGTGCGGGATCGTGACCTCTCCGCATCCAGTGCTGTCAGCGAGAGTGCATCTTCCGGGACGCAGAGCACCGCTGCCAGCGAACCGGCAGCTTCCTCGGTGCCGGAAAAGGAGCCGGAGCCCGAGGTCAAGGGCACTGATATTGTGACGGGCCTGTGGGCAGAGGTGGATGTGACCACTCTGACCGACGAGGCCGCCATCCGCTCCGCCGCCCGGCAGCTCAAGGCACAGGGCATGACCTATGCCATCCTGACCCTGAAGGACACCGCCGGGCAGGTGTATTACGCCTCCCAGACGGCGGTGGGTGCCGCCAACGCGGCCCCCACGCAGGTCGAGCTGACGAGTGTGGCATCCATCTTCAAGGAGGAGGGGCTGGTGCCGGTGGCGGCGCTGAATGCCTTCCGTGACCCTGCCGGTGCCCGGGCCGACCGCGCTCTGGCCATCCGGTATCAGGGGCAGGAGTACCTTTGGCTGGACAACAAGGCTTCCGCCGGAGGCAACCCCTGGCTGAACCCCTACGCCGCGGAGACCGTGCAGTATATCGGTGATCTGATCGCCGAGGTGCACGCCGCCGGGTTTGATCAGGTGCTGCTGGAAAATGTCCGGTTCCCCTCGTCCACCAGCGCCAAGCAGGACTATGGCAACACCAACGGTGTGGACCGTGCCGGGCAGCTGACTGCGGATATCGCCGCCTGGCAGGCCCGCTTCGGAGATACGGTGACGCTCTGGTACGGTTATTCGCTGGCCGAGGTGACCGGCTCCTCCAGCCAGCTGGGAGCCCCTGCGGCCCAGCTGGGCGTGAAGAACCTGCTGGTGAAGGTCCCGTCCTCCTCTACGCTGGATGCAGCGGCCCGGGAGGAGATGACCCTCTCCCTGACCGAGGCAGGTGTGGAGCATCTGGTCATCCGGGACGATGCCGCCAGCTATTTTGAGTGATCCCTGCGTTTTTGTGAGAGGGAGGGAAGTATTATGAACAAAACATCCTGTTTTTCCCCGGCGCACATCCTGCTGCCGTCGGAACAGATCCCGGTGGGGCAGTGGGGCTGTGTGGCCTGCGATCAGTTCACCAGTGACCGCTCCTATTGGGAAAAGGCTGCGCAGGCCGCCGCAGGCGGCCCCAGCACACTGAACCTGATCCTGCCGGAGGTCTATCTGGAAGAGGATGACGTGGATGCAAGGATCAGCGCCATCCATGCGGCCATGGACGATTATACCCGGAACGTGCTGACCCGCGCGGTGGACGGCTTCATTTATGTGGAGCGCACCGAGCAGAGCGGCCGGGTGCGGCAGGGCCTTGTGGGCAGGATCGACCTGGAGGCATACAGCTATGCCGAGGGTGCGGTGCCTGCCATCCGCCCCAGCGAGCACACCGTGGAAAGCCGCATCCCGCCCCGCATGGCGGTGCGCCGGGGGGCAAGGCTGGAAACGCCTCATATTATGATGCTGGCCGATGACCCCGGCTGCATCCTCATCGAGCCCATCGGCGAGAAGAAGGAGCAGCTGCGCAAGGTCTACGAGGGCGACCTGATGCTGAACGGCGGCCACATTGCCGGCTGGGCAGTGGAAGATCCCGCCCTGCTGGCCCAGATCGACAGCGCCCTGAACGCTCTGGGCAGCCAGGAGGCCTTTGATGCCCGGTATCCCCAGGCAAAGGGCGGCGCGCCCCTGACGCTGGCCGTGGGCGACGGCAACCATTCGCTGGCTTCCGCCAAGGCCTGCTGGGAGGAGCTGAAAAAGACCCTGACCCCGGAGCAGCAGCTGACCCACCCGGCCCGCTGGTGCCTGGCTGAGGTCTGCAATGTCCACTCTCCGGCCATTGAGATCGAGCCCATCCACCGCGTCCTTTTCAATGTGGACTGCGGTGCCGTGCTGCTGGCCCTCATCGCGTGGAGCGATTCCCACGCGGCAGGCATCTGCTTCGGCGATGCAAAACAGCAGTCCTTTACGCTGGCAGGCCCCCATGTGGCCAATGTGCTCAGCTTTGAACATCCCGTTGCCCCGCTGACCGTGGGCACCATTGACGCATTCATTGAGTATTTCATGGCCCGCCACATCGAGGCCCGGGTGGATTATGTCCACGATGAGCCCGCTGTCCGCGCCCTGTGCAGGCAGGGAGGTGTGGCTTTCCTGATGCCGCCCTTTGAGAAGAGCGATCTGTTCAAGGGCATCGTTATGGGCGGTGTGCTGCCCCGCAAGACCTTCAGCATGGGGCACGCAGAGGAAAAGCGCTATTATATGGAATGCAGAAACATTTTAGGTGAAGAATGACATTTAACGAACTGAATCTTTCCGCGCCTGTGCTGCGTGCTGTGGCACAGGCGGGCTATGAATCCCCCTCGCCCATTCAGGCGGCGGCCATTCCGCCGGTGCTGGCCGGGAGGGACTTGATGGGCTGCGCCCAGACGGGTACCGGCAAGACGGCTGCCTTTGCGCTGCCCATGCTCGACCGCCTGACTGCCAGCGCACCCCGCAAAAAGGGTGCCATCCGCGCCCTGATCCTGACCCCTACCCGGGAGCTGGCTTTGCAGATCGGCGAGAGCTTTGAAGCCTACGGCAAGTATCTGACCCTGCGCAGCACCGTCATCTTTGGCGGTGTGGGTCAGGCTCCGCAGGTCGCAGCCCTGAAAAAGGGCGTGGACATCCTCATTGCCTGCCCGGGCCGCTTGAACGACCTGGTGGGGCAGGGGCTGCTGGACCTTTCCAACATTGAGATCTTTGTTCTGGACGAAGCCGACCGGATGCTGGATATGGGCTTTGTCCACGACGTGAAAAAGGTGATCGCCAAGCTGCCCAGGCAGCGCCAGAACCTGATGTTCAGCGCCACCATGCCCAAGGAGATCGAGCAGCTGGCCGCAGGCATCCTGCATGACCCGGCCTTTGTCAAGGTGGACCCGGTGTCCAGCACGGTGGATCGCATCCGGCAGAGCCTGTATTTTGTGGAGAAGGGCAACAAGAAGTTCCTGCTGCCCTGGCTCATCAAGAACCTGAAGCCTGAGGTGGTGAACGCGCTGGTGTTCAGCCGCACCAAGCACGGAGCCGATAAAATTGCAAAAGATCTGAACAAGCAGGGCATCCCCGCTGCCGCCATCCACGGCAACAAGAGCCAGACCGCCCGCGTGACGGCGCTGGAGGATTTCAAGGCGGGCAAGACCCGGGTGCTGGTGGCGACCGATATCGCCGCCCGCGGCATTGACATCAGCGAGCTGTCTCATGTGTTCAACTACGACCTGCCCGAGGTGCCCGAGACCTACGTCCACCGCATTGGCCGCACGGCCCGTGCCGGTGCCGACGGCACTGCCGTCAGCTTCTGTGCCCCGGAGGAAAAGGAATATCTGGCCGGGATCGAAAAGCTGAACCGCCGCCAGATCCCGGTGGTCTCCGGCCATCCCTGGGACGGCGTGCCTGCCCCTGTCAAGGCTGCGCCCCCGGTGCGGGGCAAAAAGCCCAAGGCGGAAGCAGAGCAGCCGGAAAAGCCCGTGAAGGCAGAGCAGCCTGCCAAAGCAGAAAAGGCAGCCAAGGCCGAAAAGCCCGCTGCCCCCAAGAAGGAAAAAGCGGCTGCAAAACAGCCCAGCCCCAAGAATACCGAACCGAAAGAAGGAACATCCATGGAGGAAAACCAGAAGCGCACTTCCGGCGGCCGCAGTGAGAACCGCCGCTCCAATAACAGCCGCACCCGCCGCGAGGGCAATGCCCCGCAGCCGGCCAACCGCGGCAGCAACGCCCAGCCCAAATTCGACCCCCACTTTGTGAGCGCCCCGGAGGCTACCCCTCTGCGCCCGGTCAAAAAGACTCCGGCTGCGCAGCCTGCCGCAAAGCAGACTGCTCCGGCCCAGAACGGCCAGCGTCAGCGCGGCGGTCAGCCTGCCCGTGCCGAACAGCACACCGACCGCAATGATCCGCGCACCGAGCAGCGGGCGGAGCGGAACAGCCGCAATGCCCGCCCGGCCCAGAACAGCCAGAGCCAGCAGGGCAGCCGCAGCAGCCGTAATCCAGTGCAGAGCAGCCGTCCGGCCCGCCCCGCCAAGAGCGAGGCACCCCACGGCCGCAGTCGGAACACCGCCCCCGCACGGGACGAGGACCCGGGCCTGATGCTGATCAGCCGCCGCCCGCCCCAGCAGAAGTTCACCAACTTTGAAGAGTATATGACCGCCCACGGCGGTGCCACCGCACCCATTGAGGATCACACCGATGAAACCTGAGCCGTTTGCCCCCTGGCAGTGCCCGCTCTGCGGCGAACCCCTGACCGGGGACACTGCCCTGAAATGCGGCAGGAACCACAGCTTTGACCGGGCGAAAGAGGGGTACTGGCACCTGCTGCCGGTGCAGAGTATGCGCACCAAGGCCCCGGGCGACAGCAAAGAGATGGTCGCCGCCCGCCGTGCCTTCCTGAACGCCGGGTATTACGGCATCTTCGGCCGGGCGCTGGGGGAACTGTGCCTTGCGTACGGCGCTGCCGCCGGGGCAGATGCACCGCTCCACCTGCTGGATGCGGGCTGCGGCGAGGGCTGGTACGACCGCTGCATTGCACAGGCCTTTGCACAGGCCGGCCGGTCGGTGCAGCTGGCGGGTTTTGATATCGCAAAGCCTGCGGTGCGTCTGGCCGCAAAGGCACTGCCTGCCGCAAAATACGCGGTGGCATCCAGTTTTGCCCAGCCTGTCCGCACCGGATGGGCCGACCTGCTGCTCAACTGCTTCTCGCCCTTTGCGCAGGAAGAGTTCCGGCGCGTGCTGCGCCCGGGCGGACGGATGATCTATGTTGTGCCCGGTGCGGAACACCTCTACCAGATGAAGGCTGTCCTCTACGACACGCCCTATAAAAATCCGGTGCAGGAGGTGGCCTATGAGGGCTTCCGTCCCATTGGGGAGCGGGAGGTCTCGGGCCGCATCACGGTGCCTGCCGGGCAGCTGGAGGCGCTGTTCGCCATGACCCCCTATTACTGGAAAACGCCCCGCGACGGTGCGGCCCGTCTGGCCGCCCTGCCGGAGCTGACCACCGACATCGCATTCCGGTTCTTGCTGTTTGAGAAGCTGTGACCAAAAAGCTCCCCTGACCTATGGTCAGGGGAGCTTTTTTCATGCGTGATATTCCATCCACTTGCCCTTCCAGGCGTAGAGGATCATGAGCCCGGCACCCAGTGCCCAGGACACCGGGTAGAGGATGAACACCCCTTCGATGCCGGAGAAGAGGGGCAGCACCCACTGGATCCACACGATGCGGAACAGGCACAGCGACACCAGCAGTACCACCATGGGCGGTACGCTGGCACCGGTGCCGCGCACCGCACCGGCCAGCCCGTGCAGGATGCTGAGCAGGAAATAGAAGGGGCAGA
>OOCI01002637.1_pt1 | contig 10726 bp, 10 predicted proteins | sample 1671761 | NCBI WGS metagenome assembly OOCI01 (sample SAMN06348190, study PRJEB24527) | human gut metagenome | biome: human gut; feature: ankylosing spondylitis patient; material: feces | host: Homo sapiens | place: China | collected 2015-10
CCGCTGATCCAGTGCGAATACGCCCACGCCATGGGCAACTCGATGGGCGGATTCAAGGAGTACTGGGACATGATCCGCCGCGAACCCAAATACCAGGGCGGATTCATCTGGGACTTCGCCGACCAGGCCCTTGCCTGGCGCAGTCCCGAAGGCCGGCTGACCTACCGTTACGGCGGCGACTACAACGACACGGACGCTTCGGACAGCACCTTCTGCTGCAACGGCGTGCTGGCCTCCGACCGCTCGTGGCATCCCCACGCCTACGAGGTGAAGCACCAGCACCGGCCGATCCACACCACACCCCGCGACCTGAAAAACGGCGTCGTGAACGTCTATAACGAGAATTTCTTCACAGACCTTTCGCCCTACCGCCTGCTCTGGGAGATCACCTCCGACGGACAGCCCGTGTTGAGCGGCACGGTCGAGCGTCTCGACGTGGCTCCGCAGACCACTGCCGCCGTGACGCTGAGCTACAAACCCGAACAGGTCTATGCCTTGGGCGGCGAACTGCTGCTCACGGTGCGTTACCAGCTCCGCGAACGGCAGGGACTGCTCGACGCACTTTATGAAGTCGCCGCCGACCAGCTGACGCTGCGCGGGGACGACCCCGCGGCACGCTTCGCCGCGACCGCTCCCGCCGGGACGCTCCGCGTGGCGGACAAAACCGTTTCGGGCGAAGGATTCTCGGTCGCGTTCGATCCGAAGAGCGGCTTCATCCGTTCCTACCGCCTGCGCAACGTCGAGCTGCTGGCCGGTCCCGTGCGGCCCAACTTCTACCGCGCAGCCACGGACAACGACCTCGGCGTGCGCCAGACCGGAAAATACCCCGACAGCCGGATGTGGGCCAAGGCCGAACCGCAGCTCACGGGCTTCGCCCTTACGCCCGGCGACAGCGAAGTGAAAGCCGTCGCAGACTACGCGATCCCCGCCGTCGGCGCCCGGCTCCGTCTCACCTACACCGTTGCGGCCGACGGCTCGGTGCGCATCAGCGAAACGATGACCGCCGACCCCGCGCGCAAGGACGTCGCCGACCTGATGCGCTTCGGCATGGCCTTCGAAACCCCGGGCATGTTCGACGCCGTGGAATATTACGGCCGCGGCCCGATGGAGAACTACGCCGACCGCTCCGGCGCCGCCTTCGTGGGACGCTACGCCCAGCGCGTCGCCGACCAGTTCCATATGAAATACGTCAGCCCGCAGGAGTCGGGAACGCGCAGCGGACTGCGCTGGTGGCGGCTGACCGACGACTCGGGCCTGGGCGTGGAGATCTGCTCCGACCGCCACTTCTCGGCATCGGCCATCCCGTTTGCCATCCCGCAGCTCGACAACGGCTCGCCGGAATATGTCCGCCACCCGGGCGACCTCGTGCCCGACGGCCGCACGCACGTCAATATCGAGAGCGTCCAGTCCGGACTGGGGTGCGTCAACAGCTGGGGACGGCTCCCCCGTCCCGAATACCTGCTGCCCTACGGCGACTACTCGTTCAACTTCCTGCTGCGGCCCGTCGCCGGAGGACGATAGCCGACGGACAACCAACGCAAAAGCCGCAACCTTTTTAGGTTGCGGCTTTTGCGTTTACATATAACGAATAAGTCCCAAAGCATAAACTCCGGGACCTGCCAATACACCGCCGTTACTATTTTTACCGTTTCGTTTTAAGATATGCTTCGTGAAGACAGTAATATTTCATCGCAATTATATAGTATTTTGACCTAAACACACAGTGTAGATAAATCTAAATAAGTCAAAGATTTTCACCATCTTGCACTATATTAAATAGTGAAAAAATATGCAAAATCACGGTTTAATCTACTTCATGCACCGCTTCCCCGATGATCTTACATGCTTAAAACATTTGGAGAAACGACGTTGGCCCGATGGAAACACAGTTTGCCCACATTGCGGACATCAAAAAAAAAGATTTACCGCTCTAAGGATGGTAAAACGTTCAAATGCAGTTCTTGCAGTAAACGATTCAATGCCAAAACTGGGACCTTGTGAAAATAGCAACATTCCATTGCAAAAATGGTATATTAACAACTATTCCTCCAAAAAAAAGGAATTAGCTCCGTAGAACTTAATAAATCGGCATATTCCAAAATATGTCACTCGTCATAGCAAATGCTGCATCACAGCGTCGATTTAGCTGTTCTCAAACGCACCTAAATATATCTGGGTGGTCTTTAGACTGTGATGCCCCAACGCTTCCGATATGATACCGATATTCACACCCGATTTCTTCAGCACGGTTGCGAAACTATGCCTTGCACAATAAGTCGTCACCTCTCCCGAAATATTCAATCTGCGGGCTAATTGGCGCAATTCGGTATTGACTTGATGGCAGACTTTATGCACCCGATTCCGTTTCTGCATCGGCATCGTATGCCTGCGCGAATCAAGTATCGGAAACAGATAGCCCGACTGTTCGCAGGCTTCGGCATAGCGGTTTACAATCCGCATCACCCTTTCCGACAGCGGAACATGGATTGCCCCGTGCGTTTTCTGATGATTGTACGACAATCGCCCGTCCACGATATTATCGGATGTCAGATTCGCCACATCGACGAACGAAATTCCCCCGCACAAATAAGAGAATGTAAAAACGCTTTGCGCCAATCGGCAAGAATCGCTCTCCGCCGAGCAATCCGCATCGACGATTTTCATTACATCCGTCTTGCTCAACGCCCGTTTCGGGGTGCGGGTGTTGAATCGGCTAATCTTATAGTCGGTGAACGGGTTCTTCTCGCGGGCAACGGCTTTCAACTTAATCGCCCGATTGAACACGGCTCGCAAAGTACGCATCTGAAAACTCATCGACGTATCTTTGTTTCCCCGCGCCCGCATCCACTCCTCGAATTTTTCCAGATAATCGGCGTCGATACGACTGAACGTGAAATGAAGCGGTTTGTCCCGATTAAAGGATTTCAGTACGTTGTAGGAGTTCAGATAGGCATAGGCATTGCCGGCACTCCCCCGTTCTTTCAACTCGGCGATAATCGCTTTGTAGACCTCCTCAACGGTCTGCGCCTTGATGCGCTCCTTTTGTTCGGCTACAATCGTCTGCGGGGTAAATTCTTCCTCGTTGATTTCTTTCGTCAGAATCTTGCCGTTGTATTCGGTTTCGTATTTCAGTACGATTTGACGAATCAACTGCCGATTCGGACAGTTGGGTTTGGGTTGATTGGTGTCGAAATTCCAGAATTTAGGATCGACCGACACGCCCAGACTTTTCATCGTGCGGCGGCCCTCTTTGGAAATGCGGAGCATCAGCGGGGATTCTCCGTTTGCAAGTACCTTGTACCTGTAACAAACGACGGAAACGGATGTTTTCATCGGATTCGGTTGACTTCTTGGTTGACTTTTTCGCGTCAACCGTGGCGTCAACCGCCCATTTTCGGCAGGTGCGGATAAAAAAGAAAAGCACCGATAACTGTTGAATTATCAGTGCTTTTCGGTTAGTCGGGGTGACTGGATTCGAACCAGCGACCACACGCCCCCCAGAATTAAATTTTACTTTTTCCAATAAATTTAACGAACTATATTTCAACGGATTTTCATCTCTTTCAACGAGTTGCGATTTACCATTATCGGGAGTTGTTGCGATTTCGCGTGTTCCACCTGTGTTCCACGCGCCGTCCTCCTACCCGATCAAAATTGAAAAGTGAATCCCCGACATCCGAAAATGCCGGGGATTATTCATTCGGACAACCGACCCAAAATTCCTATTTCAGATCGCGGGCCTTGATGCGCACGACCTTTCCGTCACGCACGACAACCAGTTCGCCGTCCTCCTTCTTGGTCTTTTCAATCAGACGCTTTTGGGCAAGCAAAATGCCTGCATCGATTTTCTCCTGCATTTGCTTAATCTCAATCTCGCTCATAGTCTACGATCTTTTGATAAGATAACGGATCGACAATCTCTTTTATTTCATCCTTGACACCCCAAGCAACCTTGTGAATACCATCGGCAGCACTATTATCATAGATTGTCCAATAGTCACAAATCGGGGTATAGAGGGTCGTTAAATTCCTGATGCCGTTCGCATAACGTCGCCGAATCACATCCGACGGAATATTGTGCCCGCCCTCGCTTACTCGTGTCGCAACACGCTCGATGGCCTGTTCGGGTGTCGGCAACCAAAAGTAGAGCAACGTGACAAAGTAGCCTTTCGCCTGCGTCCGCTCCACGAATTTCACATAGGAGCGGGTCGCCAACGTCGTTTCAAACGCAAAATCTTCGCCTTCGGACAAAAGATCGTCCATTCGTTGCAGCATCAGCCGTCCTGCCTCGATCGCCACGCTTTCGGGATTGAACGGCGAAAGTCCTTTTGCAATCTCGTCGGCATTAACGAACTCTTTACATCCCAACATTTCGGGTAACACAGTATAGGATGCAGTCGTTTTCCCTGCACCGTTGCAACCCGCTATGATATAGAGTTTCGGCATACTTCGTAACAAAGGTACGCACAAGCCGCACATAAAAGCAAATTTTATTTGCGTTTTGTCGAGGCGGAGTACCTTCGACAAAGTCAAAGGTAACTATTTCAGCCGATTTAGGGCCAAATACCAATCTATAAAAATCACATTATACCGAGCAGCGACATTAAAAATCCGGATTTTTCCCATATAATTTATTTATCCACATGGCAAATAATCGGTCGGTTACAGAAAAAACCTTGTTAATCTCGGTGATAAGATCCTTTTCGAGTAGTTTCTTTGCGGCCGACTGTACTGAGCTGGCTGAAGTAAGACTGTGCCGTTTGATGAAATCGGCAGATGTAATACGCTCGGCTTCGCCCTCCTTGGCGATGGCATAAAGCAACTCCTTCTGCTTTTCGGGAACGTTCGACAAAATCTCCCGGAAAATCGTATCGTTCGAAGCAATCATATTATCGATGGCAGCCCGGATCGTCTCCAACGTACATTCGTCGCCTTCGGGCGTATCGGCAAACGATTCGTTGAAGGTTTTTTGGATATAGTAGGTGTGCCCCTGAAAAAGTGCATAAACCTTTTCCGCATCGACGGCGGCTATCGAACGGTTGCGCCGCTCGAAATGCCCGACGATAAACGGAATGTAAATCTCCGCAGGAATGGCTTTCAGCTCCAACATGTCGGCACTGTGGTAGAACGGCCGAGCGGCTGATGCAAACATCTCCTGCATCATGTGGCGTTCGCTCCCAGCAAAGATAAAATGGCTGTTCTCCGACCTTTGGATGTGAGTCCGCAACAAAGCCTCTATATTCTTCTCCGGATATTTGGCAATTTGCTGGAACTCGTCAATCGCTACGATGCAAGGCTTGTCCGCATGAGCCAAATATTGGAAAATCTCATCGAGCGTATATTCGGGCCGCTCGATATCTCCCAACTCCACATTGAAAGCGGGAAGATTGGTGATGGGGTCGAACCCGAATTTCCCGCTGATGGACTTAATCGTCTGAATGAAAAGAGTCGCCATTTTACGACTGCGAGGCAGGAGTGTTTCGTAAATCTCCCGGCCGAGCAGATAGGTAAATTCGCGGAGGCTCGACGTATGCAGAATATCGATGAAAAAAGTGTAGTACTCCTTACCGATCTCCGGCTTGTCGTAACAGAACTGAATCAGCCCTGTTTTACCCATACGGCGCGGTGAAATGACAACCAAATTATTGCCGTTGGTAACCGACTTGACAAGCCGGGCTGACTCGCTTACCCGATCGCAAAAATACTCCGGAGCGATCTTTCCGGTCACGATGAATGGATTTATAATCTTCGCCATAGGAATATCATTTTTGCAAAAATAATTATTTTATTCAAATTATGCAAATCGAATAATTATTTGAGTAAACTAATTGTACCATTCCGCGAACACAAGACCGATGCCGAGTAAATTGAGCAGTGAATAAAATATCAAAATATCGAGATTTTTGCAAAATCTCGATATTTTTATCTATACAAATGCGAATCCACTGTTTGTAACAACACCATGTACAGATTTATTATTAGGTCTACAATTAAAACCAAAAAATATTTGCAATCGCTTCATCGACATATTATTTTTGCCCCGTCTACGACAGATGGGCAATTTAGTAATCGCATCATACTCTGCAATTCTCGGGTAGGCGGTTAGTGCTTCGGCCGGATCTATCGAATCCAGCTTTGACAGTATCTTCATTCGCTTGTCGTATGACATTTCGATAACTATCAGCGAATCAAGAAGAAAAACTGTGTAAAGCTATGGCTTATTCCATCCGGTTTCCCCGTCGTCACGACAAGGCCGGCCGCAACGGCCGTTATGCGGTCAGGCTGTGTATCACCAAAAACAAGCGGCGCAAATATATCGCGCTCGATCTCTACGCCGATCCCGCATATTGGGACGAGGCCGGTGAGCAATTCATCATCCTGCGCAACCTGAAAGGAGCCGAGCAGAAGGCCGAGAATAAACGACGCGAAGCCGACAATGCGCTGCTGTCGAAATACAAGGTCCGCGCCCGCGAGATCGTCGAACGTTTCGAGATCGAAGGCATCGACTGGACGCTGAACCAGTTCGAGGACGCCTTTCTGAATACCTCCAAACAGGGAAAGTTCAACGCCTATTTCACCGACCGTATCGCGGAACTGCACGCGACGGGACATATCGGCAATTCCCAAACCTATAAGCAGACGCAGGACATGTTGAGAAGCTATGACCGGAAGCTGGATCAACGGCTCTTTTCCGACATCGACCTGCGTTATGTCCGGGGATTCGATATGTTTCTTCAAAAGCGGGGCTGTTGCGGCAATACGCGCAAATTCTATTTCAAAGCGTTACGGGCCATTCTGAACCGGGCCAATGCGGAGGGTGTCGGCTCGGTGGCGACCTATCCGTTCGGACGGGGCGGATTCGAGGTCTCCAAACTCGAAGAGGCGACCGCCAAACGCTACCTGCCTGCCGCCGAGCTGTCGAAACTCAAAAGCGCCACGGCCAGCAATCCGCAATGCGAATACGCCCGCAAACTGTTTCTCTTCTCCTACTATTGTTACGGCATATCGTTCATCGACATGGCGATGCTCACGACCGCCCATATCAAACAGATGGAGGACGGCGACTATATCGTTTACAAGCGGCAGAAGATCAAACGGCAGAAAGGGGTCAAACCGATTTCGATCAAAATTACGCCCGCGATCCGGCAACTGATCGGGAGCCTGCAAGCGGCCTCGCCGACCGTGGACGATTTCCTGCTGCCGATCGTCACTCGCTCCGGCTATACGGGCGAGCGGCTCTACATGCACATTCGAGCCCGTTACAGCAAGTATCAAAAGTACCTGCGTCTGCTCGCCGAGGAGCTCGGAATAGATTTCCACCTGACGAGCTACGTCTCCCGCCATACGGCGGCCATGACCTTGCAGCGCAACCACATCCCGCGCGAGGTGATTTCACAGATGCTTGGCCATGCCGATCTGGAAACCACGAACATATACCTCGACAGCTTCGACAACGAAGTGATCAACGAGGCGGCGAAAGTTCTCTAACGGCCATCACGGTTTAATTCTGCTCGCCTTTTTACGCTATTAGCACAAATATACAACTCAAAATAAGCTACAATGAAAATTCCTTTCAGCTACCAAACCTTTTCAGCATTACTCCCGAATGAAACGACCGCCATTGCCTACTATACAGAACGGCACTCGACCTATTGTCCCGGCTGCAACATCCGGCTTACACGACCTTTGAGGAGAAGAAATCCGCTGCTGTTGCGTTGCCCTCAATGCGGGAAAACCGTCTCCGTTTTCACGGGGACTGTCTTTCAAGGGACACGGGCAGACCTCCGATACTGGCTCTATACCGGCATGCTGTTTTATTTCTGCAAGAATCATTTCCCCCAGTTCCAGCTACCTCATCTGTTGTCCATAAAATCCATAAAGCAGGAGGCCGGAGCCACCTCGGATCAGACCATGCGCCGGATATACACGACCCTCAGGCAGCTTTTCGATAGCACGGATGAGGACGACATAAATTTTCGAAACCTCATATTCCAACCCCTCTATTTACGCGCCCAGCAACACCGACCATTCTCATTGACCTATACGGGCTGTAATCGTTCATTAAATTCATTATTTTCATTAAGTACCCCTGCGGAATAGCATTCTCACAGGGGTGCTTTCATTTTAGGCCCTATGTATATTCCATTATCATATTTCAGTATTGAAACTCATATAAAATAATATCGATTATGACAAAATTCACAGACGACACCCCGATCGCAATGCTGACCGTGGGACAACTGAAAGAGATTCTCGGCATCGACCGAATCTTGCCTGACCGGATACAGCAAGGCGACGATCTACAAATTTACAAGCGAACGAAAGATCCCGTTTCGCAAGCCGGAGCATGGCGGAAGGCGGCTCTACTTTCAGCGTGAGGAGATTCTCGACTGGTTGCAGAGCGAATCACATCCAACAATCGAACAATATTGTAATAACCATATTAAACATTAAACATTAAACAATCAAAGTTATGAAACCAAATCAAAATTTAGACCCGTTGGCGGCATTGAACAATGTAACGGAAGAAGAATTGAGCGCAATTCAGGAAGAGGAGGCTGCGAAGCCGCGAAAGAAGAAACCGAGAGAGGGCTTTGTATTCCTCATCTCATTTTACGAAGCTATCGAACTTATGCCTGGACGTCTTCAGCATAAAGCTTATAAAGTTTTAACGCGTTATGCGCTATACGGTGAAATGCCCCCAAAAGGAACTCCGACCCGAATCATGCAATCTTTCGTGGGGTGGAAACGACTGATCGATGCCAGCTCCAAGAAATACGATAAAGCGATCGGGGATCGGTTCGCAGGAAAGACAGATAGTAAAATCAAACGATGACACGCGCCATTCAAGTGCCGAATCGAAATGTCTGACAACCGAACAATAAGCAGACAGAAAGTATACAGGAACTCAAAATGTAAAATGTTTATTATATGAAAGATAGCAAAAATTTATCACAACAAATCTTAAATACGAACAAAAGTAATTCCAATAACTCATGCTCAAAATTTATGACAAACACCGTCGTTCGGATTCCAGCGGGAATCCCATCGCCTAAAGTATCTCTTTTCGAGAACATGACCTCGGTCGTTCCAATCGAGGAAATATCTCTCTGGGAATTTTTATTAAGCTCGGATTACCAAGACATCGTGCATATTTATCGGGAAACGCAGGATCCGGCGGTCCGCAAAGAGATAAAGAAGTTCCGCCTCCCTTGTGTGACCGTTTCCGGAATATTCGATACACGAGCCCGAAAAAGGCTCGTGCATCGGCATAGCCATTACATCTGCGTAGACATTGACGGCAAGGATAATCCCGGGGTCAAGGGAAGATGGCCACGCGCTAAAGAGTTATTAGCTGAAAAGTTCAGTAGCCTGTGCTACGCGGGGCTATCCGTCGGAGGTAACGGACTATGTCTTGTTTTCCGGATCGCATATCCAGAAAGGCATCGGGCACAGTATTTTGCACTCATAAACGAAATCCGGACAAAAATCCATTTGTACGCAGATTCAACTTGCTGCGATGTCACCCGTCTGCGTGTCGCAAGCTATGATCCCGAACCGTTCTTTAATCCGAATGCCGTTCCGTACCTAAACCTCATAAACAAAGACTACGGAGTACCCTGCAAAAACGACAGGTCGGCCTCCATGGATGTAGATACCAAAATGAGAGCATATGCGTGTATAAAGATAATATCAGACCGACAAATAGACATCACATGCGGCTATAAAGTATGGAGGGCTATCGGGCAGGCACTTGCCAACGAGTTCGGACCGGAAGAAGGGCGACGGCTATTCCACTTGGTGAGCCAATGGCACTCCGATTACTACCCGACTGAATGCGACCGGTTATTCGACTGGTGCATAGCCAACCATGACTTTATAAACATCAGCACGTTTTTCCACTATTGTCGGGAATACAATATTACATTCAAATAACCGTCTCAGAATACGTTTACGGGGATCGACTGATAGTCGATCCCTTTTTCGTAAAGGTCAATATGTGGAGTTTACCTTAAACATAGCAGAAGGTCAATATTGATTTTTCAGAATATTTCGCTCAAATTTGTACGACAATGCCCCGACTGAGTGTTGCACTAAGCAAAACATTTTTTTACCTTTGTAGGGCCACGAGAGTGGCGTACATATAGTAAAAGTGTTCGCTTTTATTCCGTGTAGGGAAATCTGGTAAATTTCACACAACAGACACAGGGATAAAACAGCGCGCTCATTGCTTGTATGGTATGCGGTCATCACCGCCTACTATTACAGGTGTGGGGCATTGTTTTATTGGTGTCTAAGGCTTACCAGAGCCTCCCTACTCAATAAGACGACTGTTCCACACTTTTTTTCATGTAAATCAGCCATATCGGAACAGGATGGCAACAAAAACTTGTTGCTATGAAAAAACTAATCACTTGCGGGCTTATGTTCTTCATATTGGCCGCACCCGGTATGTACGCCGCACCGCAAACACAGGAGACCGACAAGAAAGCCCTGCGAGAACAACGCCGGGAAGAACGGAGGCAAAAGCGAGAAGAACGCAGAGAAGAGCGCCAGCAAAGAAAAAAAGAGCAGAAAACCCCGCAATCCCCGGTTTCTGTACCCCCAACTAATCCTGCCCCGGAAACTATTCACGAAGAAATCGAGACTCCTCGTGAGCCAGTCATTATTTCAAAGCAAAAAGAAACGAAACCGCAACCTACTCCGATCAAAGATCAAACGCATT
>OOCI01002640.1_pt1 | contig 10720 bp, 10 predicted proteins | sample 1671761 | NCBI WGS metagenome assembly OOCI01 (sample SAMN06348190, study PRJEB24527) | human gut metagenome | biome: human gut; feature: ankylosing spondylitis patient; material: feces | host: Homo sapiens | place: China | collected 2015-10
TCAGCAGCGCCGAGCCGCCCTCGCGCCGGACGTTGACTTTGACAAAGCCGCCGGGGCGGTTGTATTTGATGGCGTTTTCGCAGAGGTTGTGAACTATCGCGTCGAGAAGCTGCGGAATGCCGTTTACGACGGCGCTCTCGCCGCTTACGGAGAGCGAAACCTGCGCGCTTTCGGCCGCCTGCGAGAGGTTATCGGCCTGGCGGCGCGCGACGGCGAGCAGATCGATGTCCTCGCGCTGCATATCCTCCGCGCCCTCGTCGAGGTGCGAGAGCTTGATGATGTCCTCGATGAGCGCGATCATGCGCTTTGCCTCGGACTGGATCTGGCTGAGAAAATGCGGAACGTCCTCGGGCTTGACGATGCCGTTTGCCAGAAGCTCCGCGCAGCCGGAGATGGTGTGCAGCGGCGACTTCAGCTCGTGCGAGACGTTGGCGGAAAACTCGCGGCGCAGCTGCTCGGCTTTGCAGCCGAACGCCTGAGTCTCGGCGCGGCGGCAAAACATCTTGGTCTGCTTATTTCGTCAAAGCTCAGAAAGCTCTTCTGGCGGATAAAAGACGCTGTCAGCAAGCCGCTTTGCAGCTTAAAAGAAAAAATATCACAGAAATTAACGCCGCCCGGGGAAAAAGACGGAATAATGTCAAATAAAAATGAAAAAAATATGAATTACCTCTTGAAAAAGGGGCGCAATATGTTGTATACTTTGAATAGGCAAATATGCCCCAAAGCAAGAAAACAGAAGGTCAAAGGGAAACGTAAGAATGTCGGAAAAAAAGCGCAGACTCAAAAAAAGGCATAGTACCATACTGATGATCGTGTTCGCGGTCGCAGTGTGTTATTTCCTTATATCCTTTATAGTCATGCAGTCCGATATCAAATCTCAGGAGAAGTACAATGCTCAGCTCAGAACTCAGCTTGCCGATAAGAAAGCCGAGAATGAGGAGCTTGAAAAGCTTGTCAAGAGTTCGGATCTCGATGATTATGTCGAGCAGATAGCAAGGCGTGAACTCGGCTATGTTTTCCCGGATGAAAGGGTATATTACAACGAACAGCAGTCGGCGGACAAGTAAAAAAAGGGAGCAGCGTACTATTATGCAGATCGAGCAGGGAAGTGTTGTTAAGGGTAAGGTGACCGGTCTTACCGATTTTGGTGCATTTGTTGAACTTGAGGGCGGAAAAACGGGCATGATTCATATTTCCGAGGTCTCAACGTCTTATGTCAAGGATATCAGAGAGCATTTGCAGCTAAACCAGGAAGTTACGGCGAAGGTCATTTCGATCAGCCCCGAAGGCAAGATAGCCCTTTCGATAAAGAAGCTCAATGCCGACAATAACGGCGGCGACCGTCCTCAGCGCAGACCACGTCCCTCGGGCGACAGACAGGGTCAGCAGAACAGACCGCATCAGCAGTCCTCCGGCCAGCGCAGACCGCCTCAGCAGGGCAGACAGGTCGAAGCCGTCAATCAGGAGACTTCCGGCAACCAGTCCTTTGAGGATATGATGGCAAAGTTCAAGCAGATCAGCGATGAAAAAATGACCGATCTGAAAAGATCTTCCGATTCCAAGCGCAGCGGAGGCTATTCGAGGCGCGGCGGCAGACAGTAAAAAATGCATTATCAGGCGGGCGTTCAGCCCGCTTTTTTGATTTAAGAAAAAGGAGCGATCTTGTGATTATCAAAAACGCCGTTATACATACGGTAACGAACGGTACTATCGAAAACGGATATATCGAGTTTGATGAAAAAATAATCTCCCTGGGCGATATGAAAGACTGCCCGCAGGGCGAGGCTTATGACGCCAAGGGCGCGGCGCTCTATCCAGGCTTTATCGATGCCCATACCCATATCGGCATCACCGAGGATTCGCTGACCTTTGAGGGCGAGGATTGCAACGAGATGACCGATCCCGTCACACCGAACCTCAGAGCTCTCGATGCCGTCAACGCTCTCGACAGATGCTTTGAAGAGGCGAGAGAGGCGGGCGTTACCTGCGTGCTGACCTGTCCGGGCAGCGCGAACCCCGTAGCCGGTCAGATAGCGGCGATAAAAACCCATGGCGTGTGCATAGATGATATGGTTGTCAAGGCTCCCGCCGCGATGAAATTCGCCCTCGGCGAGAATCCCAAGACCGTCTATAACGAGAAAAAGATGGCGCCCAGTACAAGAATGGCGACCGCCGCGATAATCAGAGAACAGCTGACAAAGACTCGCGAATATATCAAAAAAGATAAGGCGAGCCGCGAGTTTGACGCGAAGCTCGAAGCCCTCGCTCCGCTGTTTGAGGAGCATATGCAGATGCATATTCATGCCCACCGCGCCGATGATATCTTCACCGCCGTGCGTATCGCCGAGGAGTTCGGGCTCGATTATTGCGTTGTCCACTGCACTCAGGGTCATCTTATTGCCGACAGACTCGCGAAAGCCGGGGTCAAGGCGTTCAGCGGACCTCTCATCAGCGACCGCTGCAAGCCCGAGCTCAAAGATTCCACCCCCGCAACCCCCGGCGTGCTCAGCAAAGCGGGCGTAAAGACCGCGATAGTCACCGACCATCCGGTTATCCCTATCCAGTATCTGCCGCTGTGCGCGGGACTTGCCGTGCGCGAGGGCATGACTCATGATGATGCGCTGAGAGCCATAACCATAAATCCCGCCGAGATGTGCGGAATCGCCGACCGCGTCGGCTCTCTCGAAGTCGGCAAGGATGCCGATATGAGCCTGTTCGATTCCGATCCGCTGACCCTCTTCGCAAAGCCGCTGCTCGTTGTCGGCGACGGCGAGATTCTCATGGAGGGAAAGCCCAATGCGTGAGATAGATGTCAGTCTCATAACCGAAGCGGTCAGCCGAGCGTGCATCAGCGCCAACAAAGTTCTGCCTGATGACCTCGCAGAGCTTATCAAAAAGAGCGCCGATACAGAAACCGACGATGTGCCCAAAGATATAATGTGCCGCCTGTGCGATAATCTCTGCGCTGCAAAGGAGCTGGATATTCCAATCTGCCAGGACACCGGAATGGCTGTTATCTTTGCAAAAATCGGTCAGGATGTCCACTTTGTCGGCGGCAGCTTTAAAGATGCCGTCAACGCCGGAGTCGCAAAGGGCTACACCGAGGGCTATCTCAGAAAATCGGTCGTTGCCGATCCTCTCAGACGCATCAATACCGGCGACAACACCCCGGCTGTTCTGCATATCGAGCTTGTAGAGGGTGATAAAGTCGAGCTGACCGTCGCTCCCAAGGGCTTCGGCAGCGAGAATATGAGCGCGCTTAAAATGTTCACTCCCTCCGCCTCGCGCGAGGATATCATAGATTATGTTGTCGATGTCGTTCGCCGCGCTGGGAGCAACCCCTGCCCGCCGATGGTTATAGGCGTCGGTATCGGCGGCGATTTCGAGCAGTGCGCGCTGCTCGCCAAAAAGGCTCTCTGCCGCCCGGTCAGCGAGCCGAATGCCGATGAATATTACGCCGCGATGGAATCGGAGATACTCGAAAAGGCAAATGCCCTCAATATAGGCCCTCAGGGCTTCGGCGGCAAGACGACCGCGCTGAGCGCCGCCGTCGAATTTGCCCCGACCCATATCGCGGGATTGCCCGTCGCGGTCAATATCGGCTGCCATGTCACTCGCCATGTGACCGTCGTTGTCTGATATCTTGCCCTATTATAGAAAATTTGTAAATTTTTTAGAAATGCAGCTCTTTACTCTTTATTTTTTTAGTCATATGTGCTACAATACAATCAGAGACAGAAGTCTCCAATAATTCTAAGGGGCTGACATTATGAAAAGAGTTATTACTGGACGCAAGTGTTCGCCGAGAGAATCATTCAAGGAGAGAGCGGAGAAAAAGCTTGCCAAAGTAGAGCGTTTCTTCGGCGACGAGGCGGAGGCAAAGATCACCGCCACTGTCGAGAAGTCAGGTCAGACAGTTGAGATAACCGTTATCAACAACGGTATGATATTCCGTGCGCAGGAGCGGGCGGAAAATATGAACGATGCACTCGATAAATGCGTCGATTCGCTCGTTCGCCAGATTCGTAAGAACAAAACAAAGCTTGAAAAGCGTATGCGTTCCGCCGCATTTGATGAACTCAATGACGGCGCGGATGTTGCGGACGAGAAAGAGTATGACCTCGTCAGAACAAAGCACGTTGCAGTCAAGCCGCAGACGGTCGATGAGGCTATTCTTCAGATGAATATGCTCGGCCACGAGTTCTATATGTTTATAAATGAGGCGACAGGTCTTGTCAGCGTGGTCTATTGCCGTATCGACGGCGGCTACGGTCTGCTTGAGCCCAGCGCCGAATGATTTGAATTTGCTTTTCTGAACAAGGGGCGCGCCCTGGTGCGCCCCTTGTACTATGTGAAAACGAAAGTAGCTTTGAAAGGTAGTTTTGATGGATATAAATTTCGCAGTACCCTGTCTGCTGGGTCTTGAGGCGCCGATAGCCGAAGAGCTCAGAAATATGGAGGCGTCGGATGTCCGCGCCGAAAACGGCCGCGTGCTTTTCAGCGACGACGAAAATATTCTTGCCCGCGCAAATATCTGCTCGCGCTTTTCCGAGCGCGTGCTTGTGCTTCTCGGCTCGTTCGAGGCGCATAGCTTTGAGGAGCTTTTTCAGGGCACACGCGCCCTCCCGTGGGAGCAATGGATCGGCGCAGACGATGCGTTCCCCGTCAAGGGCTATTCCATCGATTCCGACCTTTTCAGCGTGCGCGACTGCCAGGCGATAATCAAAAAAGCGGTCGTCGAACGCCTAAAACAGAAATATTCTATCGAATGGTTTGAAGAGAGCGGACCTGTCTATCAGATTCAGTTCTCTATAATGAAAAACAAAGTTTCGCTCATGCTCGACACCTCCGGCGCGGGACTCCATAAGAGGGGATACCGCCAGAACGCGAACGACGCCCCGATAAAAGAGACTCTTGCTGCGTCGCTGTGCTGGTTCTCGCGTCTGCGCCCGTATCATTCGCTCTATGACCCCATGTGCGGATCGGGTACGATACTTATCGAGGGCGCGATGATGGCGCGCAATATCGCCCCCGGAGTCAACCGCAACTTTGCCGCCGAGCGCTGGAGCAATATCCCGCGCGATGTGTGGTATACCGAGCGCGAACGTGCGCGCGACCTTGAGCGCGAGGCGCATGACTTCTTTGCTTACGGCTCCGATATCAGCCGTGAAGCTGCGGCTCTTACCGCCGCAAACGCCGAAGCTGCCGGCGTTGACGACCTCGTCAGCGTGCGCTGCTGTGAATTGAAAAAATTCGTTCCGCAGACCGAGCGCGGAACTCTTATATGCAACCCGCCTTATGGCGAGCGTATGCTCGATATCGAGCAGGCGAACACGCTTTATCGCGATATGGGCCGCGTGTTTGAGCGCCGCCACGGCTGGTCTTACAGCATCATAACTCCGTGCGATACTTTCGAGCAGGAGTTCGGGCGCAAGGCTGATAAACGCAGGAAATTATATAACGGCATGATAAAGTGTCAGTTATTTATGTATTTTAAATAAGGCGAAAGAGGTAAAACAGGAGGTATTATTTGTGAAACATATTTTCCTCATCAATCCGGCAGCAGGAAAGAAGGGCAATGCCGAGAGCATTATCCGTCCCCAGATTGAGGACTATTGCGGCAAAGCGGGTCTCGACTATGAGATCTATGTCACAAAATGTCAGGGCGACGCCCAGAACTACTGCAGGGAACACGCAAAATCCGGCGAAGCGCTCCGCTTCTATGCCTGCGGCGGCGACGGAACTCTCTATGAGGTGGTCAACGGCGCTTACGGCTATCCCAACTGCGAGGTCGCAGTTATCCCGCTGGGCTCGGGCAACGATTTTGTCCGCCTGTTCGGCACAAAGGAGCAGTTCTGCAATGTCGAGGCTCAGGTCACGGGTATACCCGTCGAGCTTGATGTTATCAAGTGCGGCGACAAGATAGCCGTCAACCAGTGCTCGATGGGCATGGACGCCGAGGTTTGTGCGAAGCAGTCCTATTTCAAGAAGATGCCGCTTATGACGGGTGAGACCGCGTATGTCGCGGCGGCTCTCCAGGCGCTCTGCAAGAAAATAGGTCATGAGTTCACCATAACTATTGACGACGGCGAGCCGATAAAGCAGGATGTCCTGCTCTGCGTCGCGGCGAATTCCCGTTGGTACGGCGGCGGCTTCAAGGCGGCGCCGCTCGCATGGCCGGATGACGGCAAGCTTGACTTTGTTATCATCCGCCACGACAGAGGCCGTTTGCGCCTGTTCCCGCTTCTTCAGAAGTATAAGAAAGGTCAGCACCTCGGTCTGCCGATGACCCAATATATCAACGGCACAAAGCTGACTATCCACAGCGATGTTCCCGCGGCTGTCAATATCGACGGCGAGTGCGAGTATGTCAACGATGTTGTGTTTGAGCTTGTTCCCAAGGGAATCAAGTTCGTCGTGCCTCAGTTCTCCGAGTTCCATAAGGGCAGAACCGAGCGCGAAGCGGCAAGAAAATAAAACAAAAAAGCACTGCCTGACGAAAGCCGGGCAGTGCTTTGAAATATGAGTTTTATTCAGTAACTTTGTCCGTGCGCAGCCTGTATCTGCGGTCTCTGAGCAGCTTTTCGAGGCAGTGCGGGCAGGCGGGACGCTCGGGGAAGAAGAGCCCGCCGGGATGAACATTTAATTTGCCGTGATAATCAGACCCTGATGTTACGCGCAGGTGGCTGTATTTCTTCGCCCACGCTTCGGCAATCTCGTTGTTCGATTCGTGACCGGGATGGGCGTTGTATATCTCAACTCCGTCGAGCAGCTTGTCGTCTGTGACCGTCATGCCGACTCTGAATGGGTGCGCCTGAAAAACGATGAGATTATTCTCGTCCGCTATCGGTCTGAAGTCCTCGAGGCACTCAATCCTGTCGAGGTCGGGATGCGAATAGACAAAGTCCTCGTTGAAGCCGTAGACAAGATAGTCGTTGTCGTTCTCGAGAAATCTCAGCTCCATGCCGAGAAGAACCGTGAAATCCTCGGTCTCAAGTGCCTTTGCAGCTCTGTAACCCTCGAAGAAGTGATCCGCTTTCTTCTCCCATGGCTCGTTTGCTATCTTTTCCATCGTGCCCGTATGCATGTGGTCGGTTATGACTATTCCGTCGTAGCCGAGATTTTTGAAAGTATTCACAACCTGCTCCGCAGGAACTTCGCCGCACCTGCTTGTCTGCGAGGTGTGCGCGTGCATTTCAAAAAGATATTCTTTCATCCGTCTCACTCTTTCTCGTTTTGTCGTGAGTATTATACTCCGATCTCAATGTTTTCGCAATTATTTTTTGAATTTTGGAGAACTTATGAAAAACTATTCGCTTATTATCTGGGATTTTAACGGCACTCTGCTCGACGATGTCGGCGCCGCGCTCGGCTCCGTCAACGATATGCTTGCCCGCCGCTCAAAAGAGCCGATAACGCTCGATGAGTACCGTGAATATATAGATGTACCTATCCGCCATTTCTATGAGCAGGTGCTCGACCTCGAAAATGAGGACTACGATTTGATTCTCAACGAGTTCCAGCAGGGCTACGAAGCCCATGTCAAAAACTGCGGACTGACTCGCTTCGTCTCTGCGGCTCTCGAAGAGGCAAAGTGCCTCGGCATTCCGCAGGTCGTACTCTCGTCGAGCGAACAGAGCCAGCTCGAACGGCTTTTGAAGCACTATGAAATCGACGGATATTTCGACTCCGTCCTCGGCGCAGACAACCTCCTTGCCGGCAGCAAGGTCGAGCGCGCGGAAAAATTCATAGAGGAGCACGGCGTCGATGCGTCAAAAGCCGTCGTTGTCGGCGATCTTCTGCACGACTGCGATGTCGCAAAAGCGATCGGCTCGCAGTGCCTGCTTATAACGAGCGGACACCATGACCGAGCCCGCCTTGAGAGTGCCGGCGTGCGCGTTGAAGATACGCTGAAAAGCTTCGTGGAGGAAAACTGATTTTTTCCGCCACTTGAAGAAAATCCTTATATGTGCTATTATATTATACTGCGGGCGAATGCGTTTGCCCGCAGATATTTATTGCAAAAAAACGGGAGAACAAGATGATAACAGTATCCGATCTCAGCTTCAATTTCGGCACCCAGACCCTGTTCAAGGGCGTCGATCTCAAATTTACGCCCGGCAACTGCTACGGTATAATCGGCGCAAACGGCGCGGGCAAGTCTACATTTCTGAAAATACTCTGCGGCGAGCTCGAGCCCTCGCACGGCTCGGTCATAATCCCGCCGACCGTCAGAATGTCCGTGCTCCGTCAGGATCACTACGCTTTTGACGAATACACCGTGCTCGACACCGTTATTATGGGCAACCGCCGCCTCTATGATATAATGAAAGAAAAGGACGCGCTCTATGAAAAGCCGGATTTCAGCGAGGAGGACGGAATGCGCGCCGCAGTGCTCGAAGAGGAGTTCTCCGAGCTCGACGGCTGGGAGGCGGAGTCAGACGCGTCAAAGCTGATTCAAGGTCTCGGCCTTGAAGAGAGCCTGCTCTATGAGCAGATGGCGTCGCTCTCCGGTTCGCAGAAGGTCAAAGTCCTGCTTGCACAGGCGCTTTTCGGCAACCCCGATATAATCCTGCTCGACGAGCCTACGAACGACCTCGATATAGCCGCCGTCAAGTGGCTCGAGGATTTCCTGAGCGAGTATTTCGGAACGGTCATAGTCGTTTCGCATGACCGCCATTTCCTAAATAATGTCTGCACGCGAATAGTCGATATCGATTATTCCGAGATAAAGATGTATGTCGGCAACTACGAGTTCTGGTATGAGTCGAGCCAGCTCATTCAGAAGCTCATAAAACAGCAGAACAAGAAAAACGAAGAAAAGGCGAAGGAGCTTCAGGCTTTCATCGCAAGATTCTCCGCGAATAAATCGAAGTCCCGTCAGGCGACTTCGAGAAAGAAGCTGCTCGATAAGCTCACTATCGAAGAGCTCCCCGCGTCGAGCCGCCGCTATCCGTTCGTCGGCTTCGATATGGACAGAGAGGTCGGCAAGGATATTCTTACGGTCGAGGGACTGACCAAGGAAGTTGACGGAGTGAAGCTTCTCAACAATGTCAGCTTTACCGTGCGCAAGAACGACAAAATAGCCTTTGTCGGAAAAAGCGAGCAGGCGATAACAATGCTCTTCAAAATTCTCATGGAAGAGGAAACTCCCGACAGCGGCAGCTTCAAGTGGGGTCTGAGCACCTCGCGCTCCTATTTCCCGGCGGACAACTCCGCGTTCTTTAACTCCGATCTCAATCTTATCGATTGGATGCGCCAGTATTCAAAGGATCAGACGGAGACTTATATCCGCGGCTTCCTCGGCAGAATGCTGTTCTCGGGCGACGCAGTTCTGAAGCCCGTCAATGTTCTTTCGGGCGGCGAAAAGGTCAGATGCATGCTCTCGCGCATGATGCTCTTCGGCTCGAATGTTCTCATTCTCGATCAGCCGACGAACCACCTCGATCTCGAATCCATAACCGCCGTCAACAACGGACTTTCGGATTTCAAGGGCAACGTGCTGTTTTGCTCGCACGACTATGAGATAGTCAACACCGTCGCCAACAGAATAATCGAGATTTGCGACGACGGAGTTATCGATCATTCGGGCAACTACGACGATTTTGTCGAGTTCAAGGAGAGCCGCGGCATGGAAGTCACCACGCTCTGACTCGGATTGATATTTTTTACGGTTTGTGGTATAATCAAAGCAGAGAAAATAGCGGAAAATAAAAATGATTTTTCGGGAAGGACAGTGAATTATGAATAATCAGAAAACTGTCAAAAGTGCAAACGGCGAAAAGAGCGCAGTGCTCTATATCGTGACCTGCGCGCTGGTCGTCATTCAGCCGCTGCTCGATATATTTTCGTCTATTGTTATCAATCTCGGCAAGGCGAATTATATCAGCGTCTCGGGTGCCGTCAGGGCGGTTATCATTGCCGCTGTGACCGTGTTCACCCTCGGCTTCTACAAGGGTAAATACAGCACCCTGTTCAAAGTCTATAACGGTATCGCCGCCGCATATATCACACTGATGTGCCTTATGAGCGCGACCCGCGGCGACCATGTCGCGTTTTTCTATATGCTCGGACTCATGGCGGATACTTTCTTCTTCGCGTTCATGTTCCTGCTCATATTCGAGACCGCGCAGACCGTCGGACGCAGAGTTCACCCCGCCGTTATAGCGGCGACGGCGCTCATCTACGCGCTGACACTTGTTATAAATTATCTTTCAAAGAAGGGCACGTTCCATTATTCGACCTCGTTCGCCGTGGCACTCGCTCTGCTTATCCCGACCGCTCTCGTTTTCTTCGTCTCCCATCTCGGCAGAAAGAAAGCGGAGAGCACAAAGCCCGCCGATGCGGTGCTCTCGTGGATAGTCCCGGCGGCAGGTATTATCTTGCTTCTCGTCGGCGCAGTGCTTTCGAATTCAAAGCCCGTGCTCTTCGTCTCCGTCATATTCTCGGCTATCCTCTTTATGTGGACGTTTTCATCCTGGCGGGACGGCAGAAAAGAGAATCGTCCGCCCATGATGCGCGCGTTCCTTTCGAGCGCACTTTTCTGCGTGCTCATTCTTGCACTCCTGCCGATATCTCCCGTAAAGAGCAGCTTCGACGGCACGTTCAGCTTCAAGGGTATGTTCTATACATATAACGGCCAGCAGTCGCCGACAGTCAACCCGAACGGTGATGATCCGATTTTCGGCGATGAGGACGAGGACGACGAAGAGGAATAATC
>OOCI01002642.1_pt1 | contig 10716 bp, 9 predicted proteins | sample 1671761 | NCBI WGS metagenome assembly OOCI01 (sample SAMN06348190, study PRJEB24527) | human gut metagenome | biome: human gut; feature: ankylosing spondylitis patient; material: feces | host: Homo sapiens | place: China | collected 2015-10
TGATCGACGCCCGCCGCATGGAAGTATATGCAGCCGTCTATGACCGTCGTCTACAAGTGAAACGTACAGTTGCCGCCGACATCGTAGATGAGAACTCTTACCTGGAGTTCCTGAACGAACAACCGGTTTATTTCTTTGGAAACGGAGCCGACAAATGCCGCGAACAGATCACGCATCCGAACGCACATTTTATCGACAATATCCATCCGTTGGCTAAAATGATGTTCCCACTGGCAGAAAAAGTAGTGGCCGATGAAGACTATAAAGACGTGGCTTACTTCGAACCTTTCTACCTGAAAGAATTCGTAGCTTCCATGCCGAAGAAACTATTATAAGCCGTGTCCGTTATGAATAAATATACATTATCCATTAAAGATTTATCCAGTAAAGAGATGCAATACAATACCCAACAGAAAAGAATGCCGCTTCCCGAATATGGGCGGAGTATTCAGAACATGGTAGATTATGCGTTGACCATTCAAGATCGTGCAGAGCGTCAGCGTTGTGCCAACACCATTATCAATATAATGGGGAATATGTTTCCCCACCTGCGTGATGTACCCGATTTCAAGCATAAGTTGTGGGATCACCTCGCTATTATGTCCGGTTTTGAACTCGATATTGACTATCCTTACGAGATCATCCGCAAGGACAACCTCGTCACCCGTCCGGATCATATCCCTTACAACACTACCCGTATGCGTTACCGTCACTACGGACATACACTGGAAGTGCTGATTAAGAAAGCGATCGAGTTTCCCGAAGGAAACGAAAAACGCAACTTGATTGCTTTGATCTGCAACCACATGAAGAAAGACTACATGGCGTGGAACAAGGACACGGTGGACGATAAGAAAATTGCCGAAGACCTGTACGAACTTTCCGACGGAAAGCTCCAGATGACCGATGATATTGTCCGTCTAATGGCAGAACGTCTCAACCAGAATTACCGTCCGAAGACGAACTATACCAACAATCGTCAGAATAACCAGCGGAGAAACTACCGTCAGAATAACCAGGACAGATAATTCTCTTTTTTGGAATCGTAAACAATTAAAATTCAATCAATGGCTTCATTTGTAATCGAAGGAGGACATCGGCTAAGCGGGGAAATTCATCCGCAAGGCGCCAAAAACGAAGTTTTGCAGATAATCTGCGCCACGTTGCTGACTGCCGAAGAAGTGACGGTGGACAACATACCTGACATCTTGGATGTCAACAACCTGATCCAGCTGATGCGGGAAATGGGTGTGACGGTTTCAAAGAAAGGCATTGACTCATATAGCTTTAAAGCAGAAAACGTCGATCTGGCTTACCTGGAAAGCGACGAATTTCTGAAGAAATGTTCCAGCCTCCGTGGCTCAGTGATGTTGATCGGCCCCATGGTTGCCCGTTTCGGAAAAGCGTTAATATCGAAACCGGGCGGAGATAAAATCGGCCGACGCCGTCTGGATACTCACTTTTTGGGCATTCAGAACTTGGGTGCGGACTTCCGTTATGACGAAGGACGCGGCATTTACGAAATCACCGCCGACAGGTTGCAAGGCAATTATATGCTGCTGGACGAAGCCTCCGTCACCGGAACGGCGAACATTGTAATGGCAGCCGTACTAGCCAAAGGAACTACCACTATTTACAACGCTGCCTGCGAGCCTTACCTGCAACAACTGTGCCGGATGCTGAACCGCATGGGTGCCCGGATCAGCGGTATAGCTTCCAACCTTCTGACGATTGAAGGCGTGGAAGAACTGCACGGCACACAGCACACCGTATTGCCCGATATGATTGAAGTCGGTAGCTTTATTGGTATGGCAGCGATGACCAAAAGCGAAATAACCATTAAAAACGTCTCCTACGAAAATCTGGGCATTATTCCCGAGAGTTTCCGTCGTCTGGGCATTAAGCTCGAGCAGAGGGGAGACGATATTTACGTTCCCGCACAGGAGGTCTACGAGATAGAATCTTTCATTGACGGCTCTATCATGACGATAGCCGACGCACCGTGGCCGGGACTGACTCCCGACTTGCTCAGCGTAATGCTTGTCGTTGCCACGCAAGCCAAAGGGAGCGTGCTTATTCATCAGAAGATGTTCGAAAGCCGTCTGTTCTTTGTGGACAAACTGATCGACATGGGTGCGCAGATCATTCTTTGCGACCCGCATCGTGCCGTAGTTATCGGACATAACCATGGGTTCAAGTTGCGCGGCGCACGCCTCACCTCTCCGGATATCCGTGCCGGTATCGCCCTGCTGATAGCCGCCATGAGTGCGGAAGGAACCAGTACGATCAGTAATATCGAGCAGATAGACCGTGGTTATCAAAACATAGAAGGACGCCTGAACGCTATCGGAGCCAGAATCACTCGAATATGATAAAGAAAGAAGAAGTATATAAAATAGGACTATTCAACAAGCCACACGGCATACACGGCGAGTTGCAGTTTACCTTCACGGACGATATTTTCGACCGGGTGGACTGTGATTATCTGGTATGCCTGCTCGACGGGATTTTCGTTCCTTTCTTTATGGAGGAATACCGTTTCCGTTCGGATTCCACCGCTTTGGTGAAGCTCGAAGGGGTGGACACGGCCGAACGTGCCCGTATGTTTACCAACGTCGAGGTTTACTTTCCGGTGAAGCATGCGGAAGAAGCCGGTGAAGGAGAATTGTCGTGGGAATTTTTTGTCGGTTTCCGTATGGAAGACGTGCACCACGGGATGTTGGGAGAAGTGGTAGATGTGGATACCGCCACGGTTAACACGCTTTTTATCGTTGAAAGAGAAGGGGAAGAATTGCTTGTTCCCGCGCAGGAAGAATTTATCCGGGGGATAGACCAGCAACAGAAACTCATCACAGTGGAACTTCCCGAAGGTTTGTTGAATTTGGACGAACTGGAGGAGGAAGAATAAGTAATCAGAATAAAGTTAAAGTACTAAAGCGTAATCGCTTATAATTTAGAATAAACGAAATGCCGAAGAAAAGACGAAGCAGAGCTTTCTGGAAAAATTTCAAGTTCAAGTATAAACTAACGGTTGTTAATGAGAATACACTTGAAGAAATTGTAGGGCTTCGTGTGTCAAAACTGAATGGCCTTTCGGTGCTGCTTAGTGTGCTGGCGGTGCTTTTCCTGATTGCGGCCTGCATCATTGCTTTCACCCCTTTGCGGAATTATCTTCCGGGATATATGAACAGTGAGGTCCGCACGCAGATTGTGGACAATGCCTTACGGGTAGACTCCCTGCAACAGATACTCAACAAGCAGAACCTCTACATTATGAATATTCAGGATATTTTCAGTGGAAAAGTGGCGATAGACAGCGTGCAGACGCTCGACTCGCTGACCGCCGCCCGTGAAGACACACTAATGGAACGCACGAAACGCGAAGAAGAATTCCGCCGTCAGTACGAAGAGAATGAAAAATATAACCTTACCACGGTCACTTCCCAACCGGATGTGAACGGACTGATTTTATATCGTCCCACACGCGGAATGGTTTCCGACCATTTCAATGCGGAAAAGAAACATTTTGGAACCGATATAGCCGCCAATCCCAATGAAAGTGTGTTGGCTACTATGGACGGAACGGTTATTCTAAGCACTTATACCGCCGAAACAGGCTATCTGATAGGTGTACAGCATAATCAGGATTTGATTTCGATTTACAAACATTGTGGTTCCCTGCTGAAGAAAGAGGGCGAACGTGTGAAAGGCGGCGAAGCCATTGCTTTGGTGGGCAATAGCGGCACACTTAGCACCGGTCCGCACCTGCATTTCGAACTTTGGTATAAGGGACATCCCATTAATCCGGAGAAATACATTGTATTTTAATGATGAGTATAGAGAATAATAAAAAGAAGAAACAAATAGCTATTCTGGGCTCTACCGGTTCTATCGGCACACAGGCATTGCAGGTGATTGAAGAACACCCGGACCTGTACGAGCCTTATGCCCTGACAGCCAACAACCGGGTGGAACTGTTGATTGCGCAGGCAAGAAAATTCCAGCCGGAAGTCGTTGTGATTGCCAACGAAGCAAAGTATGCCGAACTGAAGGAAGCATTGAGCGACCTGCCTATTAAAGTGTATGCAGGTACTGATGCTATTTGCCAGATTGTGGAAGCCGGACCGATTGACATGGTGCTTACTGCCATGGTCGGATATGCCGGGTTGAAACCGACCATGAACGCTATCCGTGCCCGCAAGGCTATTGCTCTCGCCAATAAAGAGACGCTGGTCGTGGCGGGTGAGTTGATAAACCAGTTGGCACAGCAATACCGCACCCCGATTTTGCCGGTAGATTCTGAACACTCGGCCGTCTTTCAGTGTTTAGCGGGAGAAGTAGGCAATCCGATTGAAAAAGTGATTCTGACAGCTTCGGGCGGTCCTTTTCGCACGTATACGTTGGAACAACTGAAAACCGTGACCAAGACACAAGCCCTGAAACATCCTAATTGGGAAATGGGCGCAAAGATAACGATTGATTCTGCCTCCATGATGAACAAAGGCTTTGAAGTAATTGAAGCCAAGTGGTTGTTTGGCGTTCAGCCCGGCCAGATAGAAGTGGTCGTACATCCGCAGTCGGTCATTCATTCAATGGTCCAGTTTGAGGACGGTGCCGTGAAGGCGCAGCTCGGTATGCCGGATATGCGTTTGCCCATTCAGTACGCGTTCTCTTATCCCGACCGTATCAGCGCTTCTTTTGAACGGCTCGACTTTGCAAAATGTACCAACCTGACTTTCGAACAACCCGACACGAAGCGTTTCCGCAACCTCTCTCTGGCTTACGAAGCGATGTATCGGGGCGGAAATATGCCTTGTATTGTCAATGCTGCCAACGAGGTGGTGGTCGCCTCTTTCCTGAAAGACGGCATCAGCTTTCTCGGCATGAGTGATGTGATAGAGAAAACAATGGAGCAAGCCGCTTTCGTGGCGAATCCGAGTTATGAGGACTATGTAGCGACCGACGAAGAAGCAAGAAGAATCGCTTCCGAGCTTGTGCGCCGGCAAAATCCTCAGAAATAATTTGTAATTAGTAATTTGTAAATAATAAACATGGAAACATTTTTGATTCGTGCCCTGCAATTGATAATGAGCCTTTCGTTGCTCGTCATCATTCATGAAGGCGGGCATTTCCTTTTTGCCCGGTTGTTCAAGGTGCGTGTAGAAAAATTCTGCTTATTTTTTGACCCTTGGTTCACCCTTTTTAAGTTCAAACCCAAGAAAAGTGACACAGAGTATGCAGTAGGCTGGTTGCCATTGGGCGGTTATGTCAAAATAGCCGGCATGATTGATGAGTCGATGGATACCGAACAGATGAAACAACCCGAACAACCGTGGGAGTTCCGTTCCAAGCCGGCGTGGCAACGTCTGCTGATAATGGTGGGTGGCGTACTGTTCAACTTCCTGTTGGCACTGTTCATCTACTCCATGATTCTTTTTGCATGGGGCGACCAATATATAAAGGTACAGGAAGCCCCTCTTGGTATGGAATTCAACGAGACTGCCAAAGCGGTAGGTTTCCAGGACGGTGATATCCTCCTTTCTGCCGACGGTGTTCCTTTCGAACGTTATGACGGTGATATGTTGAGCCAGATTGCCGATGCACGCGAAGTCAGTGTGTTGCGTGACGGTGCAAAGGCTTCCGTTTATATTCCCGATGATATGATGCAACGTCTGTTGGCGGACAGTATCCGCTTCGCCTCTTTCCGTTTCCCGTATGTCGTAGACAGTGTAATGGTGAACTCGCCTGCCGCGCAAGCCGGTATCCAGCCGGGGGATAGTATTATCGCCTTGAATGGAACTCCGATTTCTTTCTCCGATTTCAAACAAGCCATGGCGGAGCGCAAAAAGAATGCTGCGACTCTCCTTAAAGACAGCATAGACCCCCGCTTCATCACCTTGGCTTATGTGCGTGGCGGCGTGACGGATACATTGAGTATGCGTGTCGATTCTGCCTATCTAATGGGAGTAACCGCCTGCCTTGTCACCGACCGCCTTCTTCCAATGGTGAAAAAGCAATATGCCTTCCTGGAGTCTTTCCCTGCAGGCGTCTCTCTTGGTGTGAAAACGCTGAAAGGCTATGTGGGCAATATGAAATACCTGTTCTCTAAAGAAGGAGCGAAGCAGTTGGGCGGTTTCGGAACGATCGGCAGTATCTTCCCGGCTACATGGGACTGGCACCAGTTCTGGTACATGACAGCTTTCCTGTCTATCATCCTTGCTTTCATGAATATTCTGCCTATCCCTGCGTTGGACGGTGGCCATGTTCTTTTCCTTATTTACGAGATGATAGCCCGCCGCAAACCGAGTGACAAGTTTATGGAGTATGCCCAGATGACCGGTATGATTTTACTTTTCGGTCTGCTTATTTGGGCAAACTTTAATGATATTTTGAGGTTTTTCTTCTAAACTCTACTCTGACACGGTAGTTGTCAGATTGGCAATCTCATTAAAACGGGATGATCGGTATTTGGTGTGGATGTTAGCGCATGAGTATGCTGCATTGTGTTGATATTCAATGAAATGGAATACGTGATTCCTGTGATGCAAGAACGGCGTTTTAACATTGTGTTAAAACGCCGTTCTTGCATGCAGAAATGCCCTGGTCTGCATACAAGAAACGGCGTTTCCTCTTTTTCTTCCATTTGGAATCAGTCATGACTGCTAAATTGTTAACATTTTCTTTTCCCGCTCCAAGTCAGTTTCGTCCAGTTTTGGGGAGGGAACAGTACACGTTTTGATGTAATCTCCTTCCCGGCAGGTATAATTATAATATGCCTCCAGTTCCGGTGTCAGTTCCGCTTTCGGGACCAGTTTGCTCTCCATTTCCAAGAAAGTCCGGATGTCCGTGCTGTCCGATTGTTTCACTAATACGATGCGTCGGGCAATGGGGTTGTGGTTATAGTCCAGACAAAGGTACAGCCCTTTCAGCATAGTGGGAAATTCGTAATGCGGCAGTTGCAGGTAAATGGTGACCAAAGCAAACTGGGGCAGATCCCGTTCGTTGAACATCAGGTATGAGTTTTGGTGATTACTGATAATTCCGCTTCCCCAATGAACAGATTTATAAGCGTTTATCATGCCCATTTTCACATATTCACTGTTTTCGGAAGCGCAAATCATGTAAGGTTCGATTTTCAGGCTGTCCGTAGAGGAGGAGAGACTGTAACTGAGATAAGTGCCGCTGTAATTGAAAACATCTTGTACGGATTCTTTCATTTCCTTTTCCAGCAGCTTGATGAATGAGTTACCGCTGTCCGCTTCATTCTGTTGTTCCGGTTCCATTTCCTGCAGCAGTATTCTCATCGAGCTTACATTATTTAATAAGCGTTTTTTCGACACATTGTTCACTAGTGCCAGCGCGTCGTCCAATGCCTCGTCCGGTGTGCGGGTTTTCAGCAGGTCGATGTAGGCAGGCAGTACGCTGGAGTATAAGGCGGACAATACGCTTGGTGCCATATCTACACGGTCGGCAATTTCTTTCATCTTTACGCCATTGTTGCGCAGGTATTCTATTCTTTTGTAAATATCGGTCAGTTCATCCATGATTCTTGAGGTTGCAAATTGAATTTCGTTGCAAAGGAATGACTAATGTATTATGATTTTGTTGCATGAATATTACATTAATATTTCACTCTGTCCGAAAAGAAAAATATACGATATGATTCATTGAAATTCATTTTTTCACTCGTCCCGGTGTCCTACATTTGCACCGGAAACAAAAAATGACGCTATATGAATTTCAAAGAAAAACTGTCGCCTTCGGCTCAAAAAAAACTTTCTGATTTACTTTTTATCTTCTATGCGGGAGGTGCGGCGCTGTTGTCTTACTCACTGGTGTATGCGCTTCGCAAGCCATTCACCGCTGCTACATTCGACGGCATGGAACTGTTCGGCATGGATTATAAAGTGGCAACAAGCATCATTCAGATATTCGGGTACATGGTATCCAAGTTTATCGGAATCAAACTTATTTCTGAACTGAAGAGAGAGGGCCGCCTGAAATTCATTCTTGTCTCCATTGGGGTTGCCGAGCTCTCTTTAGTTCTTTTCGGATGTCTGCCTCGTCCGTTCAATGTGCTGGCGTTGTTCTTCAACGGGCTATCGTTGGGTTGTATGTGGGGCGTTATCTTCAGCTTCCTCGAAGGCCGGCGGGTGACGGACTTACTCGCTTCCCTTTTCGGGCTGAGTATTGCGGTGAGTAGTGGTACGGCAAAGTCGATCGGGGTTTTCGTAGTCGATATCTTGAATGTCAGCGAGTTTTGGATGCCTGCGTTGATTGGTGCGGTAGCGCTGCCTCTGTTGGCGGGGCTGGGATACATTCTCGACCACCTACCCAAGCCGACTGCCGAAGATAAAGCGTTGCGTGTGGAGCGTGTCACGTTGGACAGACAACAACGTTGGGAACTTTTCCGCAACTTTGCCCCTGTGCTGACGTTACTTTTCTTTGCCAATCTCTTTCTCACTGTCCTGCAAGATGTCAAGGAAGACTTTCTTGTGAAGATTATAGATGTGAATGCCGCCGGTCTTTCTTCTTGGGTATTTGCCAAAGTAGACGGTGTTGTGACGTTGATTATTCTGGCTGTTTTTGCCACTCTTGCATTAGTGAAAAGTCATATCAAAGTTCTTTCGACCTTGCTGACGCTGGTCATTGCAGGTGCGGTAACTCTCAGTTTCGTCGCTTTCAATTACGATAGCTTGCAACTTTCTCCGTTGGTGTGGTTGTTTATTCAGAGCCTTTGCCTCTACTTTTCCTATCTTAGTTTTCAGACAATTTTCTTCGACCGTTTTATAGCCTGTTTCCGGATTAGGGGAAATGTGGGTTTCTTCATCGCAATGGTTGATTCTATCGGCTATACGGGAACGGTATTGGTGTTGGTATTTAAAGAATGTTTCAATCCGAATCTGGACTGGCTCGAATTTTACAATACAATGGCGGGCACGGTGGGAATCGTTTGCTGTACGGCGTTTACAGTTTCCTTGTTCTACCTGATGCAGCGCTACCGGAAAGGCAAGCGGAAGGAAATACGTGAAAAGGCAACTTCTTGTCCGGTTCCTTCCCTTGCATCTTCTTATTGAAAAGATAAATCATAAATAAATTAATTATATATAGGAAACAAGAATGAAAAAGATTAAATGTGTAATTATGGATTGGGCCGGTACAGCCGTCGATTACGGATGTTTTGCCCCGGTGGCAGCTTTTATCGAAGCATTTGCCGAAAAAGGACTGATTATAGATGTGGTGCAGACCCGCAAACCAATGGGGTTACCAAAGATTCAGCATATTCGCGAGTTGCTGTCGATGCCCGAGGTGAATGAACAGTTTGCTACGCGTTATCAGCGTGCCTGGACGGAGGAAGATGTGGTGGAATTGAACCGTCTTTTTGAAAAACATCTGTTTGCCTCGCTCGAAAATTACACAGACCCTATTCCGGGCGTGATTCCGACACTGGAGAAACTGCGTGCCGAAGGTCTGAAAATTGGCTCTACTACCGGATATACCCGCGAAATGATGAATGTTGTTCTTCCTGCTGCGCAGGCAAAAGGGTATCGGGTGGATTACTGTGCTACTCCGAACTTACTTCCCGCCGGACGTCCGGCTCCTTACATGATTTTTGAAAACCTGATAAAGCTGGGTGTCGACAGTCTTGATGCCGTAGTAAAAGTTGGGGACACGATTGCCGACATCAAAGAGGGAGTCAACGCAAAGGTTTGCAGTGTGGGAGTTGTTCTCGGAAGTAACGAAATGGCTCTCACCGAGGCCGAAACAAAGGCCATGCCGGCTGCCGAACTTGAAGCTCGCATCGCTGATGTGAAGGAACGTATGTTTGCTGCAGGTGCCTCTTATGTGATTCTTTCCATGGAGGAACTGCCTGCATTGATCGAAAGAATGAACGCTGACAGATGATAAGCGGAACGGTAACCGCTTCTGTACTTTTTATAACAATATATCGCAAAGAAACTTTATTCCAGCACTGTGCTGGTAAAAAAATGTATCATTATGAAACCATATTTATTATTAACTCCCGGTCCTCTGACCACGTCTGAAACAGTAAAAGAAACCATGATGACTGACTGGTGTACATGGGACGAAGATTATAACCTCGGCATTGTTCAGGAATTGCGCAAAGATCTGGTGAGCATTGCCACAAAGAATATTAAAGATTATACTTCTGTACTTTTGCAGGGAAGCGGGACCTATTGCGTGGAAGCTGTACTTGGCGCCACTATCACTCCGAAAGACAAACTTCTGATTTGCAGCAACGGCGCTTACGGAGACCGCATGGGTAATATTGCCGAATATTATCACCTCGATTATGATATGCTCGCTTTTGAAGAAACAGAGCAGGTATCTGTGGAATATGTAGACGACTATTTGAGCAATAATTCCGATGTCACTCATGTGGCTTTTGTACATTGTGAAACGACTACGGGAATTTTGAACCCTATCAAAGAGTTGTCCCACATCGTCAAAATGCATGGCAAGAAACTGATTGTTGACTGCATGAGCAGCTTCGGAGGAATTCCGTTGGATGTAAATGAATTAGGAATTGACTTTCTTATCAGCAGTTCCAACAAATGTATTCAAGGCGTACCCGGATTCGGGTTTATCATTGCCCGCCGTTCGGAATTGATGCGTTGCAAGGGGGTGGCCCGCTCTCTTTCTCTGGACATCTACGACCAATGGGAAACTATGGAAAAAGGGCATGGAAAATGG
>OOCI01002644.1_pt1 | contig 10709 bp, 14 predicted proteins | sample 1671761 | NCBI WGS metagenome assembly OOCI01 (sample SAMN06348190, study PRJEB24527) | human gut metagenome | biome: human gut; feature: ankylosing spondylitis patient; material: feces | host: Homo sapiens | place: China | collected 2015-10
TCCCGGTCAGACTTGTCTAGCGACTTTCCCTTGGCCTTCTTGTCGCGGATTCGGACGATCTGTGCGAATAAACAGTCTCCAATCTCTGAATAAGCAGAGAGAATAGTCCACCAGTGTATCCCGCCCGTGTTAGTTTCGATGTCGTAGTCCACAGCGCGGGCTTCATAGCCCAGCACACGATTGACCGGGGCGATGATGCGGGGGAAGTCCATCGGCCAGTCCACAAGGTGGGGACCTCTCTGCTCCCGTGGCTCCTCGCCGCCGTTGATGAACCGGAACACCTCTTTCATAGCCGCGTCATAGTCGGTCAGTTCGTCAAAGTCGATGTAGAAGATCTGGAGCACGTCAAGAGCGCGGTCCTCCTCGCTGGAATCCGGGTCGTTCATGGCCTCGAAGATATCAAGAATTACCCGATAATCATAGCGGATAGCAAACTCTTTCCCGTTTATCTCCACGCTTTTTGGAAGTCCATAGCTCATGGCGTGCTCCTTTGGTTACTTCTTCTGATACTTTTGATATTTTGCCGTGTACTTGCTGATGCGCGGGTTGGTCAGCTTTTGCTCTCTGGTGAATGTTGTGTCGATCTCATCCATGACCGCCATCATCAGGTTGCACCATACTGGGAGGCCGTTTGCAATGGCATAGACATTCATCCCTCCGAACACCGCCTCGCTCACAGGCGCATCAAATACGCCATCGATGATACCGCGCATCTCCGCATCCCGCTCCCTGGCAAACTCGAAGATTTCCTTCTTGTCCGCCATCTTCTCAATCTGAGCCTTGTAGCTCTCCTGCTTCTTATCCAAGTCCTCAAAAGCAGAATACAGACGCTCTACAAAATTGCTGTCAGTTGGGTTGAAAGATACTTCAAACTTTCCATTTAATGAATAGGCAACGAGTCCGCTATCAAAATTCAATTCTTTCATGTGTTAGACCCCTACTTCTTCCGTTGTAAATGTGACTGTTCCGCCGCTAATAGATGCTGTTCCAACAGTCCGTGTTCCTCCATAGGTCACATCAAGAGGCATTCCGATGGTGCCGCCCCCTTCTCCTCCAAGCCCACTAGGAAGAATGGAACAGGAAGAATACCGCTCCGCAAACACCGCCGTGTTGGCTGTTCCTGCATACAGATGAACTATCAGCATATCTTGGTTCATCAAAGCATTGACATTCTGATCTTTGATAGCCAAATTCCAAATCTTCTTCTGTGCCGCATCGTCTGCATCCAGTTCACACGGATCAAATGTCTGAGTAATTGTAGGCTTCTTTCCGTTTGTGTAAGTATTTCCGAAAATATCCACTTTTGTTTCGGTTTGCCAGTCGTATTCGGAGGAGCTGTCCTCCACTCGCTTGCCGATCGGAGACCACTTAGGTGTCTCATTTTCCCCTGTGTTTAGATAAGCAATCAACATTTCTCGGCCCACGGTCTGGCCGGGCGTGGTGTTAAATGTTAAATCAGAATTAGGCATTTTGCTTCTCCTTTCACACGCCGACCTCATAGGTCAGCTTCATTAAAATCTGGTAATCCTCAATGCCCCCCTCATAGGAGGCGAATTTGGAAGATTGGGTTGTCGGCTCTACCTTCAGCGCACGAACCCCATCTCCAAGGTCGGGCAGGTTCTTCCTGGCCCAGTCCCCGAAGTGGTTCAGTAGCTCGTCTGCTTCCAATCTCCGGTCGTTGCTGTTTCCAGGCTTGATGCGGTAAATCAGTTTGAATTGATACTCCGCCTGGTATCCGCCCAAAATGTACTGCTTGGTAATATAGGTTCCCTGGATGGTGGACAGGGCCATGGCTGTCTCTTCCCCGATGGCGGTGTCCAGCGATTCGTACTTGATCATTGTGACCGGCTTCTCCGGGAAGGTGTTCACCCACACATTCATGGAGCGGGAGATCTTGTCTACCTCTTCCGCTGTTGCCAGCATCCGAGGCTTTTCTTTTTTTTCAGAGATCACGCTTCACCGCCTTGTCCGCCACACGGACCCACTTCTCTAGGTTTTCCGCCTTGCTGGCCTCGAACCAATAGGATTGAGCCTGTCCGTGCATGGCCTTGTTGAATACCAGGTTCTTGTCTGTCAGCACCTTTGTGCTGCCTTTCTGCGCGTAGCTACTGCCGGTAGCGGGGTCCACCATCAGCTTCCCAAAATACAGATATCGGGCGTATGGGCCCGGATAGATGATTTCGCCCCCATCGACGCGCGTCCGCTTGGCCAGGCTGCCTGTCAGCGCCGGAACATATGGCGATGTATCCTTGCGGACCTGCATTGCCACTATGTGGGCTGCTTTATCGCTTGCAGATGAAACTTTTTCGCGCAGTGAATCCAGGCCGGACGTATGCACATTGAATTTCAGCATCAGGCCCCTCCTACTTGAAAGTGGGACATCTCCCCGCCGAAGTCCTTGAAGTCAACCGTTTTCACGTCGTAGACGTAGGCGTAGGCGGCGGATATTTTCTGGCTACTCCAGTCCGGGTGGATGGCCTTCCCCTTGACAAAAAAGGTGTTCTGCCCGGGAGATAGGGTCCACATCCCGTCCCGGCTCTCGCCGTTCCAAAACTCCACGGGTCCAACGTAACGCTTCTTCTCGCCGGTCACACCGTCAGTGGCGGATGCGTTGGTCGGTATGTAGAGTGTTACAGCATCGGCGTCCACAAGTCCGCTCTCGTTGACGTTTTTCCCCTTCACCGCATCCAGAAGAACGCCTTCCAGCACTGTGATATGGTTGACCGTCGTTTCCTTCAGAGTGGCCGGGTCAATCTCCACCGACACGTTATAGAGCGTCACAGTATGGGGGAACACAGACGCACCCCCTTCCCCGGTAGAGCAGGCCGGTCCTGGCCAGGTACATATTCGCCGCTGCCGCCAGGCCAGCTTTTACGGAGGTGGCGGAGGCGGCCGCCTGTGCCGCACTCTCGCCTCCGCTCTGGTAAGTCTTAGACCAGCTTCCCACAGTCTGGCTCTTAAGTTCTCCGCCATCCTGGGACAGTGCAGCAGACAAAGACTTCTGCGCCAGTGCCTGGGCCGTGTCGATGGCCTGATACTGTTCAGCGACAGCGCAGCAAGCCATCTTCACGGCATCCAGATCCTTGTTTTGAGCTGCCCGTCCCTGTGTATAGTAGTCCAGAAACGAACTTGCACGCAGAGACAGGCGTGGGAAATCGGATGCCATAATGGCTGTACCAAGGTATGTGGTTGTGTAATACCCATAGTCTACATAAGCCATTATAGAGCCTCCTTTTAGACCGATTTTGTGATAGTGACGGTATAAACCTTCTGGGCTACCCCGTTTTTCACAGTGATGGTCAGGGTGTTCGCCCCCTCCGTCCAAGTTGCCGCCGTGCCGTTGTCAACAGGGCTCTCTCCGTTAAGGATGGTCACAGTTGCATCCTCGTCCTCTGGTGTGGCCGTTACAGTGTTTGTTGCGTTGGTCGTTGTGGCTGTGTACTCCGTCGTATCTGGGTCAAACGTCGGAGTGAGTGTTAGCGCGCCAATCGTCAGCCCCGAGAGGCGCGCGCTTAACCCCCCGCCGGTGCGTAAACAGCAAAAGGGAAAGCATTTTCCAGGCCCACGTTATATGCATTGATGGGATTGGGGATCTCCCAGCCTAGCCGCATGACGGCGCGGAGGGCCACCATGTCGTTCTGCATCAGGTTATACAGGATATTCCCGGTAGTGGGGTCCTGCACCACGCCGCTGTCAAAAATCTTGAAGGTCATGTCCTGCCGAATGGCGTAGACCAGCTGGCTCCAATCGCCTACGATGGCAAGGGATTCCTCCGGATTGTAAGCGCCGTTTACAGGGAAATACATACTCATTCCGTCCAGTGCGTAGCGGGTATCGCCCTGCATGTCGGTCTTGAAAATGGGCTGACCGTTCTTGTCCACCAGGCCGCGCAGCTTGGCCCGCATCTGGATAGCAGCCATCACACCGTTGGGGATATAGCCGCTCTCCTCCACTTTGGCAATCACGCCGCCCTCACCCATGATGTCCTTGAAAATATCGCTGGTAGCGGTCACAACAGCGTTTGCAGTAGTAGCCGAAGGAACCAAGCCCTCACGCCAGGATGTGGGCTTGTCCGTGCCATACAGGATAGCGGCGTCGATGACCTTGCCGAATGCTTCCTGGAGGCGGGGCCGTACCTGGCTCCAGATATCGTAGTCGCTGTCATCCAGCACCGCCTCAGGGATTGGCACGATAACTGCAATCTCCTCGGCGTAGATCTTTTTCTTGTCCCATGCCATGTTGGTGGTCTTTTTGAGGGATGCCTTGGAGTCAGCCGCTCCAGTAGTCGCTTCGCCGTTCACAAAGTAGGCGGTGGGCAGTGCGTCCAGCACGTTAAGGGTCTGAGTCTTACTGGTCATGTTTGGCAGCCGTCTGGCCATTCGCAGTACGGCGGACTCCGTTACGGCTCCCTGGATAATCTCACGGGTCACGGGCTCAGGGATAAGCCCGGAAAGTTTACTTCTATCAATAATATCAACAGCCATTTAGGTTCTCCTTTCATTTCAGTGCGCCCCGAATCAGGGCATTCATTACATCGTTTTCTCCTGTTTTGGAGCTTCCGCCACCCACAGGAGCAGTCCAGTCAAAAGTGGTCTTTTTGCGGTCAGCGGTCAGAGCGTCCACGGCCTGCTCAAAGGTGGTCTTATCGTCCACCATCTTCCCGGCCTTGAAGGCGATGAACTCCGCCTCTTCACCGGCCAGTCCCTTTTTCAGGACATACAAGTCTCGCTTCAGCTGGTCTCGCTCCGCTTCTGCGGCGGTCAGTTTGCCGGAGAGGGTGTCCCGCTCGCCGGTCAGCTTATCCCAGCGTTCTTTCTCACCAGCTTGTCCAGTTTGCCAAGTACGGTAGGCAGTCAGTTCTTCCTCGCTGGGCATCCCCTTCATGGCTTTTGCAAGCCGCTTGCCAATCATGGCGTCTACTTCCGCCTGAGTGAAGGTTTTCTCAGGGGCGGGCTCCGGCGCAGGGGCCGGGACAGTGTTATTGATATGTTCGCTCATAAATACCTCCGTTTATTGTCAGGGCCGTCGCCCTGCGGTTTTACGCCTCTCGGCAAAATAGAAAGAGCCATCAAACCGTTACAGTTCGTAACCGGTTCAATGGCTCTTGGCTCACAGGCTCTTGGCTCTATGCAATATTCACTTCGATATCGTGCTTACATGCTTTGCATCGGAATGGCATGTTTTGTACCTTCGTATCTGCCCGGATTGGGAAAAGTGCTTTCCCGCAGTGCGGGCAGCAGTACCACATTCTTCCGTTGATCTTTTTTGTCATTCGCTTCCCCCGACAATTTCGATGCGTTTAATCTCATCTTCCGTAAATCCGATCAGCAAACCGTTTTCATTCTCCACATCGAACTCCAGAAACTCATTTCCATCATCGTCAAAGTCGTAATCATACCCATAGAGCTCCCCAATCGTCATGCGCCCGCTTATGGAAAAAACTTTAATTTTCTTTCCGAAGTAAATCTCAGGATTTTCAATTATCATTTTTTCCACCTCCCCGAAAATGGGACACCATGAGTGCCGCTTTTACTGTAGTGGATTTTGATGCTTCTTGCAATCATTATATCACCATTTCTGTTGATCGTATAGCCAATTTCTTTTCCAGCATCAATAATTTCTGTGTTTTTCCACTTTGTAAAATCATCTGTAAGATTGATTTTTCCGCTGCCCGCCTTCGCGTTTATGATCGCTTGCAACTCCTCCATAGAAACCGTTATTACACTTCTACCCGGTATAGCCATACCAGCCATATGCCGCGCTTGTTTCTCTGGATTGATTTCCAACGGATACCCACCGCTTTGGATTGCCTGCCTGATCGGTGCTTCCGCATCGCGCTGTATTTTGAGGGCTGAAGCCATTTGCTCAGATGCCACATCGGTATAGGTAACCTTCATCCGCTCCCGCTGCAACGGCAGCCCCGCGGCCTCGCTGAACGACTTGTATTCTGCGTTTAGCCGCCGAATGCGGGCTGTCACCGCTTGGGCGTCCTCTTTCAACCCTGCGGCCTTGTATGCCGCCTGTTCCCGCTTCAGCCTGCGGACGGTCCGCTCAATTTGCCTCTGCTTCTGGGTAGCCTCATAGGCTGTATAGTGCTTACCCTCAAAGTCCACGTCGTGGCCGTCGTCAATGTGGACCAGCTGTTCGTCTGTGTATGTGCGCTCCATCACACCATCCACAAAGGCCGTCCTAATATGGCGGCAGTTTGCTCCTTCCAAGCCGTCCACATAGCCCAGGCCACACACCTCGTAGATGTTCGGATACTTGTCACCGGCTCTGACAGAGTACACACGGCCTTGCCATGCCTTGTGATTCTGCCATCCAACGCCCTTGTCCCGGGCTCCGATGTGAGCTGATATCTCAAAGTATGGTGTCTCCAGATATTCCGCGCTCTGCTCCGTGTACTTGGCACAGATCTGGGATACGCCTGTCATCACTGCACGGCGGGCAGCCACGTCGATATGGTCACGGTGGCCGCTCTCATAGTCCACCATGCGGAGTCCGCTGTCTGCAAGCTGCTTGACGGCGCTCTTGATAGCCTGATTATAGGATATAGCCCCGCTCATGATCTGCATCTCCGCGCTGTCCAGCGCCCACTGGTAAGCCCTTGCATAGGGCAGCATGGTTCGCCCGTTGTCCAACAGAAAGCCCATGGAGCGGGTCAGGTTGCCGACCTCTCTCTGCGCCTGCGCCATGATAGTGGCAATATCTACGGCGCTCACCAGCGTCTCAGGGGCTGTTACGCCCGCAAGGTCTATGACCTCCCGGTAATACCTCTGGTTCCGCTCCACCACCTCGTCCAGCAACTTGTCCAGCTCCCGACGGGAGATGTTGGCGGTGCGCTGGATGGCTTTCTCAATATCGCCCAGGTCGATACCGTGGGAGCGTAGCGCTCGGATATCCTGTACCGCCACTTCGTTCAGCTCACCGGCGATTTTCAGGCGGGAACAAATTTCATCCAGAAGTTTCAGTTCAAGGGAGCGGTACAGCTCCGCCAGCTCTTCCGGGAGGGAGTCTAATAGTTCTGGAGTGAAGGGATATTTCATTCAATCTCCTCTTCCTCCTCGTCTGTCATATCCTCCATCTTTGGAAGCATCTTCTTGGCCGTGGACTCGTCCTCGTTCATCCACTTAGACCGGAACTCCCAGTCATTCATGATACCAGCGTTCAGAAGCTGCATATCCCTGGCAAAATCAGACTGCTTGTCCTCGATGATGGAGTCATCAAAGTCAATGGAAATCTCCACGTCCTCATTCAGTCCGGCATTCATGGCCGTGTTTGCCAGGCGGAGAATGATCCGGCACAGCTCAGTCAATACCTGCTCCAGAATGATTTCATGTTTCTTGATCGTACGGAACATGGTGCTGTTCTCGCTGATGACCTGCGTCGCTGTGGCCACGCTGCCCTGGTCAAATCTGTAATGGTTCTCCCCGAAGCCGCACTTGCTGGACAGCAAATTGAGCTGGTCCTGGATTCCTGTATTGTGCTCCTGCGTCCGAAGGGTCATATCAATGGGGGTGATGATCCCGTTATTGTCCGTATCCTCCGGGAGCACATAATACGTCAGGTCGTCTGGGTCGAAAAACGGCTCTCCATCAAAGTCCTTTGTAGCTGAAGGTTTGACCATAATACGCTTTTTCCCCAGTATGAACTCGTTTACATAGCTGTCATAAGCCACGTCCACGCCCTTGAGCACGTCGATGGCGTTGGAAAACACGGAGATGCCAAGAGGAATATTATCGTCGTAGTTGTTGGCGATGTTGGGACGGTCAATGACAAACTGCCGCCGGTCCGACCCAGTATGTACCACCTGTGGAACCCGCTCAAAGCCCGGCACATCAGCCAGTACAACTTCCGCATCCACATTGTTGTTCCGGTATCGGTAGAGCCGGTTCTCAATGTCGTACAGGCCGTCGGTCTTGTGGTGGATCTGGAGGTAGCAGTAATCCTCTCCATTGATGGTAACGATGCTGTCAAAAGCGCACTCCGTAATGATTCCGTTCTGCCATGCCAGCGGCCAAATGTGCTCTACGGTCACATAGTCCATCACAATTCCGTCAGCGCTTCCGGGGACAGGCCCTTCTTCCGTGGCCTCCATGCCTACCACCCTGGGGATAAAGGCTACTGTTCCAAGGGCAAACGCCTTTTCCTGCATCTCATTGGACTTGACTAGGAAATTGTTTTCCTCGAATACTCGGTCAACAAATTCCTGCTCTTTACTACCCTCTAGGGTGATTACTACCTTCTCATTCATCAGAAGGTTCGCCCAATCCTCTGGGATTTTCTTGCCCATATTGAGAGTGTACCGCTTGCACCGAACCACACTAGTCCCGTTGTGGACCTTGTACCTGTGGAATCCCTTCACGTCGCCCACATACCAGGACTTCCACTCCTGCACTTTTGTGTAAAACTCCCCCGGCACTGTGGAGTAACCAAGCTCTTTCAGTTTTTCTGTAATATTCATGCCGTTACTCCCATCCTTCGGAATACTCTCTCCAGGGCATATCTAGTAGCGTCAATCAGGTGGTTGTTCTCATCAGGATAACCGCTGATAATTTCTCCGTCCTTATTTCTCTCATACTCATAATTCACAAACTCGTTGTATGCATTTGGCGTTCTTCTGCGGTCAATGACGATTTTCCGCCGTTGCAGCCACTTCATACCATACTCCACACTTCCTGGTCCCTTGATGGCCTCCTTTGCTGGGAGCCCCATCGCCCGGTAGTCTGCTGATGATTTAGGCTCTGCGCTGTCGCAGGTAATGTAAGCGTCCTTGTACCCTTTGGAAAGAATCAACTTCCCGCTCGCCTCGTTGGTCAGCTTATTTTGGTATATCTCGTCCATCAGATAAATCGTCTCTCTGGCCCGATCATAGTGGAGGCGGATAAAGGCAAAGGGGTCAGGAAACCAGCCCCAGTCCACGCCTTGATAAATCTTGTCAAAAGACGCAATCTCTTTGTCTGTGATCTCCCGCAGCTCAAGGTTTTCGAATACGTTCCCTCCAGTTCCAACAGCTTCACCTAGATATTCATGACGGTACGCCCGCTCATCTGTTGCTTTCAGGTGCTCGGCTTCCGCCAGGAACTGCGCTCCCAGCCACTCTGGCGGAGCCTCAAGGTATGTACTCTTGTGGCACAGCCTGTCCACCCGCTCCTCCAAACTGTCCTTGTTGGCCCAGTTATCCCGGCTGATTGGTGGATTGTAGCTCTCAAAATTCCAGAACTTCGACCCACCTCTCATGGTAGATTGCAGTATAGTTCGGATCTCAGCCCGACCAGCGAACTGATCTTTCTCCTCAAAATGGGTAACGGCGATATAGCCAAAGGGAACCTTGATAGACTTGATTTTCATGGGATCATCCGCACCCCGGAACATAATTTTCTGGCCGGTTGGCCTATAAATCAGTTCCATAGGCTGCACCTTTGCATCCCAGTATGCTGCCATTCCAAGCTCTCCAATGCCCCAGAGATATTGTGCGTATACACTGTCTCGAATCGTATTAGCTACCTTTCGGAGCACAAGGGCGTGAGTCCCTGGGTTGTTTATCAGCAGCAACGGAACTAGTAAGGACACACAGGAGGATTTCAGTGAGCCTCGGCCACCGGACAGGTCGTAGTGTGTATGTCCGTGCTGAAATACATCACGGGCCAGCAAATGAAATGCGGGGCCAAGTACAGTAGATAAGCGCACCTCAGACATCTATGACCACCTTGACTTCCATATCCTCACTTGTTTTTTCGATGGGCTTGTCCCTCCACCTGTCCGGTCTTCGGTTCTTCAGCCAAAAAATCTGTGCTGTGGTGTTACCATCCAATGCAGATGCCAACAAAGCGTTTTCAACCTGGTAGTCAACGACTTCTTTTCCTTTTTTTAGGGCCTCACAAATCTCACTATGAGCATTTTTCCACTCATATAATGTTTTTGCAGTAATCCCCATATTGTGGGCGATCTGTTCAACTGTCAGCCCGTCTCGTGCCCATCCTTCAAGCAGCAGAAGCCCATCCGGCTCCAGCCACCGTTGATATTTGCCTTTCGCCACAATGGGCTCACCACCTTTCGGTCCCGTCCCCGTCTCGTGCAACAGGGCGCGGTATATATACCCCTTTTGGGGTATGCTGCGGGTTTGGTCAGGCTTTCCGCGGGCCTCAGGCCCAGTTCAAGAGTGATGGGCCCAATCTCTGGCGCTTTATTCTGGTGCAGACGTAAGCGTTCCCAAGCCCTGCACCGCCACAGCACTAAAGCGGCTGTGTCGCCTGTTTGAGCGGGTGAGGATCTGCACCTCACATGACCTAATCAGTCGAGACGAGCGCAAGCGCCCGTATGGTCTTACTCGGTAAGCGTCTACTCTTGCCCGCCCCGCGCAGGGGGCATTTATGGGATTTACCACCCGCTGTAGGGTGTCTATTCCGCCACCGCTCAATGGTACAGCGTCCGGTGCCACTGCCGAGTATCTAAATCGTTTCTCTGGGCAATCACTTACCCCTGGCATACTTCCGGCACGCTGTTGGTGCCACCGCCCGCCTCATGCGGCGAGGAGAGGCATAAAATATATTTTCTGATCCCCGCCCGGAATCCTTTGCACCGCAATACTTTTCTAGTTTTTCACAAGCAAAAACGGGCATTGTAGGGCAATTTCGATCCCCACTTTTTTGTGCGCTTCCCGCTTAATTGTCACACGCCGCATATCGGCCCCGATTGCGGAACTCTGG
>OOCI01002645.1_pt1 | contig 10708 bp, 10 predicted proteins | sample 1671761 | NCBI WGS metagenome assembly OOCI01 (sample SAMN06348190, study PRJEB24527) | human gut metagenome | biome: human gut; feature: ankylosing spondylitis patient; material: feces | host: Homo sapiens | place: China | collected 2015-10
TAAGCTTTTTTGAACCTCCCGCCTAGCGGGAGGTTTTCTTTTTATACAAAAAAAGACACCCGCATACCGGGTGTCTTTTACTCCGTGCCTGCACGGTACAGTCACAGCCATCATAAAAAAGACGCCCCGAAGGGCGTCCTTGCCTGAATGCTAATTTTCTTCCGAGAGGCGACGGAAACTTTTCTTTGCCGCGCCACAGACCGGACAGCGCCAGTCATCAGGAAGGTCCTCGAATTTGGTACCGGCAGGGATCTTGTGGCGTCTGTCGCCACGATCCGGGTCGTAGACATAACCGCAATTCACCATCTGGCAACGCCACATGTCCTGAGCTTCAGCCATAACAATCTCCTTTGAGGGATCGGGACGGACAAAGTCCGTCCCGGAAGCGTGTGCTTACTTCAAGCCCTTGGCGGCGCAGGCTTCACAAATACCGTCAAATTCCACACGGGAATCGACGATGGAATAAAAGCCTTCTACCTGCATGCCTGCCACAGAGGGTACCGGCAGGGGTTGCATGACATCACCTATGCGCCCGCAATGGATGCAGCGCACATGCTGATGCCAGGAAATATCGCCATCGAACCGTTTTGTCGTCCCTGCCGCTTCGAGCCTGCGTATCTCGCCGGTATCCGCCAGGAAATCGAGGTTGCGGTATACCGTACCGAGGCTGATGCGGGGCAGGCGCTCACGAACGATGCTGTACAGTTCATCCGCTGTGGGGTGTGTTTTGACTTTTCTCAGTTCTTCAAGGATGACAGCACGTTGCCTAGTCATTCTGGTCTGTGGTTGGGCCATAGCAAACTCCAAGTATTTAATAAACATTACTATTTAAACCTGTCATTGTCAAGCTATGACCGCAAAGAAAAAACTTTTACTGAGCCTTTTCCGGCCAGACCAGCAGCACGGCCAGATCCATCACATTCGTCCGTGTGGGACCGGTCCGCAGCAGAGCGCCGCAATGGTGAAGTATCGGATAACTATCGTTTTCTTCCAGGGCATGACGTGCCTGCTCCATCCCCGTCACAGCCAGATTCCCGGCCCAGGCGCATCCTCCGGCAGCGTCCGTAGGGCCATCGGTGCCGTCCGTACCGGCAAACAGGGCACAGACATGCGGGCAGTCCTGCAAGGCCAGGCTGGCTGCCAGCGCCATTTCCTGATTGCGCCCTCCCCTGCCCCCGCCGCGGAGCGTCACCGTCGTCTCACCACCGGCCAGCAGGCAGAGCGGCTGTGCATCCGCCGGCAGTTCGGCCGCCATCCGCCGGGCCTGCGCCACCAGCAGGGCCGCCTGCTCCCGGGCTTCCCCCACCATTTTGTTCGTCAGGATGACAGGACGGAAGCCCTGCTGCCGGGCCTGCTCCGCCGCCGCATCCAGGGCCTGCCGGTTGGTGGCGACCAGGGTATTCTGCACATGCCGGAACAAGGCATCCCCCGGCTTGGGCGTCTCGGCATCCTGACGCAGACAGCCTTTTTGAAGATGATCCAGGACAGCAGGCGGCATGGCCGGTGCCAGCTCGTAGCGGGCAAGGATGTCCATGCAGTCCGCAAACGTCGAAGCATCGGGTGCTGTGGGACCCGAGGCGATGACATCCAGAGCGTCCCCCACCACGTCGGAAACGATCACGCTCACCACCCCGGCCGGAGCAGCCGTCCGGGCCAGCTGGCCACCGCTGAAACGGGACAGATGCTTCCTGACGGCATTGAGTTCCGCGATGGTCGCGCCGCTGCGCAGCAGCAGCTCCGTCACCTGCTGCATGTCTTCCAGAGTGACGCCGGGCACCGGGGCTGGCGTCAGGGCACTGGCCCCGCCTGTGAGCAGACAGAGGACAAGATCGTCTGCCGTCGTCCCGGCGGCCAGCTCCAGCAATGCCTGCGTGGCTGCTGCGCCTGCCGCGTCCGGGACAGGATGGGCGGCCTCCACCTGAGTGATCTGCCGTAACGGCAGACCGTGACCGTACTTGACCACCAGCAGCCCGCTATGGATGCGATCTCCCAGCAGCTCTTCCACGGCAGCGCCCATGGGCGCGACCCCTTTGCCGGCTCCCAGCACCAGCAAACGGCCCCGGCGCGGCAACGGCCAGCGTTTCCCGTCCACAAGCAGGCTGTCGCCTTCCAGACAGACATGACGCATCAGGGCCGCATCGGGAGCCACAGCCCGCACCCCGGCATCAAAAATGGAATACAGTACGGCTTTGCGGGCTTCCAGTTCCATCACGCTCTCTCCTGAAAAGAAAAGGCCCACGGCGGTATGCTTTCCGTGGGCCCGGAACGACAGGGCTATTCCTTTCCGGCAAGGTAGGGGCCATCCCCCTGACAGCGACGGCACAGATCGCCCAGCACTGCCGGATACCATTCCCCGCAGCGCGGACAACGACGCACGACGCCTTTCCCCTTCTTCACCAAAAAGTCAGGATGGATACGCACAGGGGCGGCCTGGAGCAGGTCCATGCCGGCCGTGCGGATCTCTTCACGCAGCAGTTCCGGTTCCTGCTCACGCTTGGGCTTTTCCTTGAGGAACCAGGCCCGCACATGCGGATAGGCATCCAGGGCCTCCACGTTGAGACGGACGCGCGTCCCTTCCCCCGTATATTTGTCATACAGAGAAAGGGCATAAATACCAAAATGATAGACCTTCAACCAGCCGTTGCCCACCGTGCAGGGGGTCAGCAGCTGGATGGCATCCGGGAGACACTGGACCGTTTCCGAAACGGCGTCGTACAGGATGCCTTCCGGCAGGGTACGCCGTGCCATTTCCACCATATATCCGCCGATGATGACCCCGGGGGCCACATGGCCATGAAAATCCTTTACCACGGCCACAAAGGCATCGTGATCCCACTTTCCGATCCGCATGCGTGTCTCCATTGAAAATCCTGCGGCTCTTCCGCATATTGCCCGACCATCCGCGGGCTTCCTCTCCGGCCTTTCGGGAAAGGCCAAAATCCGAAAGTCCAGGCACGCAAGGACACCAGACAGGCCGCCTGCCGTGCCGAAGGACCTATTGTATAACAATACCCGCTTGTTGCAGCCCTGTAAACTGCATGGGCCGGAAAAACCTTCCGAAAAGGAACGATCAAGCGCGCATACCCGCACCCGGCAACCGTCCGGGCTCCAGAAAAAACTGCCCCGCAGGATCTCTCCCTGCGGGGCAGCAGACAGACTGTAACTTACTTTCCTTCGGCTCCGCCGCCCTGGGGAGGCATGTGGCACGGACGGCAGCCCGGTCCCAGCATGGCCGTATGGCAGCCATAGCAGGAACGCTCGGAATTCTTGGTATGATACGCCCAGAACAGGCTCTGGGGATCACGCTCCCGCGTCCCCTTCAGGGAGTGGCATTCCTCGCTTGCGCCACAGGACACATAGGCATCCTTGGCATCAGAGGGGGCCGCGTGATGACAGACGTCGCACTCCACGCTCTCATGGGTAGCGTGGTTGAACTTCACCCACATCTTTTTATGCTCCGAGCTCTTGAGCTCGATGGGCTTGTCCGGAGCCTTGGCGTCGCCAGCCACGGCCCAGGTGGCCGCGCCGCCGATCAATGACAGCATACATATCGCAATGAGCGCTCGTTTCATGCGTTACCTCGTAGTGACCGCTGGCCGCAAGGCAGCCACGGCAGCTCGTGCTAAAACGTGTTCCAGAAAGCGGGATGGATGGGCTGCAGGCCTTTTTTGGCCGCGACCATATCCATATGGAGCATCCCCAGCGCCAGGACGTCCAGATCGGGCGTCGTATCGCGCTCACGCAAGTCCACCGCCGGGCAGTAGGTCTTGCAGCGGGTGCACCAGTCCAGGCGCTCGCCCAAGGCATTCCCCGCTTCTTTCAGGATCTCCATGACACCTGCCCCTTCTTCGCCGCAGAAGGGACAAGCCCCGCGGCGGAAGGTCCAGTCCGTGCCGCACAGCGAACAGTGGAGGTGCTTTTTGCCGCCACCGCCCGCCAGGAACGCGTTTTTCTCATCAAAAACAGGCCGGTCCAGATACGCTATGGAAGGCCCGGATCCGCAGACAGGACAATAGCCCTGCCGCCAGGCACCTTCCACGTTCCAGGGAGCCTCCTTCCCGTTCCCGTGCGGCGACAGCTCCACCAGGGCCCGCAGGACAGGCCCCAGCATAAAGCTGAACGCGAACAGCAGCACCTGCACAGGGATATCCAGATGCGCCGCTATCTTTCCCACGCTTTCGGCACTCTCGGCCGTCTCATTGAGCACGGCTTCCGCCAGGGCCACCGGAGCCTCAGGCCCCTGTGCAGCATCCAGGAAGAACGCCCGCAGCTTCGCCTCATGCGGCCTGACCACATCCTGGACCGCAAGCAGCGGGATCAGGGTCTCGGCCGCGGCCCTGAGGGCTGTCCCGATACCGGCAAGCGGCATCTCCGCCAGCAGCGGATAGCCCTGTGCGGCCCGCTCACGCTGCATCTCGGGCAGACGGATGCCGGCAGATTCCAGCAGGGGCTTGAGCTGTTCGGGCAGCGCGGCCCGGGCAGCCAGCAGCGGGGCAAAGGCTTGCAGGACAGGGGACAGGACAGGACGGCGGGCAAGGATACCGCTGACGGTTTCTTCCACGCTTTGACAGGATGCGGCCATGGATACTCCGGCTAACGAAGCCTGCGGGCTTCGGAGAGAGGGTGGGAACGGGGAGAAGGCAACGACATTTAGCCGAAGGTCGCGTATTCGTGATAAAACTCGGCTTCCTCCGCAAGCAGGTAGATCACGCTGACTTCGTCAGGATCTGCCAGGAATGCCTTGGGATGAGTCTTTTTGACGACCTCCAGCCGCTTTTTGGCAAGGGCCAGGATCTCGTCCCGTTCGCCAAAGGCCATGGCCCCGGTGGGGCAGGTCTTGACGCAGGCGGGCAGCATCCCGGCAGCGACGCGGTCGGCGCACATGTCGCACTTGGCAAGGGTCTTTTTGACCTTGTCATACCTGGGGATATTGTACGGACAGGCATGGATGACGTCTGCCATGTCCTGCTCGCTGAGCTTTTTGATCTTGTCGGTCACCAGCACGGCGCCGGTCTTGGGATCCTTGATCATGGCGCCGGGCACGGCCATGTCGGCCACGTCCACGCAGATGGGCGTGACGCAGTGGCGGCACTGGTCCGGGAAGAAGTTCCAGACCACATTGCCCTGCTTGTCCAGATGCTCGTGGAAACGAACGATCTTGTAGTTGTTGGGGTTCAGATCCGGCGGATTCTGATGGCTCCCCCGCTGCTTGGTCTCGTTGGCGGGCAGATCGTGCCATTCCTTGCAGGCAAGCTGACAGCCGCGGCATGCCGTGCAGCGTGTGGTATCGACTAAAAATGCTTTCGGCATATCTTTGCTCCTTGGGGGGCGTGCCCCGAAGGGCACGCCCGGTGCTGGTTAAGCAATTTCCGTCAACTTGTCCGCCTTGCGGATGTTCACACAACAGGCCTTCGCTTCGGGGATGGTCGTGTTGGGGTCACAGGCCACAATGGTCAGACGGTTGGTGGAGTCGCCGCATTTCGGCGTCGTCCAGCCATAAGCAAAGGGCATACCGATCAGATGGACTGTCTTGCCCATGACCTTGAACGGACGGATGCGGACCGTCACCATGGCAATGGCTTCCACCCTGCCGCGGGCGCTTTCCACGATCACGCCGTCACCGTTGGCGATACCCTTTTCCTTGGCCAGCTCGGGGCTCATCTCCACGTAGAGCTGGGGCTCGGCTTCAAGCAGGTTGGGCACGTTGCGGGTCTCACCGCCGCCACACCAGTGTTCCGTCATGCTGTAGGTCGTCAGCACGATGGGATACTTGGGATCGGCAGCCTTGGCCAGTTTGTCCATATCACTGGTATGGAACTTGTAGACCGGGCTGCTCAGCTGCTTGGAGAAGGGATGCTGCGCCACGGGCGTTTCCGCCGGTTCGTAATGCTCGGGGAACGGGCCGTCCAGACGGCCGGGGCCGTACAGCTGGGCGTAACCGTCCGTCGTCATGATGTAGGCCAGCTTGCCGTTCTTGGTATCGGCCTGCGGCGCCCAGGGGCCGTCCGGCACGTCGCCCACCCACTTCTTGCCGTCCCATTCGATAACGGCCTTCTTGGGGTTGTAGGGCTTGCCGTTCAGGTCCACGGAAGCGCGGTTGTACAGGATGCGCCGGTTGACCGGCCAGCACCACGACCAGTTGGGATACAGGCCGATGGCGGCCTGCATAGGCGTCTGGGTCGGGTCGCGCCGCTTGGACTTGTTGCCTTCATCCTCCGTATAGCTGCCGGTGTACAGCCAGTTGAGGGACGAGGTGGAGCCGTCGGCCTGCAGGTTGCCGAATGCCGGGACCAGGTCGCCCTTCTTGTACAGGCGGTTGCCGATCTTGGTATCGGCCCAGAAGAAGCCGTTGATGCGGCGGGTCCATTCTTCGGGGTCGTACTTTTCGGGCCAGTTCATCTTCAGCAGGGCTTCGGGCAGCTTGCCGCCCTCGGCCTTGTACAGCTCACGCAGCTTGTTGATCAGCGGCACGAACATGTCGGCGAAGTTGCGGGCTTCACCGGCGGGTTCCACGGCCTTGTCGAACCACAGCAGCCAGCGGCCGCTGTTGCTGATGGTACCGGCCTTTTCCACACGATGCGCCGACGGCAGCAGGAAGACTTCGGTCTTCATCTTCTTGGGGTCGACGCCGGGACGGTGCCAGTTGTCCGTGGTTTCGGAATTGTGCAGCTCGGCGCAGACCATCCAGTCCAGATTGTCCAGAGCCTTGCGCATCTTGTTGGTGTTGGGGAAGCTGTTCATGGGGTTGACGCCGAAGACAAAACCACCCTTGATCTTGCCCTGGTACATCTTGTCCATGACATACATGTACGAGTAGTCCGCTCCGGGCTCGCCCTTGGGCAGCAGGCCGTAGCAGAAGTCATTTTCCGGTTTCGCCTCTTCACCGTACCAGCCCTTGAGCAGGCTGGCGAAGTACTTGGGCCGGTTGCCCCACCAGTTGGCACTGTTGGGGATCTTGGTGACCGGGGTATTGGCCTTGTTGAACTGGGCCAGGGTCTGCCAGGGAGCCAGCGGCAGGCCGATATAGCCGGGCAGCACATGGTACAGCAGGGCATGGTCCGTGGAGCCCTGCACGTTGGGCTCGCCACGCAGGGCGTTGATGCCGCCGCCGGCCACACCGATGTTGCCCAGCAGCAGCTGCACCAGCGTGGAGCAGCGGATGTTCTGCACGCCCACGGTATGCTGGGTCCAGCCCAGGGCATACAGGATGGTGCCGGCCTTGTCGGGCTTGCCGGTGGCACAGAACTGCTTGTAGACCTTGAGCAGGTTCTCTTCGGAAACACCCGTGATGTCGGAAACGTTCTTCAGGGTGTAACGCGAATAGTGCTTCTTCATCAGGTTGAAGACGCAGCGTTCGTGCTTCAGTGTGGCGTCACGCAGCGGAGCGCCGTCCGGGCCCTTTTCAAAGCCCCACTTGCTCTGGTCATACTTGCGCGCCTTGGCGTCATAGCCGCTGAAAAGGCCATCCTTGAAGTCATAGCCCTTGCCGACGATGAACGAGGCGTTGGTATAGTTGACGACGTAATCGTGGAAATAGCTGTTCGATTCCAGGATATAGTTGACCATACCGCCCAGGAACGCGATATCCGTACCGGAGCGCAGCGGCACATGATAATCGCAACGGGCGGACGTACGGGAGAACTTGGGGTCGACGTGGATAAGCGCCGCACCGTTGTCCTTGGCCCGCATGATCCATTTGAACGAAACAGGATGATGTTCAGCGGCATTGCTGCCGATAATAAGAACCACGTCGGCATTCTTGATGTCGATCCAGTGGTTGGTCATAGCACCGCGTCCGAACGACTCTGCCAGAGCCGCAACAGTGGGGCTGTGTCAGACCCGGGCCTGGTGGTCCATCTGGACAACACCCAGGCCGCGCATGGCTTGATGGATAACGGCGCATTCCTCGTTGGAGGCATGCGAGGTGCCCATCATGAAAATGCTTTCCAGACGGTTGACCGTCTGGCCCTTGCTGTTTTTGAGGATAAGATCCTTGTCACGCGTATCCTTCACGCGACGGGCGATCTTTTCCAGCATCCATCCCCAGTCCTTCTCTTCCCACTTTTCACTGTAGGGCGCCCGGTACAAAGGCTTGGTGAGGCGGTGCGGGTTCGTGTACATGGAGAACAGGGCTGCGCCCTTGGCACACAAGGCACCTTCGTTGACAGGGAAGTCAGGGTCGCCTTCCGTACTGACGAGCTTGCCGTCGCGCACGTAAGCGATGACCTGACAGCAGACAGCGCAGAACGGACAGATCGTGATGACTTCCTTCGCGCCTTCTATCTTGAGACTCCCGGCATAGGCCTGGGCCTCGCCGAGGTTGAAACCGAACTGGCTGAGCGAGAGACAGAGTGCACTCACGCCTGCCAGTTTCAGGAATCCCCTTCGTGTGTAGCTCATAGGCTTCCTCTCCTGGGTCAGGATGAAACAGGGAACATGCCGGAGGGAGTGCTTGCCTGACGGCTGCGAGCTCCGGCACGTTTTTTCTGTGAAGCGTTCCTGAAACAAGACGCCCCACAAAAAATATTTTATGAAATCGTAGCACCGAAACAAAAACTTAGCAAGGGGATACGACAAATAAACAACGTTGTTCAAAACGGGACAAAAGCATCCGCTCACCCCGGAAGCCTGCCCGGATAAGATCCTTCCTTCGTTGCGAATTTGCGAGACAAACAGGAACAACCGGCAAGGCCGACTTCGCGCGGACCTGCCATCTTTTCTTAAAAAAGCATGAGGTGAGCCCTCTTGCGGTCTCCCATGGATAGTCTGCCCGTCCCGCATGCAGAAAAAAGTAAGCGGTCCAGGCATGTTCTCTGTAAGACCCGTACCAGACCGTGGGGGTACGTCCCCAGCGGGCGACCAGCAAGGTCTCGCCTATTTTAGATGTCATATTCATCCGGACAGCCTGCTCCCCCAAAACGCCCCCGGGGACGCTCTTCTGCCTGTTGCCTATCTACCAAGAAACGTTTAGCCTTTTTCAAACTCTTAGGGAGGATCATATGCAGAAAGTCCTGACGCTCACGGCAACCTGTCTCTTGGGTATCCTTCTTTGCGCATCCGCAGCACTGGCTGATGAAGTAAAGACCGACCACTTTACGCTGAACCTTCCCTCCGGCTGGACGCAACCCCAGCCTGTCCAGTCTGCCCAGGGCGCGACCATGGCCATCCTCCAGAACGCCGCCGAACAGACCGTCGTCACTGTGGCCGTCACACCTGTCCCGCTTTCCGCCAAAGATCTCGCGATCCAGACCATTGCCAATATGAAGGCTGCCGGTTTCACGACCTCCGAACCTGTGGCTTCCGGCGATTCCTATGTGAGAGAATTCTCCAAAGAGCAGGTCAAGGGCATCAGCTATTTCAGTGCCAACGGCAAGCTCGGCAGCGTCATCACCATCATGGGAGCTTCCCTCGATGCCGGTAAGAAGATGCTGAAGGACAATCTCAAGCCTGCCGACAGCAAGCTCTTCCCCACTGATTTCTAGCCGCTGCACTCCTCCGCTTTGCACACGTAACGGCCCCCGTCCCACAGGACGAGGGCCGTTGTTTATGTTTGAACGCATACAAGATGTCAAAAAAGCGGGATTTATCTCGCTTTGGCCAAGGTGTTGCCACCGACGGATTTTGATCCGTCCGCATCGCCATAACCAACTGTCAGCACATGAAATTCTATTCTGGTTGCTGCAACCACCAATCAAGGAAGCAACCATCATGCAACCCAACAGACTTTATAGAGATACAAGGTAACATACTTGATATATTTAATATATTTTACGAAAAGTCGAAATCTATAGCAAAAGGCCATGAGGTCATCCTCGTGGCCTTAAACTTTGTCTGGACCCTTCTCCAATCTTTGGTCTTCAAACCCAAAATTTGCGTAAAATATGGCTCTTATCCACTTCATCGAACGTGAGCTGGTCCTCGAAGAAGAGATGTTCAACCGTGGCAAGGACCGCTTCTTTGCCAACATTGCCCGCCTCAAGGAGCAACGCAACGAAGGCGGCACCACCTACGGCAAGATGCTGCTCAAGCGTGGCATCGCTCCCCTCGCCGCCGCCATCACCGCCTTCATGGAGAAGGCCAACAGCGGCACTGCCGGACGCAGACACATGGCCGTGGCCCTGCTCAAGGACATAGCCCCCGACGTGGCCGCCTTCATCACCCTGCGTACCGCCATCGCCCCCTCACCTCCGAGCCCATGCTCCAGAACGTGGCCGTGCGTGTAGGCCGCGAGATCGAGGCCGAGCTGCGCCTGAGCAACCTCAAGCAGAACGACGCCGACCGCTACGCCATGACCCAGCGGTACATCCAGGGCCACAAGTCCCGCAAGTATCGCAGCACGGTGCTGCGGTATGCCTACGGCAAATCCACCACGGTGGACTTCGAGCCGTGGCCCCTGGCCCAGTGCCTCCATCTTGGGCAGAAGCTCATCGAGCTGGCCATCGACAGCACCGGCATCTTCGCCATCGAGCTGACCTCCAACAAGGTCCGCAAGGGCAACAAAGACATGGCCGCCTACAGTCTGGTCATGACCCCGGCCCTCAAGGAATGGATGGACGACCACCTCGAATCCCGTTCCATCATGGCCCCCGCCTACATGCCGACCCTCATCCCGCCCAAGCCGTGGGAGGGTGCCTGCGGTGGCGGCTACTACTTCCAGGCCATGCGTCCGCTGTCCGTGGACCCGGAGACCGGTGAAGAGCCGGATGGC
>OOCI01002656.1_pt1 | contig 10660 bp, 7 predicted proteins | sample 1671761 | NCBI WGS metagenome assembly OOCI01 (sample SAMN06348190, study PRJEB24527) | human gut metagenome | biome: human gut; feature: ankylosing spondylitis patient; material: feces | host: Homo sapiens | place: China | collected 2015-10
TGGTAGTACACGCCCTTTTCGGCGATGAGCTTTGCATGGTTGCCGCGCTCGATGATGCGGCCATGGTCAAGCACCATGATGACGTCCGCATTCTTGACCGTCGAGAGCCGGTGCGCGATGACGAACACCGTGCGCCCCTCCATGAGCTTATCCATGCCGCTCTGCACGAGCGCCTCCGTGCGGGTGTCGATGGAGCTGGTCGCCTCGTCGAGGATCATGACCGGCGGATCGGACACAGCCGCGCGTGCGATGCTCAGCAGCTGCCGCTGGCCCTGGCTCAGGCCGCTGCCGTCGCCTTTGAGCACGGTGTTGTAGCCGTCGGGCAGCATGCGGATGAAATGGTCGGCATTGGCAAGCTTCGCCGCCGCGATACATTCGTCATCCGTCGCGTCCGGATTGCCGTAGCGGATGTTCTCCATGACGGTGCCGGTGAAGAGGTTCACGTCCTGGAGCACGATGCCGAGGCTGCGGCGCAGATCTGCCTTGCGGATCTTATTGATGTTGATGCCATCGTAGCGGATCTTGCCGTCGGCAATGTCGTAAAAGCGGTTGATGAGGTTTGTGATCGTCGTTTTTCCGGCGCCGGTCGCACCGACGAAGGCGACCTTCTGGCCGGGCTCGGCGTAGAGCGTGATGTCATGCAGGACCTCTTTGTCCGGCGTATAACCGAAGTCCACGTGATCGAACACGACGCGCCCGGCAAGCTTCGTGTATGTGACCGTGCCGTCGCCGTGCGGGTGCTTCCATGCCCAGAGGCCCGTGTGGTGGTCGGTCTCGGCGAGCATGCCGTTTTCCTCCTTGGCGTTGACAAGCGTCACATAGCCGTCGTCCGTCTCCGGCTCGGCATCCATGAACGCGAAAATGCGCGATGCGCCGGCCAGTGCTGTGACGATGGAGTTGAACTGGTTGGAGATCTGCGAGATCGGGTTTGTAAACCCGCGCGAGAGCGTGAGGAAGGATGCGATCATACCGAGCGTGAGCGTGTTCATGCCCGTCAGGCCGAGGTTCGGCGTGCCGGCAATCGCCATCGTGCCGCCGATGACGGCGATGATGACATACTGCAGATAACCTACGGCGTTCATCATCGGCATCATGCTGTTGGCCATGCCGCTGGCGCGCGCGGCGTTTTCCGCCCAGACGCGGTTGCGGCGGCGCAGCTCCGCCTTGCTCTGCCCCTCGTGGCAGAAGACCTTGACGACCTTCTGGCCGTTGACCATCTCCTCAACATAGCCGTTGAGATCGGCCAGCGCCGTCTGCTGCGCCATGAAGTAGCCGCCGATGCGGCCGGTGAGCTTGCGCACGAACACGAGAATGAGCGCCATGACGGCGCACACGATCAGCGTCAGCCAGATGCTGATGTACAGCATGCAGAAAAACACGACCGTCAGCGTAAACACAGACGATACGAGCTGCGCCATGGACTGCGCGATCATCTGGCGCAGCGTATCGGTATCGTTTGTGTACAGGCTCATGATGTCGCCGTGCGTATGCGTGTCAAAGTAGCGGATGGGCAGGCTCTGCATCTTCTCAAACATCTCGTCACGGATGCGCTTGAGCGTGCCCTGCGCGATCGTGACCATGCGGCGGTTATACAGCCATGTGGCCAGCGTACCGACAAGATATACGCAGCCGATGGTGATCAGCGCACGGATCAGGCCGGAATAGTCCGGCGACGCTGTGCCGAGCATGGGCACGATATAGCCGTCGATCAGCTTTTGCAGGAACATGGACGAGGCCGCGCCTGCGACCGCGCTCAGCAGGATGCAGACCGTCACGAGCACGAGCGTGCCCTTATAGGCGCGCATATACGACAGCAGGCGCTTGAGCGTCCGGCTGTCAAATTTCGGGCGTTCACGCATCGTCCTCGCCTCCCTTCTGCTGGGACTCATAGACCTCGCGGTAAATTTCGCACGTGCGCAGCAGCTCATCGTGGCAGTCGACGGCGTCAATACGCCCGTCATCGAGCACGACGATACGGTCCGCGTTCTGCACGGAGCTGATGCGCTGCGCGATGATGATCTTCGTCGTCTCCGGGATATAGGCGGAAAGGGCCTGCTGGATCTGCGCATCCGTGCGCGTGTCGACGGCGCTCGTCGAGTCATCGAGAATGAGCACCTTCGGCTTTTTCAGCAGCGCGCGGGCGATGCACAGGCGCTGCTTCTGGCCGCCGGAGACGTTCGTGCCGCCCTGCTCGATATAGGTGTCATAGCCGTCCGGCATGGCGGAAATGAATTCATCCGCACACGCGAGCACGCAGGCGTGACGGAGCTCCTCGTCCGTGGCGTTTTCGTTGCCCCAGCGTAGATTTTCGGCGATCGTACCAGAAAAGAGTTCGTTTTTCTGCAGCACCATGGCAACGGCGTTGCGCAGCGTCTCCAGATCATAATCGCGCACGTCCACACCGCCGAGCGTCAGCTTGCCGCCGGTCACGTCATACAGGCGCGGGATGAGCTGCACGAGCGAGGACTTGGACGCGCCCGTGCCGCCGATGACGCCGACCGTCTCACCGGAGCGGATGTGCAGATCAATGTCATCGAGCACCTTTTTGTCCGCCTTGGAGGCGTAGACAAAGCTCACGTGGTCAAAGTCGACCGCACCGTCACGCACGGTCATGACCGGGTGCTCCGGCTGGCGGATATCCGTCCGCTCCTCGAGCACCTCGGCGATGCGCCGCGCGGACGAGAGCGAGATCGTCAGCATGGCAAAGACCATCGAGAGCATCATCAGGCTCGAGAGGATCTGCATGGCATAGGTGATGAGCGCGGTGAGATTGCCGGTCGTGAGGCCGAGTGCCGGGTCATTGCCGCTGGCGATGATGGCCTTGGCACCGAGCCAGGAGATGATGATCATGCACGCGTAGATGCATGACTGCATCAGCGGCGCGTTGAGCGTGATGAGCCGCTCGCCCTTGGAAAAGTCCTTGTAAATGCGCTCGGAAATGGCGCCGAATTTGCGAATCTCGTGCTGTTCCTGATTAAAGGACTTCACGACACGGATACCGCGGACATTTTCCTGCACGACGTTATTGAGCTCGTCATATGTGCGGAAAACGCGCGTGAAGATCGGGAACACGCTGCGGATGATGAAAAACAGCGCCACGGCAAGGATCGGCAGAATGATGAGAAACGTCATGGAGATGTCACGGCTGATGCGGAACGACACGATCATGGAAAAGATCAGCATGACCGGCGCGCGGATCGCCATACGCATGAGCATCTGGAATGCGTTTTGCACGTTTGTGGTGTCCGTCGTCAGGCGTGTGACGATGGATGCGGTGGAAAACTTGTCGATGTTCGAAAAAGCGAACGTCTGCACATTGTCGTACATATCCTCGCGCAGGTTTGCCGCAAAGCCGACGGACGCGCGCGCGGCAATGCGCGCGGCGAGCACGCCGGTCGCCAGCTGGAACGCCGCCAGCAGCAGCAAAAACGCGCCGAATTTCCAGACCGCCGCCATACTGCCGCCCTCGATGCCGAAGTCGATGAGGTTGGACATGAACAGCGGGATCACGATCTCGAACACCACCTCCAGCGCCGAGAGCAGAACCGTCACGAGCGCCGGGCCTTTGTTCTCCCGCAGACTGCGGGTCAATGTATGAAGCATGGGTTTCCTCCTTCCGGGTTTGCGGGCAGCTCAGCCGAGGTCAGCATAGATCGTGCGCAGCGAAGCTTCCAGCGCCGCGATCTGCTTCGGGGTCAGTGAGCGGAGCATCTGCTGCTCCGCGGCCGCAATGGTCGCCTGCATTTCGTGTGCGATCTCGGCGGCGCGCGGTGTCTGGCAGACGAGCTTGCTGCGCTTATCCGCAGGGTCTGCGCGGCAGGACACGAAGCCCTTTTGCTCCATGCGCCCGATGACGCCCGCTACGGTCGGGTGCGACACCTGCAGGAAGCCCTCGATCTCCTTTTGCGTCGCTATGCCGCCGTTTTGCTCCAGATAGCCGAGCACGCGGCTTTGCGTCAGCGTCAGGTCATGCTGCGCAAGGTTGGCGTCGGCCTGTATTTTGATCTTGTCCGTAATCATTTTTAATAGACATCCGATTGGATATTGCTCCATGATGCACCTCCGAATATGTAGCACGCTACGCATTATAAGGGCATTTATCCGAATCGTCAAGAGACTTCATAAATTGTTTACACGCGAAAAACGGCTGCAAAAAAGCACCCGTCTGCCGTGGCAGACGGGTGCTGAAAAACGCTGGTATCACAGGTGCTGGTTGCGCTCGATCCGGTCGTAGTGCTTGAGCAGGATGCCTTCCATGACGGAGGTGAGCTTCATGTCCAGATTCCAGAAGTAGATGACAAACGTGACCACGAACGCGCCGAGTGCGCCGAGCGACACACCCAGCAGGGCCTTGAGCAGCTTGCATTTCAAATTGTTCATGTTCGATCTCCTCTCTGATTACCAGGACTTCTCGTCCTTCAGGATCTCCAGGCTCGGATCCACAGGCTCTTCCTGCATGACGGTGCGCATATAGTCATTGACCTGCTGACGCACGCCCTGACGCGAAACCACGCGCGGGTCGAACAGATCGTGCGTGACCCAGACAAGGTGGATGCCGTGCTCGCGGGCGCGCTCTTCAAACAGACCGTGCATGCCGTCGAGTGCCTTGCAGCTCATGTGTTCCCAGAGAATGACCATGTCGGCATTGAACTGCTCGCAGAACTCCCACAGCTCATCAAGCAGCACCTTGTAGCCGCCGTGCGTGCGGTTGCGCATGATCATGTTTTCGGTCAGCCATGCCATATCGTAATACGCCTGCTCACGGTTTTCGGGCGTGTCAGTCGTGGCGAGCTCGCGTGTGGAGACCATGGAGAGCATATCCGTCAGCGGCACGATGCCCCAGCAGTTGAGCAGCCAGACAAGGAAGTCGAAGTAGAAGTGCGACTGCACGCCCCAGACGATGGCGCGGTGGCGGTACTCGTTGGCGGCCTTCTTCTGCTTGCGGTAGGCACGCTCGGCGAGCTGGGTGATCTTGCGGTCGACCTCGCGGAATGCGGGCACTTTGCCGCAGATGGCCATGTAGTTCGTCTCCGTGTAAAGCGCGAGGTGGAGCCAAAGACCTGCGGATAGTCGGTCTTGTTCATCTCCAGCCACTCGAGGCGGCACTTGGTGGCGTAGTTCACGCGCTCGGCGCACTCGAAGTACGCCTTCCAGTCCCACTTCTCGCCGGTGTGCTCCTCGATGAAGGCGATGGCATTTTTGATCTCCTGTGCAGCGTAATCCTGCACGTCGTCCTCGCGGTGGCGCAGGGGCGCTGCCAGCTGGAACACCGGAATGCCGTCCTCAAGCTCGAGGCGCTTGGAAATGACGCCGTTTCCGAGCAGGGAGCCGTCGCACGTCGTGTTGCACTGCACGGCGCACGCGCCGAGCACCGGCGCGTCGTCGTCGATGGACACGCCGGCTTCCGCCTCCGGCATCGGGCAGACATCGCCCGCGAGGCCGTACTCCTGCGCGACGTCGATATAATGCTCGGCGGCGTGCTGGTTGAGCAGCACGGAGACATAGGTCGACGGCGTCTCACGGCTCAGGCCCTTGAGCGTCGGGAAGCCCATCATGACGGCGGTCATCTCGTTTTCGTCCACGAGCACGACCTTGTCGGAGAATTTCTTGTCCTTGCCGATGCGGCGGTCGCCGCGGAAGAGACCGTCGAGCAGCTTTGCCACGTCCTCGATGATAAGATCCTGCTCCAGGTGGCAGATGCGCAGATATTCGTCGCGCAGGCCCTGGGTGTGGCGGTCGACCATCATGGGCACGGCCAGATAGTTGGCCATCCAGCGATAGCGGAACATGGCCTTGATGTTGCGCGGCTTGGATACCATCTTCGCCATGGTGATCCAGTTGTGCAGCCAGCGGGAATAATCATAGAGCGTGTCGGTCACGCCGCGCCACTCGCGGCGGTTGCGCACCTTTCCCTCAGTGTAGAACTTGCCGAAATTTTCGCAGCCGATTCTCTTGTTGGACATTACTTTACACCTCCGTTGATTTTTTTGATCTCAACACTCTCGACGAATGCCTGAACACGGGTGCGCAGCTGTCCGTTGGTGGTGCCGATGTTGTAAGGACGGTCGATAGACAGCACGGGATAGCCGTAATCGTCATGCAGGATGTGCGAGCCCATCATGCGCTCGTACGCCCAGGGATCGCAGAACTTGATCTGCTCATAGATGATGCCGTCGGCGCCGTATTCCTTCGCAAGCTCGTTTACATACTCGCGGCGGCCGGTCATCTTTGCGGTGTTCATATATCTCGGGCACTGGCCGCGGTACATATACTGGCGGCAGACCTGCGTGAGGGCATCCTCATCATCTGTAAGCTCGATGGGATTTCTGCCGGGGAACGAGCCGTAGCAGAAACGGTCGGCACAGACATATGCGCCGCAGTCCTCAACAAGCTTTATAAAGTCGGTATCATCGACCTCCGAGCCGGCAACGACTACGCGGACGCGATATGGTTTATCCTCAGGCTCGCGGGTCTTAAGCTCCTCAAGGGTCTCCTCGAGCTTATCGATGAGCAGATATTTCGGCGCAACATAGGTCGCGAGGGTTATTACCTGGAACTCATAGCCGGTGATACGCGGCTTATCGCCCTTGCGGAACTCGCCGATGGCGCGGATAAGCTCGCATATGCGGTTGTGATCGGCGACCGCCTGACGGATGGCGGCATCGGAGGTATCGATGCCGTATGCCTTGTTCAGCGGATCGAGTATATGGTTTTTGCACTGGAGAGTGTACAGATTCAGGCCGTTATCGTCGGCCTTCATTGGGATCTCCATGTACTCGAAGAAGAACTTCGGCTTGTCCTTGCCCATGGTCTTGAGCAGCTCCATGTTCTCCACGGCGCGGTTCATCATCGAGCAGCCGTCCGGCGTAATCATGCAGTCGGCAAAGTTGTAGCCGCCTTCAATGGCGCGCTCGAGCAGCGCGCGGCTGTACTCACACAGGAAGCTGGTCATATAATACGTGGCCATTTCCATAGAGCCGGTGCGCGGTGCGCGCAGGCGCGTCGAGAAAGCGCCGGGCAGGTTCAGCAGCGGCTCGGGCGTGTTTTCGCAGGCATAGGCAACGCAGATCTTCCCCTCGTTCTGCGCCTGAGCAATCAGGTCATTGTGCGCTTCCTGCAAAAGGTTTTCGAAGTACAAAAGATGTTTCAGGTCTTTCATGGTTCACTCCCTCTTCGTTCGTGTTTCTATCAAAAGCGGCTGCGCGACCGCTTCTGTCTCTTTTGCTGCCCATAGGCAGGGAGGCGTGCCGGAATCAACGCGCCTCGATCTGTTTGATATTGATCTCATTGCCCTGCTGCAGCCAGGTGTTGCCGTTGCCGCAGTGCGGGCAGGTCTTGCCGTATTGTACGGTCGGGTAAGTGGTCTTACAGTCGTCGCACCAGGTGACGGCCGGAATGATCTCATACAGGAATTTCGTGCCCTGAATGATCGGCTCCTTCTTGGTATACCAGTTCCAGCAATCTTCAAGATATTCCGGCACAATGCCGGAGACCTCACCGAATTCGAGCGTGACCGACTCGATCTCGGTGAGGTTGTTTTCCTTGGCAATCTCCTGCACCTGCTTGACAACATAAGTAACGATACTCAGCTCGTGCATGGGGGCTCCTTTCAAGCAGGCGGGCACAGCGGGAAGGGTTCTGTGCCCGCCTCATAATGATGGATTACTTTTTCTTTTCCGCCAGAGACTTCTTGATGATCTTCACCTGACGCTTGGCAGCGTAGGGGCCGATGGCCTTGAACTTGTCCTCGGCCGGGATCATCTTGCTGTTTTGCGGACGCACGCGCTTGAGGTGGATCGCGTCGAATTCGCACTTGGTCGTGCAGATGCCGCAGCCGATGCACTTGTTCGGATCGACGACGCTGCGGCCGCAGCTCAGGCAGCGGGACGCCTCGGAGCGGATCTGCTCTTCGGTGAACGTCACGCGGTCGTCCTGCATGGTGCGCACCTTCTTGCTGTCGATGGCAACGGCGGCACGCGCGGGCTTTTTGATCTTCTCGGTCGGCAGAACGATATCGTCCTTGTTGAGCTCCTTGAACTCGCGGGTGTTGCGGTGGATCGTCAGGGTCTGGCCCTTGTTGACGAAGCGGTGGATGGACACCGCGCCCTCGCGGCCGGTCGCGATCGCGTCGATCGTGTACTTCGGACCGGTGGCGCAGTCGCCGCCGACGAAGATATCGGGCTCGTTGGACTGGAACGTCACGGCGTCGTGTGCGATCAGGCGGCCGTCAGCCGTCTCCGCCGAGGTGCCGGCCAGAACGTCGCCGTAGACCGAGCGCTGGCCGATGGCGACCAGAACGTTGGAGCACGGGACGGTGATGGTCTCATTCTCGTCATAGACCGGGGCGAACTTGCCGCTCGCGTCGCGGACGGACACGCAGCGCATCAGCTCGATGCCGGTGACCTTGCCGCCCTCGCCGAGGATGGCCTTCGGCGCCCAGGAGTTGTTGATGACGACGCCGTCGGCGATGCCGGCGTTCTTCTCGTCCGGAACGGTAGGCATCTCTTCGTCCTTCTCGAGGCAGTACATGTTCACGCTGCCCTTGGTCAGACGCAGGGCCGCGCGCGCCACGTCGATGGCCGCGTTGCCGCCGCCGATGACGACCACATCGCCCGTGAGCTTCTTGAGCTTGCCGGCGTTGACTTCACGCAGGAAGTCGAGACCGCTCTTGACACCGGTGAGATCCTCGCCGGCGATGTTGAGCTTCGACGCCAGCTGCAGGCCGACCGCGACGTAGAACGCCTGGTAGCCCTCTTCGCGCAGCTGCTGGATGGTGATGTCCTTGCCGACTTCAACGCCGCATTTGAACTCCACGCCCATCTCGCGCAGCACATCGATCTCGGACTTGACCACGTCCTTGCCGATGCGGAAGCTCGGAATGCCGTTGACGAGCATGCCGCCGGGCACGGCTTCCTTCTCGAACACGACCGGGCTGTAGCCCTCGATGGCCAGGAAGTAGGCGCAGGACATACCGGCCGGGCCGCCGCCGATGATGGCGACCTTCTGGTCAAACTTCTCATGCGTGCAGGAGTTCATGGGCGGCACGTAGCGGTGCTCGGCCTTCATGTCCTGCTCGGCGATGAACTTCTTGATCTCGTCGATGGCCAGCGGCTCGTCGACGGTGCCGCGGGTGCAGGCATCCTCGCAGTACTTTCTGCAGATGCTACCGCAGACAGCCGGGAACGGGTTATCCTTCTTGATGAGCTTGAGCGCGTCGGCATAGCGGCCGTCGCCCGCCATCTTGATGTAGCCCTGGATGGCGATGTGCGCCGGGCAGGCGGCCTTGCAGGGCGCCGTGCCGGTCGGCCAGGTCTGGATGCATCCGTTCTCGTTGCGGTAATTCTTGTTCCAGTGATCCTCGCCCCACTTGGTGTCGTCCGGCAGCTCATGGTGCGGATACTGGATGGGGCCTTCCTTCGTGCAGAGCTTCTGACCGAGGCGGACAGCACCAGCCGGGCAGGTCTCTACGCACTTGCCGCAGGCAACGCACTTTTCCGGGTCGCTCTCGGCCACGTAGGCGGAGGCGGACAGGTTCGGCGTGTTGAACAGCTGCGAAGTGCGCAGCGCGTTGCAGACGCCGACGGCGCAGTTGCAGATGCCGAAGATCTTGTTCTCACCGTCGATGTTCGTGATCTGGTGGACATAGCCGCGGTCCTCGGCCTTCTGGAGGATCTCCATGGCCTCTTCATAGGTGATGTCGCGGCCGTGGTTCGTCTCGCGGCAGTAGTCGGCGAAGTCGCCGACGCCGATGCACCACTCGCCTTCCACGTCGCCGGAGCCCTCGCCGCGGATGCGCTGCTGCTTGCGGCAGGAGCACACGGACACGCCGATGTGGCCCTCGTACTTCTTCAGCCAGTGGGACAGGTGCTCGATCGGCAGAGACTTGCTCTCGGCCGGGATGGCCTTTTCGACCGGGATGACGTGCATGCCGATGCCGGCGCCTCCGGGAGGCACCATCTCGGTGATGCCCGCCAGCGGCAGATACGCCATGCGCTCGAAGAAGTCTGCCGTCTCCGGGAACATATCCGCCTGTTCGGGATGGATCATCATGATCTCGGCACTGCCGGGGACGAACATGTCCAGCACCCAGCGTTTCTCATGGTTCGGGTTCTTGCCGTCGAGGTTCTCCCAGTGGAACTCGACCAGACCGCTCTCGCTGATAGCCTGCATCGCTTTTTCCAGATAGGCTCTGTCGAACTGCGGGTTTTTCTTCGCAAGCTGCTCGATCGTGAGCGGCACGCGCTTTTTCATCGTCAGGGCGATATCGAGGATATCGTCCGCCATCTTCTCATCATACTTCACCGCCGTGAACTTCAGGGCAGAGTTGATGCCCAGATACTCCGGGGCATCCGGCGTGATCTTGTCCTTGCCGAGCAATGTCTTGAGCGCCACGTTGACCATACGAATGTCGTACTGCCCCTGAAACAGCGGCGTGATAGGACGGTCAAGGTGCAGCATCCGGTAGACGGCGATCATCGCCGTGCGGACGGAGGTTTCCACAGTGAACACCACATCACCCTCCAGCTCCACGAACGGGCCGATGAACGCGAGGTTCCTGTTGCCCGCTGGAATGACCTCCGGGCGGTCTTTCAGCTTGCGGGGCATGATCTCGTCGATCTTGTCCTCCAGACCGCAGTAATACAGGAACTCCCGCATGATC
>OOCI01002661.1_pt1 | contig 10646 bp, 9 predicted proteins | sample 1671761 | NCBI WGS metagenome assembly OOCI01 (sample SAMN06348190, study PRJEB24527) | human gut metagenome | biome: human gut; feature: ankylosing spondylitis patient; material: feces | host: Homo sapiens | place: China | collected 2015-10
CCCTGACCATCGTTTCCGTTGCACTGGGTGTGGGCTACGGCATGGGTGCAAATTCCAGTATCCTAGCACACACCCCCCAGTTCTTCCAGCTGATCTGCGGCGAGAGCGGCATCGTGCCCGCTGCCTTTGTGGCCATTGTGCTGAACGTGCTGCTGCCCAAGGACGATAAGGCCGTATAAACCTCTCAGTCACCTTCGGTGACAGCTCCTCTGACAGGGGAGCCAAGAAGTGCCCTTGCCTCTCCTGTCAGGGGACGCACCATTGTGCTGCAATGGCGGAGAGCTCCTCCAGAGCTTCCGGCGTATCTGCATCCAGCAGTTCTTCCCGCCGCTGGGCGTAAACGATCTGTACCTGCTCAGGGTGAGCCTTGAGCACAACACTGCCGCCCTTGCCCTCGGGCAGGGTGCGCAGAGCGGGAAAATATCCGCATCCAAACAGAACGGGACTTCCGACAACGGTGTCCGGGCCATGTGCGGCCCGGGCTCCCAGCCGGAAGATCGCCCGCTCTGTTTCTTTTTGTGTCTGGGCAAAAGCAGTGATCAGAGCTTCCAGCGTCTCCCGCTGCAGCAGTGGCTGATCTCCGGGCAGGAAGATACAGCCTGCAAGGTTGGGGCATTGCTCCAGCAGCGCCTCCAGCCCCAGCCGAACAGTGTCGTTCCGGCCCGGCAGGCTGTGGAGCAGGCAGGGAACGGCCTGTGCGTCACACAGGGCTTTTACCCCGGCAGAGCGGGTCACGACCACCCGGGCAGCAAGGGCGGGGGTAGCGGTGATCTCCAACGCCCGGCAGAGCAGGGGGCGGCCCCCGAAATTGGCCAGCAGCTTGTTGGAGCCGAACCGCCGGGCCAGCCCCGATGCCATGATGACGCATCCCACCGGAGGGTGGGCGTTTTTTCTGCACAACTCTGCCATAAAATCATTCCTCCTGAACCTGCCGGATCTGCGGCAGTCTTTCCAGTGGCATTATAAAGGATTTTGTGATAAAATAAAAGTAGCAATCGAAAAAAGAGAGGTACTGCGTATGATGACGATCCGGGAATACAAACGGGCCGAAAGCCTCGAGGAAGCCTGGCAGCTCAACCAGAAGCGAAACAATCGGGTCATCGGCGGCATGATCTGGCTCAAGATGGAGAACATCAATGTCGGCACCGCCATCGACCTGTCAGGCCTTGGGCTGGACAAAATTGAGGAAACGGCCGAGGGCTTTTCCATCGGGGCCATGGTGCCCCTGCGGCAGATCGAGCTCCACGAGGGGCTCAATGCCTACACGGAGGGTGCTGTGCGGGAATCTGTGCGCCACATTGTGGGCGTACAGCTGCGCAACCTTGCCACCGTGGGCGGCAGCATTTACAGCCGCTTTGGCTTTTCCGATGTTCTGACCATGTTCCTGGCCCTGAACGCTTCGGTGGAGCTCTACAAGGGCGGCATCGTGCCGCTTTTGGAGTATGCTCAGCGCCCGTACGACAGGGATATCCTGGTGCGGGTCATCGTGCCGAAGGAGCAGGCAGCATTCTGCTATCAGTCGGTGCGCAACAGCCAGACGGATTTCCCGGTGCTGACCTGTGCCGCCGCGAAAACAGCCGGGGGCTTCCGGGTCGCCATTGGTGCCCGGCCCGGCAAGGCAGTGCTATATACCCTGCAGCCCAATGCCGCCGAAACGCCGGAGCTGACCGCTGCCCGCTTTGCCGCTGAGGTGCGGGCAAACATCCGGACGGAGAGCAACATGCGCGGCAGTGCGGAATACCGCAATCATCTGGCCGGGGTGCTGGTCAAGCGCGCTGTGCTGAAATTGGAAGGGAACAGGTGAGACAAGATGCAGGTGAATATTATTCTGAACGGAACCAAAGTCACGGCAGAGGCCGCACCGGACACCCTGCTCATCGACTTTGTCCGCGCACACGGCTGTTACAGTGTCAAGCGCGGCTGTGAGACCTCCAACTGTGGCCTGTGCACCGTCTTTCTGGACGATGTGCCGGTGCTGTCCTGCTCTGTGCTGGCAGCCCGTGCCGACGGCCACAGGGTGACCACGCTGGAGGGCCTGCAGGAGGAGGCTGCTGAATTCGGTGCTTTTATCGCCGATCAGGGTGCGGAGCAGTGCGGCTTCTGCAACCCGGGCTTTATTATGAACGCGCTGGCGCTTTTCCGGGAAAACCCCGACCCCGGCGAGGATGAAATCAAGGAGTATCTGGCCGGCAACCTCTGCCGCTGCTCCGGCTATGAGGGCCAGCTGCGGGGCATTTTGAACTTTTTAGCGTGGAAAAAGGGGAAGGAGGCCGCCCAATGAAAACCGTGAACCAGCCCATGCGCAAAAAGGACGCCATGCAGCTTGTGACCGGCCAGCCCGTCTACATGGATGATGTCATCCCGCAGGACTGCCTGATTGTCAAGCTGCTGCGCTCCCCCCATGCCAACGCCATCGTGCAGGAGATCGACACAAGCCGCGCCCTGCTGGTGCCGGGCATCGAGGCGATCTACACATGGAAGGATGTGGACCAGCAGGGCCGCCGCTACACCCAGGCTGGCCAGACCTACCCCGAGCCGAGCCCCTATGACCGGCTTGTCATTGACCGCCATGTCCGCTTTGCGGGGGATGTTGTCGCCATTTTGGCCGGCAAGGATGAAAAATGCGTCGATAAGGCGATGAAGCTCATCAAGGTCAGGTATGAGGTCCTGCCCGCCGTGCTGGACTACCACACGGCGCTGGACAACCCCGTCCTTGTCCACCCGGAGGAAAACTGGGAGTCGCTGGCACCGGTCGGGGCCGACAACAAGCGCAACCTCTGCGCCCACGATGAGAGCGGGGCGGGCGATATTGAGGCGGTGCTTTCGGGGTGCGATGTCGTCATCGACCATACATACCACACCCGCGCCTGCCAGCAGGCCATGATGGAGACCTTCCGCACCTACTGCAGCATAGATGCCTACGGGCGGCTGAATGTCCTCAGCTCGACCCAGATCGTTTTCCACTGCCGCCGGATCCTGGCCAATGCACTGCACATCCCCAAGTCGATGATCCGGGTGGCCAAGCCCCGCATCGGCGGCGGCTTTGGCGCCAAGCAGACCTCGGTCTGCGAGGTCTACCCCGCCTTTGTGACATGGAAAACCAAAAAGCCCAGCAAGATCATCTTCAGCCGGTACGAGAGCCAGATCGCCTCCACCCCGCGCCATGAGATGGAGCTGCATGTCCGCCTTGGTGCGACAAAGGACGGCATCGTCAGGGGCATCGACCTCTACACCCTGTCCAACACCGGTGCCTACGGCGAGCATGGCCCCACAACGGTGGGCCTGTCCGGCCACAAATCCATCCCGCTCTACGGCAAGGCCGAGGCATTCCGCTTTGTCAGCGATGTCGTCTACACGAACCACATGTCCGCGGGCGCTTACCGCGGCTACGGTGCGACCCAAGGCCTGTTTGCGGTGGAGTCCGCCGTCAATGAGCTGGCCGACAAGCTGGGCATCGACCCGTTTGTGATCCGCCAGCGCAACATCGTCCATGAGGGCGATGTGATGCCCGCCTACTACGGGCAGGTCAACACCAGCTGCGCGCTGGACCGCTGCCTGCAGGCCGTGCATGACAACATCGGCTGGGACGAAAAATACCCCGTGCGCGACATGGGCAACGGCAAGGTGCGCGCCGTGGGCATGGGCATGGCGATGCAGGGCTCGGGCATCACGAGTGTGGATGTGGGCAGCGCCAGCCTGAAGATCAACGATGACGGGTTCTACACCCTCTCGATCGGTGCAGCCGACATGGGCACCGGCTGCGATACGATTCTGGCGCAGATCGCCGCCGAGGTGCTGGAGTGCCCGCTCGACAATGTGACGGTCCTCGGCGCGGACACCGATTCCTCGCCCTACGATTCCGGCTCCTACGCATCCAGCACGACCTATGTCACCGGCAAGGCGGTTGAGCAGTGCGCCGAGCAGCTCAAGCAGAAGATCTGTCAGGTCGGCGCGGGGCTGCTGGGCCTTGATGAGCGTGCGGTCGTCTTTGCGGGCGACGCCGTGACAAGCGAGGACGGCACGCAGCGCGCCACGCTGGCGCAGATCGCCGCAGCCTCCCAGTGCGGCAGCAATACGGCGCTGGAGGCAGTTGTGACCCACAGCTCGGAGATCTCGCCCCCGCCGTTCATGGTGGGCGCGGCCGAGGTCGAGGTCGATCTGGAGACCGGCGAGGCGCAGGTCATCCGCTATGAGGCGGCTGTTGACTGCGGCACACCGGTCAACCCGAACCTTGCGCGGGTGCAGGCCGAGGGCGGCATCCTGCAGGGCATCGGTATGGCGCTGACCGAGAATGTCACCTACGATGACCGCGGCATGCCGCAGGAAAACTCGCTGATGCAGTACAAGATCCCGGCGCGCAACGACATCGGGCATATCCATGTCGTATTTGAGAGCAGCTACGAGGGCACCGGCCCCTTCGGTGCCAAGAGCATCGGCGAGGTGGTCATCAACACCCCGCTGCCCGCCGTGGCCGATGCGATCTACCACGCCACCCACAAGCGGTTCTATGAGCTGCCCATCACCCGCGAGCAGATCGCGCTGGCCGGGCAGTAAAAGGCAGGGAACGGCGAAAAAGACCCTCTGCGGGGGATAAAAAAATTGCAAGCCGGCAGATCGCCGGCTTGCAATTTTTTATTGGAGGAAAGAAATCCGTCAAAGCAGCTTGCAGCCCAGCGCCTGACTGGTGCGGGAGAGCGAGAGGTTGGCAAGCTCCTGATTGTCAAGGGTGTAGCGCAGGACCAGCACATTTGCGACAAAAAGCATCGCCAGCTTGGCGGGGATGCTGCCCGAGTCAAGCGGGTTCTCCTGCGCGCCGCAGAGCAGCACGACATCGGCCAGTGCGGCGCCGGGGGCGTCATCGTAGTGGGTGATCAGGATGACCTTGGCACCGTTCTCCTTGGCGAGGCGCAGCGTGTCCATCATGTCGCGGGTCGAGCCGGAGTAGGAGACGAAGAGCAGCACATCCTCGGGGCCCATCAGGCTGGCCGTGATGGCCTGCATGTGGCTGTCGCCCGCCGTGCGGAATTTGGTCGAGATCATCGAGAAACGCGCCCAGATGTCCTCCGCCAGCACCTGACTGCCGCCCTGACCAAGGCAGTATACCTGACGCGCGCGCTGCAGCAGCGTGGCGGCGTGGTCGATGGCGTCGGGGTCCAGCACGCTGCGGGTGCCGTTCAGCGCCTCCACGGCGGTGTTGTAGGCGTGGGTGACCAGCGTCTGGGTGTCCACACCCGGCTCCAGCTTGAGCGCGACCGGCATCGCGGTCGCGGTAGCCTTCGCCAGCGCGATCTTCATTTCGTTGTAGCCATCAAAGCCCAGCGAGCGGCAGAACCGAAAGATCGTTGCCTCGGCCACGCCGCAGGCATTTGCCAGCGAGGAGATGGAAAGATACTGGGCGTCCTCGGCGTGCTGGACAAGATAATCGGCCACGATGCCGCCTGATTTTGTCAGGCTGTCGCGCTTGGTGCGCAGCATCTCCCAAAAGCTCTGTTCTACCATGGTTCTCGGGGTCCTTTCTCAAGTAAATAATGCGGTCAATGGGCGGCGGGGGCGCTGCCGGTCAGCAGACTGTACAGCCCCTGCGCCAGCGCCCGGTGGGCTTCCCTTGTCATGTGCATGCCGTCCACCGGCGAGCATACCGCGCCGGGCAGGGTGTTCGCGTCCAGAAAGCGCACACCGGGCAGGCCCTGCAGCATCGGCGCAAGGCGGGCGGCAATGCCGGCGCAGCGCTCGTGGCAGCCGGGGCCCATCTCCTCGCGGAAGATCAGCCTGTCATATGCCGGTGTGATGACCGGCGGCACAATGACCAACACATCGGGATGGGCGTTGTCACGCCAGCACTCGGTCTGCAGCGCCCTTTTGGTCAGCCGCGCAATGCCCTGCGCGATCTGGTAGGAATCACAGGCAAACCGCGCCTTGCAGTCGTTCGTGCCCAGCATGATCGTCACGGTGTCAAGCGGCGCATGGCTCATCAGGATCGGGTTGATCAGGCGCAGGCCGTTCATCCCCTCGGTGATGGGGTCATCAAACACGGCGGTGCGGCCGGGCAGGCCCTCCTCCGCAACGGCCCAGCCGGGACCCAGCAGGGACTGCAGCACCATCGGGTAGCGCTCATCGGGGCCATAGCGGCCGTCACGCACGGGGTCGTAGCCGTAGGTGTTGGAATCACCGAAGCAGAGGACCTGACGCGCTGTGATATTTTCATAGGTCATGGCAAAGGCTCCTTTTGTCAGCAAAAATGAAAAGATATTTCTTTTCTCTTATTATAACGATTCTAAAATGGACTTACAATAGGCAAAAGCGCTATTTCCAACCACCTCTTTTTGTACAACATTGCCCTTTTAAGGGAAAAAACTGCCTCTCGGCTGCGGACAGCACGCAGCATGTGCAGGACTTTTTCCATAAGGAAAAATCCGTTTCACAGCGGCCTGTAATGGCAGAAAACCGACAAAAACAGACTTTGTCAGGAAATTGTTTTCTTTTTGCAACCATTGCGGTGGGGCGGCCAAACGGAAGCTTTCCCCGTCACAGGCGGATATTTCTTGCACAAAACGCTGCGTTTTGCACAAAATGGAACCAAATTTGTGCAACCTGTACACAAAACGGCCTGATTCTTGGTGATTTCACATCTGGACAAAATGAAAAAGATTTTCTAAAATAGAGTCATCACAAGGGGCGCAGACGCAGTGACCCCTTACAAATGCCGAAAGGCAAAAGAAGGAGAACCACTATGAAGAAGCAAGTATCCGCTATCCTGGCTGCCGGTATGGCTGCCAGCCTGCTGGTTGGCTGCGGCGGCGCTGCCTCCAGCGCAGCATCCTCTGCCGCTGAAAGCACCTCTACTGCCGCTTCCAGCGAGGCTACCGCCACCACGGAGGCCGGTCAGGCTGCTGACATCACCCTGTGGACCTACCCCATCGGCAAGTGGGGCGATTCCGAGTCTGTTGACACTCTGCTGGCGGACTTCAACGCCAAGTACCCCGACATCCATGTGACCGTTGAGTATCTGGACTACACCAACGGTGACGATCAGGTCAACACCGCCATCGAGGGCGGCTCTGCCCCTGACCTCGTTATGGAAGGTCCCGAGCGTCTGGTTGCCAACTGGGGCGCCAAGGGTCTGATGGTCGATCTGAGCGACCTGTGGACCGATGACCAGAAGGCTGACATCAGCGCCAGCGTGGAGGCCGCCTGCAAGGATTCCTCCGGTGCTTACTACGAGTTCCCCCTCTGCATGACCGCCCACTGCATGGCCATCAACAAGACCGTGTTTGAGGCTGCCGGTGCGATGCAGTATGTCGATGCCGAGAACCACACCTGGACCACCGAGAACTTCCTGAAGGCTGTTCAGGCCGTCTACGACTCCGGCAAGACCGATGTGGGCGCCCTCTACTGCAGCGGTCAGGGCGGCGATCAGGGCACCCGTGCTCTCGTCAACAACCTCTACGGCGGCACCTTCACCGACGATGCGCACAGCAAGTACACCGCCGACTCTGCCGAGAATGTCAAGGCTCTTGAGGCCCTGAAGGCACAGGACGGCATCAACTTCGACGCCTCCATCAACGGCGGCGAGGAGATCACCCTCTTCCGCAACGGCACCCTGCAGATGGCTTTCTGCTGGAACATTGCCCAGCAGAAGAATGAGGACAATGGCCCTGCCGGCACCACCAACAGCGGCGATGAGATCCTGTTCATGGGCTTCCCCTCTGAGAGCGGCAAGCCTGCGCTGCAGGGCGGCATCTGGGGCTTCGGCATCTTCAACAACGGCGACGACAACAAGATCGCTGCTGCCAAGACCTTCATCAACTTCATGGCCAACTCTGAGGAGACTGCCAAGGCCGTCAAGACCTCCAGCTACTTCTCCGTCAAGAACTCTCTGTCCGACCTGTATGCCGACGACGAGATCATGAACGAGTACCAGAAGCTGATGCCTTATCTGGGCGACTACTATCAGGTCACCCCCGGCTGGGCCGAGGCTCGTACCGCTTGGTGGAACATGCTGCAGCAGGTCGGCGCTGGCGAAGATGTCACCACCGCCGTCACCGAATTCTGCACCACTGCCAACGCAGCCGCCAGTGCATCCTGAACCAAACTGTAAATCGTAAGATCTGCAGCCATCCTACGGCGTCCGACCTCTGACATGAAACGCAGCGGTGGGACGCCGCTTTTTATGAAAAACGGAAAGGAGAGATCCTCTTGGCATTTTCTGCAGCTGCCAAAAAGAGCGAGCCCAAGATGAGCCGTGCGCTTGTCCGGCAGGAGACCATCGCCGGTTATCTGTTCCTGCTGCCCAGCCTGATCTTCTTCATCGGCTTTGTTATCTACCCGATGTTCATGTGCGTGTTCACCAGCTTCTTCGACTCGACGATGAACCGTGCCGATGTCTTTGTCGGTCTGGCTAACTATGTGGAGCTTTTCGGCGACAAGGTGTTTCTGGGCGCATTGCGCAACACCCTCATCATTGTTATCGTGTCGGTGCCCATCACCTGCATCTTCTCGCTGTGGGTGTCCTCCGCCATCGTAGACCTGCCGGAGTGGGCCACCAGCCTTTTCCGCTGCGTGTTCTACCTGCCCGTGGTCACCGGCTCTGTCGCCGTTACCGTGGTGTGGAAGTGGATGTACAACAACTACTACGGCATCTTCAACTATCTGGGCAAGAGCCTTGGTATTCTGGACAAGAACATCAACTGGCTGGGTGACGAGCGGTTCGCACTGGGCTGTATCATCCTGATTTTGCTCACTACCTCCGTGGGTCAGCCCATCGTGCTGTACGTTTCGGCACTGGGCAACGTGGATCAGTCCATCGTGGAGGCTGCCGAAGTGGACGGCGCGACCGACTTCCAGTGCTTCTGGAAGATCAAGTGGCCGGCCATTATGCCCACCACCCTGTACATTCTGGTCATCACCACCATCAACTCCTTCCAGTGTTTTGCACTGATCCAGCTGCTGACCTCCGGCGGCCCCAACCACAAGACCGATACCATTATGTACTACATCTACTACACCGCCTTCAAGCAGTACAAGTACGGCTACGGCAACGCCATGGGCGTGGTGCTGGCGGTGATCATCGCCATTCTGTCTGCTGTCCAGTTCAAGCTGGGCAACAAGGATAATTAAGGAGGTGCGGAACAATGCGTGCAACTGCTGCAAAAAAGCAAAAACCGTTGGAGCGCCATCCCAGTAAACTGAAAAAGATGAGCGCCTACGCCATTCTGGCGATCATCCTCATCAGCATCATGGCGGTGCTGTTCGCCTTCCCGCTGTACTGGATCATCACCGGCTCCTTCAAAACCGGTGCTGCCATCAATGCCACTACCCCCGAGTGGTGGCCCAGCCAGTGGGTGCTGACCAACTACCAGAAGCTGTTTGCCGGCAAGCGTGCCCCGCTGTGGCAGCTGGCCGTGCCCTTCGGCTCCAAGTTCAGCGCCAACGGCGAGCCCGTCTACTTCTCAGTAGGCCCCATGGCTCCCGCCGCCATCCGCTGGATGATCAACACCGTGTTCATGGCAGTCATGTCCATGATCCTTACCTGCCTGACCGCCGCCATGGCCGGTTATGCGCTGGCCAAAAAGCGCTTTGTGGGCCGCAAGCTACTGTTTACCCTGATCGTCTGCGCTATGGCACTGCCCAAGCAGGTCATCCTGATCCCCCTGCTGCGCGAGATGAGCGCACTGAACTTGTACAACACCATCTGGGCGGTCATCTTCCCCATCGTGGGCTGGCCGTTCGGCGTGTTCCTGATGAAGCAGTTCAGTGAGGGCATCCCCACCGAAATGCTGGAGGCTGCCCGCATCGACGGTGCCAGCGAGGCACGCACCTTTGTCAAGATCGTGCTGCCCATGGTCAAGCCCGGTATCGGTGCACTGGCCATCTTTACCTTCATCAACAGCTGGAACGATTACTTCATGCAGTTGATCATGCTGTCCAGCACCAGCAACCTGACCATTTCTCTGGGCATTGCAAAGCTGCAGGCGGAAAACAGCACCGACTTCGGTCTGATTATGGCAGGTGCTGCACTGGCTGCTGTGCCTATCATCATCATCTTCCTCATCTTCCAGAAGTACTTCACCAAGGGCATCGCAATGGGTGCGGTTAAAGGCTAAAAATTACAGAAAGAAGGGCTTGAAACATGAAAGATATCAAAAAATATCAGGGTGTCATCCCTGCCTTTTACGCCTGCTATGACGCAGAGGGCAACATCTCGGTGGAGGGCGTCAAGGCCCTCACCCGCCACCTGATCGCCAAGGGCGTCAAGGGCGTGTATGTGGGCGGCTCCTCCGGCGAGTGCATCTACCAGCATGTGGATGAGCGCAAGGCCGTGCTGGAAGCCGTCATGAGCGAAGCCAAAGGCAAGCTGACCGTCATCGCCCACGTCGGCTGTAACAACACTGCCGACAGCGTGGAGCTGGCACGTCATGCCGAGAGCGTGGGTGTGGACGCCATCGCATCCATCCCGCCCATCTACTTCCACCTGCCGGAGTACGCCATCGCCAAATACTGGAATGATATGTCCGCTGCGGCTCCCAACACCGAGTTCGTCATCTACAACATCCCCCAGCTGGCCGGCACCGGCCTGACCATGAGCCTGCTGAAGGAGATGCTCAAGAACCCCAACGTGATCGCCGTCAAGAACAGCTCCATGCCCA
>OOCI01002664.1_pt1 | contig 10635 bp, 7 predicted proteins | sample 1671761 | NCBI WGS metagenome assembly OOCI01 (sample SAMN06348190, study PRJEB24527) | human gut metagenome | biome: human gut; feature: ankylosing spondylitis patient; material: feces | host: Homo sapiens | place: China | collected 2015-10
GCACAGATCCAGGCCGGGCTGCAGTCCATGGGCCTGCTGGACCCGCTGCCGGTGCAGATCGGCCATTTCTGGCGGGATGCGCTGCACGGTGATCTGGGCGTGAGCCACATTTACAAGCTCAACGCTCCCGTGACCAAGATCCTTGCCCAGAAGCTGCCCATTTCCATCGAAATGGGTGTGCTGGCCATGCTGCTGAGCCTTGTGCTGGGCATCCCGCTGGGCCTTGTCATGGGCCGTTATAAGGGCCGCTGGCCGGATAAGCTGGGCACGGCATTCATCGTGCTCATTCAGGCGGTGCCTGCGGCAGTGTACTTTTTGTATATCCAGATGTACGGCACCACCGCCATGGGCGTGGGCCTGCTGTTCGATGCCGCCAACTGGCGCTATTGGGTGCTGCCGGTGTGCAGCATGAGCCTTGCAAACCTTGCGTTCTACGCCATGTGGCTGCGCCGCTATATGGTGGACGAGAGCAACAAGGACTACGTCAAGCTGGCCCGCGCCAAGGGCGTGAGCGAGAACAATATCGCCCTGCACCACGTATTCCGCAACGCCATGGTGCCGCTGGTGCAGTACATTCCCTCCGCATTCCTGAACACCGTCGTCGGCTCCATCTACATCGAAAGCCTGTACAGCATCCCGGGCATGGGCGGCCTGCTGGTCACCTGTGTGCAGCGCCACGACAACACCATGGTGCAGGGCATCGTGCTGCTGTACGCCTGCGTGGGCATCATCGGCCTGATTTTGGGCGATGTGCTCATGGTGCTCATTGACCCCCGCATCAACTTTGGCAAGAAAGAAGGTGGACGCTGATGCTCTCTTTTCTGAAACGCGAAAAATCGAAGCAGCTGGAGGATCAGCTGAATGCTGCTCAGGCACAGCGCCGCACCGGCTGGGAAAATCTGCCGGAGGATGAGCTGTTCACCCCCGCCGGGTTCAGTGAGGAACAGGCCGAAGCCACCGCCAGCTCCAACTACAGCTACTGGGGCAGCACCTTCCGTGCCTTTTTCAAGAACAAGTTCGCCGTGGCCCTGCTGATCGCGCTGGTGGTCGTGGTTGCCTTTGCCTTCATCCAGCCCCACCTGCCCGGTCAGGCAGACCCGAACCTGTGCGCCGTGGACCCTGTGACCGGCATCCAGTACCGCAACATCGCCCCCGGGCAGGACGGCTTTATCTGGGGTTCCAACTCCATCGGTCAGGACCTGTGGGCACGCATCTGGGCCGGTGCACGCACCAGTCTGACTATCGCCTTCTTCGTGGCCCTCATCGAAGCTGTGGTGGGCATTACCGCCGGTGTGCTGTGGGGCTACGTGCGCGGGCTGGACTTTGTGTTCACCGAGCTGTACAACATCTTCGATAACATTCCCACCGCCATCGTGCTGATCCTCATTTCCTATGTAGCCACCCCCAGCATCTGGACCATGGTCCTTGGCATGGCCATCAAGGGCTGGATCGAAATGGCACGCTTCATCCGCAACCAGATCCTCATCATCCGCGACCGGGATTATAATGTGGCTTCCCGCTGCATCGGCACGCCCACCATCCGCATCGTGCTGCGCAACCTGCTGCCCTACCTCGTCTCGGTCATCATGCTGCGCATGGCCCTCACCATCCCGGAAGCCATTGGCAACGAGGTGTTCATCACCTACATCGGTCTGGGCCTGTCCGTGGAGACCCCCTCGCTGGGCAACCTGGTCAACGACGGCCGCAAGGTGATGATGCAGGCCGGGCTGCGCTACCAGCTGCTGTACCCCACCCTCATCCTGAGCTTTGTTACCATTGCGTTCTATCTGATCGGCAACGCCTTCTCGGATGCTGCCGATCCGAAGAACCATCTGCAGTAAGGAGGGGGTATCATGGAACACAACCAGCTCATTCTCTCCGCAAAAGATGTCAACATCCAGTTCAACCTGCGTGGAAAAGTGCTGCACGCCATCCGTGGCATCGATCTTGACCTCTATCAGGGAGAGGTGCTTGCCATCGTAGGCGAGAGCGGCTCCGGCAAGAGCGTTTTTACCAAGAGCTTCATGGGCCTGCTGGATGCCAACGGCTCCATTACCAGCGGCACCATTGATTACTACGGCATGGCGGACGGCAAGCCGCTGCGCCTTTCTGACCTCAGAACCGAAAAGGACTGGCTGCGGGTACGCGGCCGCGAGATCGCCATGGTCATGCAGGACCCCATGACCAGCCTGAACCCGCTGAAGACCATCGGGGCACAGATCATGGAAGCCGTTGCCCTGCATCAGGGCTTAAAGGGTGCTGCCGCCAAGGAAAAAACGCTGGAATACCTGCGGGATGTGGGCATCTCTGACCCGGAAAAGCGCTTTAAGCAGTACCCGCACGAGTTCTCCGGCGGCATGCGCCAGCGTGTGGTCATTGCCATTGCGGTGGCCTGCAGCCCCAAGATCCTGATCTGCGACGAGCCTACCACCGCACTGGACGTGACCATTCAAGCCCAGATTTTGCAGCTTTTGAAGGAAATGCGGTTCAAGTACGATCTGACCATCGTCATGATCACCCACGATCTGGGCGTTGTGGCAAACATTGCAGACCGCGTGGCTGTGATGTACGCAGGCGACATTGTGGAGATCGGCACTGCTGACGAAATTTATTACGATCCCCGCCACCCCTACACATGGGCACTGCTTTCCAGTATGCCCCAGATGGGCGTGAAGGGCGAGGACCTGTTCAACATCGTGGGCACACCGCCAAACCTGTTTGCGGAAATTCGCGGCGATGCTTTTGCGCCCCGCAACCCGCAGGCGCTGAAGATCGATTTTGTCAAGCGCCCGCCTTACTTTGAGGTAACGCCCACCCACAAGGCCAAAACATGGCTGCTGGACCCCCGGGCACCCAAGATCGAGCCGCCTGCTGCGGTAAAAATGCTGCGAGAGGAGGGGCTGTAAGATGGAAAATGAACGCGAAGTTCTTGTGGAAGTGAACCACCTGAACGTAACCTACGGCTCCGGCAAAAAAGCATATGAAGCTGTGCAGGATGCCAACTTTAAAATTTATAAGGGCGAGACCTTCGGCCTTGTAGGCGAGAGCGGCTCCGGCAAGACCACCATCGGCCGGGCCATCCTGCGCATTCTGCCCACCTCCGGCGGCGAGATCCTTTATAAGGGCCAGAAGATCAACGGCAGAATTTCCCGCCAGCTGGACAGGCAGATCATCAAAGAGATCCAGATGATCTTTCAGGACCCGCAGTCCTCGCTGAACGAGCGCGCCAAGGTGAGCTACATCGTGGGCGAGGGCCTGCAGAACGTCCGGCCTGATCTTTCCACCGCCCAGCAGGAGGAAAAGGTGCGTCAGGCTCTGCTGGACGTGGGTCTGCTGCCGGAATTTGCCTCCCGCTTCCCCCACGAATTTTCCGGCGGACAGCGCCAGCGCATCGGCATTGCCCGGGCCCTGATCGTGGAGCCGGAGTTCATCGTTGCCGATGAGCCCATCAGCGCACTGGATATGTCCATCCGTGCACAGGTGCTGAACCTGCTGCGCCGCCTGCAGAAGGAACGCGGCATCACCTACCTGTTCATCGCCCACGATCTTTCCGTGATGCGCTACATCTCCGACCGCATCGCCGTCATCCACAAGGGCCGCATCGTGGAGCTGGCCGGGGCCGAAGAGTTGACAGCCCACGCCATCCACCCCTATACCCGCAGCCTGCTTTCCGCCATTCCCATGCCGGACCCCCGCCGGGAGCGGCAGAAAAAGCTGCTGGTGTACGACCCCGCCATGCACGACTACTCCAGAGAGGCCCCCCAGTGGCGCGAACTGCGGCCTGAGCATTTTGTACTGTGCAGCGCTGCCGAAGCCGAGCAGTGGCTGCCGCGCTGACCCCCGACATTTCGGGCTGAATCGTTGTTTTACGGCTCTTTTACGCAACATTCAAAGTTTATTTCTTGACATTCTCCGGCAGCTCCACTACAATAGAATCTGCATCATTGATTCTGATTTTTGAGTTATTAGCGTGTTCTGACCGGCGGCTTTCATCTTCTTTGCAAAAGCTGTCGGCTTTTGGCAATGAAAAGAAGAAGAAAGAAAAGAGGACTTTATTCTATGACTACTGAACAGCGTGAACCGCTCTATGCGTCCACTGCGAAGCCCTGGCTGAAGTACTATGACCAGAAATACATCGACATGCCTCTTCCTAAGTGCAGCGCCTTTGAGTATCTCTGCCATCAGAACAAGAACCATCTGAGCGAGACCGCTCTGGAGTATTATGGCCGCAAATTCACCTTTGCAGACCTCTTTGTGAATGTCAAGAAAACCGCGGCCGCCTTCCGTGCTCTCGGCGTGAAGAAGGGCGACATCATCACCGTTGTCAGTGTGATGACCCCCGAGGTGATCTATGCCTTCTACGCTGTCGATATGATCGGTGCAACGCTGAATCTGGTGGACCCGCGCTACAGCGTTGAGGGCATCCACGAGTACATCGAGGAGGTGGATTCCCGCCTGCTGATCTGCCTGAATGTGACCTATGAGCGCTGCCACAAGGCAGAAAAGCGCACCAATGTGGAGCGCGTTCTGGTCATCAGCCCCGCAGACTCCCTGCCGCTGCATCTGGCCGTCGGCTACAAGCTGACCAACCCCGATAAGAACCGCTACAAGTCCAACGTGATCCATTGGAAGGACTTTATTGCACAGGGCAAGGATCAGAGCATGAACGCCGAACCCTACGACCCGCAGCACGCCTGCGTGGTGGTGCACACCGGCGGCACCACCGGTTCGCCCAAGGGCGTTATGCTGACCGACGACAGCTTTAACTCTCTGGCCCACGAATTCATCGCCCAGAGCAACCTGTTCTGCCGCGGCCAGAAGCTGATGAACGTCATGCCTCCGTTCATTGCCTACGGCTATGCCTGCGGCGTGCACATGCCGCTGGTCATGGGCCTGCACGTCGTCATCATCCCCAATCTGGACCCCGACAAGCTGGGCGCACTGATCTGGAAGCACAAGCCCGAGCACATGTTCGGCGTTCCGGCCCACTACCAGCAGATGGCAGCTTCTCCGCTGCTCAAGAAGAAGAAGGATCTCTCCTTCATCCGCAACTATGCCGCCGGCGGCGACTCGCTGCCGCTGGGCGCTGAGCTGACCGTGAACGAGTTCCTGAAGGCACACAACGTGGAGTATCCGCTGGCCAAGGGCTACGGCATGACCGAGGTCGCCTCTGCCGCTACCGTTGCCGCCGGCAACGTGACCAAGCCCGGCAGCGTGGGCATTCCCATGCTGAACACGGTGGTGTCCATTTTTGAGCCTGGCACCGAGACCGAACTGCCCATCGGTGAGCGCGGCGAGATCTGCATCTGCACCCCCACCGTCATGAAGGGCTACTACAATAAGCCCGAGGAGACCGACATGATCCTGCGCCGCCATGCAGACGGCCAGATCTGGGCACACACCGGCGATGTCGGCTACATGGACGAGGACGGCTTTGTGTATCTGGATTCCCGCATCAAGCGCATGATCATCCGTCACGATGGCTTCAAGGTGTTCCCGTCCATGATCGAGAACGTCATCAGCCGCCACCCGGCCGTGCATCAGTGCTCGGTGGTGGGCTGCACCGATAAGGACCATGTGCAGGGCCGCCTGCCCTTCGTCTACGTGGTGCTGGACCCGGAAGGCGACAAGAAAAAGCGCCAGATCGTGCGGGAACTGCGCCAGCTGTGCAATGAAGAGCTGCCGGAGTATGTGCAGCCGGTGGGCTACAAGTTCATCTCCGAAATGCCCTTTACCCCTGTTGGCAAGGTGGACTACCGCAAGCTGGAAGAAGAGATCACTCCCCGCGATTATTGATCCTGAACTTCACTCTGTAATTTTTCAGGCACTGAGCTCTCCCGAAAGGGAGAGCTTTTTTGTATGGAAGAAACCGCAGAATACGGACGCAGCGATGGCCGCAATTTTTTGAATTTTGTCAGTTGACAATTTTTACTTTCCATTTTATCATAGAGACAACAGCTGTGCCGCACAGGTGCAGTCATTCCAGAAAGAAGGAATTACAATGAAAAACAAAAAGTTTGCCAGCTTTCTGGCCGCAGCGGCAGCGCTTGTGCTGCTGGCCATGCCTGCATTTGCTGCCGACGAACAGACGGAGCTGCCTGCCGCCGAAGCAGCAGAGGTGCAGCAGGAGCAGACCGCAGCGCCTGCTGAGCAGGAGACCGCCCTGCCCGCCGATGCCCAGACAGCCGGCGAACCGGAGCAGCAGCTCACCTATGTGGCGCTGGGCGACAGCATCACCTCCGGTGTCGGCCTTGCCGATATGAAATACAACATCGCCCAGATCGGCTACGATCTGCAGCCGAACTTTGAGGGCTACCCTTCCCAATGCTACACCGCCCTTGTGGGCAAGGGCCTTGGGCTGGACCGCCAGCACGCCATCAATCTGGGCCTGCCCGGCCTGATGAGCCCTGACATGCTGGATATGGTGCAGAACAGCGCCATGCCCAAGATGAATCAGGCTTCCGGCGCATATTACGTCTACCCGGAATATCAGGAGTATCTGCGCAAGGCCGATATCATTTCCATCCAGATCGGCTCCAACGACGCGCTGGTGCCCTGCATCGTAGGTCTGGGCGAGGCCACCAACTGGAAGAGTGAGCAGCTGGCCGGGCTGATGGTCAGCGGTGCCCTGCGTGATTTCAACTTCCAGAAGCTGGGGCTCTTCCTCGAAGCGCTGAACCGTATGACCCTTACCTTTGACGAGAGCCGCGCCACCAACCGCCTGCTGTTCCGCGGCATGGATGAGATCTGCGATCAGGCCTATACCAATGTGACCGCCAGCCTGCCGCAGATCGTGGCCGGTATCCGCGCACTGAACCCGGATGCCAAAATCGTGCTGCTGGGCTATACCAATCCCGTGCCTCTGCTGCCCGCATGGAACCGCTATTTCAGCAAATTGAACCGCTTTGCCAAAGACCTTGCCGCACAGGAAGGCTTGATCTATGTGGACATTCCCCGTGCGCAGACCGCTGCCGACGGCCACCCCACCGTTAAGGGCCACCAGTACATTGCAAACCAGATTTTGAATGCTCTGAAGTGAGCTTTCCATCAAAAAAGCCTGTCTCATTTTTGCGAGACAGGCTTTTTTTGTTTGCGCTGTTCTGTTTTCAGCTCAGCCGGCCGCTTTCCACCGAAAAGCTGATATCTGCCGCAGCCATGGTAGACTTGCGGTGGGAGACCAACAGCACCGTTTTGTCTTTGCACTCTGCCCGCACAGCCTTGAGGATCACGCCCTCATTCAGGCTGTCCAGATTGGAGGTAGGCTCGTCCAGCAGCAGGAAGGGTGCATCATGCAGGAAGGCACGCGCCACACCGATGCGCTGGCGCTCGCCGCCGGAAAGTGCACCGCCCAGCTCACCCACCGGGGTATCATAGCCCTTGGGCAGGCTGTGGATAAAGCCGTCCAGCGCAGCCTTTTTGCAGGCTGCTTCCACCTCTTCCCGGGTGGCATCCCGCTTTGCAATGCGGATGTTGTTCTCAATGGTATCGTCGAACAGCTCGGTCTCCTGCGTCACAAGGCTTTCCTGTTCGCGCAGGGCGGCGGTGTTCACGCGGCGGATATCCTCTGCGCCAAAGCGGATGCTGCCGCTGGATACATCCCAGAAGCGCATCAGCAGCCGCAGGAAGGTAGACTTTCCGCTGCCGGAGCGGCCGGTGATGCCCACGATCTTCTTTTCCGGAATGGTCAGGCTCAGGTCATGCAGCACCTCCTCATTGGCATAGGCAAAGTTCACATGCTCTGCCGCAGCACCTGCAAATGCGGTGTCTGTGCCGTCGGTCACATCGGCGGTGACGGGCTGTTCGTCCAGCAGGTCCAGCACGCGGTCTGCGCTGGCGAACACCTGCGTCAGGCTGGCACCAAGGTTTGCCAGCGCCACCACCGGGCCAAAGGAGCTGAGGGCCGAAAGGGTGCACACCAGTACGCCCTCCACGCCCATTTTACCGCTCTGGTAAAGGTTCAGGCTCACACCCAGCACGGCCAGCACCGTGAGCAGGATCAAGGTGTTCGTGATGGCCACGGTCAGGCCCTCGCGGTATTTCATCGCCTTCTGCTTTTCGCCCAGCATCTCACTGTGGGCCGTGATGCCCTCGGCGCGGGCTGCGGTGTCCTGATACTGCAGGGTATCCTTCAGGCCGCGCAGGCTTTCCAGCACATAGCTGTTGGTATCGGCCAGTGCCTGACGGTACTCCCGGGCGGCACGGTCGCCGCGCTTTGCGCTCCACACCGGCAGGGCCACGCCCACCAGCAGATAGCCCGCCAGCAGCACCAGCGCAGGCAGGATGTGCCAGCTGCCCACAAAGCCCGTCATGCCGATGACGCAGATGCACGCGATGCAGATGGGCGAAATGGTATGGGCATAGAACACCTCCAGCGCCTCGATGTCAGCCGTGATGAGCGAGATCAGGTCGCCGCGGTCACGGCCTTCCAGCTTTGCAGGGGTCAGACGGCGCAAGGCACCGAACACCTTATCGCGGATCAGGGCCAGCAGCTTGAAGGCGATATAGTGGTTGGATGCCTGCTCTGCATAGCGCAGAACGCCGCGCAGCAGGGCAAACACCAGAATGCATGCAAAGGCCGTGCCCACGGTTTTGAGCGGACTGGCAAAACCCAGCGCACGCAGGATGCCAAAGCCGCCAAAGATGGTAATGAAGGTGGCGCAGAAATGGCCTGCCACACCCATCACGATCGCTGCCAGCATAACGGGCAGCATGGGCTTTACCAGTACGATCAGCCGTCCCACAATGGCAAAGGGGCTGCGATGATTGCTCTTGTTCATGCTCAGGCATCCTCCTCTTCCAGTGTTTCCAGCTGCCGCTGTGCCAGATACAGGCGGCTATAAGCCCCCTGCTGGGCCAGCAGTTCGGCGTGGGTGCCCTGCTCGATCACACGGCCATTGCTCATTGCATAGATGCAGTCGCTGTGCACCACGTTTGCCAGACGGTGCGAAATGAGGATGATCGTCTTTTTTCCGGCCAGACTGTGGATGGCCTGCATGATATCGTTCTCGCTCTCGGCATCCACGTTGGAGGTAGCCTCGTCGAAGAGGTAGATGGGCGTATCATGCAGCAGGGCCCGCGCCATGGCAAGGCGCTGGCGCTGACCGCCGGAAAGATTGCTGCCGCCCTCATGCAGAGCGGTCTGCAGGCCGTTCTGGCTGCGGCAGAAATCGGCCAGATTCACCTGTTCCAATGCCGCCCAGAGCTGTGCCTCGTCCGCGTCCGGCTTTGCCATGCGCAGGTTGCTCTCCACCGTACCTTTGAAGATGGCGGCGTTGTGGGGCACCAGCGTCAGGGTGCGCAGACGCTGTTCCTGCTGCAGCTCCTGCACCGGCACGCCGCCCAGCGTCACGCTGCCGGTATAGCCGGTGCGGCTGCCGGACAGCAGCGCCGCAATGGTGCTTTTGCCGCAGCCGCTCTCGCCTACCAGCGAGACAAAGCTGCCCTGCGGGATGGTGAGGGACACATCATTCAGGATGGTGCGGTCTTTTTCGTAGCCAAAGGTGACATGCTCAAGCTTCAGAGTCGTATTCTCTCCGGGCACGCGGTCACCATCGGCAGGCTCTTCCGCTGCCAGAAGCTTGAAGATCTTCTCTGCCGAAGCGGCACCGTTCATGGCAATGTGGAAGTAGCTGCCCAGCAGCCGCAGCGGCAGGAAAAAGTCCGCCGCCAGCAGCACGATGGTCAATGTGGCGGTCAGGGTCAGCCGGCCTGCCGCAAATGCAGCCACCGCGCTGATGATGCCAAGGCCCGCACCGCCGTAAGCCATCAGGTCCATCAGTGTCACCGAGTTCAGCTGCATGGTGAGCACCTTCATGGTGATCTTGCGGAAGCGCTCGGCCTGCGCATTCATCTGCTCGTGCTTCCAGCCGTCGGCCTGATAAATTTTGAGGGTGGTCAGACCCTGAATGTTTTCCAGAAAGCTGTCGCCGAGGGTGGGGAGCGCGTCGTCCATCGCCGCGGCGGCGCGGGTGCTCACGAGACCCCCGGCGACGTCGGAGCGCAGCTGCGCCAGATTGCCGGAGAGGAGCGCGGCCGTGTCGCCGAGCGCGCGCAGATTTTCGCGCGCTTCCTCGCTCACATCGTCGCCGCCGCTGCTCTCGCGCAGGAGCCAGAGCGCGTAGTCGCCGGTCCTGGCGAAAAAGGACGCCGTATTCTCCAGCTCCATGAGCGGGACGGAGAGCGATGAGAGTGCCGCGCTTGCCGTCTGCGCACGGGAATAGACCTCCGCGCAGAGCGAGGCGGTGATGGCCGGGCTCACGGCGTACTGTGATTTTTCGAGCGCCGCGGAAAGGCCGTCTGCCGCGGCGCACAGCTCGGAAAAAGCGTATTCCCCGCGGTGGCGCTCCTCCCGCTCGGCGGTCACGGCACGGCGGTAGAAAATGACGCTCGCCGCGCCGAGCGCGACGGTCGCGGCGGCGAGGAAGGAGATAATTCGTATGGTCGTTCGTTTCTTCATAATAATACAGCACCTCTTTTCGCTTAGTATGGCGAAAAGAGGCGCTGTTTTGCCGAATTTCTTCGACCTTATTTTGTCATTTTTCCAGCTTTTCGATGCCCTTGTCGATGCGCGCGAGCGTTTCGGCCCGGCCGAGGATGTGGCAGATCTCCACGGCGCCGCCGGGCGTCACGGCCTCG
>OOCI01002666.1_pt1 | contig 10630 bp, 8 predicted proteins | sample 1671761 | NCBI WGS metagenome assembly OOCI01 (sample SAMN06348190, study PRJEB24527) | human gut metagenome | biome: human gut; feature: ankylosing spondylitis patient; material: feces | host: Homo sapiens | place: China | collected 2015-10
TCCCTAAGGAGGCTGATGAGCTCTTCTCTCAGGCAGAGAAGATGGCTAAGCTCCGCTACCAGACTTACGTTCGCAAGAGCCAGGAGGACTGGAGCGAGGAAATCTAATCTGATTCTTCTATATCAGTAATATAATGCAAGCCGAGAGGATTTTTTAGTCCTCTCGGTTTTTTTTATGCGTTTTTGCATATTTATCGAGAAAAAGTCGTAACTTTGCAAGAAAAGACCAACATGAGACTAAACAAAACATTACTTACCTTCGGCCTGGCCACTGCCCTCCTGCAGATGCCAGCCACTACGTTTGCCCAATCCGCTGGCGCCAGTTCTTCCACCCATAATCCGCTTCTCGTAAAGAGCACTCTGCCTTTCGGCGCTCCCGATTTCAGCAAGATTCAGGAGAGCGACTATCTTCCTGCCTTCGAGATAGCCATCAAGAGCCAGCGTGAGAACATCCAGAAGATTGTCAACAACAAGAAGAAACCAACATTCCTGAACACCATCCTCGCTTTCGAAGAAAGCGGACTCCTGCTCGACCGTGTGAGCAACGTCTTCTTCGGACTCACCAGCGCCCACAAAACTCCTGGCATTGCCGAAACTCAGAAGAAGGTGATGCCTTTGCTTACCGAGCTTGACAACGAGATTTCTTTCAACAAGCAACTCTTCAACCGCATCAAGTTCGTTTACGACAACGAACTGAAGAAACTCAAGGGCGAAGATCTTCGCCTGACCGAGCAGACCTACAAGCGTTTTGTTCGCTCTGGCGCCTTGCTGTCGGCAGAGAAGATGGAGCGCATGAAGCAGATCAACACCCGCATCTCGCAACTGCAGGAGCAATGGGACAACCTCTTGCCTGCAGCCACCAACAATGCTGTGGTATGGGTACAGAGCAAGGACGAGTTGGCTGGCCTGAGCGATGCTGATATAGCTCAGTGCAAGAAAGATGCAGAGAGCCGTGGCGGTAAGGCTCCTTACTGCGTGGTAATCATCAACACCACCCAGCAGCCTATCCTCGCCTCGCTTGCCAACCGCGACCTTCGCCGCCGTGTGTACGAGGCAAGTATCCATCGTGCCGATGCCACCAATCCGGAGTTCAACACCTTCCCTATCGTTACCGAAATAGCCAAGTTGCGTGCCGAGAAGGGACTGCTCATGGGCTACAACAACTATGCCGACTACTCGCTCGAGAAGACCATGGCGAAGAACAGTCAGAACGTGAACAGCTTCCTGGGACAGCTCATCAAGGAATACACTCCCAAGGCTGAGGCAGAGACCAAGGCTATCGAAGAATACGCTCAGAAACTGGAGGGTAATGACTTCAAGCTGCAGCCCTACGACCGATTCTACTATTCCGCAAAGATGAAGAAGGAACTCCTCAACATTACAGACGACGAGATTAAACCTTATTTCAATATCGACAGCGTACAGATCAACGGTGTGTTCTATGCTGCCCACAAGGTATATGGTCTTAACTTCAAACAGCGCAAGGACATCCCAACCTATCATCCCGACATGAAGGTGTTTGAGGTGAGCGACAAGAACGGTAAGCCATTAGCTCTCTTCTATAGCGACTTCTTCCGCCGTCCTACCAAGCGAGGTGGCGCATGGATGAGCGCTTTCGCCAAGCAGAGCAGACAGCGCGGTCAGTTGCCTATCATATATAATGTATGCAACAACGCCAAGGCTCCCGAAGGACAGCCTTCACTCATCACCTGGGACGAGGTTTGCACCATGTTCCATGAGTTCGGTCACGCCCTGCACGGCATACTCTCCGACTGCCAATACAACACCCTTTCCGGTACAGCCGTAGCACGAGACTTCGTAGAAATGCCTTCGCAGTTTAATGAGTCGTTTGCTTCCATTCCTGAGGTGTTCGACCACTTTGCCCGTCATACCGAAACAGGCGCTCCTATGCCAGCAGCCCTGAAGGAACGCATGCTCAAGAGCATCAACTTCCAGACAGCCTATTCCTTGGGCGAGAACTTGGCTGCCACCTGTCTCGACCTGGCTTGGCACGAACTGACTCCCGAACAGGTTCCTTCTGCCTACATGGCTGGAGCCTTCGAGAAAGAAGCTCTCTTCAAGGCAGGAGTTCTCAATACTCAGATACCTCCACGATACTCTACCACTTACTTTAACCACGTATGGGGAGGTGGCTATGCAGCAGGCTATTACAGCTATCTGTGGACAGAGGTTCTCGCTGTCAACGTAGCCGACTACTTCGCTCAGCATGGTGCACTCGACCCTGCTGTTGGTCAGGCTTTCCGCACCAAGATTCTCAGCCGCGGCAATACCAAGGATCAGCTCGAAATGTTTACCGACTTCACTGGCATGAAGCAACCTGATGCTTCTGGCCTGCTCAAAGCAAGAGGATTGTAATAAAGGTAAAAAGGTAAAAAAATAAAAAAGTAAAAAGGTAAAAAGGTAAAACTGAATCTTACTGCCGATAAAGATTTTTAAGGCAACAGAGCCTCAGTACATCATACAACAGGACAGGTGTCACAACCGACACACTGTCCTGTTTTTCGTTTATACTCATCTTAACCTTCTGAACCCAGCGACAACTCAATAGCTTTCTATTCTACAGACTTTCATAAAGAAACTAAGAGACTGCACATTTTCTGCATTTTTTTTGTATGTTACAAGAAAACGTTGTATCTTTGCATAAGATAAGCTGCACTCGGCAATTTGAAAGCAAGCTTTCATTGCGCTCGTTTGCATTATCTTTGCAAAAGATAAAAAACAAGATTATGGGATTATTCGGATTATTCAGCAACAAAAAAAAGGAAACTCTCGATAAGGGACTTGAAAAAACCAAGGAGAGTGTGTTTGGCAAACTGGCGCGCGCCGTTGCCGGAAAGTCTACCGTCGATGATGATGTGCTCGACGATCTCGAAGAGGTACTCATCACCTCAGATGTAGGTGTAGAAACCACGGTCAAGATTATCCGCCGCATCGAAGAACGTGTGGCCCGCGATAAATATGTTTCAACCAGCGAGCTCAACCGCATTCTGCGCGAGGAAATCGCCATTCTCCTCTCCGAGAATCACAGCGATGATCTGGCAGACTGGGAACTCCCTGCCGACCATAAGCCTTACGTTATCCTCGTAGTAGGCGTAAACGGCGTGGGCAAGACAACCACCATCGGCAAGCTGGCTTACCAGTTTAAGAAGGCTGGCAAGAAGGTTGTTCTGGGAGCTGCCGACACCTTCCGTGCCGCTGCCGTAGAGCAGATTTGCATCTGGGGCGAGCGCGTGGGTGTACCTGTAGTGAAACAGCAGATGGGAAGCGACCCGGCAAGCGTGGCGTTCGACACCCTGCAGAGCGCCAAGGCAAACGGCGCCGACGTAGTGCTCATCGATACGGCTGGACGACTGCACAACAAGGTGAACCTGATGAATGAGCTCAAGAAAATAAAGGAAGTGATGAAGAAGGTAATGCCTGAAGCACCAGACGAGGTAATGCTCGTGCTCGACGGAAGTACCGGACAGAATGCATTCGAACAGGCTAAGCAGTTCTCTGCAGTAACCAACATCTCCTCGCTCGCCATCACCAAGCTCGACGGAACCGCAAAGGGCGGCGTTGTCATCGGCATCAGCGACCAGCTCAAGGTGCCTGTAAAATACATCGGACTGGGCGAAGGTATGGAAGATCTGCAGCTCTTCAACAAGACAGAATTCGTAGACTCGCTCTTTAAAAATTAGAAAATGAAGAAAAATCAGATAGACATTATTACCCTAGGCTGCTCGAAGAATCTCGTAGACAGCGAGTTGCTGATGAAGCAGTTTGAGGCAAACGGCTACCATTGCGTTCACGATTCAAAGCGCCCTCAGGGCGAGATAGCCGTCATCAATACGTGCGGATTCATCGAGGATGCAAAGCAGGAAAGCATCGACACCATCCTGGAGTTTATCCAGGCAAAGGAAGAAGGCCGACTCAGAAAGCTCTACGTAATGGGCTGCCTCTCGCAGCGCTACCAGAAGGAACTGGAAGAAGAAATGCCCGAAGTGGATAAGTTCTACGGCAAATTCAACTACAAGCAGCTTCTGCAGGAACTCGGCAAGGCGGAAGTTTCATCCTGCAACGGCCAGCGTCATCTCACCACTCCGCGCCATTATGCCTACATCAAGATAGCTGAGGGCTGCAACCGCCACTGTGCCTACTGCGCCATTCCTATCATCACCGGCAAGCACGTTTCCCGTCCGAAGGAAGAGATTCTGCAGGAGGTGCGCGAACTGGTGGCAGAAGGCGTGAAGGAGTTTCAGATTATCGCTCAGGAACTCACCTACTACGGCGTAGATATTGACGGCAAGCATCATATTACCGAACTCATCAGCGAGATGGCTGATATTCCGGGCGTGAAATGGATTCGCCTGCATTACGCTTATCCGAACCAGTTCCCAATGGATCTTCTGGACGTGATGCGCGAGAAGCCAAACGTATGCAAATATCTCGACATTGCCCTCCAGCACATCAGCGACCACATGCTCACCAGCATGCATCGCCACGTAACGAAGCAGGAAACCATCAATCTGCTGAAGGCCATCCGCGAACGCGTGCCAGGCATTCACATCCGCACTACGCTGATGGTTGGTTTTCCAGGCGAGACAGATGAGGATTTCCACGAGCTCCTCGACTTCGTACGCGAACAGAGATTTGAGCGCATGGGCGCCTTTGCCTACTCTGAGGAAGAAGGAACCTACAGCGCCACCCACTACGAAGACAACGTGCCTGCCGAGGTAAAGCAGCGCCGGCTGGACGAACTGATGATTCTGCAGCAAGACATCAGCTCTGAGATTGAGGCAGACAAGGTGGGCAAAACCATGACCGTTATCATCGACCGCAAGGAAGGCGATTACTACATCGGACGAACAGAGTTCTGCTCTCCGGAAGTAGACCCTGAGGTTCTGATCCGTGCCGATGAGAAGCGTCTGCGCGTGGGTTGTTTCTATCAGGTAGAAATTACTGCAAGCGAGGAATTTGACCTCTATGGCAAGGTGGTGAAATAATCATTCTCTCCCCCATAGCCTGGAGTTTTAGAAATTTTGACTACATATTAAATAAATATGAACAATAAGGAATACATCGCTGAACTGGCTCAGCAAACCGGCTATTCGCAGGAAGACACCCAGAAGTTGGTGCGCAAGGCGATAGACGCTATGATTGCCGAGTTTGAGGATGGAGAAGCTGTCTCTATCCCCAATTTTGGCACCTTCGAAGTGAAGAAGCGCATGGAGCGAGTGGTGGTTAATCCTACTACCAAGAAGCGCCAGCTGGTGCCGCCTAAGTTGGTATTGGGTTTCCGACCGGTTGCTTCGGTCAAGGAAAAACTAAAGAATGGAGGGGATGAGCAATGAGCAAATTCAGTTTAAATACACTCGGAAAACTGCTTGCTGATAAGAGCGGTCTGAGCCAGGTGGAAGCAGAACTCTTCATCCGCAAGATGTTTGATGTGTGCAACCAGGGACTCGATGCCGACAAGCAGGTGAAGATAAAATGGCTGGGCACCTTTAAGGTACAGGCCACGAAAGACCGTGAAAGCATCAATGTGAACACGGGCGAGCGCTTCACCATTGAAGGCAGAGACAAACTCACCTTCACGCCTGACAACATCCTGAAAGAAATCGTGAACAAGCCATTCGCCCAATTTGAAACGGTGGTGGTAAATGACGGCGTAGATTTCGATGAAATAGATGAGAAGTTTGGAGAAGAACAGACAGAAGATGCTCCTGCACAAGTAATCGATTTTCTGGACGAAGAAAAAACTGCAACTCCAAATCCGGAGGTTGTCGTAATCGGATCTGAAAAGGAAAAAGAAGCCGAAGACGAACTGGCAAAGCAAATTGCTATTGAACAAGCTAAACTGGAAAGATTAAAACAAGCCCAACTGGAGCAGGAAAGAATACAGAAAGAAAAGCTTGAAAAAGAAAAGCAAGAGCAGGAAAGACTGGAACAGGAAAAACTTGAGCAAGAAAGACTGGAGCAGGAAAGGCTTGAGCAGGAAAGACTGGAACAAGAAAGACTGGAGCAGGAAAGGCTTGAGCAGGAAAGACTGGAACAGGAAAAACTGGAGCAAGAGAAGCTTGAATTAGCCCAGCAACAGCAAGCCCTGAAAGCAGTTGTTGAACCTGCAGTACCTGCATCAGATGAATCTGAAGAAGAAGAGGAGGAAGAAGAATCTTCCAATTCTCATTATATTGTTATTCCTCGCAATCTGGTCGTTGCAGTCTGTCTCATCGTAGTAGCTTTGATTGGCGGAATGGGATGGTTTACCTTCAACTATGGTCAGATGACTGCCCAGCGGGATCATCTAGCCATGCAGCTAAACCAGTATCATCAGGCTCCAGCCAAGAAAGTCTCAGCCAAACCAGCTGCCGCCCCACTCTCTCAGGAACAGAAACTCCGCCAGAAAGCGATGGAAGACAGCATCCGTATGGCTAAAACTGCAGAAGCTGTAAAACTGGCTGAAAATTCGGATGAGGAAAGTGCTAGCGCTGAAAAAGCTAAGCAGACTGAAGCAAAAGCTAAGGCAGAAGCGAAAGAAAAGGCTAAAGATAAAGACAAAGAAAAGGCTACTTCGAAAATAGCATCATCCCAGTATGATAAGGATGCTCGCGTACGCACGGGAGCTTACCGAATCATAGGAGTTGCCCAAACTGTTACGGTTGGCGCCGGTCAGACCCTCGAACAGATCAGCACCCGCTATTTAGGTTCCGGCATGGAATGCTACGTAGAAGCTCTGAATGGTACAAGCACCGTAAAAGCCGGACAGAAAATCAAGATTCCGAAACTGGAATTGAAGAAGAAAAAGAAATAAAATACTGAACAAATAAAAATCGCCCTGTAAGAGCAAATGTAATTTTGCACTTACAGGGCGACATTGTTTTATGTTAACATTACTTGCCCAACACTTCATCAAGCAAAGTGTAGAAAGCAGGATCCTCGCCAACGATAGTCATGATTATCTTACCATTAGCATCAATCACAATCTTTGTAGGGAAGCCCTGAACAGCGTAATCGCTGAGAACCTTGCTGTCCTTCGGATTGTAAACATGAATCCATGGCAACTGGTGCTTCTCAACAGCAGCCTTCCACTTAGCCTCTGTATCATTACAATCTACACCAAGAATTTCAAACTTACCCTTGTACTTTTCGTAATACTCCTTCATCTTAGGCATTCCCTTGATGCACCATCCGCACCATGAACCCCAGAAATCGAGAACTACAATCTTGCCGCGAAGACTGGAAAGCTTGAAATCATTTCCCTTAATATCCTTCAGCGTGAAGTCAGGAGCCTCAACACCGGCAGCCTGCACCTTCTTTGCCTTCTCCTCAGCCTCAGCACGCTTCTTAGCCATATCAATCATCGGCTGGTAGAAAGCCTTCATTCTGCCGTTTTTCACATTCTCAGAGAGCAAGCCCAGCAGTTTCTCCATCTTGCTGACATCATCAAACTGCTCTATGATAGTAGCACAAGCCTCATAATCAGGATGCTGTTTTACGAAATCGAAAATCTTATCGTCCTTTGCCTTTTGCAGGGCAGGAGCCTTCTGCTCATATTCAGCCATGATGGTCTGCTGGGTCTCACCATTCTTGATTCTCTGGTTCAGGGAAGCTTCGTAATCTCTCAACTCCTTATTAGCATTCTCCAGCAGAACATCTACTTCATGATACTGCTGATAGAACTTAGAACCCGAAATATCAAAGCGGGTCTTTGCATCGCCCTTAACTTCAGCCTTCTCGCCAGGAACACAAGGCAGGTTGAACATAAACTGACCTGCACCACGATAAGTTTCAGGTGAGAGGAAAACGTATCCGGCTGCCTTATCAAGGTTTGCAGAATAGGTAAACTTGCCATTCTTCACCAAAACCGTATCCATCTTAACATTTCTGCCCTTGTAAACAAGTACAGAATCGGAATTGAAATTCTTCAAATCCACCTTCAACTGGAAGTTGCTCTTCTGAGCCATTGCAACGGTTGATGCAAGCATCAGAGCCGCAGATAAAATCGCTGTTTTCATTTTTCTTTTATTATATTTATTCTGATTACACCTTATTATATATAGGGACGAAGAACGCCTGATTCATCTTCATCCTTATTCTTCATACTCAGTAGTATCCTCAATACCCGCCTCGGCCAAAGCCTCCTTGCGCTCTACGCAGGTTCCGCATTTGCCACAATGCTTCTCTCCGCCCTTATAGCAGCTCCAGGTTTCAGCATAGTCAATGCCCAACTTCTTGCCAATCTCAGCAATCTGCCCTTTGGTAATATTCGTATAAGGAGCCACCACGCGCACATCAACGAACGTTCCTGCTTCAGCAGCCTCATCGATTGCCTTGATAAACTCCGGACGGCAGTCTGGATAAATCGTATGATCGCCACCATGGTTCGCGATGAAAACTTTCTTCAGATTATTACTCTCAGCAATGCCGATGGCAATGCTCAGCATGATTCCATTACGGAAAGGAACCACCGTACTCTTCATATTATCATCAGCATAATGCCCCTCAGGAATCGCATCGGCACCTTCAAGAAGAGAACTTTTGAAATACTGATGCATGAAACCCAAATCAATCGTAATATGCTTGATTCCCAAACGCTCACAATGCATCTTGGCGAAAGGAATTTCACGCTCGTTATGATTACTTCCATAGTTAAAACTAATGCCGAGTGCAATCTCGTCTTTCTTATCGTAGAGCAGCGTGATGCTATCCATGCCGCCGCTCACAATGATTACTGAATCCTTCATTTTACTTTGAATTTTGAACTGTATGATTACTTTTTACTTCACCCGAACAGGCAGCGGAATGCTTCTTCCACCTTCCTTACGGGATGAATTTCTATCTTATATTTCTTATGGTCGAAACCATGATTGTTGTATTTCGGAATGATGATGTGCTGGAATCCGAGTTTCTCAGCCTCAGCAATACGCTGCTCGATGCGGCTCACCGGACGGACTTCACCGCTCAGACCTACCTCGCCCGCCATACACCAACCTTGCTCGATAGGTGTGTCAACATTGCTGCTCAATACGGCTGCCAACACACTCAAGTCCATGGCAGGATCGGTTACTCTCAATCCTCCGGCTATATTCAGGAACACGTCCTTCTGCATCAGCTTGAACCCCACACGTTTCTCTAGAACCGCCAGAAGCATGTTCAAACGGCGCTGGTCAAAACCCGTTGCCGAACGCTGCGGAGTTCCATAGGCAGCTGTTGAAACCAAAGCCTGCGTCTCTACCAGAAACGGACGGACACCCTCGATGGCTGCGCTGATGGCAACACCCGAAAGCCCGTCATGATCTTCAGTAAGCAGCAACTCTGAAGGATTGCTCACCTGTCGGAGTCCGCCTTGCATCATCTCGTAGATTCCCAACTCTGAAGTACTTCCGAATCGGTTTTTGATGCTTCTCAAGATGCGGTACATGTAATGCTGGTCGCCCTCAAACTGAATCACCGTATCAACGATGTGCTCCAGAATCTTTGGTCCGGCAAGCGTTCCCTCCTTATTAATATGTCCTATCAGAATAACCGGAATGCCACTCGTCTTGGCAAAACGGAGCAGGGAGGCTGCACACTCGCGAACTTGGGAGACAGAACCCGGCGAACTGTCTACTTCTTCTGTAGCGATAGTTTGGATAGAATCTATAACTATCAGCTGTGGAGCAACTTCCTGGATATGGCTGAAGATTTTCTCCAACTGCGTTTCGCATAGAACCGTAATATGATCAAAGGCTCCTTCTGATGAAAGAGAAGCCGTTTTCTGTGTGTCCGCAGAAGAACCCTCTCTGAGCATCGCCTGTCCTTTAGCCAACCGGTCGGCACGGAGTTTAATCTGATGGGCACTTTCCTCTCCGCTCACATACAGGATGCGGCGGTCAGTCATGTTCAGAATAGTCTGCAAGGTGAGCGTACTCTTACCGATTCCCGGTTCACCGCCCAAGAGCGTGATGCTGCCGGGAACCATTCCGCCACCCAGTACACGGTTCAGTTCCTCGTCCCTCATATCGATGCGCGGTTCATCAATCGCAGAAATATCGCGAAGCTTCATCGGCGCAGCATCATGCTCGCTGTGCTGCCCGCCAAACATCGTGGCAGCCCCACCATGACGCATGGTCATTCCGGCATTCTTCGCAGCCTGCGATCCGGAATCGGCAGCAATACGAATTTCCTTAAATGTATTCCATTGTCCGCAGCTAGGACATTTGCCCATCCATTTGGCACTTTCCTGTCCGCAATTGCTGCACACAAAAGCAATCTTATCTTTCGCCATTTTATCTCATTTATATGTAATAACGTTTTAACTGCGCACAAAGGTACTATTTATTATCGAAAAATCCAAAAAAAAAGTAATTTGTTAAGAATATATTTCATTTCTCTCCATTTTGTTTAACAAATCAGGCAGAAGGAAGCGCAAAACACGAATTTTGCAAACCCGATATAGCAAACAGGCGATTTCATCTACTAAAAATCATAAAAACCGCTACTATATTTTGCTGATTCAAATATAATTTGTATCTTTGCCTTCGGTTTTTGAAACCAGCAGAAAGGTTTAGAACAATAAATTAGTACATAAACTAAATAAAATTTAGGTAAAATGAAAATTGAAGATTTTAACTTTGCCGGTCACAAGG
>OOCI01002669.1_pt1 | contig 10620 bp, 9 predicted proteins | sample 1671761 | NCBI WGS metagenome assembly OOCI01 (sample SAMN06348190, study PRJEB24527) | human gut metagenome | biome: human gut; feature: ankylosing spondylitis patient; material: feces | host: Homo sapiens | place: China | collected 2015-10
ATCTCATCAATAGACATTACATCAGGGCCTCGGCGACTTCGCCATCCGCTACGGCCACGACCGCAACATGGCCGACATCACGAACGTCACCGTGCTCGTCCTTGTGCTCATCGTCTGCGTCATCGAATTTGCCGGCGGACGCATCGTCAAAAAGAACACGCATTAACGTGATCCCCATACAGCCCCTACCCACCCCATTACAAAAAATTATTTTAACGGAGGATATTTCCATGAAGCTCAAAAAGTTCTTTGCCCTCGCCCTTGCAGCCGCCACGCTCGCCCTCGCGCTGACCGCCTGCGGCTCCAAGGCCGACGACTCCGCCGACAACAGCGATGCCAACACCGACAATCAGACCGGCGAGACCGTGACCGTCAAGCTCGGCGTGGTCGGCGGCATCTATGACGACCTGTGGGCGAGCGCGAAGGCCGCGCTCGCCGACGAGGGCATCGACCTCGAGATCGTGCAGTTCTCGGACTACGTGACCCCGAACAACGCGCTCGCCAACGGCGACATCGACCTCAACGCCTTCCAGCACCGCATTTATCTCCAGAGCGAGATCGACAACTACGGCTATGCGATCCAGAACATCGGCAACACCTTCATCATCCCGCTGAACCTCTACTCCCAGAAGGTCAGTTCCGTTGACGAGCTCAAAGACGGTGACGTCGTCGCCATTCCCGACGATCTGACCAACGGCGGCCGCGCGCTCAAGGTGCTCGAAGCCGCGGGCCTCATCGAGCTCGACCCCAACGCCGCCTTTAACCCCACCGTTGACGATATCACGAGCTACAAGGTCAACATCACCATCGAAGAACTCAAGGCCAACACCATCCCCTCCGTCCTGCCCGACGTGGCCGCCGCGGTCGTGAACGGCAACTACGCGCTCGACTTTGGCCTCAAGACCGACGAGGCCATCTACAAGGACAGCGTCCTCGACGTGGAGGAGTACTGGAATCTGATCGCCGCGCGCACCGCTGACGTCGAAGACCCCGACACCGCCGCCATCTATGAGAAGGTCGTCGAAGCCTTCCAGTCCAGCGCGACGGAGGACGTGTTCAACAACACCTTCGGCGGTTACTTCATCGCAGTGGGCTGGGATCAGGACTTGATCAATCAGTAACCACCATCTGACCGCCGCCGCGCTCCCGCAACGCAGGGAGCGCGGGCGGCGGTACGCCTTTCCGGGAGGAATTTATTATGGCACTTGATCTTTCCGCGCTGCGGCGCATCATTGCAGACGAAAACCGTCTGCTCACCGGCGCGGACATTCCCGCAGAATACCAGAGCGACGTGCTCGGCCGCGTCCACGGCAGCGCCGAGGCGCTCGCCTTCCCCTTATCCACCGAGGAGGTGAGCGCGCGCGTGCGCTCTCTGGCGCTGCAAAACGGCGCGCTCGACTTTATCGAGCTCTCCGACGCGCGGCAGTGCGCTGACATCTGGCGCGTGCGCGGCGCGCTTGTCAAGGCCGTGGAGGCCGTTTCCGAGCAGGAGCCGGTCGATATCGTCGTGCCCATCAGCCGCACGGCGGACTTCATCCGCTTCATCAACGACTTGGAAGCCCAGAGCGGCATGCAGATGGTCAGCTTCGGCCACGCGGGCGACGGCAACGTGCACCTGTGCGTCGTGCGCGGCGAGCGCGATGAAGAAATGTGGCAGCGCGAGCTGCACGAAAACATGGACAGGGCCTATGCCGAAGCCTATCGCCTCGGCGGCGTCGCCTCCGGCGAGCACGGCATCGGGCTATCGAAGCGTCCCTACTTCCTGCGCCAGACGGCGAAGGAAAATTTACAGGCCATGAACGCCATCAAAACGGCGCTCGACCCGCAGCATATCTTGAACAACGGAAAATCTTATCTCACAGGAGGAAACAACAATGCAGGCACTTTCTGACCGCACCGCGAGCTTTACCGATTCCGTCATCCGCCGCATGACCCGTATCTCCAACCAGTACGGCGCGGTGAATCTTTCCCAGGGCTTCCCCGACTTCGACCCGCCCAAGCCCATCCTCGACCGCCTCTCTCAGGTCGCCTACGAGGACTATCATCAATACTCCATCACCTGGGGCGCGCAGGACTTCCGCGAGGCGCTGGCGAAGAAGCAGTCCCACTTCATGGGCCGCGACATCGACCCCAACGGCGAGATCGTCGTCACCTGCGGCAGCACCGAGGCCATGATGGCCGCAATGATGACCGTCGCCAATCCCGGCGACAAGGTCGTCATCTTCTCCCCGTTCTACGAAAATTACAGTGCCGACACGATCCTCTCCGGCGCGGTGCCCATCTATGTGCCGCTCACGCCGCCGTCGTTCACGTTTGACCCCGAAGTGCTCGAGGACGCGTTCCGCCAGCACCCCAAGGCGCTCGTGCTGTGCAACCCCTCGAACCCCTGCGGCAAGGTCTTCACGCGCGAGGAGCTTGAGATCATCGCGGGTCTTGCCAAGAAATATGACGTCTACGTCATCACCGACGAGGTCTACGAGCACATCATTTACGCCCCGCACCAGCACACCTATTTTGCGGCGCTGCCCGACATGTGGGAGCGCACGCTGTCCTGCTCGTCGCTTTCCAAGACCTATTCCATCACCGGCTGGCGCCTTGGCTACATCATCGCCCCGCCGGAGATCATCAACCGCGCGAAGAAGGTCCACGACTTTCTCACCGTCGGCGCGGCGGCGCCCCTACAGGAGGCCATCATCCCCGGTCTCAACTTCGGTCAGGACTACTACGACGCGCTGCAGGCCGAGTACACGCACAAAAAGGACCTGTTCTTAAAGGGCCTTGACGACCTCAAGATCGTCCACAATGACCCCGAGGGCGCTTACTACGTGATGCTCGACATCTCGGAGTTCGGCTACGAGAGCGATCTTCAATTCTGCGAGGACCTTGCGAGCAAGGTCGGCGTGGGCGCGGTGCCGGGCTCGAGCTTCTTCCGCGAGCCGGTCAACCACCTCATCCGCCTGCACTTCGCCAAGAAGGACGAAACGCTCACCGACGCGCTGAACCGCCTCGAATCCCTGCGCGAAAAGATCTCTGCCAAGGGTTAAGAAAGGAAATTCGCCATGAACGCCCTGAGAGAAGAGTGCCAGCAGCTTCGCGACGAGCTCATCGCACTGCGGCGGGAATTTCACCGCGCCCCAGAGCTCGGCCTGCACGAATACCACACTGCCGTGCGCATCGAGCGCGAGCTTGACAGGTGCGGCATCCCGCACGAGCGCGTCGGCGAGATCGCCGTTGCCGGCCATTTGACTGGCAACGGCAATGGAAGCGGCCTTGTCGTGCTGCGCGCGGATATCGACGCCTTACCCATTCAGGAGACGAACGACGTGCCCTACCGCTCGCAAACGCCGGGCATGATGCACGCCTGCGGCCACGACGCGCACACGACGTGTCTTCTCGGCGCGGCAAAGGTTTTGAGCGCACACCGCGCGGACTTTGGTGGCGAGGTGCGCTTCCTCTTCCAGCCCGCCGAGGAGATCGGTCAGGGCGCAAGGCCGCTCATCGCCGCGGGCATGCTGGATGGCGCACAGCGCGTCTTCGGGCTGCACACGGCGTCCGACCTTCCCGCGGGGACCGTCGGCGTCAAGCCGGGGGCCAACAACGCGGGCGTCGACCACTTTATCATCCGCATCCACGGCAAAAGCGCGCACGTCTCCACGCCGCAGCTCGGCGTGGACGCGCTCTATATCGCAAGCGAGCTCGTCGTCGCGCTCCAGTCCATCGTCACGCGCATGACCTCGCCGGTCGAGCCGGTGCTCATCGGCGTGGGCAAGCTGAACGCCGGCACGGCCTACAACGCCGTGGCCGAGACCGCCGTGCTCGAGGGCACGACGCGCATGTTCTCGCCCGAGAGCCGCGCGCACCTTCGCGAAACGATCAACGCCGCGGCCGCACACATCTCCGCCCTTTACGGCGGCACGGCAGAGGTCGAATGGGACGACTTCGCCACGCCGCTCACGAACGACGCCGGTGTGTGCGGGGAGGTCGAGCGCGTCGCCGACGCGCTCGGCATCCCCACGACGGCAAACCGCGCGCTGTCGCTCAGCGGGGACGATTTCGCCGAGTATCTGCTGCAAACGAAGGGCGCTTACGCCTACCTCGGCACGGCAAACCCCAAAAAGCCGCACACCTGCATCTCCAACCACCGCGGCGATTTCGACATCGACGAGGAAACGCTCCCCCTCGGCGCGGCGCTCTACGCGGCATACGCGCTGTCCGTCCTTGATCCGCAGTTTGCCAAATAATTGTTTTTTTCGATGAGATCGCCTTAGTCGTGTGCAAATTTCGATTTTACTTTTTGCGTTATTCTATTTAAAATATAATCCTCGCCACTGTCAGCACAGCGGCGGGGATTTCTTTAGCAAATTTGGAAAAGAGGTTAATTATGAAAAAGCTGTTTTCTCTGCTGCTTTGCGTCGTGATGGTGCTCTCTCTGGTCGCCTGCGGCTCGAAGACTGATGACACGCAGACGCCCGACGAGCCTCAGGACACCGCTCCCGAGCTCTCCGGCACGATGAAGGTCGTCGCCACCGGCGACGTCTACGGTCCCCTGTTCGACGCGTTCACCGCCGACACCGGCGTGGAGGTCGAATGCCTGTCCATGTCCTCCGGCGAGGTGCTCTCCAAGCTCCGCGCCGAGGGCGGCACCCCGTCCGCTGACCTGTGGTTCGGCGGCGGCATCGACGCGTTCATGAGTGCCAAGGACGACGGCCTGCTTGAGCCCGTCACCTTTGACGCGGCCGCCGGGCTCGGCGACGAGTACAAGGATACCGAGGGTCACTGGTATTCCAAGGGCATCACCATTGTCGGCTTCCTGCTCAACAACTCTCTCATGGAGGAGCTGGGTCTGACCGCTCCCGAGAGCTGGGATGACCTGACCGACAGCCAGTATGAGGGCGAGATCGTCATGTCCAACCCCGCCGTCTCCGGCACCAACTACGCCGTGGTCAACGCGCTGCTGCAGGCCAAGGGCGATCAGGGCTGGGACTACTTCGAGGCCCTGAACAGCAACATTGCCTACTATGGCAAGCGCGGCTCCGACCCGAAGAACAAGGTCTCTTCCGGTGAGTTCGCTGTCGGCATCTCCTACATCGACGCCAGCATCGAGCAGGCCGCCGAGGAGAACGACCTGACCATCGTTTACCCCTCTGACGGGATGCCCTGGGTCCCCGAGGGTGTGGCCGTGTTCAAGAACGCTGAAAACGTCGACGCCGCCAAGTACTTCGTCGAGTGGCTCTTCAGCAGCGACGATCATCTCCGTCAGCTCGCCGAGATCGAGCAGAAGAACGGCATCAAGGTCATCAAGCCCTCCATCGAAGGCATTGAGCTGTCCTATGATCCTACGCTCCTCATGACGGAGGACCTGTCCCTGTTCGGTTCCCAGCGCACCGAGATCCTCGATCGCTTTGAGCCCCTGATGGGCGACAAGGCCGCCGCGGAATAAATGAAGTCCGCCGGCGCTATCCAAAAAAATACAGAAAAAAGGGCATCTCACGATGTCCTTTTTTCCCTATGTGAAAACGCGGCCGACAGGCTGATCTTACTTGTCCTGCTCGGGAGCGTGCTGCTGTTCATTCTCTGGCCCATCGCGTGCATCGCGCTGCGGAGCCTGCGCGGCGCGGACGGCGGCGTGAGCTTTGCAATGTTCGGCACTGTTCTGCGCCAATACGGCGAGAGTCTGCGCAACAGCGTATTTGTCGGCGTTTTTACGGCAGTGCTGTCCACTATCCTCTCGCTCTCAGCGGCGCTCGTATGCGCCACGGCGCGCGGGTGGAAGAAGACGCTCTGCATGATCATCATGCTCGTCGCCATGGTGTCGCCGCCGTTCGTCTCGTCGCTCGCCTATATCCAGCTCTACGGGCGGCGCGGGTGGATCACCTACCGCCTGCTGCACCTGAGCCTGAACCCCTACAATCGCTGGGGCGTCATCCTGATGCAGTCGATCTCGTTCGTGCCGCTCAACGCAATGTTTCTCTCCGGCATCCTCGAAAAGCTGGACGAGGGCAGCCTTCGCTCGGCGCGCGACCTCGGCGCATCGGGCGGCGCCATCCTGCGCGATATTGTCCTGCCGCTCATTCGGCCCGCGACGCTCGTGTGCCTGCTGCTCTCGTTCGTCCGCTCGCTCGCGGACTTCGGCACGCCCATCATCATCGGCGGGCGCTTCAGCACGCTGGCCGCGGACATCTATTTGCAAGTCGTTGGATACTCGGACCTTGAAAAGTCCTCGGCAATGAACATGTTCCTGCTCATCCTGTCCATTGTGTTCTTTTTCGTCTACCGCGCGCTGATGCGCCGCTCGGACAGGCTGACCGACGCCAGCCGCACCGCTCAGACAGAGCTTGGCCTTTTGCTGCCGCACTGCGGCGCGATGGGCTGGGGCATGATCGCGCTGAGCACCGTCTTCTTCGTAATGATCGTGCTGCAATACGGCTGCGTGTTCCTCTCGGGCTTTTTGAAGAGCACGAAGGGTGTCTACTCCTTCACGCTGCAATACTGGGATCAGCTCTGGCGCATCGGCTCGTCGACGATGCTGCGAAGCGTTGAATACGCGCTCATCGTCTCCATCGCCGGCACGGTTTTTGCGATGCTCTTCGCCTACTACATGGACCGCCGACGCATCCTCGGCCGCAGCCTTTTCGACTGCCTGGCGACGCTGCCCTATATGCTGCCGGGCACGTGCTTCGGCATCGGCTACATTCTCGCATTCAACCACGCGCCGCTCAAGCTGACGGGCACGGCCCTCATCGTGCTGGCCAACATGCTCTTCAAGCAGCTGCCGACCTCCACGAAGATCTGCACCGCGTCGCTCGCGCTCCTACCCGAAGTGCAGGAGCGCTCGGCGCGCGACCTTGGCGCGGGACGGCTCGCTGTGCTGCGCGATGTGGTCTTTCCCGCACTGCGGCCCGCGTTTTTGAGCTGCTTTGTCTATAACTTCACGAGCAGCATGACGACGGCGGGCTCCATCATCTTTCTCATCGACGCCAAGCGTCAGCTGGCCGTTTTCAAGCTCTTTGACGCAGTGTATCAAGGCGATTACGCCCTCGCCTCGCTGATCGCGAGCGTCATCACCGTCATCGTCCTTCTTGTCGAAGGCCTCGCCTTCCTCATCACCCGGAAAGGAGAAAATCGCCGTGTATCTCGAACTTGACCGCTTGAGCAAGCAATTTGACGGCAAATACGCCGTGCATGACCTCTCCCTCGGCCTGGAAGAGGGCGGACTTTTGTGCATTCTCGGCTCGTCGGGCTGCGGCAAGACGACCACGCTCAACATGATCGGCGGCTTTCTCAAGCCCGACGGCGGCAGGGTACTCCTCGACGGGCAGGATATCACCGCGCTCCCGCCCGAGCGGCGGCCGGTTTCGACCGTTTTCCAGTCCTACGGTCTGTTCCCGCACATGAGCGTGCTGCAAAACGTGACCTACGGACTCAAATTCCGCGGCTATTCCCGCGCGGAGGCAAAGGAAAAGGGCCGCCGGTACCTGAGTCTCGTTGGCCTTGCCGAGCGCGAGGACGCGCGCATCGGCGAGCTCTCGGGCGGCCAGCAGCAGCGCGTGGCACTCGCCCGCGCGCTCATCGTCGAGCCAAAGCTGTGCCTTCTTGACGAGCCGCTCTCGAACCTCGACGCGGCGCTGCGCGTGCGGATGCGCGGGGAGCTCAAGCGCTTGCAGCGCGAGCTCGGCACCACGATGGTCTTCGTCACACACGATCAGGAGGAGGCGCTCATTCTGGCTGACTCCATCGCCGTGATGAGCGAGGGCGAGCTCTTGCAGCTCGGCTCGGCAGAGGAGGTCTTCCGCCATCCTGCAAACGACTACATCGCATCGTTCCTCGGCCTCAACGACATTGTCTGGCAGGATGACGGCAGCGTGCTGAAGGTCATCCGCCACGGAGAAAAGGAGTAAACTTACCATGCTTGTTGATATGCACCTGCACGAATGCACCTACTCGACCGACAGCTTTCTCCACCTGGAGGAGATCGTCTCTATCGCCAGGCAAAAGGGGCTGGACGCGATCTGCATCACGGACCACGACAGCATGGGCCTGCGCGAGCGCGCGGAGGCCTATTCCCGCGAGATCGGCTATCCCATCTTCGTCGGCGTGGAATTTTTCTCGCTCTGGGGCGATATCACCGCCTGGGGGATCGACGGCATCCCCGACCAGCGCGTCAGCGCACAGGACCTTATCGACCTGGTGCGCGAAAAGGACGGTTTCTGCGTCTCCTGCCACCCCTTTCGCAGCAACAATCGCGGGCTGCGCGAGCACCTGCGCGACGTGCACGGCCTTGACGGCGTGGAGGTCCTCAACGGCAGCACGCCGCTTGAGGAGAACCGGACGGCACTGCGCTTCTGCCGCGAGTTGGGGCTCAAGGCCATCGGCGCGAGCGACGCGCACGTGCCGGAGCAGGTGGGAAAATACGTGACATGGCTGCCCGAAACGGTCACAACGCTGCCCGATTTTGTCACCGCGCTGCACACGCTGGAAACGCGTCCCGCCATCTGGACGGGCAGCGGGTACGATGTCGTCACCGAGTTTTGAGATGAATTTTCAGCGGGCTGGGGTATCATGCTCCGGCCCCTTTTTTGCATTCCGCCGTGTCATATCCGATATTCATGCAGGAAAGCTGTGGTAATATTTCACAAGAACCCATTCTTCCGTGTAAAAAGATTCTCAAAATTTGGAGAAGTGGAAAATTAGGGATTGACATTTTCCCAGCATGGGAGTATGGTAACGCCAACAATTTCAAACGCCCGATCGCGAGGTCGGGAAGATAGAGGCGCGGCTGACAAAAGTAGCGCGTTCGCACCGGCACAGGAAGCCGGAGCGCGCGAAAGGGGATGCCGCCGAAGTGGAAACGGTTCCTGTGCCGTTTGCCGCTGGTTCGTCGGAGAACATCCGCCGGACTGTCACGTATGTGGAGCGCTATCGAGGTCGGCAAGCTGTTTGTCCCCCCCCAGGGTGATGACCGGTTTGCCGGATTGCAGTACAGTTGCAGCCGTAAATGCTTCACAAAGCATTTACGGCTTTGTTTTTTGTCTGCATCGGGAGTGCGAAAACCCGAAAAAAGCAGGACTCCCCTGTTTTTGAAAAATCAACCTCATCACAAGAAAGGAAACCACCACCATGAAGCTCAGAACCTTTACCGCCCTCCTGCTGGCGGCCATCATGCTCTTCGCACTCACCGCCTGCGGCAGTCAGGCCGCCGACGATTCCAGCAGCGATCAGCAGCAGGAACAGCAGGACACCACCACGAACGAAAGCAACGAATTCCGCGTCGGCATGGAGTGCGCTTACGCCCCCAACAACTGGCAGGAAAGCGAAGCGACGGACTCGAACGTCCCCGTTGAAAACGTCGCCGGCGCGTATGCCGAGGGTTACGACGTGCAGATCGCCAAGGCCATCGCAGACGGCCTCGGCAAGGAGCTCGTCATCGTCAAGCTCAGCTGGGACGGCCTGATCGACGCGCTCAATCAGGGCCAGATCGACGCCATCATCGCCGGTATGATGGACACCGCCGAGCGCCGCGAATCCATCAACTTCTCCGAGCCCTACCGTGAGACCACCTACGGCCTGATGGTGCTCGCCGATTCCCCGTACTTAAATGCCACCTCCATTCAGGACTTCTCCGGCGCGGCCGTCCTCGGCCAGCAGGGCACGGCGCTTGACGATGTCATCGAGCAGATCGAAGGCGTCGACCACTTAAGCCCCGTCGGCAGCGTGCCCGACATGATCTCCCGCCTGCAGCAGGGCACCTGCGACGCCATCGTCATCAACGTTGAGAACGCGCAGGGCTACCTCGCTTCCAACCCGAACTTCCGCCTGGTCACCTTCGATGAGGGCAGCGGCTTCACGCTGCCGGCCAAGGGCTCCTGCGTGGGTCTGCGCAAAAGCGACAATGAACTCCTTGATCAGATCAACACCATCCTTTCCGGCATCGACGACGACGCCCGCGCCGCCATGTGGCAGGCAGCCGTCGACGGCCAGCCCCAGTAATATATCCCACGCACCGCCGCCGCGTGAAAAACGCGGCGGCGGGTACGCGAAGCACCCTAGAGACAACGCGCTTCGCACCATAAAGGAGGAAACACCATGGCAGCACCCACCGCGCCCCGGAAGAACTTCATCACCCGGGATCACCGTTACGTTTATTTAGGCGGAAGTTTCATCGCCCTGCTGGGCCTGAGCATGTTTTATTCCGCTCCCAGCCCGTACAGCTTCATCCCCGCGCAGTCTGTGTTCGGCACGGCGCTCGCGGCGATCTGCTGGTTCTTCCTCGGCGTGAGCGCCATGGCGCTGCTCGTCAAGTGGGCCTATTGGAACAATTACAGCTCCACTATTATGAAGCGCCCCCTCATCGTGCGCGTCAGCCGTTACCTCTCGTATCTCGACGCCGCGGCCTGCGCGCTGCTGGTGCTCGACCGCTTCATTTTAAAGCTCGCCTACATCATCAACGCCGCCATCCATGCCGACAGCAACCCGACCGACACGCTCTCCACCATGGCCTACATGGCGTACAACCAGCGCTCGCTCTTCGCCATCGGCATTTCGTACACGGTGCGCCTCGCGCTCTTCGGCACGGCGATCGCGTTCGTGCTGGCGCTTCTCATGGTCTTTCTCCGCATTCAG
>OOCI01002671.1_pt1 | contig 10603 bp, 9 predicted proteins | sample 1671761 | NCBI WGS metagenome assembly OOCI01 (sample SAMN06348190, study PRJEB24527) | human gut metagenome | biome: human gut; feature: ankylosing spondylitis patient; material: feces | host: Homo sapiens | place: China | collected 2015-10
GGCCTCTCCCAGATGATCGCCATGCGCTACGGGGCGGTGCCCATCGTCCGGGAGACCGGCGGCCTGAAGGACACGGTGCGGCCCTATGAGGCCTGGCGGGACGCCGGGACGGGCTTCACCTTCGCGAACTACTCCGCGAACGACATGCTCTATGTGACCCGGGAGGCCGTGAACCTCTGCCGGGACAATCCCGAGGCCTTCCGGCGCTTACAGCGCCGGGCCATGGAGCAGGACTTCGGCTGGAGCGGCAGCGCCCAAGCCTACCTTGCCATGTACGAGAGCGTCTGCTGACACCCGAGAAGCGGCGGTTTCGCCGCGAAAGGAGCGACTATGATGAAACCCTTTACCATGGAGAGCCTGGAGAAGGCCCTCTGCGAGAAGCTGGCGGTGAACTTCGGCAAGCAGCCGGAGGAGGCCAGCAACCAGGAAATGCTGCGCTGCTGCGTGTCCTATCCCGGCAACGACCACCGTCTGGGCGGCAATGAGGCCCCTCCCGCCATCATCTCCATCTTTCTGGGCGATGAATTAACGGCTATTCTTGATGCCATCATTCAGGGCACTGAGTATGTGGACATCACCAAGAAAAAGCTTACCATCGGCGTAGATACCCTTCCGGAGATCCCCCAGGACACCACTGACCGCAACCGCACCTCTCCCCTGGCCTTTACCGGTAACAAATTCGAGTTCCGTATGCTGGGCTCCTCTCAGTCCATCGCCAGCCCCAATGTGGTGCTGAACACCATTATGACCGAGGAGCTGCGCCAGTTCGCCGACATTCTGGAAAAGGCCGACGACTTCCAGTCCGCGCTGCAGACCCTGCTGCACGACACCTTCACCGCCCACCAGCGCATCATCTTCAACGGCAACGGCTATGATGACGCCTGGGTACAGGAGGCCAAGCGCCGGGGCCTGGCTAACCTGCGGGACACGGTGGACTGTATGCCCGCCTACATTGACAAAAAGAACGTCGATCTTTTCACCAAGCACGCCATCCTCACCGAGACGGAGATGCGCGCCCGGTACGAGATCCACCTGGAAAACTACTGCAAGGTGTCTGCCATTGAGGCCAGCACCCTGCTGGACATGGTCCAGCGTCATATTCTCCCCGCCGCCAGTGCTTACGCCGACCGCCTAACCCAGACGGCCTTTCACAAGGAGAACAGTGTCCCGGCCTTGTCCGCCCGCATGGAAAAGACTCTGGCCCAGCGTGTTACCGACCTGGGTGAGAAGCTGTTTGATACCTGCGAGGCGTTGCACGCTGCCCTCAGCGATGCTCCCGCCGCTGACAGCGGCATAGATGCCGCCCGGTATTACCGTGACGAGGTCGTCGCTCTCACCCAGAAGGCCGGCGAGCTGATCGGCCGGCTGGAATCGCTGGTGGACGCCAAGGCGTGGCCGTATCCCACCTACGCGGACATTCTTTTCAGCGTGTGATCCAAAACATTGCAATTCTGTACAGAACTCACTCTCCTCGCAAAAAGCCTCCCCGGTCGGGGAGGCTTTTTCTTTCTTATTTTCCGCGAAGCGCCGCAACGATCTGCGTGTATACCTTCTCCGGCTCCCTCCGGAACCGTTCCGCCAACGCCTCGGCGTCGGCCTTATCGGCCACCATCAGATCCAACGTCATCAGGCTATCCACATCGTCCCGCAGCCGCAGCTCCACGGTGAACGTCCCGTTTTCACGCGGCGTCACCCGTCCCTGCACCTGCTGCCGCCGCACCGCCGCCTTGTTCCAAGCCGCGATATGCCTGTCTGACAGCTGCCTTACGGAATATGGCAGGCTGCTCTCGCAGATACCGCTGTTTCTCCGTCCCTTTTCCGTGATGATGTACTGTCCGTCTTCCGTGACACGCAGATGCTCTGTCTTCACCAGGTCACCCAGACACTCCGCATAATCAAAGTAGTCGATGCCCTCGTCGCACATGGTCATGTCCTGCAAGTCGGCTCCGTCCACCGGTTCCGTCAGCCGCGACACAATGTACAGGATCAGGAACTTGATCTCCAGCTTGTCCTGAATGAACGCGATACCCACATCGCCCACCTCCTTTTTTGGTATTATACGCAATTTTTACCCGCTTGTAAAGCGAAACCCCGCGAAAAAAAGCAGAGGACGGCGATAGCCGTCCTCTGTTCTGCTTCTCAATGGCACGCACAGTAGTTCTTGGTGCTGTTATAGTCACAGGGCGTCTCCACCGCGTTGGGCGGGAAAAACTCGTTCATGGGGAACGCCACACTGCGGAACAGCCCGCAGGGATCCTCCTGGCTGCCGCAGTCGCACTCGCTCTGGGGCACGCAGTAGTCATATACCGGCACCAGCAGCTGCGTATCGCGCTCCAGCCGCACCAGTGTAAATTGTCCCAACGTCACGTACAGCCGCCGCGCTGCGCTGTCGTCGAACACCAGCTCTCCACCGAAGCTCTGCGCCACAAAGGACGGGATCTCCGACAAACAACTGCCTGTCGAGACAGGGACCGGTACCTCCGCTACACGGGTGTCCAGCACGATCGGGTCCACGGCCTCCACCACGGCGATAGGCAGATTGGTCCGTATCCGTCCCGGCACATCCAACTCGTCGAACACCGTGTCCGAGGAGAATATCTTGGCGTTTCCTTCGCTGCCGAACAGGATACACCGCTTGTCGAACACGCACAGCCCTTCCACCTCAGTGTATCGCGGCGTGCCGGTACACACCTGTAAAGTCACCCGGTAGTAGAAGCGCATATCCACCGAATAGAACCCCCGGTTGAACGTCACAGGTTCCACATCGGTGTAGACGTACAGCAGCTCCGCTGTGCCGCCCTTGATCATCTGCGATGTGCTGAGCACCTCCTGCGCCGCCGCCGTGGGGTAAAAGCGCAGGTCCTCCACGCAGTCCTTATCCCTGCATGAGTCAAATATCTTCCGCGTATGGATGCACACGGCCTCCCGGACGTTCCCCAGGTCGCAGACCGGTCCCGGCATTACATTTTCAGGCATAGAATGACCTCCCAATAAGTAGTGAAAGACGGCCTCTTTCATTCCACTCTATGCCCAAAAGGCAAAAAGGGTGCGGCCCGCAGGCCGCACCCTGACACTCATTCGCTCTTTTCCTTCCTTCGCACCACAACGTTCTCCGGCCCAAGCCATTCCCGGCACTCCTTCAAAAACGCCGGATGGTCCATGCAGAAGCCTCCCCATAGCTTTCCTGTGTCGGCGATCCGTATCTTCAGCGGCACCTTCCCTTCGAACATGGTCGCCACCAACAGCAGATGGCTGAACGCCGGGTCATCGATGCTCTTCACCCGCAGATACACCGCCGCCGTGTCGCTCTCCGCGGCCTTGCCGTCCTGCAGCGCCCCCACGCCGCAACTCTCCAGCGGGAATACCACGTCCGGCACGATCTGCGGCGGCTTTTCGTCCCGAAGGCTCAGCCGTCCCTTGATGAGTACCGGGCTATTTACCGCCAGATAGCTGGCGCACTTGTCCAGCACCCGGCTAAAGCATAGCAGCTCCATGCTGGCTGTCTCGTCCTCCAGCACCACATAGGCCATCAGCGAGCCGTTCTTGGTGGGCCGCGTCTTGCTGGACGCCACGATGCCCGCCACCGTCACCGGCATACCGTCGGCGAACCGCGTGGGGCCCTCCTCGCCGTTCACGTCCTCCAATACCTCGTTCAGCGTCACCGCGCCGCTGTCCCGCGCCGTGGCGCGATAGTCCACCATGGGGTGCCCGGACAGATACAGCCCCGTGGTCTCCTTCTCCATGTGCATCCGCTCCGTGGCGGTAAACTCCGGAATGTCCGGCATCACCACCGTCTCCACAGTGCTGTTGGCGGCGCTCATGCCGAAGAAATCGATCTGGCCCTCCACGTTCCGCCGCCGCACGTTGCCGATGCCGTCCAGCACCTTCTCATACACCGCCAGCAGCTGCGACCGCCGCGCCCCCATGCTGTCGAAGGCACCGCTGCGGATCAGGTTTTCCACCGCCCGCTTGTTCATGTCGCCGCAGTCGTACATCCGGTCACAGAAATCCTGCAAAGACGTAAAGCTGCCGCCCTGCTCCCGCTCCCGGACCACCGACTGGATAAAGCCCCGCCCGATGTTCTTGATGGCCACCAGGCCGAACCGTATGCCGTCCGGCTCCACGGTGAACCGGTCGCTGGACCGGTTCACGTCCGGCGGCAGCAGCGCGATGCCGCAGTCCCGGCACTCGCCGATGTACCCGGCCACCTTGTCGCTGTTGTCCAGCACGCTGGTCAGCAGCGCCGCCATATACTCCTTGGTGTAATGACACTTGAAATACGCCGTCTGATACGCCACCACCGCGTAGCTCACCGCGTGGGCCTTGTTGAAGGCATAGTTGGCAAAGTCGTATATCTCGTCGTAGATGGCCTGCGCTGTCTTCTCGTCGATACCGTTGGCGATACAGCCCTTGATTCCTCGTTCCGCATCGCCGTATACGAAGGCCTGACGCTCCTTCTCGATCTCCTTGGCCTTCTTCTTGCTGATGGCCCGGCGCACCATGTCCGCCTGCCCCAGCGAAAAGCCGCCCAGCTCCTGGAAAATGCGGATGACCTGCTCCTGGTACACGATGCACCCGTAGGTGACCGACAGTATAGGCACCAGCCTTGGGTGCTTATACGTCACCAGCTTCGGGTCGTGCTTGCAGGCGATAAACCTCGGAATGGACTCCATTGGTCCCGGACGGTACAGCGCGATCACGGCGGTGATATCCTCAATACTCTGTGGCTTCAGCCCCACGCACACACCGGTCATGCCCGTGGACTCGATCTGGAACACGCCCGCCGTCTGTCCTCGGGAGATCATGTCATAGGTCTCCGCGTCGTCGTCCGGTATTTTGCTCAGCGCGAACTCTGGCTCCCGCTGCTGCACCATCTTCACGGCGTCATCCAGCACCGTCAGGTTCCGCAGCCCCAGAAAGTCCATTTTCAGCAGGCCCAGCTCCTCCAGAGTCGTCATCACATACTGGCACACCACCGCGTCATCGTTCCGTGCCAGCGGCACATATTCATACACCGGCAGCTTTGTGATGACCACGCCCGCCGCGTGGGTAGAGGCGTGCCGCGGCATTCCCTCCAGTGCCATGGCTGTGTCGATGAGCTTTTTGACCTTCGGCTCCTCCCGGTACATATCTGCCAGCTGCTTCGATAGCTTCAGCGCCTCCTGCAGGGTAATATGCAGCGCCCCCGGCCCTGCCGGTACCAGCTTCGCCACAACATCCACCTCGGCGTAGGTCATGTTCAGCGCCCGGCCCACATCCCGTATGGCTGCTCGGGCGGCCATGGTACCGAAGGTCACGATCTGGGCTACATGGTCGTCGCCATATTTTTTGCGGACATATTCCACCACCTCACCCCGCCGCGTGTCACCGAAGTCCATGTCGATATCCGGCATAGACACACGCTCCGGGTTCAGGAACCGCTCGAAGTACAGATCGTACTTCATGGGGTCGATGTCCGTGATCTCCAGGCAGTAAGACACCATAGATCCGGCCGCGCTGCCGCGCCCTGGTCCCACCGGTATTCCCCGTCTCTTGGCGTACCGCACAAAGTCCGACACAATGAGGAAATAGTCCGTAAAGCCCATTTTCTCGATCATATCCAGCTCATAATCCAGCTGCTTCCGATATTCCGGCTTTGCCTGACCGTACCGCCGAGCAAACCCCTCATCGCATAGTTTACGCAGATATGTAGGTGAGTCATACCCCTCCGGCAGTTTGAATTCCGGAAGATGGTATTTGCCGAAGGTGAACTCCAGCTGACATTTTTCCGCGATCTTTTCCGTGTTGGCCACCGCGTCCGGATATCCGGCGAACAGCGTCTCCATCTCCTCTGTGGAACGGATATAAAAATTCCGCGGCTCATACCGCATTCGGTTCTCGTCATCCACCGTCTTGCCGGTCTGGATGCACAGCAGCACGTCGTGGTTTTCTGCATCCTCCTTCCGCAGATAGTGGGCATCATTGGTACACACCAGGGGTATCCCCGTTTCGTTGTGCAGCCGCAAAAGACCCCGGTTCACCTCGGTCTGCTCGGCGATGCCGTGGTCCTGTAATTCCAGGTAAAAGTCCTCACCGAAAATTCCCCGCATCTCCAGTGCATATGCCTTGGCCCCGTTGTAGTCACCATTCATCAGCCGCTTGGGAATTTCTCCTGCCAAACAGGCCGACAGGGCGATCAGCCCGTCGGAATGGGCGCGCAGCAACTCCATATCGATACGCGGCTTGATATAGAACCCCTCGATATACGCCTGTGATACCATGTACGACAGGTTTCGGTACCCCGTCTCGTTCTTGCACAGCAGCACCAGATGCCGCGACTCCGCATCAAACTCATGCTGCTTGTCGAACCGTGTCCGACGCGCCACATATACCTCGCACCCGATGATGGGATGGATGCCCTCCGCCTTGCAGGCGCGGTAAAAGTCCACTGCGCCGTACATGACGCCGTGGTCGGTAATGGCGCAGGCCGTCTGCCCCAGCTCCTTTACCAACTTCGGCAGGTCCCGTATCCGGCACGCACCGTCCAGCAGACTGTATTCCGTATGTACATGCAGATGCACAAATCCCATACCTGTTCTCCTTTACTTCTCCCCTATCATCTCGCACAGTATCTCCGCCGCGCTGAGAATAAGCAGCCCGCAGTGGTCCCCTGCCGCCAGTGCCATGGCCGTGTCAGTGGGCTGCAATTCCTTCTCCACCAGCAGTTCCCGGCAGTTGAGATGCTTAAATCTCTCCATAAACCGCCGCTGGTATTCCTTGGTGATCTCCGCAGATTTCGCCTTGCTGGCGGCCATTTCCGGAAACGCGCAGCCCAGGATCATCACCGGCGCGTTTACCGCGCCGCAAATGTTCCCGCTTCGCACGCCGCCGCCTAACCCCGCACCGACAGCCAGTGCCTGGGTCTCCGTAATACCCATCACATCTGCGAATGCCGCCAGCAGCGCCTGGGCGCAGTTGGCCCCGTTTTTTCTGTACGCCTCCGCGCGTTCGCACCGTTCTCTCATGTTCATAGCTCCTTAGCCTCCTCCATCAACTTTCTCATTCGATGGTTCATGCACGACTTCGTTACCGGCGGGTCACACTTCTCTGCCAGCTGTACCAGCGACAGCTCCGGATATTCCAGCCGCAGCGCCGCGGTTTGCCGCAGCTTTTCCGGCAGCGCATCCCACCGGGCGCTGCGGCGCAGCTTCTCGATGGCGCCCACCTGCTCCTGCGCCGCGTCCAGCGTCTTGTTTACGTTGGCCATATCGCAGTTCATAGCCCGGTTGGCACCGTTGCGTATCTCCTTGTCCACCTTCGCCGTCATGATGTCCATGGCCGCCGCCGGTGCGCCGATCTTCGTCAGAAAGTCCTCGATGTGCTCTGACTGCTTGAAGTACAGAAGTGCATCCGCGCCGCGCCGTATGGAACGTGGCAGGAACCCCATCTCCTCCATCAGCGCCTGTACCTCCCGGCTGGCCGGCACATGACTGGTGGCCAGCTCCAGATGGTACCGCTTCTCTGGGTCGGTGACGCTGCCTCCCGCCAAAAATGCCCCCCGCAGGAACGCCGTCCGGCAGCAGTCCTCCTCCAGTATTCCGAAGTTCACGTGCAGCGCCGTCAGCTGCCGCGCATCGTAGCCCAGTGTGTTGATGATCTTTTCCAGCTTTTCCGGCGCTGTGATGCCGAAGATCAGCTTTCCTTTGCCGTTCGTTTCCTCCGGTACCCGGTCGAATTTTACCCCAAAAGCTTTCTGAAACAGCTTTGGCAGCCGTGCGGCGAAGTCTCCGTTCTCCGTGATGATCCGTATCTCTCCGGGCGTGAAGGTGTTGCCGTACAGCAGCACACCGTAGCCCTCGGCCCGGGCGCAGCACTGGCGGCCTATCCCCACGCGGCACAGTTCATTTTTTACCTTTCCCGCAAATGAGATCATGACCCTTCACCTCACTGTTCCGCACGGCGGAAAGCCACCGTTTTTGCCTTCATGGATATTTTTTCCACCCGGTAGCCGTATGCCGCAAGCTCCTTTTTATACGTTAGGAAGGCGTGGTCGATGGGCACACCGGCAATACGTCCTATTTCCTCGAACGACAGCGTAAATTGATCCCGCCCATCCCCGAACACACATTCCCAGAGTGTATCGTATTTGCTCATACATCGTCTCCTGTATTTGCCCCGACCGCAGGTGTGAAGCGCACTTACCGCCCCATATCTCTGTGGCTTTCCGCTATGGAAAAGCCCAGCGCGTCAATGTATGCTGCCAGCCGGTGCGCCACAGCTACAGATCGGTGCCGACCGCCGGTGCAGCCTACAGCCAGCACCAGCTCCGTCCGACCCTCCTGTCGGTACTGGGGCAGCAAATAATCCACCATCGGCGTCAGACGCCGCCAGAATTCCTCCGTGGCCGCCGCGTTCATCACATAGTCGCGCACCGCCACATCCAGCCCGGTCAGCCTTTTTAACTCCGGCACATAGTAGGGGTTTGGCAAAAACCGCACGTCCAGCACCAGGTCTGCCTCCGGTGGCAGGCCGTTCTTGAACCCGAAGGACAGCACCGTCACATGCAGTCCTCCACCGCTGCCGCCGCCCAGCAGCGTCAGCAGCGTGCTCCGCAGCTTGGCCGCAGAAAATGCCGACGTGTCCAGCACCAGGTCTGCCTGTGCCCGCACCGGTGCCAGCATCGCCCGTTCCCGCGCTACCGCTTCTTCGATGGAGGCTCCATCGCCGCACAGAGGATGGCTCCGCCGTGTCTCCTTATAGCGGTTGATAATGGTCTTGGTGTCCGCCTCCAAAAACAGCAGTCGACACCGCAGGCCCTGCCGCCGCAGCTCTTCCACCGCGCCGGTCAGCCTCTCAAAGGGCTCTCCGGCCCGCACGTCGTACACGAAAGCCAAGCGGTCATACCGGCCGCCGGCGGCCGCGCAGAACTCGGCGAATTTGACCATCATCTCCGCCGGCAGGTTGTCCACGATGTAGTAGCCGCTGTCCTCCAGACAGATGGCGGCGCGGCTCTTTCCCGCACCGGACATTCCCGAAATAATGAGTATTTCCAATTCAGCATCCTCCACGCCGCCAAGCAAAATGCTGTTTGCTTTTGCTATACTATTTTTACCGTATTTTTGCTTTCTTTTTAATCCTGTTTGTACTTTTTTATCTTTAAAACTACAGAAATACTCGACGTCAATGGAACTATTATTCAGGTAATGACCCGGACCTCAGGCTCCAGCACAACGCCGGTTTGCTCCCGCACGCGCTTTTGTATCTCTGCCATGAGAGCTGTCACATCAGCGCAGGACGCCCCGCCCCGGTTGATGACGAACCCCGCGTGCTTCTCCGACACCTGTGCGCCGCCCACGGTCAGTCCCTTTAGGTCGCACTGATCAATCAGCGCCGCAGCATAGTAGCCCGCCGGGCGCTTAAAGGTACTGCCCGCGCTGGGATACTCCAGCGGCTGTGACGCCTTACGCCGGGCCATCAGCTCGTCCATTTTCTCCCGTATCTCCCCGGGGATACCGGCCTGCAAGCGGAGCGTCGCCCGCAGCACCACCGTGTCGGGGTGCTCTGTCAGCAGGCTGTGCCGATAGGAAAACGCCATTTCTTCCCCACTGAGGGTCTTGACACCATCCTCGGGGAACAGCACGGTCACTTCCTTTACCACCTGTGCCATTTCCCCGCCATAGGCACCGGCATTCATGCACACTGCACCGCCCAGGCTTCCCGGTATCCCGTGGGCGAACTCCAGCCCGGAAAGCCCTGCCTTCTGCGCGAAAACAGCTATCTTTGCCAGTGATGCGCCGCACTCTGCCGTGATCTCACCTGCGACCGCACCAGCCGCCACACCCGCCATGTCCCGGGTGCAGATCACCAGACGCTCCACGCCCTCATCCGGGAAGAGCACGTTGGTGCCGTTTCCCAGCACAAAGGGCCGTGCGCCCAGCTCCAGTGCATGGCTCACCAGCAGCACCGCCGCCTCCCCGCTGCGGGGAAAGGCCATGCGCCGCGCCGGCCCGCCGATGCGGAAGGAGGTATACCGATCCAGCGGCGCGTCCTTCTCATATTCCATATCCGGCAGATAGTCCGCCGCCCATTTGTCCAGCTCCTCGTACCAGCTCATAATGCCTCCAAGCTTTGAAAATAAGGGGTTCCCTACACTGCCAGCGGTAGTATATGCCCCTGTCAGATACGCTTATTCTTTCCCAGCAGGGCCGCGCCGATCAGACCCGCCCGGTTGCCCAGCTGCGCCTTGACGATGCGCGTCCGCCGGTCCTTGCCGCAGGGAATGCTCTCTCTGGCCACCCGCTGCTGCACGGGTAGCAGCAGCTGCTCGTCCGCTTCATTGCTGACGCCGCCGCCAATGGCCAGTGTATCCGGCTGAAAGATATTCACCACGTTCACCACGCCGCAGGCCAGGTAGTCCACGTATCGGTCGCACACCAATTGTCCCACCGGGTCACCCTCGCGGGCCGCGATAAACGCCGACTGACCGGACACGTGCCCGTCGTTTTCCATGATGACCCGCGCCAGAATACTGTCCGGGTAGGCCGCCAGTGCCTCTGCCGTCATGCGCTTCAGCGCCGTGGCGCTTGCGTATTGCTCCCAGCAGCCGTGCCGCCCGCAGGGGCAC
>OOCI01002673.1_pt1 | contig 10599 bp, 7 predicted proteins | sample 1671761 | NCBI WGS metagenome assembly OOCI01 (sample SAMN06348190, study PRJEB24527) | human gut metagenome | biome: human gut; feature: ankylosing spondylitis patient; material: feces | host: Homo sapiens | place: China | collected 2015-10
AAAGGCTTATGCAGAGCATACTTGACGCGATTAACGAATGGATAAAGGAAATCCTTATCGGAGCGATAAACGGTAATCTGTCAACTATGTTCGGGGACGTAAACGAAAAAGTCGGGACTATCGCAAACGAGGTAGGACAGACCCCGCAGGGTTGGAACGCAAATATTTTCAGCATGATACAGACCCTTTCTGAAAATGTAATCGTTCCGATTGCGGGGCTTGTCATTACCTATGTCCTATGCTACGAGCTAATCAGCATGGTAACGGAAAAGAACAATATGCACGACATAGAAACATTCATGTTCTTTAAGTGGATATTCAAAGCCTTTGTCGCGGTGTTTATCGTAACCAACACGTTCAACATCACAATGGCGGTCTTTGATATGGCGCAGCATATCGTTTCCGGCGCAGCGGGGGTTATCGGCGGCGATACGAATATCGACGTTGCCGAAGCCCTTGCCGCCATGCAGGAGGGGCTTGAAGATATGGAAATCCCCGAACTGCTCTTACTTGTGCTTGAAACAAGCCTTGTAAGCCTTTGCATGAAAATCATGTCCGTACTGATAACCGTTATCCTCTACGGCAGAATGATTGAGATATACGCCTACTGTTCCGTTTCCCCTATCCCTTTTGCCACCATGACAAACCGGGAATGGGGACAGATTGGGAACAACTACCTAAAGGGGCTGTTTGCACTTGGTTTTCAAGGCTTCCTCATTATGATATGCGTCGGCATTTATGCGGTTTTGGTAGGCGAAATGGTCTTAGCGGACAACCTGCACAGCGCGATTTTTTCCCTTGCAGCCTATACCGTTATCCTCTGTTTCTCCCTGTTCAAATCCGGCGCACTGGCAAAATCTATATTCAACGCCCACTAAGGGCAGAAAGGAGGTTTTTTCTTGGCGTATGTACCTGTACCCAAAGACCTATCCAAAGTCAAAACAAAAGTCGCTTTCAATCTGACAAAGCGGCAAATCCTTTGTTTTTCAGTGGCACTTCTTATGGGACTGCCACTTTTCTTTTTGTTCAAAGACAGCGCAGGGACGAGCCTTGCGGCAATGGCAATGATTGTCGTCATGCTTCCCTGCTTTTTGGTTGCCATGTATGAAAAGCATGGGCAGCCCCTTGAAGTGGTTGTAAAGAACATCATTCAGACAAAATTGACCCGCCCCAAAGTGCGACCGTATCAGACGGAAAACCTGTATGCACTCTTGGAGAAACAGCGGGCATTAGAAAAGGAGGTATCAGCGATTGTCAAAAGGACAAACAAAAAAGACGCGGGAAGCCGCAGGAAACAGGCGTAAGCTGACCCGCGCCGAAAAGAAACAGATTGCCGAAGCTATCCGAAAGGCAAAGGGGGACGGCAAAGCCCGCACCGCACAGCAGACCATTCCTTACCTTGCCATGTACCCGGACGGTATCTGCAAGGTTACGGAAAAGAGATATTCAAAGTGCGTCGTGTTCGAGGACATCAATTATCAGCTTGCACAGGCAGACGATAAGACCGCCATTTTTGAAAACTGGTGCGATTTCCTCAACTACTTTGACGCGAGCGTGAGCGTGCAGCTTTCTTTCATCAATCAAGGGACGCAGCGGGAACAGGCAGAAAAAGCTATCACTATCCCGGCACAGGAGGACGCTTTTAACTCTATCCGCACCGAGTATTCGGATATGCTGAAAAATCAGCTTAGTAAAGGCAACAACGGGCTTGTGAAGCATAAATACATTACCTTTACCGTTGAAGCCGATAACAAGGTGGCTGCAAAGTCAAGGCTTTCCCGTATCGAAACCGACGTGCTTAACAATTTCAAAGTGCTTGGCGTAACCGCCCGCCCCTTATCCGGCTATGAACGCTTAAAGGTGCTGCATGGGGTATTCCACCCGGAGGGCGAGCCGTTCTCCTTTTCCTTTGACTGGCTTACCCCGTCGGGGCTGTCTACAAAGGATTTTATCGCCCCGTCCTCTTTCCGTTTTGGCGAGGGCAGATATTTCCGCATGGGGAAGAAAATCGGCGCGGCGAGCTTCCTTGAAATCCTTGCGCCGGAGCTGAACGACCGTATGCTTGCCGACATACTGGACTTGGAAACAGGTGTAATCGTCAACTTACATATCCGCAGTATCGACCAGTCGGAAGCAATCAAGACCATTAAGCGCAAAATCACAGACCTTGACAAGATGAAGATTGAGGAACAGAAAAAAGCGGTTAGAAGCGGCTATGACATGGATATAATCCCGTCCGACCTTGCCACCTTTGGCAGCGAAGCAAAGAACTTGTTGCAGGACTTACAGAGCCGCAACGAGCGAATGTTTCTCCTTACGTTCCTTGTGGTAAACATGGCAGACACGAAGCGGAAACTGGATAATGACGTATTCGCTACGGCGGGCTTTGCACAGAAAAACAACTGCGCTCTGACCCGCCTTGACTATTTGCAGGAAGCGGGCTTTATGTCCTCTATCCCTCTTGGGGAGAACCTTATCCCCATTCAAAGAGGGCTTACCACATCAAGCACCGCTATCTTCATTCCCTTTATGCGCCTTACCCCGCAGGAGCTTACCGCTATGCTTGCGGGCGGCGGTATTCCGGGCATTGCCCCTATGCCCGCAGACTATGACGAACAGGAGGACAATGCAGATGAAGAATAAAATCCTTGCAAGCATTACCGCACTTTGCGCAGCCCTTGTCCTTGTGGGCGGCTTTTCCGTTACTGCCTACGCGCAGACCCCGACAGAGGAAACCGACGACAGCGGCGTAATCGTGGAAACCGAACCGCAACCCCTTACCCCGGAGGGCAACATGACCCTTGTGGACGACATCGACGGGGACGCTGCCGAGGATAAGCAGTTTATCGTCGTGAAAAGCAAAGGCGGCAACTATTTTTACATTATCGTTGACCGGGCAGCCGAGGGGGAAAATTCCGTCCACTTCCTAAATCAAGTAGACGAAAGCGACCTTATGGCGATTATCGGGGAGGAACAGACCGAACAGCCCCCGGCTGTCTGCAACTGTACCGAGAAATGCAAGGCGGGCGAAGTAAACACCGCCTGCCCCGTCTGCTCTGTCAACATGGATAGCCGCACAGGCAAGGAAGCTACGCCGGAGGAACCCGCCGAGCAGGAGCAGCCCCAGAACGGCATGGGCGGGCTTTTGATTTTCCTTGTCGTGGGCTTGCTTGGCGGCGGCGCAGCCCTCTACTACGTTAAGTTTATGAAACAGAAACAGAACGTGAAAGGCAGCACCGACCTTGACGAGTTCGATTTTGACGAATACGACGAGGACGAGCCGGAAGAAGCTGACAGCGCAGACACCGAACAGGAGGACGAGGAAGAATGAAACTTGTGATTTGTGAGAAACCCAGCGTCGGGGCGGCGGTTGCCGCCGCCCTTGGCGTAAGGGAGAAGAAAGACGGATATATCGAAAATGACAAGTACATCATTTCTTGGTGTATCGGGCATTTGGTACAGCTTTCCGAAGCTGCCGCCTATGGGGAACAGTACAAGAAATGGAGCTATGACAGCTTACCCATTCTGCCGCAGGAATGGCAGTACACCGTAGCCGCCGACAAGGGAAAACAATTCAAAATCTTGAAAGACCTCATGCACCGCGCCGACGTTTCGGAAGTCGTGAACGCCTGCGACGCGGGACGCGAGGGAGAATTGATTTTCCGTTTTGTCTATGAAGTTGCCGGGTGTAAAAAGCCCATGCGCCGCCTGTGGATTTCCTCAATGGAGGACGTAGCTATCCGCAGCGGCTTTGATAACCTCAAAGACGGGCGGGATTATGACGCGCTCTTTGCGTCTGCGTTCTGCCGTGCAAAGGCAGACTGGATTATCGGTATCAATGCAACACGCCTGTTTTCCTGTCTGTATAACCGTACCTTGAACGTGGGGCGTGTCCAGACCCCAACCTTGAAAATGCTTGCCGACCGGGACGCGGCGATCACCACATTCAAGAAAGAAAAATACTACCATGTGCGCCTTGCACTTCCCGGCACGGAAGCGGTAAGTGAAAAACTCTCCGACCCTGCTGCAGCGGAAAATCTGAAAGCTGCCTGCAATACGGCACAGGCAATTTGTAAATCCGTGACCCGCGAGAAAAAGACGGTATCGCCGCCGAAGCTCTTTGACCTTACGGGCTTACAGCGGGAAGCCAATCGTATTTTCGGTTACACGGCAAAACAGACCCTTGACCTTGCACAGAGCCTTTATGAAAAGCGGCTTTTGACCTATCCGAGAACGGACAGCAGCTATCTGACCGACGACATGGGCGGCACCGCCACGCAGATCAGCGGACTGCTTTGTAAAAAGCTGCCCTTTATGCAGGACGTGACCTTTTCCCCGGACGTGTCCCGCACCCTTAACAGCAAAAAGGTATCAGACCACCACGCCATTATTCCGACACAGGAGTTTGCAAAGACAGACCTTGCCACACTTCCCGAAAGTGAGCGAAATATCCTTATACTTGCCGGAGCGCGTCTGTTGTTCGCTGCCGCCGAGCCGCACATTTATGAAGCGGTAACGGCGGTATTTTCCTGTTCTGATACCGACTTTACGGCAAAGGGAAAGACGGTGCTTTGTGCCGGGTGGAAAGACTTGGAACGCCGCTACCGTCTGACGCTGAAAACAAAATCCGACCATGAGGACAGCGACAATCTTTCCAACGTGCCGGACTTTACCGAGGGGCAGACCTTTTCCAATATTTCCGCAACAGTAACCGCCCATGACACACAGCCCCCGAAGCCCCTTACGGAAGCGTCGCTGCTCGCTGCTATGGAACACGCAGGAAGCGAGGACACCACCGAGGACGCGGAACGAAAAGGATTAGGTACTCCTGCCACCCGTGCCGCTGTCATTGAAAAATTGGTGAAATCCGGATTTGCAGAACGCAGAGGGAAACAGCTTGTACCAACAAAGAACGGTATCAATCTTGTGTGCGTCCTGCCGGACAGTCTGACTTCTCCGAAGCTGACCGCAGAATGGGAAAATACGCTGACGCTCATTGCAAAAGGAAAATCCGACCCGGAGGACTTCATGCAGGGCATTGAAGAAATGGCAAGGGAGCTTGTGAAAGCCTATCCTATCCTTTCCGACGGGGACAGGGAGCGTTTCAAAGAGGAAAAGCCTGTGATCGGCAACTGTCCCCGCTGCGGTTCTTCTGTCTATGAGGGCAGGAAGAATTACTACTGTGAAAACAGGGATTGTACCTTTGCCATGTGGAAGAATGACCGCTTTTTCGAGGAACGAAAGACCGCCTTTACACCGAAACTTGCCGCCGCACTCCTAAAATCCGGCAAGGCAAATATCAAAAGGCTTTACTCCCCTAAAACGGGTAAAACCTATGACGGAACGGTAGTTTTAGCCGACACGGGTGGGAAATATGTCAACTATCGCATTGAGATAGCGAAGAAGAAATAACTTGAATAGCAAGCATAGGAAGTGTGTACCCACTTCCGTAAAATCCCCCTTTTCCCCTTTTGGGAACTGTGGGGATTTTTGCTTGTTGGGATAATCCCAAACCCTTATTCACACCACCACGAAAGGAGGTTTACCGCATGGCAAGTTTACGGGACACCGTAAAACAGTATCAGGAAGAACTAAGGGACGGTATCGCTTGGATTGCCTTTTGGCGCGAGGGGCGTTCATGGAACGGCGATTATTTCTACTTGGAAGCAAACGACGCTCTTACCGCAGAAGATAAAAGCCGCCTTGAAGAAATCCGGCAAAAAGACCCCGCCGCCGTCATGCTCAACAGCTACTATTGCGGCTATTTAGGCGAGGACATGACCGTGGACGAATTGACCGCCGGAGTACGCCGCCACTATGAAAACGGCTATAACAGCGTTGCGGATTTTATCGAAGCACACGACGACACGTTATCCCCGGAGGTGTTGGAGGAAGCACGGCAAGCCGCCCATGCCGCAGGACTTCCATTCCATGAGAAACCCTATGACGGAGAAGATATTGCCCCGTATGTATATGACGGACACATGAGCATAGAGGACTACGACCTTATACACAAAATGATTGCACAGGAAAGGAGCGAAAACAGATTGAATTATTCCAGTTTTGAAAACGACCGCTTAGAAGTTGCTGACCGCTTAAAAATCGAACGCAGCATTTATTTTGAAAGCGGCAAAGCCGACATTTCCGCATTGACTGCCTTACCGCTTGCGGAGCTTATCCGACAGCGGGAAGAAAGTGCCGCAGCGGAACAGGCAATTTTTGAAGTCTTGAAACAGCAGGCAGCGGCTTGGGACGCACAGGCAGGAAATACGCTGACCTTTGACAAAGCCATTGAATATGCAAGGACACCCGCTGTCACGCACACCGAAAATCAATGGCAGGCAGACGAAAACAACAACCATACGATCAGCAACCAGGTCTATCAAATGCGCTACCACATTTACGAGAATACCCGCTATAACCGGGAACAGGGAAAATCTATCCCGTATTCCTATACGCTGACATGGGGCGTTTATACCAACAGCCCGGACAGGTACGGACAGGCAAAAATCGCCGGACAGGACAGAAAGGTATTTGCTGACCGGGCAGCTATGGAAAAATATCTGAATGGGCGTATCAAGGCGTATGAAAAGCTCTTTACGGAAATCTCCCCGGCTATTATTGTGAATAGATGCTTGCATTTCAAGGTAAACGGGCAGCTATTACCGGGCTACACCGTGGAGGGCGAGGAACAACAGACGAAACAGGAACAGACTGCGCCGGAGAAAATCGAACCGGACGCGGCAATCTCCCCACAGGCAGAAGCGTTGACCGCAGAGCCGACACAGCCCCGCCCGGTTATTCCTATCGTGCTGACGAATGAGAAACCCGCAGAAAAGCTCAAAGAGATCACCGACCGCTTGGAACAGGGTATCAAGGAACTGTTTGACAGCGAACGCTACAAGGAATACTTGCGCGTTATGTCAAAATTCCATAATTACAGTTTTAACAATACGCTGCTGATTGCCATGCAAAAGCCAGACGCTTCTCTGATTGCAGGCTTTAACGCTTGGAAAAACAACTTTAAGCGAAACGTAATGAAAGGCGAAAAGGGTATCAAAATCCTTGCCCCGTCCCCGTTCAAAATCAAGCAGGAAATGGAGAAAATCGACCCGGCAACGCAAAAGCCCGTAATCGGTGCAGACGGAAAGCCGGTAACGGAGGAAAAGGAAATCACGATACCCGCCTTTAAGGTGGTATCTGTCTTTGACGTGTCGCAGACCGAGGGAAAGGAAATCCCCAACCTTGCCGTGGATATGCTGACCGGGGACGTGGAGCGTTTCAAGGACGTTTTCACAGCCCTTGAAAAGACTTCCCCTGTCCCGATTGGTTTTGAAAAAATAGAGGGCGGCGCACACGGCTACTACCACTTGGAGGAAAAGCGGATTGCCATTGACGAGGGAATGAGCGAGCTTCAGACCTTGAAAACCGCTATCCATGAAATCGCCCATGCAAAGCTGCACGACATTGACTTAAACGCCCCTGTCACGGAGCAGGTCGACAGACCCGGCCGCCGCACCCGTGAGGTACAGGCTGAAAGCGTGGCGTATGCTGTCTGCCAGCATTACGGACTTGATACGTCCGATTATTCCTTTGGGTATGTTGCCGGGTGGAGCAGCGGACGGGAGCTTGACGAGCTGAAAAGCTCTCTTGAAACAATCCGAAGTGCCGCAGCGGAGATCATCAACAGCATTGACGGGTATTTGAAAGACCTGCAACAGGAACAGGAAACCGAACAGACCGCAACCCTGCCCGACCCGACTATTCAAATCACCGATATGCAGGAATACGGCTATACATGGGACGGTATGCTGCCCTTGCAGCAGGAAACCGCAGAACGGCTATTCCATGAGGATTTAGAAATCTTTTGCATTTATGAGGACGGAACAGAGGGCGCAGTTACAAGCCTTTCCGAACTAAGGGAACACGCAGAAAACGGCGGCTTGTTCGGGGTGGAAAAAGCCGCATGGAAAGCCTTTTATGAGCGTACTAACGGCAAAGCACAGGAAGAACCAAAAGCCGCACCGGAGCTGCCGCAGGAGAAAGACACCTTTTCCATTTATCAACTAAAGCGTGATGATGAAACGGTGGACTTGCGTTTTGAGCCTTACGACCGACTGACCGCAGCCGGGCATACGGTGGATATGGCAAACTATGCCCGTATCTATATCGCTGACCTTGCGCCGGAAACTTCCCTTGAAGATATTTATACCCGTTTCAATGTAGACCACCCGAAAGATTTTAAGGGACACAGCCTTTCCGTGTCCGACGTGGTGGTGCTTCATCAGAACGGGCAGGACACCGCACACTATGTTGACAGTATCGGCTACAAGGAAGTGCCAGAGTTTTGGAAACAGCCGGAAAATCCCCTAAAGCACGTCGAGGACACTATTGAGCAGAACGACAACAATTTTGACGGTATCATCAACAACACCCCGACCGTGGACGAACTGGAGGAAAAAGCAAAATCCGGGGAGCAGATCTCTTTGACAGACCTTGCGGACGCAATCAAGACTGACAAGCAGTGCGGCAAGGGCAAGGAAGAAAAGCGCTCTATCCGGGCGCAGCTCAAAGCGGAGAAACAACGGACTGCACAGAAAAAGACACGGGCAAAATCACAGGATTTGGAAAGGAGCTGACCGCATGGGGAAATTAAGTAAATTTGAAAACGTGGACGTGTTATCGTCCCTTGAAGCAATCATGCGGACAAACACAGGCTTTTTCCAAAATGATTTTGATATTGACAAGCGGATTATCACAAAGGCGGCGGGGCAACCTGCCGCCGAGGATAAAACGCTGCTATGGCTGTCCCGACCGTCCGGGACACATTGCTTTCGGGAGCGTGACGTTTTTCTAAAGAACACCGCAGCACACAATACATGGCGTTTCCACAAGGAGCAGAGCCATGACCGTATTCTTGCCTATGCCGTGGAACTGACCGGGATTGAGGACGGAAAAATCAAGGGCAATCTATATGAGCTTGACTACACAAAACATTATGAGCGTGTCAAGGAACAGGCTTTAGCCGCTGACACCCACGCGCTGATCTATGAGAACGGAAGCCGGGAGCAGCCCGCGAATTATGTCATTCACGGAACGCCCGACCCGCAGCTTGGAAAGTTTGAACGGTTTGAAGCAAAGCCCAACGACCCGGAAGCCCTGCGTGATCTGCTACAACAGGAAAAACGAAGCCGCAGCACGCTGACACCGGGCAATTTTGCGGAGCATATCGCCGCATTGCATGACGGACGTATCGAAGCCGAAGCAAGGCGCATTGTAGAGCGTATGAAACAGCTTGAAACACCCAACAGCCCCAACAAAACGCATTTCATGGTAGAGCTTTCCCCAGCTTTCATGCAGCTTGCGTCAAGCAGGGACACAGAACGGCTTGCCGCCATGCTGCCTTATCAAAGCCTTGTCTTATCTCCTCTGAAAGACCGTCACGGCGTATATGCACAGATAAACAGGGACGAAAACCGAGACAGAGAAATTAAAAAGCCGCGCCAGTCTATCCGGGCGCAGCTCAAAGCAGACAAAGCAAAGACCGCCCCGAAGAAGGCGGCGAAAACAAAAAATCACGAATTGGAGGTATAAGCATGAACAGATTTACCGTAGAAGAAACAAACCTTTTGAGTATTTACGCAGAGGACAGCAAGCGGGCATTGCTTGAAAATATCAATGCCGCGCTTCCTTTTATGGACGCGGATATGCGGGAGCTTGCAGAGCGTACCATGCAGAAAGTGGACGCGCTGACCGAAACGGAATATGCCGAGCTTGCCGTTTATGCCGCTGATGAAGTATGAACGGGATTAAGCGGCTTTCGCCGCAGCAAAGCCGGAGGGTAAATGCTCTTGTGAAAAAATCCTGCTGCAACTGCGACAATGGAAACTGCATTTTGCTTGATGACGGGGACGAGTGCGTATGTCCGCAGCTCATTTCCTATTCGTTACTCTGCAAATGGTTCAAAACTGCCGTACTTCCCAATGATACGCTGCTGTATGCAGAACTTTTCCATGCCGAAGATAAAAAGCGTTGTACTGTATGCGGGACTTCCTTTGCGTCAAAGTCAAACAGCGTCAAATACTGCCCGGACTGCCGAAAGCGTGTCATCCGGAAACAGGCTGCCGAGCGTATGAGGAAAAGACGCGCCCTTATTACGCGATAGAGGGCAAAACAGCCCACTTTACAGGGCGTTCCGGGCGCGTTTCCTGCATGGGTAAGGGATTGATACCTAACCCTGTAAAAATGGGGTTCTACTGCGTAACATACAATCAAAACTGCACCTACGAAAAGACGGGGCGCGGTGGCTATTGTTAGCTACCGCGTCCCGTCTTTTATACTATTTTTTTGGTTTTATTTATAATTTTATCTATTTCATCGAGCATTGCCTTTAACTCTGTGGTTGTATAGCTATTATTAGCAGAGTGGACAATATTGTTTCTGATTTTCAAAAATTCTTTTAATATATTAGATTCTTTATCATCAATAAATTGATTTTCTGTCAAAAATTGAATAATTGAACGAGGCGTCTTTACTTGTGAATTTATGCTTATATCATTGACTATTCCCTCTAATTCTCGCCATTTTGTTACAACTTCA